>OGGW01000209.1_pt1 | contig 61390 bp, 47 predicted proteins | sample 1571291 | NCBI WGS metagenome assembly OGGW01 (sample SAMEA2582028, study PRJEB24529) | metagenome | biome: Human gut stool | place: China | collected 2011 | reverse complement strand
GACATGACAAAGCATTGGGTAAAATATTATTACTCAATGCTTTAAATTGTTTTTTTGAAAAAGTGTTGCGGGATTAAGGATTTCTATTTTGGCTTTAGTATTTTTGCCATTTTTCTTATGCGATTCCTTTTGGAATACACTAAGGAAAATCAAGAAAGTTTCGAAGATTCGATGTTTTTCAATATGGGGCAAATTTTGAGTATCCCTTTTATTGTATTAGGTCTATACCTAATTTTACGTAGTTATATACAGTCATCAAAAATGACAACTAAAACAACTAAGGTAACCGATAAACAGTGCAGAAAATAAGAGTTATTGCAAAACTATAAACTACTATAATCAAAGTAATATGAAAACAAAGAACTTATTTGGAATACTGTTGCTATTCCTGTTTACATTTATCTTTATCAGTTGTGATAAAGAAGATGAAGAAGGTAGAAAAATTACTGACTACAAAGAGTATGTTTTAACTGTTGCATCGGAAATGAGACCGGGTTTAATGTTGGCAGAAGGACCTGATTTTTTGAAAGAAGTATATCCTGTAAAAAAGGAAAACTCGGAAGAATGGGAAACTCTGAGCAATGTTGATGGGTTTGAATTTGAAAAAGGATATGAATATAAAATAAAAATCAGCGAAACAGGTTATTTGGATTATAGAATGGGACAACCTGCTTGGACAGAATATGATTTGCTTGAAGTAATATCCAAAGAGAAAAAAAACTCGGAGGAATTACCAAAACACTTCATTCCGGAAACATTCTATAAAAACAAATTTCTACCAAAGTACAGATATGCGGTAGAAGCCGATAATAAAGAAGTCATTGAAGAGAATTTGAATAATAACTCTATTCTTCCATTGGACTATCATTATATGCTTTATCGAGGAGAAGACAGTTCTTTAAGATGGATTGCGATAAAAGATGATAAAAACACAATTGGGCCGTGTATTATAATAAGCAGAAACAAAGATCCGGAGAAAATGCCTGAATCCTACAAATTACTACCTTGGGAAGGAAATGTTTACGGATTTATGGGGTGGCAATTCTTGGACGAAGAAGGAAATGAAACAAACTATCCTTCGTTTGACGTATTTGCAAGTCGTTCAACCAAATCAAGAACTTTCAATCCTGCTCCCAATACAGTGTGTCTATATAAAGACTTAACGGAATACTATAAGAATAAATATCCTGAAACTGGAGTAAAAGCGGTTGTGGTTTCTTATACCATTGAAATAAACTGACAATCGTTCAGTTTGAATTCCATGATGTACACGTAGTCCTGTATCTGGAACACCAGGTCAATCTGTCCACAGTTAGATTCTACTGTGAATGTAGTTTTCAACATCATTGATTGTTGCTTATCTTAGAGGAGGGCACTTTATGACGAAAATATATTGGAAAGGTGTAAGAAGGAAGCTGGATAAACTATGAACAAATTATGAGTATATAAACAGATAAGATTATGTGGAAAAAACTTTTTGCCATATTCAGCTTGTTCGTTTCAATGAGCATGCAAGCCCAGAATGTCGACGAGCGAATCGCCTCGCTCATTAATCAAAGCAACTGGTTTGAGTTGGAACAAGCGTTGAAAGAAACTCCTGCTAATTCCATATCACCATTTTTGCGGCAGTTGGCTACAGCCATGACGCATCATTATTTCAACCGTCCAGACTCAGCATGTGTCGTTCTTTCTGATTTGCTGGGCAATCATCAGCAAGAACTGGGCGATCACACCATGAATATGGTTATCCTGTTGAGTACCAATCTAGCTAGAACCGGTCATTACAATGATGCAGCCGGACTGCTTCAGAGTCTCTATGACCAATTGACTGCTTTGGGTACGGACAGCACCCTGACCGTAGCATATCGCGATCAGGCACAGCAATATCGGGCTCTGGCTGCCTGTGGCACCCTCTATAGACCGCTTCATAAATCGGATGAATACCGCATTCCGATGGTGATAGATGATAAAGGCGGGCAACACTCCATTGAAATGGATGGAAGCATCAATGGGAGAGAAGGACGTTTTCTATTCGATACTGGAGCCGGAGGAAACCTGATAACCCCAGAATTGGCAAAGAAATATGGTTTGCGTTCTTTGGATGCAGATATCACCGTGGGAGGTGTTGGAGGACTGAAACAGGGAGACTATGCTATTGCAGACACGTTGCGTATCGGGGGAATGGCCTGGGTGAATGTGCCGTTTGCCGTAATTGATGCCCGGACGGGACATGATGAAGCAGATAAGTTCAGTGAAAAATTTCAGCTTCCTCCTGTCATCGGACTCCCTGTCATGTTTTGTATGCAGGAAATTCAGTTGGATTTTGAACACCGTGAACTCATTATCCCAACCATACAGACATCATCTCCGTGGGGCAAAAGTAACCTTCTGCGCACGGATACAGAAGGATTGCAGTTAAAGACGACAATTGATACCGGGCATCCTGTCTATCTTCATTTTGATACAGGCTCTTATTACACTTATATGCAGCCCGCCTGGTACAATCGTCACCAAAAAGAGGTGAATTCAGCAGGAGTACCCGATTCGCTTCGCATGGCTGGAATAGGGGGTGTGTCAATTACCCGTACCTACAGGTTGCCGCAAATGAAATTCCATATAGGAAATGGTACCGCGACGATTGATTCGGTCAAAGTAAATACCGGGATTGATTTGCATACGGGACAGATGAAATCCCACGATACAGAAGATGGGGTACTCGGCTTGAATGCACTGGAAAAGTTCTCTAAAGTGATTATCAACTTGAAGGATATGTATATGGAGGCTATTCCTTATGCAGAGAAACAATAAGTGGATGGTATTATGATAGAATAAAAAGGGAGAATCTTCAGCTTCGAACCGTCAGATTCTCTCTTTTTTATTTTTCAGTAGTCCCATCTTTTTCATTTGATGAACTGTCAGTTCCGGATCGTAGATCACCTCACAGCCTGCCGTTGCCTTAAGGACTTGGATATATGTTTCAATATCACCGACGCCGATTTTATTTCGAAGTTCATTCAGCATTTTGGCATCTTCTACAGGCCAGATATATATAACCTGCCTGCCGTCCACCGTGATGGTATAAGATTGTGTGCCATATTTCTGCGGCTTACATTCCCTCATTCTGATTCTATCTGTCAAAACAGCAAAATCGCCGGCACTTACAAGTTCTTTCTGCACTGCTTCTTCCATTATAGGAAGATGCTTTTTCTGGAATTTCAAATCAGCATGATCTACAATCAACCATATAGTCTTATAGGATTGCTGGGACAAACCTTCAGGCAGTCCCTTCTTCAATATTGAAGTAACAAGAATCTGTTTTTCCTTGTCGATGGCCTGTGTTTGTTCCTGAAGCAGCATAAGAGAATCTATTACAGAGACTGGAACGTCATTAGCTCCTGTGCTGTTCAGCTTATTCATTAGAATCATGGACTCCGTTCTGACTTTCTGGTCATTTTCATAGGCCACCAACAATAATGAGTCTATTTCCTGAATACTTTGTGCTTTCAGGTATGTGCTTAATACAAGCAGAATGAATATGAATATTTGTTTCATAAAAACTGTTTTTGAAATTAGATGTTAACTCCTTGCAGATAGTCAATCGCAGCTTACAGCTGTACATCTATTCTGCATCACCTCTTCGGCTGATGGTTCCACGACCTTATCTATTTTCACTCCATTACGTTGGGCATTTTTTTCTACATTGCAACTACAAAAAGTCAGCCCTACAACAATAAAAATGATACCCGTCGTAGTTTGTTTTCAGTTCCGCACAAGCTTCCTCATAACTCATGCCCGTAGCTGCGGCCAATTCGTGAATATCCTCTTCAAAATAGGTATAAATTTCTTTCTCACTGATACCGCAGATTTCGGCATACTGGTCAATCATGGAAATGTCACGCAGGTTATTCAAATCACTGAACACGCTGACCTTGCCGAACTTGGTTACTCCCGTGAGCAGGGCAAAGCGGATGCATCCGTCCATGGATTTCAATGCCCCGTAGAAGGCTTTCAGGGTACTGCGGTATTCGTTCTGCAAGGCTTCATTGCCGATGGCCTGAAGCATGGGCTTGTCGTATTCATCAATGAGAATCACCACCCGGCGGCCTGTCTGCTCGCAGGCACGGCGGATGATGCCCTGGAAACGAAGGGAAAGACTTGTCTCACTTTCCCGTGCGCCGTACTGGCTTTCCCAGATACATAGATTATCATTCAAAATGCTGGTCAGCGATTCCGGCGTATCGTATTTCTGTGTATTCAAATCCAGGTGCAGCACCGGATATACTGTCCAGTCCTTCTCCAGTGCCAGTCCCTTGAAAAGCTCTTTCTTTCCTTGTGCGTAGGCTTCAAGGGTCGACAATAGCAGGCTTTTTCCGAAGCGTCGCGGACGGCTCAGAAAATAGTAACTTCCTGTATCTAAAAATCAATGTGCGATGAAAACCGCCTTGTGCGGATTTTCGGAACAACTATAAGCATAACTCTTTAATTAACGAAGAATTAGGGAGGAAAATCATACTTGTGACAAAAATAATTCTCCTCGCGACCGTTGGCTCATTAAGGGATTATCCTTACATTTGAGTAAAGATAAAAAACGAAGGAATATGTCGCACACGAATTTAAATCTGCAACGGTTTCTGGATGCGCAGGAAGGCGTGTATCCTGTGGCATTGAAGGAAATCAGGAATGGAGGTAAGCGCAGCCATTGGATTTGGTATATCTTCCCTCAGCAGAAGGGCTTAGGCTATAGTTATAACTCGGAGTTTTATGGACTGGACGGGGAAGAAGAGGCCCGGGCTTATCTGGCACATCCTGTATTGGGTGCCCGCCTGCGGGAAATCTCCCATGCCTTGTTAGGTCATCGTGGCCATCGCACGGTGCGGGAACTGATGGGGTCGGAGGTGGACGTGCTGAAACTGCATACCTCGATGAAATTGTTTGATAAGATAGCACCGGGAGAGGTGTTCGGAGAAGTGTTGAAGGCGTATTTTCATTAAAATTTAAGAGTATGTTAGCTTATACGTATATGGAGCACGGTCGTTTCTCACTGATAGAGAAGCCTGTGCCCGAACTGAAAGACCCGAAGGACGCCCTGGTGCGCGTTACGTTGGGAAGTATCTGCACCAGTGATTTGCACATCAAGCACGGCAGTGTGCCGCGTGCTGTACCGGGTATTACGGTGGGGCATGAGATGGTGGGCATCGTGGAAAAGGTCGGTTCAGAAGTCACTACCGTGAAGCCGGGTGACCGGGTAACGGTCGACGTGGAGACCTTCTGCGGAGAATGTTTCTTCTGCCAGCACGGATATGTAAACAATTGTGAGGACCCCGACGGAGGATGGGCACTGGGTTGCCGCATCGACGGGGGACAAGCGGAATATGTGCGGGTGCCGCATGCCGACCAGGGGTTGAACCGTATTCCCGATGGAGTGACGGATGAGCAGGCACTTTTCGTGGGTGACATTCTGGCCACTGGTTTCTGGGCTGCCCGTATCTCGGAAATCACACCCGAAGATACGGTGCTGCTGATTGGAGCCGGACCTACGGGAATCTGTACGTTGCTCTGTGCCAGGCTGAAACATCCGCGCCGTCTCATTGTATGTGAGAAATCGGAAGAGCGTATCCGTTTTGTACAGACCCATTATCCCGAAGTTCTGGTCACTACACCGGAACAGTGTCAGGAGTTTGTGAAAGCCCACAGCGCGCATGGAGGAGCCGATGTAGTCATTGAAGTGGCCGGAGCCGATGATACCTTCTGGCTGGCTTGGGAGTGTGCCCGTCCGAATGCCATTGTGACCGTTGTGGCTTTGTATGACCGTCCGCAGGTGCTTCCCTTGCCCGACATGTACGGTAAGAACCTCACTTTCAAGACAGGCGGAGTAGATGGTTGTGACTGTGCCGAAATCCTCCGGTTGATAGCGGAAGGAAAGATTGACACTACGCCGCTCATTACACACCGCTTCCCGCTTAATGAAATAGAAGAAGCCTACCGCATCTTCGAGAACCGTCTGGATGGGGTGATTAAGGTGGCGGTGAGTCCTCGAAATGACAAATGATTCGATACTGCAACTAAAAATATACAGACTATGCGAAAGAATTTTGGAGTAAAAACATGGCTGTACCCGATGCCCGTATTTATTGTGGCAGCGTACGACGAGAATGGAAACCCCAACGCCATGAATGCGGCGTGGGGAGGAATCTATACGGATGACATGGTGGGCATCTGCCTGGCCGAAGGACACAAGACGACCCAGAATATTCTGGCTACGAAAGCCTTTACCGTGAGCATGGCTACAGCCGACCATGTGGCAGCCTGCGATTATGTGGGGCTTGTCTCGGGAAAGAAAGAGCCGGATAAATTTGCCAAAGCCGGTTTCCATGCCGTAAAATCGGAGTTTGTGAATGCGCCGATCATTGAGGAACTGCCCATGACACTGGAATGTGAGCTGGTTTCATACGATCAGGAGAGCAATCATCTGATAGGCCGTATTGTCAACGTGTCGGCAGCAGAAGAGATTTTGGATGAAAACGGACAGATTGACCCTGCCCGTTTGAAACCGATTACGTACGACCCGATTCATCATCATTATCTGGTGATAGGAGAGAAGGCGGGTAATGCCTTCTCCGACGGGAAAGCATTGAAGTAAAACATAGCCGCCACGCATCTTGGAAGGGACACGTGGCGGTTTTTCTGTGTATTAGGAGTTTCAGTAGCAATAGGGATTATGCTTCTGCCTGCGCTGCCTCTTTCAATTGAGATTTTAGTTTTTCCATATCTTCTGGAGAAGCAGCCGATTTGAATTTGATTTCTCCATCCTTTCCGATAATCACGCAATGAGGAATGGAAAGTGCTTTTTGTGCGTTGCCGAAGGTTGTGTATATTTCATCCTTAAACGCTTCCTGCACGCGTACATGCTCGCCCATCAGGTCATAATGTGCTGCCTCCATGTTCTTTTCATTCTTGCCTTCCAGAATGGAGATGGGATGCGTGGCTGCGGCATCAATTTGCAGGCGATAGTTTCCGCCGTCGGCAATGAAAGAACCTAAGTAACGCTTTCCCCACAGGAACAGGCGTATCTGTTCGTACCCGCTGCTGGGGAGTGTGAGACTGAACGTACTGTCCGTATTCAGCTTCAATGTATCCTGAGATTGCGAATTAAACATTCCGTCGATGGATTTCTGATAGATAATTGTGCCTCCGTCTAAATTTTTTACCGAGCCTGTAATCTTTATTTCGTGTGAGCCGGTGCATGAAGCAAATGTTCCTGCAAGCACACTGAGTGAAAGGAATGCGATGTGTTTGGCTTTCATATACTATAGAGTTTAAGTTTTATGAGATATTATGTTGTTTAGTCCAAAGGTAAGGAATTTTTTGTTTGGGACTATAAATCTCATCCGGAATCTATTGCCGCCTTGATTTCAGCCTGCCAGATTAGGAATTGCGGGAGATAAATCTTACCTTTGTGTGTACGAAAGGATTAAAACGACACGGCCATGAACAGACTTTATCCGGTAGGCATACAGAATTTCGAAGATCTCCGTAGCAGGGGATATATTTATGTAGACAAGACTTCGCTTTTATATACCCTGGTACAGACAGGCAAGTACTATTTCCTGAGCCGTCCCCGACGGTTCGGTAAGAGCCTGATGATTTCTACATTGGAAGCTTATTTTCTGGGAAAGCGTGAGCTGTTCAAAGGGCTTGCCATGGAAAGTCTGGAAAAGGACTGGACGGTGCATCCGGTGCTTCACATGGACTTGAATACCCGGAATTACTATGATTATGAGTCTTTGCTTGGTATTCTGAATCAGAACTTGGAAGTATGGGAAAAACTCTATGGCGACGAAAAGAAAGACCGTGTGCCGGAGGAACGTTTCATGTATGTCATCAAGCGGGCGTATGAACAGACGGGACGTCGTGTAGTGATTCTGATTGATGAGTACGACAAGCCCATGCTTCAGGCCATTACAAATCCGGAATTGCAGACAAAATTCCGTAACACACTCAAAGCTTTTTACGGTGCCCTCAAGTCGTGCGACGGTTCTATTCATTTTGCCATGCTGACGGGCGTGACGAAGTTCAGCAAGGTGAGCGTGTTCAGTGATTTGAATAACCTGCGTGATATATCCATGGTGAATCAGTATGCAGAAATTTGTGGTATCAGTGATGCGGAGCTTCACCAGTACTTTGACGGGGACATTCATTCGCTTGCCGATAAACTGAGTATAGATTATACCAAAGCTTGTGGACTGCTGAAGGAAAACTACGACGGTTATCATTTCTGTTATAATTCAGTCGGCATGTACAATCCTTTCAGCCTACTGAGTACTTTTGCCAATATGCAGATAGGCAGCTATTGGTTTGAAACGGGTACCCCGACTTACCTGGTAGAGTTGATGAAACTTCATCATTATCCGGTGGAAGAGATTGAGCACATCGTAACCAGCGGTCCGGTGCTGGATTCTATCGATGCGGCTTCTACCGATCCGGTACCGGTCATCTATCAAAGCGGTTATCTGACCATCAAGGACTATAACGCGGAGTTTGAGAACTATACCCTCGGTTTTCCGAACCGTGAGGTGGAGCAGGGTTTTCTCCGTTTCCTGCTTCCTCACTATGCGTCGGTGAGCGTGAGCAAGTCCCCTTATGAAATCCAGTGCTTTGTGGGCGAGGTGCGTAAGGGTGATGTGGACGGTTTCCTGAGCCGCCTGCAGACCTTCTTCGATGATACTCCCTACGAATTGGCCCGTGACCGCGAGGTGCATTACCAGAACATTCTTTACATTGTGTTCAAGCTGATGGGTTTCCACACCGAGGTGGAATACCGCACATCGCGTGGTCGGGTAGATTTAGTGCTCAAGACATCCGATTACATCTACGTGATGGAGTTTAAGTTGAACGGTACCGCTGAAGAAGCCATGCAGCAGATAGAGGAGAAGGGCTATGCCTCTGCCTTTGCTTCCGATAGCCGGAAGGTGATAAAGGTCGGGATAAACTTCAGTGACGAGACACGAAGCATTGAGCGGTGGATTGTAGCATGATTGAAATAGAATATTATAAAAAGGGGAAGCGGCGTATCGATGTGCTGCTTCCCTTTTTTATATACTATTAGTCAGAGTCTTTTATTTCCCTCCAAAAAACTTCTTCCGGTAATAAGAATCTGCCGTATACAGCGCTGCCGTCGGGTTATTGCCTGTCACACGGTCCTTGGTTACGAGGGTAGTGACGTAAGCATCCGAGTATTTGTAGAACAGGCTGTCGTGTCCCACGCAGAGACCGATTACCACGTTCAGGTCGGTATGTGCTTCGTTCAGCAGACGGGCTTGCAGAATCGGGTTGCACATGGCGGCGCCGATACTTTCACATTGTGCGGGGATGCCCATCGATGTTTTGGGCTGACCGGCTACCTTGCAGATGACCGAGTAAGCTTCGAAGCCGTTGGCACGGAGGATGCGGGCAAAGATACGGGCTTCGCGGATGAGGCCGATGCAGTTGGCAATGCCGATGCGGTGTGCACCTATTTTCCGGGCAAACTCCATGATTTCCTGCACGCGGGTCCACTGGCAGTAGCCTTCGTATTCCACTTCCGCACTGGCAATCATAATCTCGCGGTTGCGCCCCTCGTCGTAACGCTCCAGTGCCCATTGGCGGTCTTCCTCTTTCAGGTTATCTGTAGGACAGAAATCAGGGTAGGTGCGGTCTTTGTATTTGCAGTTCTGTGTGCCGCAGTCCACACAGGTAGGTATTGTTTCTTTTTCCATAAAGGCGTGTGTAATTGGTTAAACTGAGGGCAAAGATACGAGATTTCTTTCCAGTTGGTAGACAGAAAACCGCATTTGGTGGATTCTATTTTTAAAAATTGCAGGCGACTTCTACATTTGTTTCCGATTAGTTTTCATTTAAAATTGTAAGTAAGATGAAGAAAATTGTGTGGATGGCCTGCGGAATGGCCTTGATGTGTGCACCTTTGAGTGCAAGTGCGAATATCCGCTACGATGACCCGCAGGAGGAAGAGGAAGCTCCGTTGCTCGATACGGCAGCCGAGTGAATGGGATACCTGATTTTCCCGTGGGGTGATTCTTGGAATGTGCGGCAGATGTCGTAACTTTGCGGTTCATTCAAAAAGTCTATGTTATGCCCGTTATCGAAATCACCTCGCTGGAGCATCCCGGAGTGGAAGTGTTCAGCACCCTGACCGAAGCCCAGTTGCGCAACCGCATTGACCCGCAGCGGGGCATCTTTATCGCCGAAAGCCCGAAAGTGATTCGGGTGGCGCTGGAGGCCGGCTATGAACCCGTGTCCTTGCTCTGTGAGCGGAAGCACCTTACGGGTGATGCGGCGGACATTGTGCAGCGCATGGCGCATCTGCCGGTCTATACGGGCGACCGGGAACTGCTGGCCCGGCTCACCGGCTATACACTGACGCGGGGTGTGCTGTGTGCCATGCGGCGTCCGGCTCCGCGTCCGGTGGAGGAAGTATGTCGTGGGGCACGCAGGATAGTGGTCATTCATGGGGTGGTGGATACCACCAATATCGGGGCCATCTTCCGTTCGGCAGCCGCACTGGGTATCGATGCCGTATTGCTTACCACGGATTCGTGCGACCCGCTGAACCGTCGGGCAGTGCGGGTGTCGATGGGTTCGGTGTTCCTGGTGCCCTGGACGTGGGTAGACCGTCCACTGGAGCGGTTGAAGGAACTGGGTTTCCGCACGGCAGCCATGGCGCTGACCGACCGTTCCGTGCCGCTGGATTATCCGCCGCTGAAGGAGGAACCGCGACTGGCCCTGATGATGGGTACCGAAGGTGACGGACTGCCGGAAGCTGCCATCGAGGGAGCGGACTATGTGGTGCGCATTCCTATGGCACACGGAGTGGATTCGCTCAATGTGGCAGCCGCTTCGGCTGTGGCTTTCTGGGAGTTACGATGCAGTGAGAACCATTGAAAATACGGGGTTTATACTCCGAAAAAAAACTCCTTTACGCTTGAAAAAAACGTAAAGGAGTTTTCAGTAAAACGTCCTTGCGTTTCAATTCAAACGCAAGGACGTTTTGTTTGAAATGCACTTGCGTTTTCATTGAAACGCAAAGGCGTTTTTTCGAGGGTCAGATTTCGTTCGGCCAGGGGCACGGTTTTCCGGTCTTTTTGAACGATGGGCGCTGTGCACCGGAGCTGCGGAGGAACTCGCCGAGGTTGGCCGAGAGGGATTTTACTACGTCCGGATAGCGTTCGGCTAGGTTGTGCTTCTCGCTGATGTCGGCCGGAATGTCATACAGTTCCTTCTTGCCCGTTTCGTAAAAATAAATCAGCTTCCATTTTCCCTGACGTACGGTGCAGGTTGCGCCGATGCCCGGGCCTTGTTCGCCCCACAGGTTCGGACAGTTCCAGTAAAGGCTTCTGCCTTCCGACGGGTCGCCGGTCTGCTTGAGCAGGGGCACGAAGCTTACGCCGTCCACGGTCTGTGGTGCCTTCCAGTCGGTAATGCCAGCCATTTCGAGGATGCTGGGGAAATAGTCTTCCACGATGACGTACTTGTCGCAGCGGGTATTGGGTTGAGCCACGCCCGGCCAGCTCACAATCATCGGTTCGCGGATACCGCCTTCGTAGGCTGAACCTTTTCCGCAGGTAAGCGGTGCATTCTGCGTGTAGAGCGGTTCATCTCTCCATTCCTTACCAGTGGCATATCCTCCGTTGTCACCACAGAACAGGATGATGGTATTGTCGGCTTCTCCGTTTTTTTCCAGCCAGTCCATGATGTCGCCCAGACTCTTGTCCATGCCTTCGATGAGGGAGGCATAGGCCGCTTCCTTGTCCGACATGCCTTTCTTCTTGTACTTGTCATAGAAGCGCATATCCTTGTCGATAGGGATGTGGATGGCATAATGCGACATGTAGAGGTAGAATGGCTGGTTGTATTCCTTGGCCTTGTCGAGGGCTTTCAGGGCTTCCTGTGTCAGGGCCTCGGTGACGAAGGTGCCTGTTTTCCAGTATTTCTCCAGTCCCGGAATTGACATGAGCGAGGTGGGGTTGCCTTTCTCGTCGTGTCCGTAGTTCAGTTCACTCAGGTAGGTAGCCAGTCCGCCTGCTGCATGACCGGCAATGTTCGTTTCAAAGCCGAAGTGGCAGGGATTCTCTCCCGGAGTGTCGATGGCTCCCCAGTGTGCCTTTCCGCAGTGGATGGTGTGGTAGCCGCTGTCTTTCAGGTACTGCACGAATGACTTGGCCACGAAGGTGTGGTTCGTGCCTTCCACCTGCGCAATGCCGTTGTAGTTCCAGCCGGGAAGTTGCAGCACCTCGCTTTGGGCATCGGTGGTCTTGTTCTTCTGCAAGGTCCAGTTGGTCACCCGGTGGCGGGCGGCGTTGGCTCCGGTCATCAGACTGCAGCGGGTGGGCGAGCTGATGCTCGACGCGTAGGCCTGCGTGAACATCATTCCCTGACGGGCCAGACGCTCCATGTTAGGGGTTTCGTAACGTTCGTTGTACATGGTCTTCTCTGTCCAGAAAGGCAGTGAAGTGTCCTGCCATCCCATGTCGTCCACCAGGAAGAAAATGATGTTCGGACGCGTGTCGGGACGGTCGTTGGCCAGGGTATGCAACGGGGTGAGCACAGGGGCTATCCCGAGAAGTGCTAAAAGATTTTTGTTCATAATATCTTTCTTTAGATTAAGGATTTACGTGATAAACACTAAAGTTTCGGATGAGGGGCTCAGCCGTGCATTCTTCTACTACCAGACGGAAGGATTTGGCTTCTACGTCAGGGAAGGATTCAATGCGCTTATGCCCCACGGAAGTACCTTTGGCCACGGTAGTCCACTTGCCGTTCACCTGGGCTTCTACCCGGTAGGCACGGATGCGTTCACCGCCGGTAATGTCTTCCTGAATCTGGTAATAGTTGACGGGCTGTACCTTGCCGAGCGAGAGCGATACTTTCTTCTTGCCGGTGGCCGAAGTTGCTGCCAGCGGCTGACCGAAGCGGCGGTTGATTTCGGCACCCCATTCCTGCAGGCGGCGTACGTCACCTTCCGGAATCAATCCGTCGGGATTCGGGGTAAGTCCCACCATCAGCGTGGCATTGCGGCCGACTGACTTTTCGTACATTTCCATCAGGTTGGCTAACGGATAGACGGCCTTATTGTCATCACCCGGTTCCCAGAACCATTCGTGGCGTCCGTTGTATCCGCGCAGAGGTGTGTCGGCCATGGCAGGTACCCAGAACTTACCGTTGGGATCGCCGTGTGCCAGCAGCTTGTTGTGGTCGGTCACTCCGTCGGTGGCGTTGCTGTGGCTGTACGGGTAGGGGAAGCTCGACCAGCAAGGGTAGCCTACGGTACCGCTTTCCGAACCGCCCCAGCGCAGGTCGGCACGGTTCACGTTGTGATAGAACAGACAGTTGGGCTGGTACTTATTCACGATGGGTTCCACGTCGGGTCCCAGACCTTTCGGATCGTCGGCGCCGCCGTCAAACCAGATCATGAAGAGTTCGCCGTAGCGGGTGCAGAGTTCCGTTACCATCTTTTCGCACAGGCGCTTGTACCACTCCTGGCGGTTACGGGCAAACTCGCCTTCACCTTCTGCCTTGAAGTTGTGGATACCCAGCAGGGAGTTCCAGCGGATGCCGATGTAGATGCCCGGTTGTACACCGTACTTGCGGCAGGAGTTCACGAAGTCGCGCACGATGTCACCCTTTCCGTCGCGCCATTTCAGGGCCTTCATGCAGTAAGGATTCACGTCGCTCTGCCACAGTCCGAAACCGGTTTCGTGGGTGGCAGTGAGGATGGCAAACTTGGCTCCGGCAGCCTTGGCCGACTGAATCCACTGGTCGGTGTCGAGCTGGTCGGGATGGAAAATGTTATAGTCCTCAATCGGGTTGATGCGGTTGTTGCCCTGTCCGTACACCAGTCCGTCGAACACGTGCAGGTCGTAGTGGAACACCACGCCCAGTTCGGCTTCGTGCCATTTAAGCTGGTGAGGAGCCGGGCGGGGACCTTCGTTGTTGGTATTACGTGCTGCAGTAGTGGTCGCGCAGAGGGCGAACAGTGTCAGTAGTGTCAGTAATGTCTTTTTCATATTCATGGTTTCAAGTATTTTTCAAATGGGTCATGGGTCTGTTCGAGCCATGAAGAAAGAGTTCGTTTCAGTGAATCACAAAGAGCCGGCTGGCTTTCCGCAAGGTTGTGCAGCTGGCTCGGGTCGTGAAGCCGGTCATACAGCCATACGTGCGTGGGCTGGCCTTCTTCTACCTCTGTCACATACGTGTAGCGTGCGGTGCGGATGCCGCGTCGGCCGGAAGTAGAATCCGAAGGCACGCAGAAGTAATAAGGCTGGAAAGCCTCCTCAGGCGTTTGTATTTCCTCGTTTAGCAACAGTGGCCCCCAGTTGTGTGTCTGTACGGATGCCGGTATCTGTGCTTCCATTCCCATGAGCGAGAGCAGGGTGGGATACAGGTCGGCAAACGCCATGGGCAGGTCACTCTTCTGCGGATGCAGCTTGTCCTTCCAGCAGCAAATCATGGGGATGCGCATGGATTCTTCGTAGAACACGTTCTTGCCTTCTACTCCGTGTCCGCCCATGCAGACGCCGTGGTCGGAGGTGAAGACGATGAGGGTATTGTCGTACACACCGCAGTCTTTCAGGGCCTGGACGATGCGTCCCACATGTTCGTCCACTCCGGTGATGCAGGCGTAGTAGTTGCGGATGTTTTCGCGGAAGTAGTCGCCTTCAGGAGTTCCCTTTTCCGGAATGTAGAGCAACTGTCGGGCCAGGGCTTCCACATCGAGCGAGTCGTACAGCCGCTTGTAGGTTTCGGGCACCAGTTCGTAGCCCGTATGCGGAGGATTCATAGACACCACCATGGCAAAGGGACGGTCGGTTTTTGTGCCTTCCGTACGGATGAACTCGATGGCGCGATCGGCCTCGTAGGCAGGTCCCCACTGGTTGACGTAGTAGAACTCCTCTCGTCCGGATTTCGTATCCCAGTACATCGGTTTCAGGTGATTGTCGTACGTGCCGTAAGCAATCCACTTGTCGAACCCGTGGCGGCGTTCGGGCGGACACCATTCGTTCCAGGCCACTTCTCCCTTGTTGTTGTACGTATCCACGTAGGGGCGGTACGGGGCATCGAGGTGCCACTTGCCGATGTAGGCCGTGCGATACCCTTCTTCCTTCAGCACGTCGCTCCAGCATACAGCTTCTTCCGAAAGCTCCACGCCGTAGGGGGTATTCTGTGAGTTGCAGTTGCCTGTCACCCCGTTGGCTGCCGGATACATTCCCGTCATCAGCATGGCCCGTGCGGGCGATGACACCGGATAGCTGCTCACGGCATCGGTGAAGAGGATTCCTTCGGAAGCCAGGCGGTCGAGGTTCGGAGTCTGTACGGGTTCCTTTCCCATGCATCCCATGGCATCGCCTCTGAACTGGTCGGCCATGATAAAGACCAGGTTGGGGCGCGAGGGCCTGGATTCAGGGCGGGAACATGCCGAGAACGGAAGTACGGCACCTAAGGCAGAGGTATAAACGAGTAGTGTCAGGTTCATATCAATGGAGGGAGGTAAAGGTAGGAGAAAAATCGGAAAAGGAGAAGTTTTTAAGAAGATTACAGTGGAAAAAGTGATCTTCATAAGAACTTCTCCTTTGGGGTTTACAAGGTTGGGATATTATTATTCGCCTTCGGGCAAACTGTTTGTTTCAATCTTCCATCCCGGATTCTGATAGATAGGAGAGGAAGTATAGTCACCTGAACCTTCCACTTCGGTTGTCAGACGGAAATGATCGAAAGCAATGGGGAAGAGGTAACGGTTCGGGTTCCAGTTGTAGCCGTTATAGGCAATGTTGCTGGAAATGACACGATACGGAAGCAGGTAGTCACCATCGCTCTTGGCCGATACGTTGGCCCCTTCTGTGCCGGCTTCTTTCAGGTCGATAACAGTCAGTGCTTTGTCGAAATTCTGTCCGTTGATACCGGCATCCGGGGTGGCATAGCGTTTGTAGTTCTCTGCCCACAGGTTGAATCCTTCTACCTGATAGTTCTGCATCTTGTCGAGTGCACACCAGCGGCGGAGGTCACGCAGGCGGAATCCTTCGGCAGCCAGTTCCACGCGGCGTTCACGACGGATGTTGTAGAGCGTAACGTCTACCAGATTATTGCCTGAGTAGCGTGCCAGGTCGATTTCTTTCGTCAAATCTGTATTGCGGTTAGTCTTTTCGTAGTCGGTATCCATACCGGCACGTCTGCGGATGGCTTCCCAGTATCCTTTACTTTTCGCATCAAGCGAGTGGTTCAGTTCATAGTCTGCTTCCATGTAGTTAAGATAAGCTTCAGCTGCGCGGAAGATGACACATGCGGTAGTAGACGGCAAGGTAGGACCTTGTGAAGGATCGGTATTCAAACCTTTCTTAATGGAATAACCGGTTGTGCTGCGGTTTTCAGCCATTTCTGTAATCGGGGCACGATAGTAATATCCGGCTCCGTCAATGATGGCTTCGGTCATGGCAGCCTTTTCAGTCAGCATGTCGCCCGGCATTAGGGTATTGTAAGTCAGACGCGGGTCACGTCCTTCTGCTACATCCTGATAAGTGCGGTCGCCTTTGTAATCTGTACCAGCAGCATAGATAGGAAGTCCGTTTTGCATCAGGTAGGTATTAATCATGCTGCGGGTGTAGCCACTGTTTCCGCCTCCGTTACGTTGCAGATAGCCCACTACGAAGTGGTTCACAGCTGGTGTCAGGTTGGCATCGTAAGCTCTCCATAGTAAGACTTCGGGCATGGAACTCAATGAGTTGCTGTTGAACAAAGCCGGATAGTCATTGTAAAGTGGATAGTTATCGGCTACAATCTGTGCGGCTTTCTTGGCCTCGTTCAGAAAATAGCTGATTTCCGCATCAATGTCGATGGTGAAATCTTTCAGATAGTCTTTCTGTGCACCTGGCCATCCCGGTCCGCCCGGAACGCGCGCTGTGCCTTTGTGGTATTTTTCCCATGTACCTTCGAACAAGGCTACACGGCTCTTCAGCAGGGCAGCACAATCCTTGGTCAGACGGTTACTGGCCGGAGGAGTGTTCGACATAAAGTAGTAAGCTGAGTCAAGGTCTTCAATGATGAAGCGGGCCACTTCGTTGCGCGGACGGCGCTGGCTGGCCTGTTTTACTGCTTCATAATTGTCGGCAATGGTTGTCTTGATAATGGGGAAGTCGCCCAGTGAGTCCAGCTTGTTGGCATAATAGAATGCACGGAAGAAATAGGCTTCACCCAGATAATGTTTGTTGTTGGCTTCATTGCCACCTAGCTCACCGGCTTCAAGCAACGGACGTACGCGGTTGATGAAGTAGTTGGCCGAACGGATTTCGCTGAAGTTCCAGGCACCTCCTGATTGTGCTACACGGTTTTCACCTTTTACGAACAGCTTTTCCGGGTTGGAAGCTGCCTGGTTGTCACTGTTGTTATCGGTTGCGAAGACACCGATGTCGTACACTCCGGGTTTATGCGAAGGCAGTGAGTTATATAGGTTGGCCGTATAGGCTGCCAGGTCATTTTCACTGAGCAAATATTTTTCTACAGGTACTGCATCCATTGGCTCTCTGTCCAGAAAATCGTTGCAGGAGCAGGCCAGGGCTGTTATTCCAATGGCGAATAATATATTTTTTTTCATGGTTCGTTCAAATGTTTAAGGGTTAGAGTGTCACGTTGATACCGAATGAGAAGGTCTGTGAAAGCGGATAAGTTTTTCCGCTGGACCATCCGTTGGCTGCAATGGCCTCAGGGTCGAACATATCAGCAATACCGCTGATGGTAAACAGGTTTTCTGCACTGAAGTACACGCGTACTTTTTCGATATTGACTTTGCTGGTCCATGCTTTCGAGAAGGTGTAACCCACTTGCAGGTTCTTCATACGCATGTAAGCTCCGTTTTGCAGGTAACCGGTCTGTGTTAGTTTGTTTTTATCTCCTTTGTCGCCGATATAAGCTTTCGGGTAGTAGGCATCTGTGTTCGGACCGAAGATAGAAGTTGTGTTTTGCGGACGCCAGTAATCGAGGTGTTCTTCGTAACCTACAGACTGCCATTCTCCTCCGTCAGCTCCCCAGAACAACGGACCGCTGAGCCAAAGATCGCGTTTCAATACACCCTGGAAGAACATCTGTACATCGAAGCCTTTCCAGTCGGCACCGAGGTGAAGACCAAAGTTGAAACGAGGTTCGCTGTTACCGATTACTCTCAAATCACCGTGGTCGTCTACTGTCTTGGAACCATCGTCAACCACTTTGTCACCGTTCAAATCCTTGTACATGATATCACCGGCACCCCACTGAGAGCCCAGTTTGCTCTGGTCGTTTGCAGCCTGCCATTCCTGCATCTGCTGGTCGCTCTGTGCAATACCCTGAGTTTCATATCCCCAGATTTCACCGATGGTTTTTCCGTCATAATAAGCGTATGTTTCACCGTCGGCCTGATAGATAGCTTTTGAAGCATTCGGATATTTTTTCACCTTTGCACGGTTATCGGAAAGGTTGAAGCCCAAATCGTAGTTCACTTGTCCGATGCGGTCTCTCCAGGAGATGTTCAAGTCCCATCCTTTGTTTTCCAGTTCAGCATTGTTGGTGTTCGGCAGTGTAGTACCCAGTGCGGCACCGATTTCAGCTGGAGGACCTACCATACCTTTGGTACGGCGGATGAAGTATTCAAATGAACCTGTCAGGCGGTTGTTGAGCAATCCGAAGTCAAAACCGATATTGGTATTGTAAATCTTTTCCCAGGTAAGCGTACTGCTGACCAGTCCCGGTACACCGGATGTGGTAGGACGTACACCGCCCATCAGCCAGCTTCCGCCATTGGCTATTACATTTTGTGTCAGATAGAACGGATAGAACTCATCGGTGTTCTGGTTACCTAGCATACCCCATGATACACGTGGTTTGAATGTATTGATAACTTTGGTTAGCGGAGCAAAGAATGATTCATGTGCCATGTTCCATCCGAAAGAGAATGACGGGAAGAGGTTCCAGCGCTGGTCGCGAAGGAAACGTGAAGAACCGTCGTAGCGGAGGTTAGCTTCAAACAAATAACGTTCTTTATAAGAGTAGTTGATACGTCCGAAGAATCCAGCGGTAGCCCAGTTTCTGTATTGGGTAGGATTGTTGTCGTCATTGTTGATTTTATCTTCACCTACCGAAGCGCTGATTTCCGGAATCAGTCCAGAAATGACATCGCTGCGTTGTGCTGACAGAGAACGTACAATGTATTCTTCCGTATTCATACCCAACATTACTTTCAGGTAATGGTCATTCTTTTCGAGGGTATAATCGGTATAGAAAGAAGTGGTGTAGAAGTTGCTGTTCAGGTAGTTCATGCGGGCAAAGGTGGCTCCCGGTGCATAGCTACCGCTGAATGCCAGTTCTACAGGATTGTTGTTGATGTCATATTCATAAATCTTGTTCAGGTTCACCTGCTTGTTCTGGTTAATGACGCGCATGCCAGCTTCCGCATAGATATTCCAATTCTTAAGCGGGTGGAGTACCACTTGTCCCTGCAGATAAATGTCATCGTTGTGTGTTTTGGAACGACCGCCGTCAGTCAGCTGTGCCAGCTTTCCGTTGCGCATATAGTGTCCGTTTGGATCTTTAAATGGCATTGTCGGCCACATACGGGCAATGTCATGATACAGCAAGCCGCCTTCTTCCAGATAAATTGGGTTGTCAAGGTCGTAGCGGATGAATTTTGTGCTCAGGTTGAAATCAATATATTTATTAATTTTTGTGTTGATTTTTGCACTCAGATTGTAACGTTTCATGTTATCATTACCGTAGCGCAGGTTACCGTTCTGGTTCAGATAACTTCCCGATACATAATATTGTAGTTTTTCGGTTCCTCCGCTCATGCTGAGGTTGTGTTCCTGACTCCAGGCCCAGGTGAAATGTGTTTTGTACCAGTTGACGTTGTCATTGGCTTTTTCATGGAAATGCCAGTTGCTGCCGTTAGGAATGGTAGTGGTAGTGATTTTACCTGCCATGTAGTCCTGAATACGTCCGATAGTTTCTTCGTCGAAAATAATTTTATCACCCTGGTTTACGGCTGCTTCGTTGAAGAAGTTGGCAAAGCGGTAAGAATCGAGCTGATTCGGCAGGTTGGTCGGACCGGAATAACGGAAACTGTTGTTGTAGTTGATGGTCATTTTTCCAGCTTTACCTTTCTTGGTAGTGATCAAGATTACACCGAAGGCAGCACGTGAACCGTAGATAGAAGAAGATGCAGCGTCTTTCAGTACGGAGATGCTTTCAATATCTTCCGGGTTCAGAGTATTCATATTTCCTTCCATACCGTCAATCAAGATAAGAGGTTCACCCTTTGAACCGGTACCGATTGTTCCTGTTCCACGGATGTTTACTTTCATGGATTGTCCGAGCTGTCCACCCAGGTCAGCAGTTGATAAGTTTAGTCCCGGCACGGTACCCTGCAATGCCTGTCCCACTTGTGACACAGGTCTTGATTCCAAAGCCTTGGTGTCGACTGTGGCCACGGCACCGGTCAGGTTCACTTTCTTCTGTGTACCGAAACCTACTACTACCACTTCATCGAGTGTCTGAGTATCTTCCGACAAAGTGACCTGATAAGAAGTCTTTCCTTTTTGTACGGGGATTTCCTGGGTTTGATAACCGATGTAGGAAACTACTAATGTACTTCCTGAGGCAACGTTGTTCAGCTGGAAGTTTCCGTCCAGGTCGGTGATACAACCGTTGCTTGTACCTTTAACTACTACTGAAGCTCCGATGATGGGCTCATTCAGTTTCTTGTCTGTAACAATTCCGGAGATGCTCACCTGTTGCGCTTGCAGTGGTAATAGTCCCGCCAGCAAGGCTATGAGCAGAGAGATGATATGAGCAGAGAGATGAATTGTGTTTTCATGTGACTCATGGTTTTAAGATTAAAGTTTATATATAGATGGTTAAACAAGTTTTCAGGTTTTCCTGTTGCAAATCTCCGAAATAAATGGTGTAAGGGCAGTGGGTAAACGTTGCATTAACAGTCGGTATTCTTCTTATCTGCGTTTTTATGGGGGTAAAAACTGTTTTTTTTTACCGGTATTCTGACTTTTTAGACAAGATTTTTGTTTCTTTGCGCAACCATTACATAGCTTAATCTGAGAAATGAAAAATAAATTCTGCCTGCTCATTGTATCTTTCCTTTGTATTTCCTCGCTTCTTCCGGCGGGTGCACAGACACTTTCCGAGAAGGATTTTCAGGTACTGAACATGAACGACGGATTGTCGGACAACGACATTCATTCCGTGGCAAAGGATACGGAAGGATTCATGTGGTTCGGAACCGGCAGCGGACTGAACCGTTACGACGGACGTACCTTCAAAGTGTTCCGGATGCCGGGAATTTTTTACCGGAGAATTGACCGGGTGGTATCGCTGGATACGGATTACCTGCTTCTTCGTTCAGAACAGAACTTGTTTTTGTTCGACAAGAAATACGAACGCTTTCTTCCCGTGTGCGATTCGGTGAGCAAACAGCCTGTGATGTTCGCCGATTTTGTGGCCGATTCTGACGGCAGCTGCTGGGGCGTATCTTCCGGTGAACTGTCGGAGGTGAATTTCCCGTCTTCCTATGTGCAGGACACAGCGTTTGTTTCTGTGCGTCATGTGGTGAACAATTTACAAAGCGATCCGTTTGTAGTGCTGTGTATGGGAGAAGACGGGAAGATGCTGTATTGTGCAAGCCGGAATGGAACCGTCTATTGTTTTACCCCCGGGCAAAAGCAGTTGAAGAAAGTTTGTGACGGGCAGTTGTCGTCTAGTAAGTGGGTTTCCTCTGTACTGAACGATGATTCGTTTATCTGGATTTCTACTGTGGGTGACGGGTTGTATGGTTATGATCTGACAAACGGAAAGTTGCATCACTGGCAGTATATTTCAGAAAGAATGGGGGAACAGCTGTCGCATAACGATGTCTTTCGTTTGCTCCCGATAGGGAACTCCCGGTACCTGGCCGTGACCTGGAACGGATATACTTTGTTGAGCCTTACGCCGGAACGGGAAATCAAGTTGCGCGATTTTCAGTCTTTCCTTCATAACGGAAAACAATATTTCGAGACACGTATGATTTCAGGTTATTACGACGAGAAAGGACTGCTCTGGATTGGCACCGAAGGAGGAGTGCTGTTTTCCGACCTGCGTCAGCTGTTTTATCACCAGTATGCGCAGACACGTTCCAATGAAATCTGTGGCATCCAGATGGACGAAGAAGGTTACGTCTGGTTGGCTACTTTTCACAAGGGCGTGTTGCGGAGCACGCAGCCTTTTGACGTGTCGCATTCACTGTCGTTTGAATCGTTTGATACCGGCATTCCGGGCCTGAAAACCGTGCTTTGCAGTTCGTCGGACAAGAATGGAGGTTTCTGGTTCGGCACGCAGGACGGACGGGTGCTTCGTTACGGAAAAGACCAGAAGTGGGATGACATGCGGATTGGCACTCCCGGACAGCCTTCTCCAGTGGTATGGAGCCTGCTTATGGTTTCAGACGAGCAGTGTTGGGCGGGTACCAGCGACGGGTTATATTGGGTGGACTTTCAGCGGGGAACTTCAACGCACGTCAGCTGGAGTAATCCGCAAATCCCGGATCATATCCATATACGTGCGTTGGCAGCCGGTGATAATCAGACTTTGTGGCTGGGAACCGGAAGAGGCTTGCTCCGGCTGTGGATGAGCGGTACCAAGGTGCTGCGGACACATGCCGGATACGAAGCCAGAGCCGGTATGCCGGATACGGAAATCGAAGTCCGTGCCCTGCTGTATGGGACAGACAAGAAGCTGTGGGCAGGATACGCCGGAAGCGGTCTGGTGGCCTGTTCGCCGGAAGGAGACAGTATCCTGACCCGTTATACTACCGCCCAGGGGCTGTGCAGCAATTTCGTGACCACACTGTCCGAAGACAACGATCACTCTCTTTGGGTAGGTTCCAACTCCGGCATTTCCCGTTTGAGCCGTCACTTGCAGTCATTTTATAACTATTACATTTCGGGTAGTAACCGCTCCGTCTTTTTCGGCAAGGACTTTCTTTTCTGGGGAAACCACAGTATGCTGACCTATTTCCGTCCTTCCGACCTTCGCTTTAATTATCCGAAAGAAAAGGGAAGGGTGATTTTTACCGACCTGGAAGTGAACCACACCCCCGTACAAATCGGGCAGAAGGTCAACGGGCAGGTAGTGTTGCCCCAGTCGCTCCTTTATACCTCTGAACTGCACCTGACGCATGAGAACCGCAGTTTCTCCCTGCTGTTTACCAATCTGCTCTATCTGACCAAACTCCAGAAATACCTTTTCCGCCTGTATCCTTATCAGGAGGAATGGATTATGGCCGATGAAGGAGAAAAAATCTCGTACGACCGTCTGCCGGCCGGTACCTATACTTTCCAGGTGAAGACCATTTTCCAGGACCAGAGTGAAGGGGATGTCAGTACCCTGAAGGTGGTGATTGCTCCTCACTGGAGTGAAACTCTTTGGTTCCGTCTGCTTGTGGCGGCTGGGCTGATTAGTATCGTGCTGATTTACCTGCATCGCGTGCGATTGAAGCAAAAGCGGATACAATACGAACTGCGTCTGGAACATGAACTGTTTACGGTCAATATGGAGCGTAACAAGGAAGTGGAACTTCGCAAGGAGCGTGAGGCTTTCTTCACGATGGCAGTCCATGAACTGCGCACTCCGCTTACCCTTATCTTGTCTCCGCTACGTGAACTGCTCTCAAAAATTACACCCGCACATCCGTTTTATAGTCGTCTGTCCGTCATGTTTAAGTATGCCGAAGGACTGCATACTCTGACCGACCGTTTGCTGTATATCCAGAAAGCAGAAGCCGGTATGGTGAAACTGCGTCTGTCCGCAGTGGATGTGCTATCCCTGATGAGGGATGTGGCAGAAGGTTTTCAGCCGCTGGCAGCCGAACGCCGGATAACGTATGCATGGGTGCAGGGGTCGGAACATATTACGATATGGGCCGACCGGGAGAAACTTTCATCGGTCATTCAGAATCTGATTTCGAATGCCTTTAAATACACACCCGAAGGAGGAAAAATCAGTCTCTCGGTAGAACGGAAGGAGTTCGATCAGAAACCTTTCTGCTGCATTTCGGTGACGGATACCGGAAAAGGAATAGATGCCGGATTGCTGCAGCATATTTTTGAGCCTTTCGTAACCGGCGATGCAGATCCGGCAGTCTCTACCCGCATGGGAGTGGGACTGAAAATCGTGAAGCACATTGTGGAGATGCATCACGGACGAGTGAACGTGGAGAGTGAACCGGGAAAAGGAACGTTGTTCGCTGTGTACCTGCCCGAAGGAAAATCGCATTTTGAAGAAGACGATTGCACGTGGGATGAAACTCCGGACGCGGATGATAAAGAAAAGGGAAGAGAAAGTATCTCAGACCTGATGCTGTTGCCGGAAGCGGAAGAAACCTCGCAGAAAACGGAGGAAGAACGTACCGCCGCCCGCCAGACGGTGCTTATCATAGAAGACAATACCGACATGCGCCGTTACCTGCGCGACCTGATGAAGAAATACTATCGGGTACTGGAAGCGGAGAACGGGGAAGAGGGAGTGAAGGTGGCCGTAGAACAAGTGCCCGACCTGGTACTGTCGGATGTAATGATGCCGGTGATGGACGGCTTTACCTGCTGTGCCGAGTTGCGCAAGCGGAAGGAAACGGCTCACATTCCCATTCTGCTGCTCACGGCCAAGGCAGAGGATAAGGACAGTGTGGAAGCTTCTTATCGTGGAGCCGACGATTATGTGCGTAAACCGTTCAATCCGGAGGTGCTGCTGGCCAAGGTGGCCCATCTGCTCGACATGCGTCGTCGTCTGAAGCAGATTTATACCCGCACGCTGCTACATACTTCTTCCGTATCGGCAGAGAAACCCGAAGGCATCGAAAGTGAGTTCATGCAACAAGTGCTGTCGTGCATCGAGGGCCATGCCAGCAATCCCGAGTTCAATGTCAAAGTGCTGGCTGGAGAACTCCACATGAGTCAGGCTACGCTCTACCGCAAACTGAAGCAGCACACCGACCTGTCGGCTGTGGAACTGATTCGCCACATCCGCATGACGCAGGCCGCTTTCCTGTTGATGGAAACCAGTCTCCCGGTCACGGAGGTAGCCGAGCGCGTGGGCTTCAATGACCTGCCCACGTTCCGCAAGCATTTCACGGACATGTTCGGTGTGTCTCCTTCCAAGTACGCAGAAGATAATCAGAAGAACAAGTAAAAAGACGGTTCAGCCCCTTTGTAGCGTTCTGTATTCATTGGGGCTGTGACCTACCACCCGCTTGAACATGCGGCTCATGTGCTGCGGATACTGGAAGCCCAGGCTGTAGGCAATCTCACTCATGGGCTTGGTGGTAGAAAGCAGCATGTCCTTGGCTCTTTCCACTACCTTTGACTGGATGTATTCGGAAGCCGTCTTACCCGTCTGTTTACTGATCATGTCACCGAAATAGTTGGGCGAGAGGAATACCCGTTCGGCAAAATATTTCACCGTAGGCAATCCTTCTTCCTGAGGTGTCTGTCCGTCGAAGTACTCATCCAACAGCTGCTCAAAGCGTACGATGATGTCCTTGTTGGAGGCTTCGCGTGTGGTGAACTGCCGCTCATAGAAACGCATGCAGTAATCCAGCAGCAGTCCGATGTTGGCCGTAATCAGCCGCCGGCTGTGCTTGTCGGCAGGACGTCTCAGCTCCGTATCTATTTTATGCAAGCAGTCTATCACCGTGTGCCGTTCTTCTTCTGAGAGGTGCAGGGCTTCGCGGGCTTCGTAAGAGAAGAAAGAATAATTCCGGATGTCATGTCCCAGTTGGGTACCATGAATCAAGTCCGGATGGAAGAGCAGTCCGTATCCGGTGGGACGCGTTCCTTCCTGTGCGTGGATGGAAGCCACCTGTCCCGGTGCAAAACAGACAATGGTTCCTTCCTGGTAGTCGTAAGGCTGCCGGCCGTAGGTAATGTCTCCGCAGAGCGTATCTTTCAGAAACAAGGCATAGATGCCATAATTTATGGTAAATGGCTGTGCAGGCTGAGTAATCTTTGAAAGGTCTACCACGGTAACCATGGGATGATATGTCTCCACTTTGAAGAATTTGTAGTATTTATCCACTGTGTCCAGTTCTATCACTTCTTCTTTCATCATCTGTCAATTTTATTTTCAGGCAAATGTAATACTTATTCTCGGGAATACCTACAGCCGTGTGGCAGATTCAAGGAATGTGAACAAACCGGAAGGTGTATTCAAAAAAAAGTTTAAACGCTTGTTCGGGCCGTGAAGGTGACAAAAGAAATACGGTATGGAACAAACGAGTTTCTGTAAAATCCCGTGATATTTGTCCAAACGAAAACAAAAAATTATGGCCCCACGAGTGTTGAGAAGAAAGATTATCCGGACAGCCTCAGGCTGTTTCCATAAGAACGGAATAAAGGCCACTTCCATGAACAGCATATCCGAAGCGCTGCACATTTCCAAACGGACGCTTTATCAGGTATTCTTGAGCAAGAGTGAACTGCTGGAAGCCTGTGTGTCTTTTCAGATAGAAAAAAGCAGAAAGCAGATAGAAGAGAAATGCCGCACGCTGAACTGTCTGGAGGCCATTGTCTATCTGAACTATCAGACGTTTGCCCTTTCGGGAATATTGTCGGCCGATTTTTGCCGGGAGATTGTGAAATACCCGGAAGCCCTGGCACTTTTCAGTCGGGAATACCGTGAACCTCTGCATGAAAAGTGTGCCAGCCTGTTTCGTGAAGCTCAGCAAAAAAAACTGATACAGCCGGAAAGTAATTTTGAGCTGGCTTTCATGTTTTTTGAAAACACCTTGCTTTATGCACTTTTTGCCCCTTATGAGGAACCGAAGCGTGCCCTTACGTATAGCAATGCCGTGCTGACCTATCTGGCGGGCGTTTGTACCGCCGAAGGAAGAAAGGTGCTACACTGCATGGCAGCATCGGGCGAATTGCAGCCGGCAGGGTGAGAATATGTCCGACAACCCTGACCTGATGTAAACATACAATGATGGGACTTATGAAAAAAAGATAAATCGAGCATTGGGGTAGAAACATCGGTAATTTGTATCATTGTCTATGGTTTCTTTTGCGTAATTTTGCCACATCCATAATTAAAATGACAAAAAGGAACAAACAATGAAGAACTTTGACTATCAAACCCCGACCCGTCTGATTTTTGGCCGGGATGTAGTGGCTGGACTGCCAGAGGTGATGCGCCCGTTCGGACGTCGCATCCTGTTGACATACGGTGGCGGAAGCATCAAACGTATCGGCCTGTACGACCGCGTGAAAGAACTGTTGAAAGACTTTGAAATCTTTGAACTGGGTGGGATTGAGCCGAACCCGAAATACTCTACCAGTGTAGTGGAAGGCGTACGCATCTGCAAGGAACAGCAGATTGACGTGATTCTTTCTGTGGGTGGCGGTTCGGTACTCGACTGTTCGAAAGCCATTGCCGGAGGTGCCAAATACGACGGCGAGACCTGGGACCTGATTATCGGCAAGGCTCCTACGCTGGCTGCACTGCCTATTGTGGACATCCTTACCCTGGCCGCTACAGGCAGTGAGTACGATGCCGGAGGAGTCATTTCCCGCACAGAGACCAACGACAAGGTGGCTTATATCGACCCGCATCTGTTCCCGGCCTGCTCTTTCCTTGACCCGACCTACACCTTCACGGTCAATGCCAAGCACACGGCAGCAGGAGTAGCCGATGCCATCAACCATGTGATGGAACAGTATTTCACTCATGCCTCCAATTCCGTGGCCGACGGTTTCTGTGAAACGTTGGTAAAGACCCTGATGAAATATGCTCCGATTGCACTGGAGAAACCGGACGATTACGAAGCACGTGCCGAAATCATGTATGCCTGCACCTTTGGCTGCAACGGTCTGCTGGCCCTCGGTACCGGCGGTTCTCCCTGGCCCATGCACGGCATCGAACATGCCTTGTCGGGATATTATGACATTACGCATGGAGAAGGTCTGGCCATCATTACACCACACTGGATGCGCCACGTGCTCAACGAGCGCACACAGGAACGCATCGTGAAATTTGGTGTGAACGTCTTCGGACTGGCTGCCGATCAGGCTCCGTCGGAAATTGCCGAGCAGACCATCGCACGTACCGCACAGTTCTTCAAGAGTCTGGGCATGCCGATGACCTTGCGTGAGGTAGGCATTGACGATTCCCGTCTGGAAGAAATGGCACATCACATTGCTGTGAATGAGGGACTGGACGCACCGGGCACGTTTGCTCCGCTGAACGAACAGGACATCCTTTCCATTCTGAAGGCTGCGCTGTAAACAATATGAAAATGCGGGGAACGGTAGACAAGTCGTTTCCCGCATTTTTTTAATCGCCGAGCATGGAATTTAGCAAGTCCATGATGACCATTTTCCGGAAAAGCCAGTGGCACATGCCACCGGGGATGCGCTGTATGTAGCCGCTGTCAAGATCGATTACATAAAGCGGACGTATGCGCCAGCTGTAGTTGTAGCGGTTCTGCCAGTCGTACATGCAGTATTCCCACCATCCTTCATCGGGACGCCACCATTCTCCCGTCACATAATTATTCTCCAGTCTCCAGCGGGTAGCTTCCAGCGCGTTGGGCTTTCCGCATTGATAATACACATGATAAGGCGCCATGCCAAGGTTACGCGACAGACGATGATGGCTCCTGCGGAATAATGTCGGGCCGTACTGCGTGCCGGTGCAAAATAAATGCCGTTTCCAGCATAATTACCGCCACCTACGCGCCAGATTCCTACATCTTGTCCCCGGTAACTTCCCCGATTAGGGCACGCTACGATGGATTCGGCTGCGTCATTGGAGGTACCGTGAAGGAGGGTCAGAGTAGGTAAAAAGACTTCTATTACCGTCCATATCGCGCTTTCAATGATGGTCAGCGAGCCATGCCATACCACGTATTTGATGATTCTGTAGGGTAAGAACAAAATCCATCGGATAAAATCGTCATGCCCTTCCTTGTCTTCTGAGGGTAAAATTACTTCCATCACATAATTGAACATTTCGAAGGAACAATGTACCAGGAGATTGAAAAAGACAGCATTGACAATTCTCAATGGAAACAGCAGGACATAGAACGGGAATTGCAGGAAATAGAAAATGAAACGCAGGTTCTCATTGGTGGCGTTGCTGAAACGGTTTTTCTTGAAGAAGATAAACCAGGGCTTTGCCAGGTATCGCTGCAGGGCATTAAGAAAGAAGAAAGGAAGACTCAACAGCCTGAACGTAAAGGTAAGGCTGGCCGATACGATGAAATAGGAGATAATGAGTATTTTCAGCAGCCAGTACAGCACCACCAGTCCCAAATAAATACCTAGTCCCCAGGTAATGATGTTCCATACTATTGACCAGAAACTCCATGAGGAAGAACCGGAAGACGATTTGGCAGGCGGAGAGTTTGCCTTTTGGGGCAAAGGAGAGAATTTCAGGTATTTGGAGTAGGCATATCCCCTTTGTGAACCGAACTCAATCTGTACCCAGTTGTTGCTTGATTTCTGAATGACATTGACCTCCTGTCCGCGACTGAGCTGTCCGACGCGCGCATAGCTGATGCCGGGTCCGGAACGCACGTTCAATACGGTGGTTGCGGTTCCCCTGCAGGGAAGAGACTCTTGTGCCGTGGCATAAGAAATCATCCAAAGCAGCATGATAAATATGTATATGAATCGTTTCATCACATCTTATGGTCAAATGTAAGAAAAAATTTCTATATTGCATTTTATACATCGTACATATTTAGAAAGATGAAAAAGAATGATAAAATAAAAAATCTTTTATGAAACCACATCGAATTATTCTTATACGTCATGGAGAATGCCATGCCAATACCGACGAAAGCAAATTTGCCACAGAACCGGATTATACCATTGAACTGACAGAAAAAGGAGTAGCTCAGGCCCGTGAAGCCGGACAAAAGTTGAGGGAACTGGTGGATGAGGAATCTATGTATTTTTATGTTTCTCCATTTTGGCGTACCCGTTCCACCTTTGAGAACATAGCCCGCAGCTTCCCGAGAAACCAGTTTGAATACAGCGAGGAACCTCGTTTGCGTGAACAGGAATGGGGATACCTTCGCACGTATGCCGAGTTGCAGCAACTGAAGAAAGAGCGCAGGGACTATGGCATTTTCTACTACCGTTTTCCGGGAGGAGAAGCCGGCACGGATGTGTACGACCGTATCAATGACCTCTTAGGTTCGCTTCATCGTGACTTCTTGCGTGAAGATTATCCACAAAATTGTGTGCTGATAACCCATTCACTGGCCATACGCTTGTTCGTCATGCGCTGGTTTCATCTCACCGTGGAAGAGTTTGAACAGATGCGTTCGCCTAAAAACGGTCAGCTGGTCATCTTGCAATTAAATGATGACACCGGGGACTATGAGCTTGTAACCCCATTGGAAAAGGATGGAACGGTTGTTCGAAGAAGCAGGCCCATCAGATCAGGTTGCTCTGATAATCTTTTCAAAGAAGAGAAAGGAATTTAAAGGAACTGCATGAAAAATATGTTTTAGATACATGTCTGCGATTTTTCTTTTATTTTCACTTGCCTGCTATTGAAAGATGTCCTACCTTGCGATATTACTATCAAAAACATATAACAACAATGATAACAGAATCAAAATCAATCGGTATTTTCATAGATGGGGGCTATTTTTCAAAGATAAATGAGGCCTTGTCCGATCAATTGTCTTTAAATATTAAAATCAAATCCTTGTTTGATTTTATTCGTGCGGAGATTGCGCGTCGGAGTGGGTTGGAAATAACCAATTGTTACATTACAGAAAGCCATTATTTCCGGGGGCGTTATCGGGTGAATGATGCCAATAGCAAACATCTGTTGTTTTCCGAGCGAAAGTTTGAAGACAGTCTGATTGAAAATGATGTAATTTTCCATTACAAGCACCTGCGGGAAGTACAGAGAGATGGAGATATTACGGTCGTAGAAAAGGGGATAGATGTGTGGTTTGCTTTGGAGGCCTATGAGCTTTCCGTGTTCCGCGAATTTGATTATGTAGTGCTGATTACGGGAGATGCCGACCACGAAATGCTGGTCAAGAAGTTGAAATCGCTGAAGATTCACGTGGTGTTACTTACGTGGAATCTGTCGGAACAGTCTTCCAGTGCGCGACTTTTACGTGAGGAAGCGTGCACGCATATCGAGATGAATGAAATGATTGCGCAAGATAAAGAATTGCTTGGCAAGTTGTGCAGAAATGTGTAATGTTTTTCGAAGACAGAATGTGATTTTGCCAAAGCCTACTTCTCAGAGAATAAGTAATATTCGATAACCCTTTTAGTATTGGAATAGCCTGCATTCAGGCTATTCCGAACAGTTCAATCTCAAAAATCAGGGTAGAGCCGCCGGGGATGCCGGGCTGTGAGAACTTGCCGTATCCCATTTCCGACGGAATGTACACCTCCCATTTGTCGCCCACACACATTTGCTGCATGGCGATAATCCATCCCTCAATCAGGTCGCTCAGGCGGAAGGCTACGGGTGCACTGCTGCGGCTGCTGTCAAACTTCTTGCCGTTGATGGTCCATCCCGTGTAGTGCGCGGTGACGATACTCCGCGGTGTGGGATGCTTGCCGTCGTTCTTGCCCGATGCCAGCACCTTGTAATAAATACCCTTCGGGAGCGGCATTACTCCCTCTTCCTTTGCCTTTTCGGCCAGCCAGTCCTTGTTGGCCTGCATGTATTCTTTCTTTCCCATGATGAATGATTTTGGCGTAAAGGTACGTATTTTCCGGGATACTTAAAACAGTCCGCTTATCCATCCCCACAGTTCGGAAGTCAGGTAGACTGCCAGTCTGGCCACCCAGTAGATAATTACGCACAGCACCAGGATGCCTGCGGCTGTCAGTACGGCCTTGCGGTTCACTTCCTGAATCACCTCCTTGTCACCTTCCACGAAACCCACAATCAACCGGTAGTTTTTCGCGTACGAACGGCTGAAAATATCCAGCAGGTCGCCAATCCAGAGCGGAATGATACCCAGCATCATGTCCACCAGCATGTTGTAGAGGATGGCCAGGGTGAGGGGAATGGACTTGATTTTGAACAGCGACACCGTGAGAAAGGGCAGTGTCATGGCCGAAGAGAAAATGTCGCCCGCCGTTGGAAAAAGCAATCCAATGAGAGGGTCGAGGTAGTATCGGTCCATCACATTCTTGATGGTTCTTATCAGCCGGTAAAGCGGGTCGTTTTCCCACTGCATGCGTTTTATGTCTTGTTTCGTACTTTTCATGTAGCAGCTAGTTTGGCGCAAAGATACAAAAAGGTGAATGCAGTGTCAAACCCGAAGTCCGCTTTTGAGAAAAGACGATGCTGAACCGCATCCCGTCTTATGAAAAGATAACGATATTTGGTGGAGATTTCCGGATAATCCCTATCTTTGCTAAAAACGCCTTTGCTTTAATGACATTATATTTGATACGATGAATACATTCCGTTCTATAGATGAACTTGTGAAAATGTTTGAGCGTGAAAAAGTGTTGCTCAAGGAAATGTTTTACAAACGTAAACAGCTCTCATTCCGTTATGATTATGCCCTTGAATTAACTGAATACAAGGAAGAGCGTATTCGTTTTCTTATTGAATACGGTGTGCTGCGAGAAAGCGGTGATTTCCTGGAAATGGAAGACTTGTACTTGAAGTTTTTCGAAGAGGTTCTGCAAATAAACGAGGAAATCAATGTGTCGTTCGTGCAAGATTATCTGAATCATTTGAATGATAACATCGATTATTTCCTGAAGGAGAACAATGAACAGCGGAAGTATGCGTATCAGCGAGAGGTGAGACGTTGTTTGAAAAACATTGCACTGGCTACCGTACGTAATGTGATGGACTTGAAACGTAATTTGGATGTAACTTATAAAACGGAACCAAATTATCAGGTGAAACTGGCCAAATTGAAAAAACTGGATGAAAAACGGCGTAACATAGCTTTGCTTATAACTCGGAGTGAAGAAGTGATAGACTCACAGCAGCCTACCTTTTTCCGTGTGGCTATGGATGTACAGATGCGGGCTGTGGTGAGTGATGTAAAGCTTCAGCTGAACGATTCGTATCATAATCTGATTGAAATAGAAAAACAGATTATTCATTACTTGAACTTGATAGCCTACCAGAATCGTATTTTTGAAAAGGTAAGGCGATTGAAGTACCTGCGCGATCAGTTCCTGCTTGAAGAGAATACAGATATTCGTCGGGTCATTGGCGAAAAGAATCCGGTGTGGATGGAACCGCAGCCCAACTATCGCATCAAGTTGTCTCTGTCAAATCTGCATACTTCTGAAGTGGCATTGGAGTTGATTCGTAAGGTGATGTTGCGGCGGAAGAAGGACGTGCGTGGTCCGCGGAATGTGGCTGGAGCTATTCCGGAAAGTTATCTGTCACAGGCAGGTGAGGTAATGGACAGGGTCAATTTGCAGGAAGTATTCAATGCTTTTGCTGCCTCTGGCACACATTTGTTCCGGTTCGTAATGAACTATTCCTATGGCAAGCCGGTGGCGGAAGAAGACAAGCTGCTGTTTTTTTGCCAGCTGGCTTCACAGTATGCGGATGAGCTGGATTTTACCGACCGTTATGAGTCAACCTCTGAGGTGGAGTACCCTTTGATTTATTTACGACAAAACCCTTAATCATACTTGATAAAACGATGAAATATACGGAAGAAATATTCAATATTCTGAGCAGGGGAGGATTTATTTCCGCCAATAGTGTCTCGTCAACCGTCAAGCGGTACTATGATGCGCTTGAAGAAGATTTTACGGAGTATTACGATTATTATAAAGGCATCGGCTTCTATTTGGAAGCGGGTAACGGATATTACCTTTTTACACGTCAGGAAACCCGGGTCGATTTGGAACGAAAGCTGGAAGCTGTAGGCAAATGGATTGATTACCTGAGCTTCCTGAAAACGTATCATTCGGCTTTTGGTCCCGGATTCCTGTTCCGACGGGCAGATATTGAGGTGCAGATAGGATGTAACATGGAACTGAAGGAAAAGGCTTCCCGCTTGTTTTCCGACAAGAAGAAATTCGGAGAGGTTGTAGAGAAACTGGTGGCAGAGCTGGAAAAGGCTGGGATGATTGAACTGGAGAACGAGCACGATGAAACCTATAAAGTACTAACCGCATTCAACTATATGGAAGAAATGGTGGACTGCATCACGATATTGGAGGATACAAGCGATGAGATACCTGAATAAAGTCATATTCCTGAATAGTGCGCATATTCCTTATGCCGAAATCCGGGTGGACGGCAATGTGCATTTCATTGGTACGCAGGGAGTGGGAAAGAGTACCCTTCTGCGAGCTATCTTGTTTTTCTATAATGCCGACAAACTGCATCTGGGCATTCCGAAAGAAAAGCAGAATTTCGACGCTTTTTATTTGCCCTATGCCAACTCGTATATCGTGTACGAGGTGGTACGTGAGAATAGCGCATATTCCGTAGTGGTGTCCAAATCTATGGGACGGGCTGCTTTCCGCCTGATAGATGCTCCTTATCGGAAAGCATGGTTTGTGAACGACCGTCACGAGGTATCTGCCGATTGGAGTGAGGTGCGTACACGTATTCTTGAGTCGGATGCCCGTTGTACGATTACTCCGCTTGTTACGAGCTATGAAATGTTTCGTGACATCATCTTTGGAAACAACCGCAAGCCCGATATGGTGTCTTATCGTAAGTTTGCCATTGTAGAAAGTAGTAAGTATCAGAACATTCCTCGTACTATTCAGCATGTATTCTTGAATTCCCGTTTGGATGCCGATTTTGTGAAAGATACCATCATCCAGTCCATGAATGAGGAAGATGTGTCTATCGACCTGACTTATTACCGGAGCCAGATAGAAGCTTTTGAGCAGGAATATGATGATGTCATGCGATGGCTGCGTCCCAACAAGAATGGGGAGATTGTGGTGCGCAAGCAGGCGGAACAAGTCATTCAGCGCTACCGGAGCTTACTTTATTCTCAAAAGCAGCTGGAAGAAGGTAGAGCTGAATTGAATTATGCAGAGAAAGCAGCTCATGACATGTTGCCGGTGCTCGAGGAACAGATTCAGGAAGCAGAAGAGAAGCGGGCACGGTTGGTGCGACTTGTAGGAGAAGAAAGAGGCAAGTATTCTGCCGAACGTGACAAGCTGGTGCGCCGGGAAGGGGCGATAGCCGACGATTTGAAGCGTATCTGCGAAAAGCGCTTGTATTATGAGAAAGAAGGCATAGAAGAGGTGATGCGGCGTGTGGCAGGTGAAGCAGCCTTGCTGCATGAGCAGGATAGTTTGAAACAGACGTATGCAGAATTGACCGCTACTTATAGGGATGTGTTGCAGAAATATGATTTGCTGGTCGGAAAGGTAGAGGCGGCTTTTACCGCATTTGAGAATGAACGGCGAAAGGCTGTGCTGGCCCGTGAAAATGAATTGAACGTCTGGAGAAATGAATTGTATGCCCGCTATCGGGAACAAGAGGTACACGTGCGGAATATGTATGAGGAGAGACAAAAAACGTGGAATGAAAACCGGATACGGCTCACCGAAGAAATTTCCGCACTTCGTCAGCAGAAGATTCGCATTCAGCTGACTTGCCATTTTGAGAAAGAAACCGGGGACTATCAGGAACAGTTGGATGCATTGAAAGATGAAGAAAGGCAGACAAGCTGGCAGGTAGCCGGCCTGAAACTCACGTGCGACCAGTTGCGACAGAAATGTAGCGATGAGATGAAAGAGAGTGAGTGGCAGTTCAAGCAAGAAGCTGAGGAACTGGTGCGCCGTCGTACGGCATTGGACGAAGAAATTCAAACCCTTACCAGTCTTCTTGGCCGTTGGAAAGGTTCCTTCTGTGAATGGCTGGACGCGCACAAGCCGGGGTGGCAGGAAACAATCGGGAAAGTGGCAGATGAAGAGTTGATTCTGTATGCACAGGATTTGCATCCGGTATTGGCTGGGGACAGTGACAATACGCTGTTCGGCGTACGAGTTGAACTTTCGGGAGTGGCGAAAGAATTGCGTACGCCAGCCCGTTTAAAGGAAGAACTGGCCGAAAAGGAAGCTGCCCGTGAGTCGTATGTCCGCGAGTTGGCTCAGTTGAACGGACGTCGGGAGGAAACACTCGGGCAGATAAAGAAGAAATATAACCGGCAGATTCGGGAGGTAGCCGACAAACAGCACCTTTTGGAGGCCCAGTTGCAGCAGATTCCTGCCAGACGGAAACACTTGCAGGCTGAACTTACCTCTTGGCAGCGGAAAGAGGCCGAATGGAAACGGGAGCAGACAGAGCAGGTAGAATTGCAGTTAGCTCAGAAGTCGCAGGAACAGGTGCGTTGGGAAGATGAAGACAAGCGTTTACGGGCGGAAAAGGAGAAACGTCTGAAGCAATTGGCCGAAGAACTGCGGAAAACGGAAAAGGCTGAAGAGGAGGTTGTTCGGCAGGAAACTGGCGTTATCCATGAAGAGATTACTCGTCAGCGAATTGAAATGGAAACGAAAAAGGCAGAGCTGCGGCGCTCACAGGCCAAGGAACTTGAAGGAAGCGGGGCGGATATGTCTGTCATTACCAGTTACGAGAAACGTATGGCCGACATCCGTCAGGAGCTGGAATACATTGTCCGTAAACGTTCTTTGGTATCCGATTTTGAGAAAGACAAACGCGAGTATTTCGACTGGGAGCCGCAACTGCGCAACGAGAAAAAAACAAACGATACGCAGCTGGAAGATTTGGAAAATAAGTACAAGCTTCGTATGGAGCGTCTGCTAAGCCAGCAGAGTGAGGAGGATAAGATACTGGAAGCCAGGAGAAAAGAGCATACAGACATTCATAAAGATTTGGCCAGCCTGAAAGCTTTCCGTGCAGACGAAGACCTCTGTCCGTCCGAGTCGTATACCTCGGAAATGCGTCCTACCCGGAAGTCTTGTGGAACCATTATCGGAGACTTGAAGTCGCTTATTATTTCCATTCATAGAGAGCTGGACCAGTTCAAGCGGGCGGTCAATGCATTCCATGGCAATTTTACGGCTAAGAACACCTTCCATTTCCCCGAAACGTTGGTAAGCGACTCTGATTTCTATGATTTTGCGGCAAATCTTTGTGAGTTTGTGGAAGATAACAAAATTGTGGAATATCAGACACGTATCAGTGAGCGCTACACCAACATTATCCAGCGAATCTCGAAGGAGACGGGCGATTTGACCCAGCATGAAAGTGAGATACAGAAAACCATTCGTGCCATAAACGAAGACTTTGTAAGGCGGAACTTTGCCGGAGTCATCCGTGGCATCGAGCTGCGGACTCAGGCCAGCGATGACAAGCTGATGCAGCTTCTGGTAGAAATCAAGCAGTTCAATGAAGAACATCAGTTTAACATGGGAGCCCTTGATCTTTTCTCGCAGGACTCGCGTATGGAAGTGAACGAAAAGGCGGTGAAGTATCTTTATTCATTCAGCCGGCAGCTGAGAGACAATCCGTCTCGCAAAAGCCTGGTATTGTCTGACACGTTCAATCTGCAGTTCCGTGTGAAAGAGAATGATAACGATACCGGATGGACCGAAAAGATAGCCAATGTGGGGTCGGACGGAACGGATATTCTGGTGAAAGCCATGGTTAACATCATGCTGATTAACGTGTTCAAGGAGAAAGCTTCGCGTAAGTTCGGAGATTTCCGGATTCATTGCATGATGGACGAAATCGGCAAGCTTCATCCCAACAATGTCAAAGGTATTCTGGCTTTTGCCAACTGCCGGAATATCGTACTGGTCAACAGTTCTCCTACCACCTACAATGTGGAGGATTATCGTTATACTTATCTTTTGAGTAAGGATGCTCAGAGTTTTACGCAGGTGGTACCTTTACTCACACGCAAGCAATAGTTTATGGAACAGAAAAAATTTACTCCGTCAATATGCCGTAAGGTACTTCGTCTTATACAGGGAGAGACACTTCCTTCCAGCCTTTTCCCGCGCTGGTTTGCCGATGAACTGAAAGAAGAAGGGTTGCTTTCTGTCATCACTCATGGAAGCCGTAACTCTTATCGGTTGCTGTATGTAGAGGCAAGCATCCGTTATGTGAAGAACAAGTATACGGGTGGGGCCGAATTGTCCCGGTGGATAGAGCTGACCGATGGACATAACCCTGATCTGGACCGGAGTGTACTGGTAAATGAAACCGGCGACTCCAAGCTTGTTCGTGTGCGGACCTTCCGCGGCTTTCTGGTAAATTGTTGCGAGCCATTGGAGGTGACGATGGGAGAGAAATCTTTCACCCTCTCTCCGCTGGAAGGTATGGCTTTTTTTGTGCAGGAACCGGAGAAATTCCGCATACCCTCCGATGTGCTTGTGGTGGGTGTGGAGAACGGCGACAACTTTCGTCTGCTTCACCGTCAGCGACATTTGTTCAAGGCCCGGAAAGTACTCCTTGTGTCACGTTATCCTCAGTCGGATGACTTGCGCAACTGGCTCCTTTCGGTTCCCAATGATTACCTGCATTTTGGCGATTTCGACCTGGCCGGCATTCATATCTATCTCACCGAATTCTATAAATACCTGGGCAACCGGGCTTCTTTCTTTGTGCCGGACGATATTGAAATAAAGCTGAAGAATGGAAATGCCACCCTGTACGACCGCCAGTATGCACGCTTCTGCCATCTGGTGCCGGAGGATGTACGCCTCATTCCGCTGGTAGAGATGATTCACCGTTATCATCGGGTTTACGAGCAGGAAGGATATATCTCTTCAATTGTTTTTAGGTAAAATTACGCTTTATTACCGCCGCATTGTTTCGATTGTGGTGGAATGCGTCTATTTTTGTCCCTTATTGTGTACCTATGAACAAGAAACTGCTTAAATACTGGAAAAACTGCCTGCTGGATGCTGAGTGGAGTAACAGCATGTTCTATAAAGAGCCGCGTGTGACGCTGGCGTTTGAAGACCGTATGCCGGAGTCAATACCGGAAGAAGACATCGAACAGCTTTTCCCCGACGGAAGGGAAGACGGGAAGAAGTGTAAGGTGCGCATTGCCCCCTGTGTGCTGCTTCACGAATATGAGAATGGCAAACCTATTGGTAAGATGTTTCCTGAATACCCTTTCTTCATTACGGCGACACTAGGACCCGACGGTTCCTTACAGTTGCCTGAAAACCCGATGGACCGTGTGCCGATGTTCGTCCGCAAGTTCCTTTCGCCCAATGCCAAGGACGACCGTACCCTTGCTTCCCTCGACGAGGTGGACAGCCTGCTGAGTGCGTTCAAGACCGATGTGGCTACCGAAGAGGAATACTGGAAGGCATGCGAAGCCCTCTTCCGGAAGGCTACCGGGATGACGTTTGCCGAAATGAATTACCCCGACCAGCCGGAGATGGTTATCACGAAGGCGCCCGTCACGGGGATGGCACAGAATATCCTGCGGTTGTACGACAAGCTGCTGGACTGCAAGGAAGACCTCCCGCTGCTGGAGTGCCTGACGCGCTGCGAGTGCGAACCGTTGCTTCCGCTTCCTGCCCGTCGGGAGATTTATGCCAACAAGCGGCACCTGGCCCAGATGAGCAGTGATTTCCCCTTATCCGTTTCCCAGCGTGAAACGCTTGCCATGTACACCCATCCCCGTGGCAGCCGGATTTTTGCGGTCAACGGTCCTCCGGGAACGGGAAAGACCACTTTCCTGCAGACGGTCATTGCCAACCGGCTGGTGCATTCCGTGCTGACGGACAGAGAACCTGAGCTTATTGTGGCCAGTTCGGTCAACAACCAGGCCATTACCAACATCCTTAAGGATTTCGAGATGGAAGTTGCTGAGACAGATGCGGCCGAGGTAGGCCTGGCGGCACGCTGGTTGCCAGAATTGGATACGTTAGGCTTGTACCTGTCCGGAAAGGAAGAGCTTACCGAACGCTATGCCATGATGCTGAACACCCGAGGAAAGGGCTTTCCCGAAACATACGACAATCCGGAGCGGGTGGACGAGTACCGCACGTACTACTTGGAGCTGTTCAACCGTTACTTCCACACCTCGTGCAAGGATGAAACAGAGTGTCAGCACTACCTTCGTGGACAGATGGCCCTGCTGAGGGACTGGATTGAAACGGGCTTGGAGGCTGCTGCACAGAAAGAATCCGGTGGTGTAAATGGAGGAAAGAATCTGCTTGTCCGGATGATGCAACACTTCCGCAAGACTTCTTCCGCCTACGAAGAAACCATGGCCCGCTGGGAGGAGAACGACGATTTCAGGGCACGCTACACCCGGCTGACGGAAGGAGAGGAGTACAGGAACCTGCCCTGCATGGAAGACATGGCCGTGCGCCTGGACATCAGTTACCGCTACCAGATGTTCTGGTATGCCATCCACTACCGTGAGGCCGAGTTCATCCGTCGTCTGAGCCGTTGCTCCGGAAACCTGAACCGTTCGGACCGTGCCGTCTACCTCGAGCGTCTGAGACGGCTGGCCTGCGTGATGCCGGTGTTCATCTCCACCTTCCATTCCCTTCCGCGCTACATGACCTGCAGCAGCGAGGGCAATCCCTCCGTGCCCCTCTACAATACCATCGACCTGCTCATCGTCGACGAATCCGGACAGGTGTCGCCCGAGCTGGCTGTACCCTCGTTTAGTCTGGCCCGGCAAGCCATCCTCGTGGGCGACATCGAACAGATAGAGCCCATCTGGCCCGTGACCGGACAATACTCTTTCATCAACCTCCGCCGCTCCGGGGTAGTCACTTCGTCAAAAGCTCCGTTGTATGCTTTCCTGACCGAACACGGTTTCTTGTCCTCTTCCGGAAGCCTGATGAAAATGGCCCGCAAGAGTGGCAGCTATCTGGTGGACGGCGAGCGCGGGGCCTTCCTGCGCGAACACCGCCGCTGCCTGGACTCTATCATCGCCTATTGCAATGACTACGTGTACCACGGGCGACTGCTTCCCCTGAAAGGCGACCGTCCGAAATACACGCATCTTCTCTCCAAAGGCTACGTCCATGTGAACGGATACAGTCAGAAAGGAAAGACCGGAAGCCGCTTCAATGAAGCCGAAGCTGCTGCCATCGTGAAATGGCTGTCGCGCGAGAAAGAAGAGCTGGAAAAAGCCTACGGGAAGCCCATTCCTCAGGTGGTCGCCATTGTTACCCCGTTCAAGGCACAGGAACGACTGTTGCGCGGATTGCTGGCTGAACTGCCGGGAGGCGCAGACTTCGTTACGATGACCGTCGGCACCGTCCACTCGCTGCAGGGAGCCCAGTACCCGCTGGTGATATTCTCACCCGTCAATTCGCCCGGCGATACTTCCTACTTTATGGAAGCAGGCGGAAAATACAACATGCTCAATGTGGCTGTGTCGCGTGCACAATACCACTTCTTGGTGTTCGGCCACATGAACATCTTCCGTCCCGACCGGAACACCCCGTCGGGCAACCTGGCCAAGTGGCTGTTCGACAGTCCGCGGAACGAAATCTCCTCCCACTTTCTCTATCAGGACGAAGAACCCCTCCTGAGCCAGTCGCTCGATGTGCCCCATCAGCCGGCCGGAGTCTGTCGCCTGTCCACTCTCAAAGCCCATACAGACCTCTTGCGTCAGGCTTTCCAGACGGCTCGCCAGAAAGTAGTGATTGTGTCGCCCTTCCTCTCCATCTGCGCCCTTGAAAGCGACCACTTGCTGCCCCTCATTCAGGAAGCAGTGGAACGTGGGGTAGAAGTGGTGGTGTATACCGACCATTACCTGGATAAGAAAACCGGCTTGTGGAAGGAAGAAAGTCTGCAAGCCCGCCGCGCACTGGTAGAACACCACGTCAGTCTGCGGGTGTTGAAAGGCATCCACAACAAGACCTTGGTGGTGGACGACCGCCTGCTGGTGGAAGGCTCGTTCAACTGGCTTTCGGCCCGACGGAACAAGGACGATGCCCGCCATGAATGCTCCATCCTGGTGCAGGCTCCGGCCGCCGCTGCATGTATCGACCAGCTGATGCAAGAATTGGAAGCCATTGACAGGGAGGCTCTTTTCTACTGTCCGCCGAAGCAGAAGATTCTCTGTGCAGACTTCTTCTGTCAGCCTCTCTATCACAACTATTGGAACAGTGTGCTGACACATCTTCGTGAACGGGCCAGCCGGCTGAACCTTCCGGAAGATTCCAATCCGGAACCTTTGCAGGAAATCCGGAAAAAATATCCGCGCCACAGAGCAGCCTGGACTGACGAAGAAGTGCAACTCGTGTGGGAACTGATGAACTACACCAACGACCTGCGCGTGTTCACCGACTGCCTGCAACGCAGCGAACGCTCCATCCGTTATAAAGTGGAGGGCACAGCCCCTTAATCCCCGGGGCTGGCTGCTCCTTTCCGGCAAAAACGCTATCTTTGCACAAACTATTCAAGCAGCCTATGCAACTTACCTATATCTTCCACAGCGGTTTTGCCCTTGAGACCGACCGCTGCATCCTCGTGTTCGACTACTGGATGGACCCTGCCGGCGTGATGCCCCGTCTGTTGCAGTCGCCCAAGCCCCTGTACGTCTTCTCCAGCCATTTCCATGAAGACCATTTCAACCGCGACATCTTCTCTTGGCGGACCCGGAAAGCGAACGTGCGCTACCTCCTTTCGAAAGACATCCTGAAACACCGTCGGGCGCAGAAGGAAGAAGCCGATGCCTGGCTGGGGAAAGGTGCCACGTGGGAAGATGAACTCCTCCGCGTGACGGCCACCGGAAGCAACGACAGCGGCGTGTCGTGGGTGATAGAGACCGACGGCAAGCGTATCTTCCATGCCGGCGACCTGAACAACTGGTACGCCCGTTTCCTGACCGACGATTATCAGGGGGGACTGGTCTACAGCCCCGACTTCGGCATCGACATTGACCCTGCCAAGGAAGAAAAGCGTTTCCTGGGCGAACTGAAAGACATCCGCAAGCTCACCGACCGTTTTGACGTGGTGATGTTTCCCGTAGACGGGCGCATCGGCAACGGCTACACCCGCGGAGCCCGTCAGTTCCTCGACGTGTTCCGTATCGGCCTGTTCGTGCCCATGCATTTCGTGGCCAGCGGTTTCGAATCAGCCTGGCGGATGAAAGAGTTTACCGACGCCAAGTCCGTCCCGTTCTGGTGCATCCGTCGGGAAGGAGAGTGCTGCGAAGTGAAGGAAATTATCGCCCAGACATCCCGTTAGTTGTGGTCGTACCGTTGTCCACCGGCCAGCAGATAGATTACCCCTATTATGGGTACTACTATGGAGCTGATGTTGATGGCCGACGCTTCGTCCATGAACAGCCGCAGGAGCAGGTAGCTCACGAAGACTAGTACGCTGATTGCGCAGAACACACGGCACATGAAGGCTTTGAGCCCTTTGACATCGACTTTTTTCTGTTGCTCGGGCGTCATGGTATTGTATCCTGCAATGAGCTTGGGGAATCTCCAGACGAGGAGCCCGAGCAGGATGAAGAAGGCTGAAAAGATGGGGATGAATGAGTTCATAATGTCCAATGATTTATATTTACAAAGATAAAGTTTTTCGGGATTCTTTCTAAAAATATGTCAGTTAGTTTCATTTTATTTTGTACTTTCAGCATGAAATTCTGAAATCAGCAAGCGATGTTAAAGAAAGGAATCTACGAGAATATTATCAATCAGGAAGTTGAACGAGATATACAGGAGGCTGAATCCCAGCAGTTGGTTTGCCTGCGCGAACAGATAGACGCGGCCGAATCCCCTAAGATTTTAGCGGATTATCTGGCAAAAGCCATTCGGCAGAAACTGGAAGACACGGAAGATATGCACGACCGGATGACACTGGTTAACAGGATATTGGCCGAGTACGGGCTTGTGGAAGAAGTGCAGATAGCCGACACTTCCAACCTCTTGATGGAGGTGATGACCCAGCAAAAGAACCTCCTGCAAAAGCACAGTCGTTCAGAAACCGTCCGCCCACAATCCGGTTTCCGGGTGAGCAACCTATTTACGGGTGGAAACAGTGTCCTTTCATTGGGCGAGGAAATTCGACGGGAAATTACCAGTGCCGACGAGATTTATTTTATTGTTTCTTTTCTGAAGCTCTCCGGTGTGCGCTTGCTGTTGGACGACTTGAAGAAGTTCTGCCAACGCGAAGGCACCCGTTTGCGCATCATCACCACAACCTATTGCGGGGCGACTGAGACTAAGGCCGTGCAGCAACTTGCCGAACTACCTCATACGGAAATTCATATTTCTTATCAAACCGACATCGAACGCCTCCATGCCAAGGCTTACATCTTTGTACGTAATTCCGGCATGCACACTGCCTATATCGGTTCGTCCAACCTGTCTAAGTCGGCACAGACCGACGGATTGGAATGGAACATGCGCGTGACGAGTGTAGAAAATCCGCACATCATCAAGACCGCACTGGCCACCTTCGACTTGTACTGGAACAGCCCGAACTTTGAAGATTTCCGGCTGGGAGGTATTGAAAAGTTCCAACAAGAACTGCATCGCAACACCTTCAAAGGAAAATCGGATACTTTCGTGTACCAACGTTATTCCTTGCTCCCACACCAGAAGCAGATTTTAGATAAGCTGAAAGTAGAGCGCGAGGAGTGTGGCAACTTCCGTAACCTGGTTGTGGCGGCCACCGGTACAGGAAAGACCGTGATTTCCGCTTTCGATTATCAGTCCTTCTGCCAACAGCAGATAGGAGTAGGGCGGACCAGTCGCATCCTGTTCACCGCCCACCGTGAAGAAATCCTTCGCCAGTCCTTGCACACCTACCGCAGCGTGTTGCAAGACGCCAATTTCGGTACGTTGTGGGTTGGTAATGAAGCTCCTCAAACCGAGGCCGACTATGCCCATCTGTTTGTCTCCATCTCCATGTTCAACTCACGTTTTGAAGCCCTGTTTTCGCAGCTCCCGGCCGATTATTACGACTACATCGTCATTGACGAAGCTCATCATAGCCAGGCCGACAGCTATCGGAAACTCTTTTCACATTCGGTATTTTAAGCAAGAAGCAGCTGAAATCGTGTCTTACTTGTTGTCACATTTGGAAATTACCACCACACCACTTGGCCCTGAGGTGTTGCCTTGCATTGAACTTTATGGATGCTATACCCGTGAGGAGATATTTACGCTGGTCGGACGGCAAACCGAAAAGAGAAGGATGTCGGGTTCGGTGTCTGGTGTGTTCAATTTGCCAGAATACGATGCCACCTTGCTCTTTGTCACCCTGAACAAATCCGACAAAGATTTTTCACCTTCTACGCAATACGATGATTATGTCATCAATAAGGATTACTTCCATTGGCAGTCCAAGAATACTGACTCCCATCACAACCGTGGAGGACGGATTTACACCGAGCAACCGCAGCGGCATAACAAAATTGTGCTCTTTGTGCGCGAGGAAAAGAAAGACGGTTTTGGAAACACCTGTCCTTTCCATTGTTTCGGCCTTGTGGACTATGTTTCTTCGCATGGTGATTTCCCCATGAACATCACCTGGAAACTGGAGAAACCTGTGATGCCACAATACCTGAAAGTGGTATAAAAATAGGGAATGAGCTTCTTGAAATTTAGAGGGCAAATCCTTGCTTTTTCTTAAAAATTGAGTTAAATTTACCTTGACAGCTACGTGTCGAGGTTTTTTGTATAAGCGTTTTGAAAAAAGTATAATTACAATATAACTAAAACGATTATGGCTATAAAATTTGACCTGTTTGAGAATCCGGTAAAGGAGGGAGTCTCCGTACCGAAGTTGCATGCAAAAGTGATTACCAAAGATGTGGTGACCACCCGTGAAATCCGTGAAGCGATACGCAAGAAATGTACTGCCTCTCCGGCCGATGTAGCAGCCGTCATCACGGCACTGAACGATGAGCTTTATGAGAACCTGAGCAACGGATATGCGGTACATCTGGAAGGAATCGGCTATTTCAGTCTGAGCCTGAAATGTGCGCCGGACATTAATCCGAAGTATATTAAGGATGACGATGTACAGGTGAGAAGCATCAAGTTCACGCCCGACAAGGATTTGATTGACCGCTTTCAGAGTGTGTATCTGGAGCGAAAGGTAGACGAGGCGCATCATTCTGCCAAGCTGGATGAGGAAGAGGTGAAACAGAAATTAGCAGAGTATTTCAAGACGCATTCTTTCCTGCAACGCCGCGACTTTGAACGGCTCACTGGGTTTAATTCGTCGAAGTCTACGCGGGTGATTCGGGAGCTGGTGAAGGATGGGGTGTTGAAGAATGCGGGGACGAAGTATCAGCCGGTGTATGTGAGAGGAGGGGAAGGATAGACGAAATAATATGGATGGAGATGTGCTGATTTATATGTGTACGTTAATGGCGGAAAAGTAAATACAATATTAACTTATGATTGTTTCCTGTTTTGGAAACTTTGTTGTATATTTGTTTATGTACAGAAATTACGATGAATGATAAATAGAATAGAACATATTGGCTTATTGATTAGAAATGAACGTCTTCGAAAAGGTTTTACTCAGGAAGAGCTTGGAGAGCGGGTTGGAGTTAGAAAAGCCCAGATTTCTAAAATAGAAAGTGGAAAAGGACTTACGATAAAAACCGTAACAAAAGTCCTTGACGCGCTTGGTGTGTCAGCTTCTATTTCGCTAAAAGATGCCCAGATAATCGATAAAAATGCGATAGGCTATATTGTAGCGGCCATTAGTGAATTTGCTAAGACACATCATATTTCTGTTCGTGAGGCGAACAATTATCTGATACGTTTTAAGGGAATTGATTTTCTGACAGAACATTATGGCGCTGAGCATTTGCTTTCGTTCGAGGACAGTGTTCAGGATCTTACGCAAGTTTGTCTAAATAATGGAGGAGGTATTCAATGAAATTATATCATGGCTCGAATTTAGCAATTGATGAGATAGATTTGTCAAAATGCAAACCCTACAAGGATTTCGGACAGGGATTTTATCTGACAGAGATTAAGGAACAGGCTGAACAAATGGCTAAACGAACATCGGCCATCCATGGCAGGGAACCGATTGTAACTGAATTTGATTTCGATGAAGCGGCATTGCAGACTCTTTCGGTCAAAATCTTTGAAAACCCTTGTGAAGAATGGGCTTTATTTGTTATGGCCAACCGCAACAGAAATAATTCCCAACCAACACATTGTTTTGATATCGTAATAGGTCCTGTTGCCGATGATATGATTGCTACTTTGTTTCGTAATTTTGATGATGGTATTATTGACCTGCAAATGCTTGTGAATGGCTTGAAGTATAAAAAAGTTTCATCGCAATATTTATTTCACTCGGCAGAAGCCATTAAATACTTACATAGAATATGAATAAACGAATGCAATATCTGGTAGAAGGAATTACCAAAGATATAATTGTTTATCTGATGGAAGATAACGGATATGATTTGTCAACTGCCCTCAAAGAATTCTATAACTCCGAAACTTTTGCCAAGCTTTCTGATGAAGCAACGGGACTTTATATTGAAAGTTCGGCTTATGTTTATGAGATATTCAAAGATGAGCTGAAATATGGAAGGCTTTGTATAGGTATCAATCAGATTTAGATATTAAACTTATAAATTATTTCAAAATCAATTTTATAATATCTTGATTTGCATTAACCAAATAATTAGGTAACATGGGAAGTGACATTTTTCGGACATTTTGCTATTATGTGGATGAACACATCTTTTCAAAAGAAAACTTAGGTTCTTATGTAGCATTGGTTGTAGACCAATCGTTTATTGATGACTTCTGTAAAGAGAATCATACAACAGAAGGTGCGCTTATGCATGATGTGCGTAAAACTCTCTGTTGTTATTGTCGTGACCATTTAACGATTAAAGGTATTGTTGCTATTCAATTATTTGCAGCTACTAAAAGAGCTAATGCAGAGGGATATACTGCAAAGAACTATTATAATCGTCTATCACAAGTGATAAATTGGAGTATAGACGATTTACATCGCTGGATGAAAGAAAATCAGGAAGACGTTTGGTTGTCATTATATAACTGGTGTGAAAATAATCATTTTAATATAACTTGCTGTCAGCCTCGTACTGGGACAGGGCGATATGTACAATTTCCTATCCAACAAGCTTTGAGGGTTTTTACTGACGAAGATTTATTATACATTGCTAAGATATTTGTTGATAATAATCTTTATCCAGGTGAGGATGTGACCCAAACAGAATTTTGGAAGATTATAAATAAAAGATTATTATCAAATTATTATGAAACTAGACATGCTATCGATGTGGTTAGTAATTCTGTTTCTGCTGAGGACTATTTGTTGCAAATATATAACTTTTACTTACGATGGAATGGAAAGTACAAATTTCGTGAAGAAGTTGTTCATACTAATCCTGCCTTTAATAATGTATATGGATATCTTAGTGAAGATTTAACTACTGTAGAACTAAGAGACGAAAATTTAAAGCTTCTGCGAAAATTTTCGTCAGATGTAGTGAAATATTCTGATATTCATCTTTACTTTCCTTTTAAACGGAAAGGACTTCTCCTTTTTCAGAGAGATGATGTGTATGAAAATCGTTGGCGAGAGGTAAGATATATTGAAGCTACTGAATGCGATGACACGGAAGAAACAGAGAAGTATGGTTTAGCTCTGTGCTTTAAAAACGAGATACCTTTCAGTCTGGAATACAAAATGAAAGGCTGTGAAGTCCTCTTCGAAAACAGAAATATTATTATATATAAAATGCAAAGAAGTTCTTCGACTAAGGATTTTTTTACAGAAAAGCGAATATACGAATTATATGGAGGTTTGAAGATTGGCAAAAATGCATACTTGCAAGGTGCATTGCCTATCTTGCGTTTACATAAACCTTCAATAGTTTGGATTGATGGTAAGATGGTAGAAGAGTGGAATAAAAGTGGAGATTATTCATTAAATAATCTTATGGTTGGTAGTCACTACATAAAATTTCCCAATATGAAGAGAATAACGATAGATGTAATTGAAACATCTGTAAGTATCCAAGATTGGCAAGACACTTACAATAAATGGAATATAAAAATGTGGCAAAACCAAAACTTAGACCAAGGTATTGTAGGATTGGATTTCTCTTTTTTAAGCGATTTGGACACTGTAATTGATGAAAGTGTGACTAGACGCTGGGCCAAAGCCTTTGTATTTGGTCAATTCCATGATAAAGAACATAATGTAGCTATTAATTTAATAAAGGGAATATAATGGAATCGTTTGATTATGAACAATATAGGGTGGTTGGACTTGTGGAAAATAAGCTCAACGGTAAAATAGATGTGATTGGGTATTGTGACGATAATTTTTATGAATTTAATTCACTTACTTCTTCAGAAGCTCTTTACTTATTCCCATCACATGGAAAAGTATTCGCTTATAATTTCTCTTTGTACCACGAAAACCTTCAAGGTAAAATAGTTTGTATATGTGTAAAACCTAGTAATAATAATGGAACAGAAAGTTATGTTTGGAATTGGGATGGTGAAGTAATAGAATACGGGAAGAGGATTTTTACAATAGAAGGAATTTTTTCTAACGATGGTCAACATAATTTTAACATTTTAGAGAGCAATAATCTATTGGATGTCAACGAAGAAATATTGGTTCTTTGTGAAAATAGAGTTTATCAAATAATTCCGAATAATAGTGAGAATATTATAAACTTTTGGGAGATTACATCTCTAAATATTGTGACAATTGATGGCATAAAATATTTTATAGGTATTTCATTACCTAAGCAAGATGGATATATTGATATAACAACAGACGAGCAGTTAATTAATTGGTATCTTTCAAAGGTTGTAAAGAAAAATTGGGCTGATATTATTAAAAATAAATCATTTCGCAATCTGGAAGCCTTTTTAACTGAAATGTTGACTTCTATGCAGAACCTTGATGAATCAATTTTGCAATGCAGATTAAATCGTTTGAAAGCGATTAATGCAAAGCTGTTTTTACCTTTTGACCGTTTGAAAGAAATAGCAGAGACTCCATGGTTTAGTGATGTTGTTCTGAAAAGTATTGAAGATCAAAAAGTAATGCTGTTAGAGCAGATGGAAAAAGAGAATGATTTAGGATTACATAAGGTTAAAGAGAATTATGAAGTAGAATTATTACGTCTAAAAGAGGAACAAGAAAAGAAAATTGATTTATTGCGTGAAAATGCTGAAAATGTTTTATGTGAACTATCTGAACAAGAAAATATTATAAAGGAAAGAATAGAAGAAAAGAATCTGGAGATTGAACTGTTAGATGAAACTGTAAAAGATAAGAAACAGACAATTGCCACTTTAGAAGAATCTATTGCTAAGTTAAATGACAGAAAAGCTTCTGTTATTCAAGATTTTTCGATAATACATGAAGTTCTCAATGCTACTGATATGTCAAGAACTCATTCAGTTAATAAAAATCTGAAAAAGTTTTCACTTGAGGAAATCAGCTTTTCTGATAAACCTAATTGCCGTTTTCAAGCCTATATAAAATCACTTGAGAACTTTATGAAAGTAAATGGTGCACCAAAAATTTCACCAACGATTATGGGTAAAATGCTGGCGAAATATTATGTTGTACTCTGTCCAAGTCTGTCTATAGCACAATCTTTTATATTTGCATCCTATAAATGTAAATATTTGACAGAATATGTAAGTGTGAAATGGACTTCTTTTGAAGATTTATGGGAAAATGGGTTAGCATATATTGTTTCAAAAAGTATGGAAGATACTGATACTATGTATTTCTTGCTTTTGCAAAATATAAATCTTTCATATCTTCCTAATTATTTACAACCTTTGATAGATTTGCAAAGAGGTATTATAAGTAAATTTCCGGTATCTGATATTCCATATCCTAATAATTTGCGTATACTTTGTACTGTAGCAGAGGAAGAGCTTATTAAAATGCCAGCATCTTCATTAAAATACTTTGGATGCATTGACAAGACTTTTTATTTTGAGTCATTAGAAGAAATGAAATTTGCTGATGATGCAGGTCTAGGTTATCTTACCCCAATGGAACTTTGTAATGAAAGAGAGCAAAATATTGAAGTCCCAAATATGTTTGAACAATATGTTGATGAATGAGAGATTAATAAACTTTCAAAATTTACTCTATGCATGGCTAAGTAAATTTGAAAAGCGTAGCCTTGAAAATATTAAGGTGCATTGTAATTTTCTAAATGATAGTTACAAATTAAATCTTCCTCATCCAGAATGGAGTATTTTCTGGCCATTAGTTTATAATGGGCTTGTTGATTATATTGGAAAAGGTTATTATGCCCTTACAGCTCCTATTATAATTGATTATGGTTTTCATTTCATTTATGTTAATTATAGGCCAAATAGTTTGAAAATCAAGAAATTGGCATTAGGTATATATATGTCAGATAGTTTAGAGAATTATAAAAACTATTCAATTATAAAAGTTAATCCTTTGTCAATCTTAAAAAGATTTCCGACAGTCAAGGATGTTGTAGATAGTTTTCCTGAGTCACTTCGTGATGAAAAAGATTTGAAATATTATAATAAAAATGCCAGTAAAGGTTTAGCAAAATTGAAATCAGAAGGATTTGTACGTTACTTCTCAATTCCTGATGAACTTTATATACGTGAGCTTCCTGATAGAACAATAAATCCAGAAGCATTTTCTATAGCATATTGTTATAGCCGTGCCATTAATAAAGAGTCTAATGGAATTTACAAAGAAGAAAGTAAATTACTTATTTTGCCTCTTTTTGCTTTTCCATGTTTGCTTTATCGTTCTTTATTACTATACTCATTGTCCAAGGGTATTATGCCAGAAGTTAATGAAAGGTATTATTACTTTAGGAATATGTCTAAATCATGTGTCAAACAATTGAATAGAATTCTTTGTAACTCAATAACTTATGAATGATCCAATAAAAATTTATAATGAAATACGCAGTTCTTATTATAAATATATAGGAAGTGGGCTGCCATTCTTTCGTGAGGAATACAATCAAGAACGAAATAAATTGATAAAAGAAACAGGCACACTTTCACAACCCCCAATTATTGAGATTGTACCAAAATACCATGAGAAGGCTACACTTAGAGATTTTTGTGTGGTAGAAGGTGTAGATCAAGAATTGGATGATTTTGTAAATTGTGGACTGTTTTCACAAAGTGGGCCTATTGAAAGAAAACTTTATGACCATCAATATGAAGCTTTGAGAGCTGCCCATATTGAACATAAAAGTATTGTTGTAACTACAGGTACTGGTTCTGGTAAGACCGAGTGTTTCTTGCTTCCTATTATTGCGGACTTAGTAAAAGAATCAAGGCATTGGGGAATGCAACGGAATCGGGCAATGAGGACAATGATTCTTTACCCCCTCAATGCACTTGCTGAAGATCAGATGATAAGACTTCGAAAAGCATTGAATAGCCGCAATGATAATCAAAATGGTGCTCTTGATTGGTTGGATAAAAACAGGAATGGAAATCGTTTTTATTTTGGACGATACACAGGAGCAACGCCTTTTAGTGGCATAAAAGAAAAGGTAAGGAACAAATTACTCGAAGAGAAGCGAAGACTCATCCGTGATTGGAATGCTGCAAAAAATAGTGGGGAAAAAGAATTATTGTATCATATTCCTTGTATGGAAAGAGACTCCTCAGAAATGTGGGATAGGTTTTCTATGCAGGATAGTGCACCAGATATTCTTATTACAAATTATAGTATGCTTAATGTCATGCTTATGCGTGATAATGAGTTGAAAATATTTGAAGATACCCGCCGATGGTTGGCAGAGGATAATAATAATGTTTTTCATTTAGTTATAGATGAATTACATACATATCGTGGTACAGCAGGAACAGAAGTTGCTTATCTTCTGCGTATTTTGCTTGACAGGTTAGGGTTAACACCAGATTCACCGCAAATCCAATTTTTAGCTACTAGTGCTTCTTTAGAAAAGAATCAGCAGTCAATTGATTATTTATCTGAATTTTTTGGCATTGATAAGAATTTATTCAATAAGAAGTTTACAATTATTTCTAACCCTCTTCAAAAAGCAGTCAGCAAACCAACGGCTCTTATTCCTAGTAATGAATTTTATGCTTATTATGAGGCAAATGATTCCGCAGAAAATGATATGAAATTTCTGTCAGCTCTCGGATGTGAGTCTTTTATTTCGGTGGTTAAGAAGTATCAACTTGTTCAATGGTTGAAATATGCGATGAGTACGCCACGTGGTATACTTCCATTAGATGTTGTAAGTATATCAAAAAAATTAGCATTGGATTCAGAAAAAGCTTTAACTATTACGGCTGCAATTATAAAAGTAATTTGTAAAGGAGAATCCACTAATGGATTTATAATGCCGCTTCGCGTACATTTTTTCTTTAGAAATCTATCTGGTTTGTGGGCATGTTCTTCTCCAAATTGTAGAGATGCCGTGCAAAATTATCAATTCGAAAATAGAACTATAGGTAAATTTTATAAACGTCCTCGCAATATCTGTTCATGCGGTATGAAGGTATTGGAACTACTTGTGTGTGAGAACTGCGGTGAAGTATTTCTTGGAGGATTTCAAATAATTAAAAATGACAGAACATTTCTAAGTGTAGAAAAACCTATAGGCAGTGATTTTATTAATTATTGTGTCCTTTGGAAAAGGAATGATGAAGATGAAAGTAAAGACGGACCCGAGGATGGTTGGATACGTGTGTCCTATGATCCAGCTACTGGTGAATGTAAAAATGATATTGACGGTGAGTATTGGTTGTATATTCAAGAATCTGAGCATGACACAAAGTTTCCTCACAAATGTCCTAATTGTGAAGTCTCTTATAAAATTGAGGATGACAATAGTTTGACTCCTATTCGCCGTCATAGTACAGGTTTACAAAAAATAACTCAAATTCTTGCAGACTCATTGATTCGGTCAATGCGGAATGCTAAAGAAAAAAATACAAAAGTCGTGTTGTTTTCGGATAGCCGTCAGTCTGCTGCCAAACTTTCAGCAGGAATAGAACTTGACCATTATAGAGATGTATTAAGATGGGCTATTTTACATTCTCTTAGTGGTAATGATTATGCGGTTGAGATTCTTAATAAATATCGAAAGGGGAGTAAGCTTTCTAATGAGGAGAAGGATGTATTTCGTTCTTTGAATAATACACCGACTTTTCGTGAATACATTGATTATATTCGTGATGAGAGAGATGATTTAATTACTGATGATGCATTGGAGGCTTTAAATGAATTTCTTAATAGTGCTTCGGGACAAAATCTTAATTATATTGAAGATGAAGTATTTAAAATTTTGTTAGAACAAGGGATGAATCCGGCTGGCCCTAAGCCATCAACAGCTGAAGATAATCTAGGAGGAGTTTGGTTTGAGCTGTATGATTTCACACAATTAAAGGCAAAGCCAGGGTTAAGTGATAACAAAAAACGGTTAGAAGAAAAAATTCGTACGTCCAATAAAATAGAACAGATTTCAAATATCTTCTCTAATAAAAAACGATCCTTTGAAGAATTAAAACTTGGTTATCTTTCACCGTCAAAGGATATTGAAGACCCTATATGGAGGGAATTAGCTTGTGCTGCAATTCGTATATTAGGAGAGAAACGTAAGATTAAAAATATTCCGTCAAAATATCCTGCTACTGAAAGTTTTCCGAGGGGAATTAGGAACTTGATAAAATCTGTTTTTCATATTTCTAGAAATAAAGATGTCGAGCAAAAGATTGAAGTACTTAGAGAACTTTTAAGAAGTCGTGGGATTATTGACAAGGATGTGGTTTTACTTACGGGAGAAGGAATCTCTTTTATAAAAGCAAAAGTAGGTAGTAAATATTGGATTTGTCCAAAATGTAAGACGACACATATGCATCATGCCAATGGTATATGTATAAATTGTTATCAAAAATTGGGAGAATCTCATATTCTTACAGAGCAAGACATTTCTAATTCTGAAGATTATTACCTTTCTCTACTTAATAATACAGATAGTGTATATCGTTTACATTGTGAGGAAATGACTGGTCAGACGTCTAAAGTAGATTCTCGGAAAAGGCAACGCTTGTTTCAGGAAATCTTTTTGGACAATGAAAACAGAGTTGTTGAAGGTATAGATTTATTAAGTGTGACAACTACGATGGAAGCAGGTGTCGATATTGGCTCTCTTTCTGCTGTAATGATGGGCAATGTCCCACCTCAACGATTTAACTATCAGCAAAGAGTTGGTCGTGCTGGTAGGCGTGGAAATCCATTATCAATAGCACTAACTGTTGCTCGGTCTTCCAGTCATGACCAAACTAATTTTATTGAGTATAATCGTATGGTGTCTGATACTCCTAAAGATCCTTATTTGGAAGTTCGTACTATAGAAATAGCTCAACGTATAGTTATCAAGGAAGTTTTGTATAGAGCGTTGAGAAAGGATAGTGATGCAAAAGATAGTGTGCATGGGAACTTTGGACTTACTGAAAATTGGAGCTATAATAAAAAATTTTTAGAAGAATGGATTGATGGAAATTATAGCGAAATATGTCGTATTGTAGATGTAGTTACAAATGGAACAGAAATTAGCGACAAACAGAAAAATGAAATAATCGATTATGTTAGTACCTGCCTGATTGATGACATTACTTATATAGCTAGTAGCGATACTTATACTCAAGAATTTTTAAGCGAACGTTTGGCTAATGCAGGGTTATTGCCTATGTTTGGTTTTCCTACAAGGGTTAGAAATCTTTATTTAAAAGATCCTGTACTGCAAGGAAAACTTCCCTCAGAAGACGTGGTATCAAGGGATATAGACATGGCTATTAATTCATTTGCTCCAGGTCATGAGATAGTTAAGGATAAGAAAGTATATAAATCAATTGGTGTAGTAGACTATGAATATAATAAGTTGAATCATTTAATTAAGCCCAAGAATCAGTCTTTAAATGTATATAAACAACCGTTATGTCGTTGTAATATTTGTGGGTACTCAACAATTGTTGAAGCAAATCAATTGGATGAATGTCCAGTTTGTGGAAACGAAATGGAGCAAGTAAAAATTTGCTCTCCTTTAGGTTTCTTTGTAGACTACGATAAAGATATTCCAAAAGATTTCAATGGCGATTATGAATGGTATTCTCCTAATAGTGATATACGGTTAGATTGCGAACAGTACCTCAATGAGTGCCCAACGGTTTTTAATATGACAATACGTAATAATATATCTCCATCGCAAGGTAGAGTTCATCTTATAAACGATAATAATGGAGAATTATATCGTTTAGGAAAAGATGAAAAAGGACGGTATGTTTCAAGAAATGCACTTGATGAGAACAAAAAATCAACAATTAGGTTGCAAGGTGAGTCTGATTATGCTTTTGTTGCCTCAAAAACAACTGGAGTTTTAACACTTTCAGTTGATCATATATCAGAATCAATATGCCTTTCTCCTATGTTTGAACAAAATGCGAATAGCTACGCTGTTAGAGCTGCATTCCTTTCCTGGGGATATTTGGTTAGAAAAGCTATATCTTCGTTTCTAGACATAGATTCTTCGGAATTAAATGTAGGATTTTATATAGTGCCTCAAACAAAGAAAGCAGAAATATTTTTTGTTGAAAATCTTGAAAATGGAGCTGGATATTGTAATTACCTTTCAGGAAGACGGTATCCAGATGTTCCTAAAGAAGCTATTATTGAGCCGCTTTCAGAAGGAGGCGAAATATACAATCAGTTGACATCGTCAGAACATCAAGCAGGTTGTACCTCATCATGTTATGATTGTATTCGTGACTATTCGAATCAGAATGTTCATAGTATATTAGATTGGCGACTTGGATTGGATATTGCAAGACTTGCTAGTAATCAAAATGCTGTAATTGATTTTTCTATATCTTATTGGTGTGATTATATTTTCTCAACAATCAAAAATATGCTTGAGAACAATAACTATACAGTAGAAGAAAAGGTTGGTACACTTATAGGAAAAGATCCTTATGGCGAGAATTATATTCTTGTGCATCCTTTGTGGTCAAAAGAATATGTTGAATCTTTAATACAAGAAGTAGGAAGTGAATACAAGCCATTGTCTGTTTTTGGAATAACTAAAATAGGACTTGAATAAAAAATTAATAATAAATATACTTGTTATTTTTTGATGGTATAAATTACTTGGTAGAAGTTCTTCCATATTCTTCTTACGTGCGTCCAACAGCCGATCAGGGCGATTCCTTTCATCTGCATTATCAAAAAAATGATGGAAAATATCGGTTATATGGAGCCTTTCTGTAATTTTACTCAATACTAACTATCCCTTTTATGTCTTAACTTTGGATGAATCTCTGCTAATAATGTAACAAACCATGCAAATACCGCAATCACAAAAACTTACCACCCGATGCCTTAGTCGGATATTTGATACCACTTCGGCCACTTATAAATTCTTCTGATTCTTGTCTATCTTACAGATACATGCCCGTACGGAGAATTTACATATAAACGTATGGGATATTGTAATTCGAATGGTGGCCAATGCCTGGTATCCGATACATTACTTCAGGTTGTCATTGGGGGAAAAACGATTCTTTGTTTGATATTGTCACCGAATTGCAGAAAGAGACACAGCTACCGATTGATGCGAGTTGCGAGGAGGTTATCGGACAGCTTCAGGCAAGGCTGAGAGATAAGCAAGTAAAGAGTAGGCTGGGTAAGCTTACTACGTATGTGCCTTACTGTTTTCTGTATCCCTGGATAAATGCGACAAATAATAGTTTGGGGATTTGTGTTTAATTCTCTATATTCGCATAAATAGATTCTGAATCATGAATATTTTATATTACCCTGAAATTAATATACCGAGAACGGAGTGGGCTATTCGTGCTTTTTTGTATTATGATGAGGTAGCGGCGATTGTTCCATATAAATATAATATGGAACCGGACTCTTATGAGCCTTTTATGCGGGAAATTCTCGTCAATGAATTGGTTACACCTATTGATCCGATGATGAATTTACGGCATCAGGAGCAAATTCAGGAGCTTTTTCAGCAATATGTTACTTCGCATAGGAGAAGTTTAGAACAAAGAAAAGGCTTTTTTCATCGAACGAGGAATCTGAAAGGGTCTAAACTTCATGAAGGTAAATTTAGTCATTCTTTGTATCGTTTTTTAGAGGAATTAGGTTTAGCAAAATATGATAAGAATGGTTGGTATGATGTAGAGCCTCATACAGCCGATGATTTGATGTACTATTTGGCTTCTGTGTTGGCTAATACTATGGATTATAGATTGTCTACAGACCAGATGTCATATTCATTTTCAACCACATACATTCATACTCCCGAATATGAAATTCGTCATCAGAACAATCGGAGAAATTGCATCTTGAAAGAATTAATACCTGTTCCTGGAGAGTATGATCTTAGAAAAATCAGGCATTTTAAGGAAACACATCGTGAACTTTTAAGGACATTCAGGAACCATGTCGAGGAAATAGCTTTGGATGCCACAATCTTGCCTGAATCTGAACTTTTCTCTATAAAACTAGACCAGTTACGGCAAGAGAAGGAAGAGATTTCTGCAAGGATGAATGAATCTCATTTGGGTAATATTATATTGGGTAAAATTTGTGGGGTAATCTCTCCGATGTCAGGAGTATCCTCTTTATTGAATGCGATATATAATGCATGTCATGTAGAGTGTCCGGATTATAATTGTCAAGGAATGAAATATATTGTTCTTGCTGAAAGAAATCTAATACGGAGATAATGCGTATATTTTGAAGTAAGGATAGTGATGTTATTATTCCCCTGGAATAATATTTGAGACTGATTCTGTAATGCATTGGTGAGGACGAATTACAAGAATGCACAGAAAGGGATTGATTATACACCTATATATTTGGAGCGTTTTTTCCGGAATCTGTTATTGGGAGACCAATAAGACTTGCGCAATCGTTATCTTCATATTACTCCTTCTGCTGAATGGAAGAACCAACCTAACTTGACAGAAACCTTGAAAACAGGACAAGTTACCCATTAGGTAATTCGGAGCGCCGGATAAAATTTTTTCTTCATATCCCCCTATATGGCATATCTCCAGGTGTATATTTGACATACATTATGAAAATCATTAAAAGAAAAAATGTATGGAAGAGAATTTAGATAAGCTATTCGATTACAGACCGCTGATTCCGGGAAGTGGACGTTTTGCATCCATAGTGGGCATTGGCGGGGGAGCAGGTCGTGTGGTAGATCAGATGCGGAAATGCTGTCTGCCTGATGTGCAACTGTATGCGTTTGGCATGAACCGGAAAGAAATGGATGAGTTGTCCTTGTGCGGCAAATACCTGATTGGACAGGAAGGGCTGGGCAGCGGTAAGGACCGTTGAGAGTGTATTAAGGGGCAGACTTGTGGCAGTGTTTGTGGTATGCCTTGGTGGAGGAACAGGAGAGGGGTGCATCAGGTCTTTCCTGCAGAAGGCCAGAGAGGTGGGAAACAAAGCAATCATTTTGGTGGCAACGATTCCCCATTCGTCGGAGGGAGCGGAAAAGCGGAAGAATGCTTTAGGTTTGCTGAAAGCGTTGGAACCGATGGCAGACGCTCTTTATACAGTGGATTATGATGACTCTTGGTATGCCACACTTACGGAAGTGTATCAGGAAGCGAACCGGAAGATAATCGAGTTTACGGACTTGCTTTTGGGAATGGTGCTTCGTCGTTGCATGATTACCTTCGACTTTAATGATTTCAGGACTTTTCTGCGGTTTCCGACTCCTTCTAAACACGTCGACTTTTTTATGCTTGCCGGTAACCTGGATTTCCTGAGGAAGGAAGTGAAGGACTGGTGGAAGAAGCTGCCGGCGAAGTATTCGTCTACAGATGAGGTGGCGATGGCTGTGTTCTCAATAGAAAATGCGGACTAGTCGGACGACAAGGAAACAACGGAGGCGATGGACGTGGTGCACGAATGTTTTTTACAGCTGCCGCCCGACGCGGAGGGTAAATGGGGGATATACCCGGATGAGACGCTTCCGCCGCATCAGTTCAGGTTGCGTGTTTTCACTAAATGCAAGAGATAATATGGCTTAATGTATGATTGCAGAAAAGGAGGAAAGACAATGAAATCAACCACTAAAAAGAATTTAATTCGTATCTTGATGATAATCTTAGCAACTGTCTGGATCATTCATTTTGTGGTCTGTATGTGTGTGGGAACGTCATCGGAACGGTGGATGAGGATTTGGTGAGAGGATTAATCTGATTTTATAATGGATACATGGGAATAAAAGAATATATTTGTGTATTCGTATAATACTATTGAGAAATGAATGATACTAAGACTATCTTTGATTTAAAAGACTGTGCATTTATTGTTCCATCATATCAGCGCGGATACAAGTGGAGAAAACTGGATGTCAGATATTTAATTGATGATCTTGCTGAATATGCCTGCGAAAAGCCGTATTATTTGCAGCCTATAGTGGTGGCAGAGGAGACCGGAAAATATATATTGGTCGATGGACAACAGCGTCTGACTACGTTTTATCTCATATGGCGATACATGTATACGCAGGGGATTATTACTAATAAAAAGTATGATACACCACCTGTCTTTTCCATTGAATACTCCCAGCGTAATTATAGTACAGACTATCTGAAAAAAAATGTAGCTCATACAGATGTGACTCCTGATATACGGCGCTTTAAGGATGCTGAGAGAGTGGCTGAAGAAGTGAGGGAAATATTAGCGGGTGAGAGTTTTCAGAAGAATTTCTTTGAGAAAGCTACATTCTTGTGGTATAAATTGGAGAATTCAACTGAGGGACCGAAAATGTTTGAACGTTTGAATGGGAAAAGAATTCCGCTAACTGATGTGGAACTTTGCAAGGTGCTGTTATTGTCACCAGATGTTACACCTTCTACATTGAGATCAGAAAGGGTAATGGCTTGGCAACACATGGAATATGTGCTTCAGGATAATCGATTTTATGCTTTTATCTGTTCTGAAGTGAACAATGCGCATGATAAAAGCCGGATGGAAATCTTGTTGTCTCTTGTCGTTAAGGAAGCGGGCGGAGCTTCAGATAACTCTAAAGAATACATTGAATATCCTGTCTATTTGGGACTGAAGCGTCTTGTTAAGCAGCAGAAGAATGTTTGGAGTAGGTTGATTCATATATTTCATGTGTTGGAACAATGGTATGAACAGCCTTTGTATTATAATCTGATTGGTTTCTTGGTACATGGAGCCAATGTTCCTATCTCTGATATCATAGCGGATGCAGCTAGTGACAATTTTGATAGTTTGTTGCATGGTCGTATTAAGAATTGGGTGGGTGATTTGTTGCAGATACCTAATATGGTGTACAAGGATAATAAGATACATTCCATGTTGTTGCTTTATAATATTTTGT
>OGGW01000195.1_pt1 | contig 63315 bp, 67 predicted proteins | sample 1571291 | NCBI WGS metagenome assembly OGGW01 (sample SAMEA2582028, study PRJEB24529) | metagenome | biome: Human gut stool | place: China | collected 2011 | reverse complement strand
TCTTTCATTGTTGCCAATACTTTTTCTTTTGCGTCCATTGTTTTGATGATTTGATTATGATATTGTTATACTGTCTCCTTCGTGCTCGATGCACCAAAAGGGGACATTCTTCTCTTTGCAGAAAGGTTCCATGCGCCATGCACTCTCAAATCCACTCACGACAAAGTGCATCGGGACAAACATTCCAACCTTGAAACGTTCAATAAACTGCCTTCCTCCCAGCGTATAGCCGTTACCAATACGTCCGTCCACAGGAAACATCACGAGGTCAAAGGAATCGGTTATCTTACGAATGTCTTTAAGTTCACCAAGATACTGTTTTTCCTCTGCTACAGGATTGATATACTGACCAAACTCTTCACTGAAGACCTCTCCTTCGGGTGCGCCCTCAGCAAGGAAGCGTGCGTACCAGTTGCACAGGTCGCCTGCATGAAAGATAGTTCTTCCTTCAGTTTCTACTATCCAGCTTACGCCGCTATCGTTACTTCCTGTTGCTGTCACTTTCAGATGCCCATCTTCCCAGACATTTCCTTTTACCATCCAAACATCAGCATCCTCTTTCTGAGCTCTTCTTCGTTTGAGTATGTCCTTTGACAGAATGTATGTGATAGTGGGAATGCGATTCTTCCATTTGAAGATTTCTTTTGTGAAGTGGTCTTCATGGAAGTGACTTGAAAACACGTACACATGTTTACATGTATTCATGTACACACTCATGACACCAGCAGGATCCATCCAGTAGTCAAAGACCAGGATGCATCGCTTCGTTTCAAGTACGAAACCACTATGGAAGATGTATCTGAGTATCATCATTTCAAAGCCTTACCGTCTGAGAATGCGTGACCAACTGTCTTGCCAAGCTCGATGTAGCCGTGATGCACAGGGTCGTAGGTGATGAGCTGCATCTTCTCCACATCAGGCTTGCCATCCTCGGCAAGATACTTTTCATCTACCAGGATGTTCACTATCTCAGCCACGATGTAATAACCTTCCGCTGACTCGTCGATTTTCTCTTTGATGCGACATTCCAATGTCATGGGGAAGTCTGTAAAGATGGGAGCGTTGACATTCTCTGCCTTCTCGACGTTCCAACCTGTCTTCGCCATCTTAACCGCATCGTTCTTGGCAGATACGATGCCTACGAAATCTGCTGCCACCATGGTCTGCTTTGTAGCAAATGCCACCGTGAAGTCAGGGCAGTTGTTAAGGTTCTCCGTAGTGGCATGTGCGCCCATGGCAATCATAATCTCCTTTGCGTCCCATTGACCAGCCCACGCTGCGTTCATTGCATTGGGCTTGCCGTCCTTGTCGTATGTGCCGATAATCAGTACCGGCTGTGGAAGCATCCACGATTTTTGTCCAAATGATTTCATAGTTCTTCTCATTATAATGTTATCAATTCATTCAGCTTATCTTCCCTTATTTTCTTCGGTTGTGCTTTACCTGCCAGAACGAGGATCTTCTTCCCATTCCTGTATATGTGCAGCTGCCTGCTTCGCACCACAGCCGTCAAGGTCTCATCATCCTGCATGGCTTGCCATATCGGATAATACACACCATCGGGTTCAAACAACTTCTTCTGAAGGTGTGAGCACATGTTGGTTGTATCTATCGTCATAAAATTATCTTTTGCTTCTAATTTCCAGTGTTATATCCATATACGACCGCTTGCCCTCTATATAGTCGGAATAAAGCATTTCCTCGCTTCTTCCTTTCAGAACATGGCACTTGCCGCACAGCTCACAGTTGTGCAGACATCTCCATTCATTCAGAACGTAATCCAAACGCTCTTCTCGGGTGGATGATTCAATAGATGGCGGATTCATTCTTGATGCGTTCTTTTACCTTTGGCCATGCAGCTCCGTTGAAGAGGCATGTGTCATGCATAAACGTTGCCATTTCCTCTAATCTGCTTTTGGGGATGCCGAACATCAGTTCGTTGGCTCGCACCCTTGGACGCACAGATGGGTCAAATAGTCCGATGAAGCAACGCGAACCGAGGTTCTCTTCTTCTATGATTACCTGTCGTATGGTGGTTGAGCAACCGCTGCCCCATGGAGTGCAAACTGCATTGGCAGAAGAATTGTCGTAGTAAGCCCATGACACCAGTCCGCTCAAAATGTCAGGAGTAGCGAAAATGAGCACACCGTAAAACTCTATGCTGTTTTCTACTTGGTCAAGACGTTGAAAGTTCAAGTACTTGTGTTTGTCCACGTCTATCTCCAGTCGCTCCACAAAGTCTTTCACCAATGCAGGGGATGCCTTATAGTGCTCCTTCTCTGAGACAAAGGTCGGCACATATTCCGGCATCGGTGAAAGTCCGCAGTAGAACTTTCCACCGCCACATTTCATGGTTGTGCTATCAAAACTAACAGGTTGTCCATCCCTGACTTTCTCAAACGCAGGGAAGAAACATCCGTTGACTGGCTCAGGAGATGCCACAGGTGTATCGCTGTGCCAAAAGGCGATGGGCAATGCCGCCTTCTCGCTAAAAGCTTCCTTATAGTCTTCTATGAATTGTCTGTTGTCCATTTCTTTATTCTATGATTCAGTGAATTGTATTTCACGTAGCAAATGCCTGATTGAGGCAAGTGGATGATAAATTATCATCCGTGGTCCCGCCCAACGCATGACCGTCCTGATTCTTTCCTTCATCTCAGGTCGATAGCAATGTGTGGGGCATTTCTTGCAGGTAGGCTTATCCTCACCGCAACGGCATCTGTCAAGCCGTCTGTGGGCATAATCCAACAGTTCCCTACAACTTGTGCATAGTTCGCTATATCCTTCGCTTTTCTGGCAATACAGCCGTATCATCTGCTCTACCACCGCCTTCTCTTCTTCTATGCGTCGTCTTGCCATAGTTATAGAATTGAGTGCAGATAAACCACTAAGCAAACCTGCAAGATGATTATTAGTGGTATGCCATACTTGAACTTCTTGTGCATCGTTTTGTGATGCCAAAGTCGCATACCTACCCAAGCTCCTATGCTGCCGCCAATTACTGCCATCATCAGCAGTGTAGCTTCTGATATGCGCCATCTTCCTTTCTTCGCCTTGTACTTGTCAATGCCGTACAAGAAGAAGGACACAATGTTAATGGCAAGGAGGTAATACATTGAATATTGATGCATATTCTTTCGGTCATTATATGATTTGGTGTATCATCATCTGTTTACTGAGTTATGGCTACTTTGATGACTCCATCCCGCTTCTGCTCAAAGAGTTCGTAGGCTTCAGCTATCCTTGCAAGCGGATAACGGTGCGTAATGAGCGGGGTGGTATCTATCTTGCCTTCCTTGATGAGCTGAAGAATCTCCTCGCAGTCACAGCCGTCCACACCTCCAGTCTTGAAGGTGAGGTTCTTGCCGTACATCTGAGGCAGAGGCAGCACCTGTGGCTCGTCGTAGAGGGCTACTACCGTTACAATGGCGTTTGGTCGGGCACATCGCCATGCCAGTTGGAATGTGTCCTTGCCTCCTGCAACCTCTATCACCCGGTCGGCTCCACCGTGGTCACTGTGCTTAATGACGAAGTCGGGGCATTCCTCAGGTGTAGTCAGCAGTACATCGGGATAGTGTTGCTTGACGAAGGCGCGTCTTTCTTCAGATTTTTCACAGACAATGATGCGCTTGGGATGCTTCAGCATCGTGCAAAGCAAGGTGCAGATTCCCGTAGGTCCTGCTCCGATAATCAGCACAGTGTCATCTTCCGTAATCTCACTGATGCGAGCTGCCCAGAAACCTGTGGCCAACACGTCACCCACAAACAACGCTTGTTCATCGCTCACACCATCGGGAATGTGGTTCAGTCCCTGCTTAGCTAACGGCACACGAACATATTCCGTCTGACCTCCGTCAATGCGGCAACCAAGTGCCCAACCTCCATGTGGGGAGGTGCAGTTGTTCACATAGCCATGCTTGCAGAAGAAGCATTCTCCGCAAAAAGTCTCCACGTTTACCGTCACACGGTCGCCTTTATGGAATCCTTGGACTTCACTGCCCAGTTCTTCCACGATGCCAACCATCTCATGCCCGACGGTGATTCCCGGTACAGCCCTTGGTACACTACCATGCTTGATATGCAGGTCGCTCGTACAGATGCTGCTCATCGTCACACGAACGATGGCATCCGTAGGCTCCTGTATCGTAGGTTTGGACTTATTCACTAACTCAAACCTGCCTTTATCTATATATGTATATGCTTTCATTACTTCAGAAACGGGTCTATCGTTGCCAACAACTCAGATTTCTGTACCACTCCGCTTGTCCTCCACAGCACTTCGCCGCATCTGAACAACATCAATGTGGGCACAGACTGTATGCCATACTGGCTTGCAGTCACCCCATATTTGTCCACATCCACCTTGATGATGCGGATTCTGTCACCCAACACTTCCTTCACCTGCTCCAAGATGGGGTGCATCATCTTGCATGGCTGACACCATGTGGCGAAGAAATCGACCAATACCAGTTGGTCGCCTGATATAACGTCTTTGAATGCTTCCATCTTTATCTGTCTATTTCTGTAAATCGATTAAAAGTCCTTTCGTCTCTGGTCACTTTCTCGAAAAACATCTTTTCTGGACGAACCCAGTAGGCCATCTCTCCGTAGAGAGCTTGATAAACTACCATTCGTTCCTGCGTTTCACTGTCGAAAGCGGAATGGATATATCTGTACATGCCACCTTTGAAGTGTCGGAAGAATCTTTCCTCCTTCATTGAATACTCCATGAGGATTTTCTGAGCCAACGGAGCATACCATGTCTTGACCTCTTGCTCCGTGGGGGTATGCCCTCCAGGGAAATGGTAGCTGTTGTTATAGTATTCTAAGAATGTCGGTTCAAAATGTGCCAGGGTGTCATGTTCACCAAATAGTCCCCATACCCGATCCTTGTAATACGGGTTGCAGCAGTCAAACTGCGTGGCTTCAAGTTCCTCAAACTCACGGATGAGCGACTCGTCAATGACGATTGTCTGGTTACCATCCATTCGTGCTGCCTTGTACTCATGTTCGCCAATGCGTTCTTTTAGAAAGTCCGCCATCTTGAAATGAGGATTGCCGAGTAAAGCAGGGATGCCCACGACAGGAGAAAGCATCTGTGCAAGGAAAGCCCCACAGCTGTTGCCAATGAGCAGATCGGGCTTCTCCTTGTCGATAAGCATACGTATGTATTTCAACGCTTCCTTGGGATGTAATGGCAGGTCGGGAGTCAGCACAATGGCTTGCCCATCAAAAGCCTCCCTTAGAGCCCTCGCCATCGGACAGCTGCCAGTGGCAAAGAAACCATGCAGAAACAGTATCTTCTTCATGCTATTTTGAGTTATCTTGTGGATTATCAGAAATACCCTTTCTCTTGATCGGACCAGAATGATTGCCACGGTTCAACTTGATGCCATGTTTGTTCAAAATGCGGAATACAGAACTTCGGCTTCTGAAGCCGCTGGCTCTCCATACTTCATCAATGGGATGTCCAGCAACGTATAGATTGATGACGGTCTTTTCCCTGTCGAGTTTCTGCATCTTTGCAGATGAGACTGGAGGCAGTGATACTATCATCTTTTCCTGCAAATTGACTACATGCTCTGCTGACTTACGTAGTGCAAGAACTTCTTCCGGCAAAGCCCCCATCATTTCAAGTACGTCTGACGGTTTGGTGTTTGGGAACAGTTCGTTCTTTGAATCTATCTGGTCATGGATGCTGACTATACGAATGACCTTGACTCGGCAAAATTCCAGGAATGTTGCCAGTTCCCGACTGCCACGGATGGCATTTGAAAACTTGGATATGACAAGTTCGTCTCCCCGTTGTAGGGCAACCATCAGTTGTTTCCAAAGGGGTCTGTTACGCTCATTCTCGTCACTTTCTTCTACGATACGGATGCATCCATAGTCGGACATCCATTGTCGGTCTTCCTCCAGCTTGTCATACTTGGAGATAGCCATAATATAGCCAATTTTTGCCATTGTGAAGGGTATTTGTCTGATATTACAATAGTTAGACGGGTATAACTCATGGTTATCTGCTTGCAGATTGAGAGTTGGCAATACTCGCCTTTCCATTTTGCGTGCAAAGTTACAAATTATATTCATAATACTAATCATACTGAGGCAATATAATTAACTATTCTTGTGTTTTTAACCTCATTTAATGTTTTCAGTAGCCAATAATCTATCATACTTTTATGAGTATGAAAAACAAAATAGTTTAAAGTGGCATTGTTTTTATTGTTATGTGGAAAAATATCCGTATCTTTGCACCCAAATTTATCACATACATGCCAATGAAATATAGCATAATATCTCAGTGTTTACACTATCAGCGTTGCCTTTGCAACCCTTCTGAATCAGGTCTCAGAAGCGAAATGAAAGAAAGTAAAGCAAGTGAAAGAAAAAATACTCAAATGAGTTTAATCTTTCACTTGTTTTTTTTATGTACCTTATTCATCAGCTCTTCTTGTTCTACAGACAATCAATATGATTTTGAGTCTTCTGATGATGCTTTGAAGGAATATAATAAATTCTTTCATACCATACAGGATCAGCCTACAGTCAATGCGGAACAAATGGCGGCTTACATCAACCAGTGGCAAGAGTTGTCAGATACAGTCTTACATTACATAGAGAAAGACCCTGCGTTCACAGCTCATGCCGGCTTATCAATGATATTTGCGGAAAACACAGACTCTATCCGCACGGCATTGCTGAGGTTGGCAGATAAATGCACTTTGAGTGATGTTGCATACGTCAAATTACATACATCTAAGTATGCAGAAGAGAGAGAACTTGATTCCTTAAAACAGGCCGCAGGTGTTTTCTTTTCCAGCTTGGATAAGAATCCAATTTCTAATAAAGATGTGCGTGAAATACTGACCGACTACTCCAGATTCCTTTCTGAAGTGGACAGGGAGGGAATCCATTCAAAGAAAGAGTTACTCAATTTCATTTACCATGAGGACATGCACTTTCGTTCTTTCCTTTCGAATCTTGACAAATGTGCCTCAATGAATATGACAGATATAACCAACCATACAACGGACATCTGCACGAGAGTATATTCAAATGCTTCCAAGAAAACAATGTCCGCAGACGAAGTTCTAGTTTATATGTCGATGAGAACAAACCGCCGATTGATTCTCAATGCGAAAATCTGTCATGAGGTACTTAAAAGAGGCAAGATAAAAGATGCTCCTGAGGCGAATGCCTATTTGTGGATGATGCTACAGCCATACCTGTCGATGGACTCATTTGGCGTGGCAATGCTGACTCCCGAGCAATCGCAAGTCATGACAGATATTGCGCAAGACTTCCAGGCAATTGTTTCAAGACTTGACAGCAAACATCTTTTAGATAAAGAATTGTCCGATAAATTGCCAACACAGCTCATGCGTTTATACATATCAACACTCTAATCAACCTCAAAAATGTTACAGGAAGCCATCTACAAATTCAAAACGTCAGGACCAGTAATCCTGCCAGATCTCATAGATAATGTTTTCCTCAGTAAGGTCACTTCCTATGAGGACTACGCCATTCTTCTATACGACATTTCCAAACCTCAGTCTATGGAGAATGTCCTTGACATGTTGGAAATGAATGCTGATCTTGCCATCCTCTATCATCTGGAACCACCAGTTGACACGGTCTTCGGCCATGAGTGTTGCGCCTACTGCTTCCCCGTTACAGAACGCATGTTCAAAATAAACTGCAAGACACATGTTGACGGACTTGTCCACCAACTCAATGTCACGATATACAACTCCATTGAGGTGATGTCAGCCGATCTCTTTGAAGACCTCCGCCTTCACGAGAAACGTGGAACCTTCAAGGTGAAACGTGAACATGTTCAAATCATGAACGATTTCAACTGTGGTCTTTGATGGAAAGGAAAACATTCTATCTCATTGCTGACATCATACATAAAAACAGAACATGGATAAAGGTCATAGACACGGAAAGGCTTATAGAGATGAGAATACCTCAGGATGGTGTGTTTCAAACCCTATTCTACAAGGCTATCACTCTCCAAAGTTATAGGGAACATTACTCTTTCAAGAAGTCACGCACGTGGAATATTTCTGAATATGACTTGAACCAAGGAGTGGCAGCCCTGTGCCGGAAAGACCCGATCGCATCTGTACGTATCAAGAGGGATGCCCTCACATTGCGTGATGTAGAGTACATTATAGAAAAAGCATCTTTTGGAATAATCAAACTTGAACTTGACGATTATGAATACTAAGAAAAAGGTATATACCTTCTACATCGCCATCATCGTGTTGGCGGTGCTTGCAATGATGGTCTTTGACTTGAACCTTGTGGCCAAATCCATATTATGCCTGATTGTGTTCTTTTGTCTGTTGATCATGCGCAGCATTCAGAATGCCTATCAGATGCCTGATGATATAGACCCCGACACCATGCAACCTGTCGGGTCTGTACTGGGAACAGAGAAAGAGGTCACCCATACTCAGACAGACTATAGCACCAACATTGACCTGTATCTCCGTCTTCTTATTGAAGCAGATGAAGCACTCTCCAAAGACCCGGACATTGACCAGATGTCTCCCAGCTATAACATCCAGTTGAACAGATACATTGCTCAACGGCTGGAATCATTAGAACGCATATAAAGTAATCTTCAAATACTTAAAACGATTAGACATGATACTGACTCTTACCATCATTCGTTTCATTTTCCCTTTCCTGCTCTTAGTGGCATTCTTCTGCCTATATAAGAAGGAATACAACTTCATGAAAACATTTATGTGGAAGATGGTTGTATTCCGTTACAGACGGCTGTTCTATGTCAGCATGATAACGTTCCTGCTCATCTTCATCAACTGGTGTTGCTGCATGACAGATCCCAACATGGCCGTAGCACTGTCCAGTCTCCTCACACTGATTCTCCTATCCAGAAGAATCATGGTAAGCGCACTGAGACTGCTTCATGAGAGGAAACGGCTTTGGTTCTGCACTGTATTTGTGGCTATGGTTTGCTATGCCGTTCCATATATGAACAGCGTCTTCCATCTGCTTTTCACTCTCAGTATGGCAGCAGTCTTTTACCCGTCTGAAAAAGTACTTGCACTTTGTGATGATTCTGAACCGCTCAAAAAGCATGACGAACGGGTGGAGCAGCTATACAAAAGCTACTATTAAGTGCCACTTGTTGGTGGCAGAGATTAGACAACACTTGCTCTGGTAAATAACATATCAAATTAAAAGAATGACTCAAATGAACCAATCATCGAACCATGTCTCTTCTGATGGAGAGACTCCACAAAGTGTGGATCGTTCACTGCTGGAGTTCCTCAAACCCAAATCAGAGGAACGATACAGTAAGCTCGAAGCCTATTGCGACCTGTTGTCCAGAGCATCCGCTGGCACATACGCCACACCTGAAGCAGAAGGTGCATTGCAGTTGCTTCCTGGTCAGTTTGTTGCCACCATCTCGGAACTTGCACGTCAATGGAAATGGCAGCGTGCTACTGTCCGGCAGTTCATTACAGGACTGGCAAACCTTGGACATATTTCCACCCAACCTTACTCTAAGAGTTTCATCTTTTCAGTCAACCTCTCACAGCGTCTGTCTCTCTTTGTCGAGACACCAGATGACATTCTCGATTTCTGTGCCATGCAGTTTGTTCGCTATCTCAAAGGCAGGACAAAAGCCAACGATGTGGCAGAATCCTACAACCGTTATTATACCTTGAAGATGAGCATTGCTCAGAAAGAAGGGAATGGCGGAATACCTGCAAGACATGTTCTTCATGAGCAAGCCGTCATATTTGATGGCCTGGCAATCTCTATGCTCCATGTCCTCGATGCGCACAGACAAATGCCTGAAGAACTGTCTGACTCGGTCAGTCTTCTGTTCGGCAAAGACCATGTATGGGACTGGCACAAAGTGATTGCTGTACTTGGCATCATGGCTGCTGCATTACTCAAGAACAGCAAGCCCAGCTATATGGCAAATGCCACATTGGAGTATTCCAAAGGAGAGGTTATCCTCATGGACTGTATCTTCGAACATTATAGCGCAGGTGTTGGCTCAACCTATTATGATAACCCTCCACGTCGCTCTACACGGGAAGACGTTAGTCAACGTAGGGAGACGCTAAGCCCAACTCCTTCGGTCTCTTCTTCTGCTGAAAACAATATTGAATGAGTCACCTTTTAAAAGCAGTCTCTCGCCAGGGCGTTTCAGACGCTCCGTAGGCACTTCGCTGAATGGAGATAAGCAACGTCAGGCAGCGTGCTTGCACGTGCCACTTTTTTTCAGTCTCGGGAAGCCTAATACCCCGACCTCCTAACGTCGTCGGGAGGGCTGACCAGATAAACAGCAAGCTGGGTCAGAATTGCTCGTCTCAGAGAAGCTGTTTTGCCGACTGAAAAAAGGCTTTGAAAAAGGGATTTACATAACAAAACGAATATGAGTAGTACAGGAAAACAGGTCATGGACATCAAGACCTCCAAGGGGCTTGCGCAGTCAAGCAACGAGGAGCTGAGGGCATGGACGGATAAGGGATGGGAACAGGCTATGCGCGAGGGTAACTACGACAGAAGCCGCGAACATCTCAACTTCGAGATCCAGAGGGGTGGCATCGTGACACCTATAGACAAGAGCCGTCCGCTGACCAGACGTATGGCAGAAAATCTTGCGTCACGTGGCATCAAAGACCCAAACGAGGGGCTGGATGAACCACGTTACCGAACAGTGGTAAATTTCATCTTCGGAGGCTCCACAGAACGTATGCGTGAGCTGGCGTTTGGCAATCAGGAGGTTGATTTCGAGAGTAAGGAGGGAAATGAACACATCCGACGAATGCCAGAAATAGAGCAATGGGCAGCAGACATCTATCGTTTCGTTGCCGACAAATATGGTGAAGAAAACATCATATCGTTCATCGTCCACTGTGACGAGAAGAACCCTCATGTGCATTGTGCCCTTCTTCCTATCGACGAGGAAAAGAAGTTTGCATTCAAGAAAATCTTCCATGGGCAAAATCGTGTTGATTTCAAGAACTACATGCTTGCCTTGCATGACGAACTGGCCAAAGTGAATGAGAAGTGGGGTCTAACAAGAGGGGTGTCGATAACAGAGTCTGGAGCAAGGCACCGCTCTACGGAAGAGTATCGACGATGGCTTGCCAACGAATGTGTGACACTCGAAGCTCAGATAGCTAACACCCGAAAGGCTCTGAAAGACCTGAATGTCGAACTGGCTATAGCCCAGAAGAAACAAAAATCCTTCACCTCTATGATAGAGAATCTGAGGGCTGAGAAGGAACGTTTGGAGGACGAACTCCGCCCGTTGCGTGACCTGCAAGCCAACAGCGATAGCATCAGTGCGGAGATTGCTCGCAAGATACAGAGCCTGGAGCAACAGAAGGCTTTGGTTGAAACGAAACTGGCAGACAAGGAGAAGAAACTCGATGAGACTAACCAGTTGCTTGACACCCTACGTAAAGACAAGGCGGAGATAGAACAGCAGGCAAGTGAACTGGAAGAGAAAGCCAACAGGTCTGAACTTTCATGGGCACATAACATGAGTTATCATCTGAATGGTGTCATGCTCGACACGATGGCACAGGAGTTCACCTCGCGTTTCCCCAAACTGCCAGATAATGTTAAACTCGACTTCGATGGCACTTTGCTCATGCAACTGGCAGAGGAAGGAAACCATGTAGTAAAGGTCGCACTCAATCTGGTGTGTGGCTTCATCGATGATGCTACAACCATCGCTCAGACTCACGGCGGTGGCGGAGGTGGTCCCAGCTCTGGCTGGGGGCAACGCCCCGATGAAGATGACCGTGAATGGGCACGCCGATGCCTTGCTATGGCTCGTAAGATGTGTATGCCTTCTGTCAGCAGAAAAAAGAAGATGTGACACCAGCTCATTTGTTTAACTTCGTATTAACAATCAAATCCATAACTTAAAATGAGAAAGAAAACTCTTATCATGTCTATTCTCTGCCTTGCTGCAATGACAGTAAAGGCAGCCCCTGTCCACCAGATTGAGGACAGTATCATCCATCAGAAATCGTTCAGTCAGGAGCGAATGCTCTTGGCTGGCAATCCTACATATCTCAAGAACGTAAGCGAAGCAGCCAACTGGGGTAGAAATTGGTTCATCGAAGTAAAGGGCGGGGCTTCTGCTTTTCTTGGGTCGCCCATCGGTTGTGGGGATGTGTTCGACAGAGTGAAACCTGCACTGCAGGTAGGGCTCGGAAAGTGGTTCACACCCGCAATCGGTGGACGTATAGGATTCCAAGGTCTGTCATTCAAGAATGCAGAGTTCAAAAGCATGAAATACCAGTTTGTCCATGCTGACTTCATGTACAATCTGACATCCGGCATACGCTGTAATGAGAATGGCGTTCCTCTATGGGATGTAATTCCATATCTTGGAGTTGGCATGATACGCAACGCAGACTGGTCGGGAGCCTGCACTTGTTCGGGAGGTTCCAGCGGCAGCCATCCGTTTGCCTTTTCATACGGTATAGAGGCACGATACCGCCTTAATGACCGTCTTCATCTTGTTGCCGAGATAAGCGGAATGACAACAGCCAAAAACTTTGATGACATAGGTACTTCAACAAAATTTGGTGACCACATGTTGAGCGTCTCCGCAGGCTTATCATTTACCATTGGAAAGACAGGATGGAAGCGCGTCATTGACGCTGCTCCCTATATAGAAGAAAATGTCTATCTGAGAGATTATATCGATCAGATGAAAGCGGAGAATGCCCGTCTTCAAAAGCGTCTGGCAGGAGAAGAGGACGTAAAGACCATCTATCCCAAGAATAGCTACAGCGGTCTCAACTCTCTCCGTTCCCGTCTCTCCATGTCATGTTCTTCAAACATGCAGAACGGAAACATGGACTCTGAAGATTGGGAAACGGACGGTGATGGCAAGAACGGGGGCTTGACAGATGGAACTGCTAACACAAACCAGATGAGAATAGGTTTGGGAATACCTGTGTATTTCTTCTTTCAAATCAACTCAGACAAACTTGTTGACGATTCCCAAATGGTCAATCTTGATGATATTGCGCATATCGCCAAGAAGGAGAATCTGAAAGTTTTAATATCTGGTGCAGCAGATAGTGCTACTGGTACTCAGTCCGGTAATCAGGAACTGGGGCAACGACGTGCCAACTATATTGCCAGGTCTCTTGTTGAACGTCGGATAAATGAGTCACAGATACAGATTAAGAACTTTGGCGGTATAGACAAGTACGAAGCGAATGAAGCCAACAGATTCACTATCGTGGTTCTGTCCAAGTAGCCCTATGCTTGAAGCAGGCATTGCGGTAGCGTGTTAATGAGTACATGTACACACTTATATATGCGTACATAGTCCCTGACAATGCTTGTTCCATGAATAATCAAGGCACTAATAACTTTTTTTTCATCATAACTGGGTGCTTGCTCGTGATGAGTGGGCACCCTCGCTTTTATGGTGGCAACATTAGAGCAGAATAGAAATAAATCTGCACCTTTTTGCTGCAAAAACTCAAATAATTCGTTTTCTGCGTCATTTTTACGCTAAAATATTTGGTTGCGTCAAAATGACGCAGTATCTTTGCACCAGTAATAGATAATCTATCTGGTATGTACACATATAAATATCCACATCCTGCTGTAACTACAGACAGTGTTATATTTGGCTTTGATGGGTCAAGCATAAATATTCTCCTCATAGAACGAGGGTTGGAGCCATACAAGGGAACTTGGGCTTTGCCTGGAGGTTTCCTCCGTATGGATGAAACGGTCGAGGAGGGAGCCAAACGAGAACTTTGCGAAGAGACAAACATAAAAGATGTCTATCTGGAGCAGTTCCATGTATTTAGCGAGGTGAATCGTGACCCTCGTGAAAGGGTCTTGACAGTTGCATTCTTTGCTTTGGTGAGCAAAAATGATTTCAAGGTGATAGCTGGTGATGATGCGAGCAAGGCGCAATGGTATGAGTGGAATCACCTGCCCCCTTTAGCCTTTGATCATTCTGAAATCATCTCTATGGCAAGAAAGAAACTACAGGAAAAACTGAGAGTGTCACCCATCGCTTTCAAGCTGTTGGACAACGAGTTTAAGATGGATGAGCTGCAACGAATCTATGAGTTGATACACGAGAAGAAATACGACCGTCGCAATTTCCTTCGCAAGATGGAGGCTTCTGGGTATCTAATAAAAAAGGAACAGGAAGATAATCGTATATGTGGTATGATGCTTCCTGACGTAATGGAAGACGCTGCTTCCCCACGTACACTCTATGTGTATTCGTTTGATGAAGATGCATTTGCGAAGGCGAGCACATCCAAAGAATGGCGTAAATATCCTTTTGACTTTTAATACTATATGATTATGAAAACAATTAGAATCAACAGAAACTCAGATTTGAGATTACCTCATTCAGTACGGTCATATATTGACGGATGTGCACATGAGTTTTCCGAAACGGATGAATGGACAAAAATCGCGCACATAGCCTATAGGATAAAGCGTGGAGCAAATCTTTTGCCTTCTTTCATGGAAGACATAGAACGACACATGGCAGACCCTGCTTACCACGACTATGAGAATACGGCAAAGCAAAGTATCGCATCCTATATAGAACTGTTGCGTATTGACGAGAACTATGTCCTTACGATGGAACTGGCAGAAAGCAACAGTTTTCCCAAACTCTTTCAATTATTGACAGAAGAAATACTCTATCGCTATTGGGAAGAAAACGTCAATGATGACAAGATTGAATGCCATTTCGATGATGTACATTATGACTACAATGAGATAGCCTCACGTTATGCAGATGTGGCTACGACAAGACGTGACTTCATCAAGTACATTTCGACCTCTCAGGAAACTCTCCGTAACATAGAGGTGGACAAACATAATATCAAACAGAAAAATGGGTGGGCAATGGTTGCCGAGAACCTTTATGGGCTTACGCTATGGTCTGACAAAGAAGAGGATGAACGCATATATCCTGGTGATGCCACGTTTATCCACGACTTCAACAGCAAGGTGGATTCAAAATATAAGTATGTTGTGGGCGTACCCCCTATGCCATTTTCTGGTAATTTGCTCGACGCTAAGGTGGTCATTCTGACGCTGAACCCTGGATATGTTGAAAAGGTCAACAAAGACTTGTGCATGGCAATGGGAGCTGGCGAGAGAGAGCAGCTGTTGTGTCTGATGAGAAATGCCTTGACCTTTCAGGGAGAAGGCATCTATGACGGATATGAGTGTTCAAGAGTTCAAGGTGATTATTACTGGCAAAAGGCTTTTGACCAACTTGCAATAGAAGCATACGGCAAGCCTTCATCAGAGATATACCATCCCATCTTTCACGATATAGCCTTCTTTCAGCTCATCGGTTATCACTCAGAGAAATTCAGATACTCTTCGGGTATAAAACACCTGCCTTCGATGATATTCACCAATCTGTTGGCAAAATATCTTGCCACGAAGACTGACAAGACCTTTCTCATTCTGCGCTCAGAATCTCTTTGGAAGGAAACCTTCGGCGAAGAACTGTGGAGCAAACTGGAGAAAGAAGGCCGCCTCATTACCAAAGGACATAAGGGGATGTCTCAGAAAATCACACGAGGCAATCTCAAAAAAGACAACGGTTTTGATAAACTTGTCAAACTATTAAAGAATGACAGCCATGAGTAAAAACAGAACAGAAAACCCCAATATAGCCTCAGACAGAATCGACACACTTGAAAAAGATGAGATATTCGTCTTTGGCAGTAACCTTGATGGTCAGCACATGGGAGGTGCAGCAAGAGCGGCTCACAAGAAGTTCGGTGCAGCATGGGGTGTTGGTGTAGGACTTACAGGTCATTCCTATGCCATACCGACCATGCAGGGAGGTGTTGAAACTATCAAGCCCTACGTGGATGAGTTCATTGAGTTTGCCGGTCAGCACCAGGACATGAGGTTCCTGGTTACACGCATCGGGTGCGGTATAGCAGGTTTCAAGGACGAAGAGATTGCCCCACTATTCAGGAATGCTGTCCTTTCAAGCAACATATACCTGCCTCAGAAGTTCTACGACATCCTTTTGGAGCCTTACTTGAAGCATTGCTTCTATTATGGCAAGAATGTGCCGGAGGATTGTGGAGCGCACGTGGGACACATGTATGAAGAGGCATGGGTTAGATTTCATTTTAATAACGATGATTATCTTTTAAATGACACCATCTATTACATCAGAGCAGGTCTTGGCGATTTCTATGCTGAAGATGGAGTTCCTATCTCCATGAAGGCCGTTCTTTTCAACCGCTTCTGTCATTGGGGGTGGGGAGAAACTCCAGATACTTTCCGCGAATGGTACGAAAGGGTTGATTACACTAACGTTACAAGAGATGGAATGAACGGAGGATGTATCAAGGAAGCCGATAACCTATATAATCCTATGTTGATGAGTGCTGTCCTTGGTGACATTACGGGAAGTATCTACGAATTTGACCCACATAAGTCAACAACAATAAACTTGTGTGATGACAGAATGGACTACACCGATGACACCATCATGACCATTGCCGTGGCAGATTGGATTCTGAACGACAAGAAACACACGAAGAAAGGACTTGTTGCACGTTTGCAGGAATGGGGGCGTAAATACCCTCATCCCATGGGAGCTTACGGCAATATGTTTTCCCAGTGGCTAAACAAGAACAATCCCAAGCCTTATAACTCATGGGGGAACGGGGCTGCCATGCGCGTTTCAGCAGTAGGGCTTGCTTTCAGCACCTTGGAAGAGACTATGAAGGTAGCAAAAACGTGTGCCGAAGTGACCCATAACCATCCTGAAGGAATCAAAGGGGCTCAAGCAACGGCAGCAGCCATCTTCTTGGCAAGGACAGGAAGCAGCAAAGAAGAGATACGCCGATATGTCAGCACCACATTCGGCTATGACCTGAGCCGTACTTGTGACGACATACGACCCACCTACTGTTTCGATGGCAGCTGTCAGGGCACGGTACCAGAATCCATCATTGCCTTCCTCGACAGCAAGGACTATGAAGATGCCCTACGTTTGTGTATCTCCCTTGGAGGTGATGCTGATACGATGGGAGCGATAACAGGAGCTATTGCAGGAGCGTATTATAACAGAATGCCATACGCTATGTACACGTTTGGAATGGAAAAATTGCCTGATGACATCAAGAAGACAATTCTCGATTTTAATAGCGCATACAGAAGAGAAGTGTCATACAGGTGGAGGAATGCCGAGTATGATGCAGAAGCACTCGTCAGAAAGGTGAGATCCGGGGAAATTTTCATTTAGTGTCTCTGGTAGCGATTCACAGTCAAGGAAGAACGATATATATGAAAACCTCTCACCTCATAGGAATTAGCAGGCATCGTATCGGTGTGGATGGCACAGGGGTAACAACACTTGTGGCATTCCACGGATGCCCTATACGCTGCAAGTATTGCCTGAATCCGCAAGCACTGTCACTCCGTGGTGTATGGAAGAGGCTCACACCAGAAGAACTATACAATTATGTGAAGCAGGATGATCTCTACTTTCGTGCCACCGGTGGTGGAGTGACGTTTGGCGGTGGTGAGCCATTGCTTTCATGCAGAGAGATTCTGCACTTGCATAAGATATGCAGGGATAAAGGGCATGATTGGAGAATTACCATCGAGACCTCGTTAAACGTGCCGAAAGTATTCGTGGAGGCATTGTATGGAATCGTGCACCACTGGATAGTGGACATCAAAGATATGAATCCCGAAATATACAAGGCATATACAGGAGAAGACAACAGGCAGGTCATCGAAAATCTTCAGCTCCTTATTGACAGGAAGGCGAAGATAACGGTCAGAGTACCATTGATACCATCGTTCAATACGGAAGCTGATGTGGATAATAGCATTGCCATCCTTCAAAAAATGGGAGTAAGAGACATAGATAGATTTAGTTACATCATAAAACATCATTAGATATGGAAACAGGGAAAAGAATTTGTCAAGTACTAAAGAAACTTCGCAAGCGAATAGCGGATGCAAATGAGATTCCTTTAGAAATAGAAATATGTACCCACAAGGGCGATTGCCCTGGTACTTGCCCCAAATGTGAGGATGAGTTGCGTTATCTTACAGAATCCATTAACCAACGGGAACAGGAAGGAAAGACTGTAGTCATTGATGGATTGATGAGTGAAACGGAACTACGGCAAGCATTTGGCATCGAACCAATTGGTCTGGAACTCCCTCCCAATCCCGAAGAAATTGTTTTACAGGGTTTGCCTGAACCTCCCAGTGATTCTATGAGGTTGATGGGTGACATCGCCGCTCCGTCAGACTCAGCGTTTGCAGCAATCATCGCAAAGGAACTGTTGGCTGAGACTGATGGAAACATCGTCTTTTCACCCGCAGGATTGTGCCTTGTGCTTGAAATGCTTCAGGCAGGAATGGACGAAAACAGCCCCATATATGAAAGGGTTTACGACCTCATTGGTAGATTCAACAGCGATATGGAGCCAGTAGATGAGGAGAGTTTCAAACTGGAGCACGCTTCAAGCATCTGGTACAACCAATCCTTAGGAATTATCAAAGAGGATTATGTTGACGAGCTTGAAAATGTGTATGACGCAGAGGCTCACCATGCTGATTTTACACAGAAGATGTTTACGAAGCTGATAATAGACAAGTGGGTATCTGACAATACGCACCAAATGATTAAGTCGCTCGACACAGAAATCAGCCAGGATGCCTTGATGCTTGTACTCGATGCCATCTATATGAAAGGCAAATGGGAGAACCCGTTTGACCCTGACTATACTGAGACAGACACGTTCCATAATGCCGACGGCACGGAATCAGAGGTTGAAATGATGTACCAAAACATCGAAGAGGCAGCATACGTTGAGACTGATGACTATCAGCTCATCCATCTGCCATACCAGAACAATGCGTACCGTATGGTTCTGATACTTCCCAAAGAGGGGGTGGCCATTGATAGCGTAATGGAAAGAACAGATTGGATCAGCCAAGGCACAGCGGATTGTGAGGTGGACATCTATATGCCACGCTTCAACTTTGACAATACGCTGTCGTATAAGGATATTCTCACCGCTCTGGGGCTCGGAGATATGTTTGACAAGGATGATTGCTTCCCAAAGATAACAGACGAACCTGCGCATATCAGTCAGATAAAGCAGCAGTGCGTCATCAATGTGGAGGAAGAAGGTACTGAAGCAGCTGCCTTGACATGGGCAGAATGCGAAGTGGGACGTCCGCCACCCGACGAATTTCCAGAGCCAGTGACCATGAAGCTTGACAGACCTTTTGGCTTTGCCATTAAGGGAGAATACGATCAACTTCTTTTCATGGGCATTATGAAGCAAATGTGATGAAAGACAATCAGCCGCAAGACATGACATCCTGCGGCTGATTGTATTATCAGGCTGATGAGTTCCATTACCTATGAAATGCAGACTTCGCTACATGTTCTTCTTTCTGGTACTCTTCCATCTCATGCAACTGCTCATAGACTCCTTGGATATTCATGTCCATGGAATGGTTATGGTCATAAGGGAAGGAGTGTTTCACGCTTAGCCCTGCATTCGTAATAGTGCCAACGTCGAAATTGTCTTCTTGCTTATTATACTGAAGGTTTAGAATAGCCCCATTCGGCATCTGGAAAACAGGCTGTTTGTGCTGTGCCAATGCTGTAAATGCTTCGTGAGTCATTTCCCTTGCGACCTCCTTCACGTCTTCGCTGGCACGACCAATGCCATATCGGTTGATATGGTCACGAACCTCCTGCTCTGAATACTTCACGAATACTTCATACGTTCCTCCCACGCTGCCGTTATACACCACGGCAAAGTCCTTGTCCTCAATCAACAGGTCATCGCCCCGGTTTTGACATGGTTTCTTGTAAGTCTGTTCTTCGTCCATGCCGTTCCCGTCGTAGTAATCCTTGGCAAGCGTCAGCAGTCCATCATAGTCACCTCGATCTTTCAGTTTATCCAATTCAGATGTATCATCGGTAGATTGCAGATAGGCAACGGATGCATAATAGACCTTCTCTTTCGTTTCAGGTGTTTCTGTCTGGTTTTTGTATTGGGCAAATGCCTCCTGATAATTCCTGTCAAGATCAATATTGTGGTCATAAGGAATTGTGAGCTCTACCTCCAAACCTTTATCCGTTGGTACGGCAACCTTTAGCGAGTTTTCGTTATCATGGTGCTGGATGTATAGTGTAGAGCCATTATAGGGAACCATCGTATAGTCGCCGTCTTCAATGTTCAGGAGATTGTTCCTCTCTGTGTTTTCCTCCTTGGCTGATTGTGTCTTTTCAATCTCCAGAGCCATTTTGTCGATATGCTGGGTGAGCATCGAACTGGCTTTCTTTACGTCCATCAAGGTGGTCTTGATGAACTGAGGAGATTCTTTCAATGAGTCAAGCCAGGATTTCAGATAGGCAGCGGAATCTCCTTTCAAGTGCTTGGTCATGCCATAACGTTGGGCTGTCAGCGCAGCCGTCAACTCTGCCACCAACTCTTCACGTGCATACTCTTCAGAACCGAAGGATGTGGGCTTGATACGGTCCAACTGTCCTTCAGCACCAGTAGAATGGGTCATTTCGTGAAACAGATTCGAGTAGAATGATTCTCCATCCTTGAACTGCTTCTTCTCTGGTACCACGATTTCATTTTTGCTGATTGAATAGTAGGCTGAGTCACCAAAGAGTGGTTTGATAGGACATATCCATCCATCTTCCTTTATCATCTTGTCCACAGGAGGAAAGGAATAATCATCACCCATCTCCATAGGCTTTGACTGACCACAGGATTCCTCCACCTTCTTGTACAGCTCGGGACGTGCTTCCTGAAGATTGGTCTGCGAAACGTTGAAAACGTTGTAAACCTGTAATTTGGGATAGACATTGTACTGTTGTCTCAATTCTTCCGACATTTGTCTGTAGTCATCATAATTCACCCTTTCCTTAGTCTCCTTATTCACTACAGTGAAGGTAGTGATAAAGACGGGGAAGCTCTTCTCGCCTTTCAAGATGCTTACCTGTGGTAACACTTCACCGCCTTTTCCTTTCACCTGCTGTCTCTTGCCCTGCTTGTCCTTGGTGAAGTTGAGTCCGGCGACACGGTCGAAAGTGCAGAAAACAGGAAGTTTATATCCGTTCTTCTCACAGTGCATCATCAGCATGAGTGCATTCATGCCATTGTATTCACGCCCAGACAAGTTCTTTGGCCACGACAGTGAACCCTCTGTGAACCAGGGCTTCTTCCAACCATCCTTGCTGCTTAATGACTGGATGCGTTCAATCATCATATCGGCAAAGAGGTCAAGAGCCCTGTCTTCACTGGACTTTCCATCTGCATTGTATATTCTTTGTTTTGTCATATCAGTTTCGTTTAGTTAGACTGATTGGTGGATTTCTCCCACTGTGTGAGTTCTGTCACGCGGCTTGTCAGGTCTATACGGTCATTGAAGACACCTATCTGCAGGTCTCCTTTGGCATTGATACTGGCTTTTGCCTGTACCCATTCTTCTTTTGCTGAACCAAACTGCATGAAACGCACCCATGTGTAGGCATAAGTATCACCGTCTTTCTCACTGCTGTAAGCTGAGAACATGGTATATGGATTGCCTTTCTTGTCTGTCTTCACATCCACCTGCTTGCCGATGGTGCCACGGAACTCCATACTGCCTGTAATTCCATCCTGACTGCCAGCATTGAAATTGTTCACACCTGTAGCGGAGAGATTGTAATATACTACGTCCCCTTTCTTGTGAAACTGGAGCACCCCAGCCACCTCGATACGTGAACCAACAGGATAGTTAACTGCTTCGCCTTGGTTGTCCGTGTCCTTGGCAACGCTGATCTCAATCGTCTTATTGATACCCGATTTGGCTGGAATAACGACTTTCACCCCAAAAGAGATGAATTGTTTGCCTTCTTTGTTGGCACGAATCTGCGCCTGGCGTGATACGGTGCCACATACTGTTACGTTACATTTGATCATAATAGAGTTGTTTTGTTATACGAATTATCTTATTTGAACTGTCTCCTGTCTGTCTGCCTGAGCACCCATGCCATTTTCGTAATTTTGAGAAACTTGGCGAGAAACAACAGCGGAGTTGATAATGGCAGCAATGCTTCTTTGCTTTTCTTCTTGACTCAACGCTGTGTTGCCAAGGGTCTGCTGTATCTTAACGATTTCAGCGTTCGTCAGCTCACGAGAAAACCGCAGGTTGCCAGTGTCCACTTGAAGGAATGGTTTGTTGTCCTGTAGAGTGATTGAACATATTTTATAAGAGGGAAGAAGTGAGGTGAGGTCGATAGATTTGGTAACGGCTGCTTCCGTCGCCTTTTGCATCTTCTCCTCCTCACTTTTGTTGTCAATCTGTAATGCAAGAGCCATGAGGGAGGTGAATATGGTCATCATGAGTTCTATCACTGGGTCTCCAAGCGGCATGTTGACGCTGCTGTCCTCGGAAGAGAGCAGTTTTTTCATCCAGTCCTCTGGATTGGTCGTGCCCTCACTGATGGGATTTCCAGCAGTTGGATTTTGTTCCTTATACTGGGCGGTTATATCCTTGCCGTTGTACAGGGTCTGTAGAGAAATCCCTCCTCTTTGGGAGATTTCTGCCAAATAAGCAGCAGGGTCTATTTCCCTTTTCGTTCCGTCAGATGATACACTTTTAACACTGAAATGAAGGTGCTCGCCAGTTGTCCTGGTGCCACTGTTGCCAGACATGCCAAGCTTTTGTCCTGCATTCACTTCATCGCCAACCTTGACATCGATGCTGCTAAGATGCATATATGTGCATTGATACTTGTTGCCATCAGGACGGCTGTATTCCACCGTGACATAACGACCGCTGCCACAATCCGTGCTGTTGTTCACCTTGATGACTTTACCTTTGTCCTCTGTAGCAAGGACTTCATCATTTTTTGCTTGGATGTCAATACCTTTGTGCATCTGCCTCGTGCCAGGGTTTATAGGGTCGTCCCTCATTCCAAACGGTGAGGTGACAAGCATGAACTCATCACGTTTCAGGGGATATGAGTAATGCTTATCCTCTGTGTCATTTTGCCCTTTCTGAGTTGGCGGCTCTTCGTTGTGAGGAGGATTGCCAGAGACACCGAAGGATTTACCTTGCGCCTGCATCTCCTGCATGACCATGCGGTCGTACTTCTGCAAATCGTTAGCCTCAATGATGCTTTGAAGCGTGGAAGCATACTTGCCGCTGGAAGCATATCCTGCCTTTTGCAGACCAGTTGTCCATCCCTTATAGTCGTCAGGGGAAAGTTTGAAGAGGACTGCGTATCGATGGTTCTCTTTCAAGAACCTGGAGTGGTGCTCGTAAGAGTCACCCACAGAAGCATACTGGCAGAATTTCTCATTAGGTCGGTCATCAGTATAGACCAGGTACTTGCCCCCGTTATGAATCCAACTGGAGGTAGCCTTGATGCCAAAATGATTGTTGCCCTTGCGAGACAGTTCACTCTGTCCACTTGCACTCTCACAGATGCCTTGTGCCAAGGTAACAGAGGCAGGTATGCCATATCGGCGCATCTGCTCCATGGCATACTCTGCATATTTCTCTATGTATTCTTTGTTTTTTGACATGTAGGTCTATTCATTAGCGGTGTCTTCCAGACGATTTGTTTTCTTCTTGTTTGGCGGTTTCCACCACTTGGGTCTCAGCGGATTCCTGTTTTTTGGGGGGAGCCTCCAACTGGTCACAGATGGCTACACGTTCGCCTGCTCGGATTAACTTCGGAAGATAGGTGTCCAGAGCATGGTATGGGAAGCCTGCCATACTGAGGGGCTTTCCCTCGATGTCCTTGGTGCGGCTACTTCTGGTGAGTGTGATGCCAAGTATCTTCGAGGCCTTTTCCGCATCATTGCAGTAAGTTTCATAGAAGTCTCCGCAACGGAAAAGTAAAATGGCATCAGGATGCTTGGCTTTGAGGTCGTAGAATTGCTTTAGCATAGGAGAAAGGCTGGCTGCAGCCACAGCCTTGGTCTCTGTTTTTTTCGTTTCTTCCTTGGCCTCGTCCTTCTTATCTTCATCCTTGCTGCTCTCTTGATTTTTCTCTTCTTGCTGAACTGGCTTCTGGTTGACATTTTCTGTCTGTGCCTCCTGCTCAGACTTGTCCGTGCCTACTGCGACTGCGTCTGCACGTCCTTTGCGAAGTACATCGGCAAAGAGACTGGCAGCAAGATGTTTCTTGTAATCTTGCATATCATCAGCGAGCCATAAGCGTTGCCATTGTGAAGGTGTGACCTCACGAGGTTTGAGTTTCTCGCTGTTTATTGTAGGCAAGCAGAGGATTACACTGGGTTGGTTCTCTGTTGCCTTGGTCTTGAAGATGTTGACTCTTTCAATTTGGTTGAGTTCTTCTGGGGTAGCGTCGCTTTTGAAGATGTCAATCCTCTGTTCGGGTTTCTCATTAGTGGCAAGGTAGTATTTCTGAGCCATCTCTTGACGCATCATCTCTGACACTTCTTCGTTGCCTTGCTTTACGGTCGTGAAAAAGAGGTTGACATCCGCTTTGTCAGGATAGACACAGAAACTCTTTTCGTTCTCCGGCTTCATGTAGAGTGCCCACTTGCCATCGTCGTCTCGCATCATGAGAATCCTCTCGAAGTCAACGGCTCCAGAACGCCTGACGGCATCCGACACGTCGAGAAGGGTGATGGTGTCTAAGTTCCATTTGTTGAGACGGGCAACGGAAACAGATTTGCCATCGAAGAAACTGTCATCAGGGCGATAGCCCATAGAACCGTCAGCATTGTAGAAAGTGACGGTTTCGTAACCTTCTTTCTGCAATGCGTGCTCGATGCGCCCTTTGTTCATACCGGGAACATCACTGTCTGCTCCCAACGATGCCCCTTCGGGAAGTACCACGTCAGCCATCTTGCAGCCAGGGTCTTTGACGATGACAAACTCTTTGGTGTCCCTGTTGGGCAAGGTCTTGATTTCATCAGCCACATAGTAATGCTTGGGCAGGAGGTTGCGGATAGATTCTATCTGATTGTTTGCAGACTGGTTGTTGAGCTCGACTTTTTCTCCTCTCTCAGCCTTGTGAAGCATATCAACGGCATTGTTGACATCCTTTTCGATGATGTCCACCAAACAAGGGTTCTCTCTAAGTTCCCTTAACCAATAGTCGGTCATCTTCATGCTTTCGGGCGAGAGTTTTGCCGATATTCCCAGTTCCTGTAGCTTGACGGCTGTGGCAACCTCGACAATCAGGCGTTCCTGTTTCTCTGCATCCTCCGGGGATGTTTTTCCATTCTTAGTCGCCATCACTTCACGATCAAGGCGTTGCTGGTGACCTGTGGCTGAGATAAGGAGAGAAACAGCATCACGGGCATAGTCCTCGTAGTTCTCATAGGATGAGACATCAGGCAAGAAGACAACATCCTTCGTGCCGTCGTAATGTGCCACTCCAGAAGAGTCGGGACGGATTTCCACCATGTTCTGACCTGCGCTGACTAACAGCTTCTCAACCCCTTGACGGATTTCCTCAGAGGCTGCTGCCACATCGACACGGTCTTCCAAACGTCCGAAGTCCTGCACAACCTTCTCATAGGATGTTTTGTCAACCATTGGTAAGGTGGTCTGCTCGATATTGAATAAGGCACGTACCTCACGAGTACGGATTCCTTTGTAATCGGACTGTTGTTCTGTTGACAAGGCTTGGTAGTCGGCACGGCTAATCCTGTCATCTGGATTGCTCTTGCTGACATACTCGTTCCAGTTGTACCATAAGAATGGCACGCCTTTTTCCTTGGTCTGTACAGATTCTCCTCGTTTCTTTGCCTCTGAAAAGAGTGTGTACTGGTTGGTTTTGTAGTTATGCTGGTCAGCGTGCATACCCAATATGATGGCGTTAAAGGGTGATACTTGCAGTTGCTTCTGGTAGAGTCCGGGAGCCTTGCGACCTTTGTTGTCCAACCATACGCCTCCATTGTCCTTGGCTTTCTCAAAGGCACGGGTGAAGAGCTCCACCTGACGTGCTGCGGCCATCTTCTCTTGTTGATTCTTTTCTGTCATAATTCTGCTGTCTTAGTTATCCTTTGTACCCTAATACTCCAAGTACCTTCGTTTCGGTGATAGACTTGACTTCCCAGTCGGACAGGGTATCTGACATGTGCTCCCTGAGCAGACGGTCTGCCTCTGTCGTATTCGAGGCATTGACATAGATGGTCTGCGGAGAGAACTTCTTTACGCCTGTCTCTGCATCTTCACTGACTAATGAGACGACAGTCTTGTACCAGTGATTGTCTTCAGCTTCATCTTCGTTGAGGATTTCTGTGATGGGTTCACGTGAGATGGCTGTAATGTCAAAGTCTCTTGTTCCAATGAGTTCGGGAGCAGCCTTTGTGGCTCGTTTCTCCGTCTCTGTGAAACTCTCTGCATCGACAAGATATTCCTCACTGACTTTTTTCTGTTTACCTGTGTCAAGGACTTTGCTGTACTTGACACGGAACTTGTACCAATATCTTTTCATATCTGTTCTGTTATCTTTGAGCAAGTGGTCTTACAATAGTCTGCCGTTCGTTTGCCTCGTAGTTATCTGAAGCCATCTGGCGCATTTGGTCATGTCTTTCCAGGACGGCATTGGCAAGGGTGTTTAGAGGCAAGGCTCCCTGAGTGTAGGCATCAACAACCCTGTCAGGGAGGGCTATGGTACAGGGAACACGGTCAATCGTCGCAACGAGGCAGTTGGAACGTATCTCAGGATTAACGATACGTCCATTGAGGGGCTCGTCTGGATAGACTCGATAATGCGTCCGTGCGTTGCCGGTCTCCGGATGTGGCTGTACCTTATAGTTGTCAATCGCTTCATGTCCTGCCTTATTGAGAAGGTTCAGTCCTCCCATGCCAATGAGTACCATCTTCAGAATGGGGTTTCTGACAAACATTCCTGCAACAATGGACACAATAGGCATCATGTTGTCTTTGAGATTGATGGATTTCGTCTTGCCAGTAAACAAGCCTACAAGCATATCGGGAAGCATGGCCAACACATAGCCAAGCTTATGGGTTATGTCACCAATCCCATTCAGGCCAAACGAGGTGAGCAGTCCCTGCCAACCGTCCATATTGGTTTGTTCTGGTGTTCCGGCTAACTGTTCTGTAGGAGTCTCGTCAGAAGATGCAGGTGTCTCAGTTGGTGTTTCCTGTTCAGCGGCTTCATTGCTTTCTGACGGGGTACTCTGTTTCTCCTCCTTCTGTTCTTGCTGCTTAACGACCTTCTGAGCTTTACGATATTCTTCCTCCATGCCGGGACGGACGATAAGGGGTATGTCGGAACGGTCTTCATACTTATCCGTAAAATGCGATAGTGCAAGATCACCCCCGACCCAGGTGGCAGCAGTCTTCCAACCACCACCAAAACCGCCCATACAGAGAAGATCGGTGACAGAACCGATGGCACGCCCCGTGTTCTTCTCCCATGCTGAAGGGTTGTAACGTCGCTCAGCTTCTGCATCCATGCTTTTCTCCAAAGGAGATTTGGCCACCTCCTGCGGGAGATAGAAAAGGGTGCTGGTGACTGCCTTCTTCATGATATATTCAATAGATGAACGAGGAATCTTATCCTTTATCATCTTGTCTATCATCTTCTTTTCCATGGCAGCATCAACCGTGATTCCTGCGAGCTTCAACTCCTTCTTGACCATCTCAATATAGTCTTCTGTGGTCTTGGAGTTCCACTCGCCTGTATATCGTAATGTGTCGTTGTAGGACTGTGTGGCAGCCATGCCTCCGTCAGGACCAATGGCACCGGCCATCAGACTGCCGAAAGAAAAGGAGTGCTTCCTGAACTCGTCTGCCTGATTTCTCTGAAGCCTCTCCCGAACGTTATCCATTATCGGGAGTACCTTGGTTCTGAATATTCTATCTTGTTCTGACTCTGCCATAGTTGATACTTTAGAGGTTTAATTGATTGAGGATTTGTTCTCTGGTCTGCTCGATGGCGTTATGATAGACCTCCATCTGCTTGGGGTAGTATTCTTCAAGCCATGCGTCTTTCTCAATGTTGTCGTTGATGAACTTGATGGCAAGTTCACGCTCTATCTCAATGGCGGCTTCTCCTGCTTCACTGTTGTTGAACCACGCTTTTGTCCACCATCTGATACCTGATTTGTCGGGATAGACGCTGACAAGTCGAGGTATGTCGAAACTCTGTACGTCAATCTCCAGTCCTGCCAGTGGATCCACCAGACCGCTCGTCGCTATGGCTCTGTCTTGTGCTTTTTTTTTTCGACTGCACTCATGCTTGACAGGAATATCTGATGACGCAAGGCAAGATAGTTGAGGAAATCACCGATGAGCAGGTTCTGTACCCTTTCTGCAATGGGAATGCTCTTCGTTCCCATGCCCAGAGGGTTTGCCATGCTTGGGATGGTCTCGAAAAAGTAATGCTTCATGGCTGACATGGTGAAGATGTTGCGCAAGGCAAGCTCTGTGTGTTCGGGTAGCACGTAAATGCCCCGACTCATGTCTGTCATATAGTCCGGGAAGAAACGCATCATCAGGTCTTCTATTTCTTTCTGATCTTTGTCATAGGCAGTGCGCACGTCCATGTCCAAAGTGACGAACTGGGGGACGGCTCCAGGTCTGCCATGCTGCTCCATGACCTTCAGATTGCTGTAAATCATTGTCAGGAACTCCAAAGGGTTGAGTTCCTCTCCCTTGTATTTCACCTCGATGTGCAAAGAACGGCCACTGACAGCAATGACCTGCCCAGCCTTGACCTCTTTACCATAGTTGGCAAAGACATTGCTAAGGTGGCTGTAGATGACCTCATAGTCTCCATAGCGTGTGACCTGATAGATGCCATGAATGGCATCATTGCCCAATCCAGTGACCTTGCCGGTAGCCACAGCGGAAAGGAGGTAGTTGTTTACTTTGAAATCTACTCCATGATTGAAGAAGGTTTCTCCGGTTTGAGGATGTTTCTGTTTGCCATATCCAAGGCTCATCTGCACTTCTCCGTTCCTTTCCTCAAATGGCATGCAATAGCCGCTGTCGGAGTGCAGCATCATTTCTTGTGTAAATTGCATTGTTATCCTTTTTTTCTTGTTGATTATCTTCGTCTTCCGCCTCCATTGGTATGCTCAACGTCTGGTTGCTTGCTTTCTGATGGGGTGTTCTGTGATGCTCTGCTGCCACCAAACACCTGATTCAGACTGGAATTGTTTCCAATCATCATCATTCCAAGTACAGCTCCTGCTATCTTTCCAAGCCACCCAAAACGCCCAAATACGAGCAAAGCTGATACGACAAGACCGACTATGCTCAGCCCAGAAACGTTTCCACGGCCAATGTTGCTGAAGAAATTTCCCATCATATCACCTCCATGACCAGAGAACATGGCACGGAGGAAACCTGACATTCCTTCCCATTTGCTATCAACACTGCTGACGGCTCCATTGATACCGTTGCTAAGTCCATTGACAGAGTCTTTTATGTCACGGACACCATCGCCAATGTCTGATATAGTATCACCAATCTTGTCGGTGGTCTTTTCTCCAATTACGGCATCGCTTACAATGCCTACCACACTCTTGTCGGTAGTGAGCTTTTCCCAACCGATATAACCGAGTGTACCGCCAACTGTAGCGGACTTGACTGCCGTACCCATGCCTCTCAACGTTTGTTGAGGATGTAATACAGCACTGCCCATCGTCGTGGCTGTTGCCTTTGTCGCTCTACCGCCAAGACGGAGAGCTGCTTTTAATATTGATGCCCAACCCATGGTTCTATGATTAAATTGTATGTTTGATGTTTTGTTATCCTGATAAGTCTGATGTGTTTATCTAACCTTAGCATTTCTCTTCCAGCGTTCTTTGCACTGCTGTACAATGGTAGGCTTGTCAGCCTCGCTTCGGGCATTGTAGTCTATTTCCGCCCATACATCAGCGAGTGAGGTGTACTTTACCGCGCGTATCAGCCTTTTCAGTTTCCTGTTCATGGTTTTCAGTTTGGGACGGATGCCAAACAGCACCTCCAGACGCTCCTTCTCTGTCATCTTGGTGTCCGACAGACAGACCTGTCTGACATCGTTCACAATATCAACGCTGTTCATGATGAGTTCTCTGTACAGCTTGTTTCTGTTGGAGGAAAGGGCTACTGCAAGTGCGTTGGTAGTGTGGGTGCCGAGTTGGTTGGAATATGTCCCAAGTTGCTCGATGAGATGGTCAATCTCATGGTAGAAGCCATAAATCTGTGCAGCATAGGTTATGATGCTGTGAAACTTGTCGAGGTAGTCATTGAACTCCTTCTGCAGGTCAGAGGTGCCTTCCACTTCTTCTTTGATCCAGATGTGTCCTGTGGATTCCAGAAGCATCATTTTCTCTTGTTGCTTCAACTCTTTTTTGGCTTTGTCTGTGTACATCAGTATCATGCCAGCCAGGACAGGGTCGTTGCCCTGGGCAAGAAGGCTCACTCCCTTTCCAAAGAACAGAAGGCAGAAGACAATTAACCTTATATATGAACAAATGCGAATACTCATATTTATTTAGCCTGACACATTCTTTATGGTGTTACTACATTGGCACATCTGCGCCATCTTCCCAGTGCCTGTGCGGCTATCTCTGCGTTGCTTCGGTCTATCATTCCTGCCGTCACGCTGTTCCACACATCGGTCATGGTGTAATAGCGTATGCTGAGACACAGACGTGCGAGCTTCTTGTTGAAATGGGCAAGGCGGTCGTTCAACTCCCAAAGGGTCTTGCTCCTTTCTGCTCCTGTCAGCATATTCTCGTTGCCTCCTTTGGCAATGGCTTCTTTAAGCGTTGTATATACAGTGACAAGTTCAGTGGCTGTTTCGATATAGAGGTTGTTCATGCTCATCGTTGCTACTATGCCCTGGGGATTGGAGGCTATGGCTTTTCTCAAAGAGCAAAGGTTGATGAAGAGCCTCACGCCATCATCGTATAGCGATGTGCAGGCTTTCAGCGTGGAGGCATAGCCCGATGCTGTCTTCAGATAGCTGTTGTACTTCTTTTCCCACTTGTGAATCTGGGTAAACTCTGCCGCAATGGTGTTTTGAAGAAGTGCTGTCTTTTGTTGGTCATCTATCTGATGCTTAATCTGACCATTGATAAGGTCATTGCCCTCTGCCAAAGCAACATACTCCAAGGGATTGCTGGAAACTATCTGGGCTTGTGCCCTTGTCGCAAACAGGAGCAATGCAAGTGCAATGGCAGAGACTATCATCCATCTGCCATTGTATGCTCTTTCTATTGCTTTGTTACGCATAGTTATATTATCTGTTGGTAATTTCATAGATGCCCTTTCTACGCTTGTTATATTCTACTCTTGTTCGTACAATGTTTACCACATCGATGTTTTCCCTGATGCCATAGATGTCGAGCTTGGGATTGGTGCGGTCGCCACTGAATATCCATACGGTCTTCAAGCCGAACAGTTGTTCAAGTATATCACGGTTCTCGCTGAAGTCAACAACTCTATACAACTCTATGTAGTCGCTGGTTCTCGTCAAGACTCCATGCTGGATGATGAGCTGCTCTGAGGTGATGATGTATCTCAACTTGTGGAGATACAGGCATCCATAGAGCATGAAGCATGTCATAATGGTACCGAGAACGACGAACGGCCACTTGTATGTGATGCTGTCATGTCCTGCTACAAGAAAGAGGGCGCAGCTGATGATAAATGCCAAGCCCTGAGAGATGATATATTGCGACCAGTGTGGGCGCAAAGTAATGACTTTGAATTTTCGGATGAAGTCTTCCATATTCATTATCGCTTTAATCCGTGATGTTTGGTTTCCTCATTCTCTTCCTGACGCTCAACAGTTAGGTCAATGCCTTCATCGTCAAAGGCTGTCTCTATGACATCGGTAAGCGCATACTGCTTCTTGTCAAGCAACTCATCATTGAAGTCTTTATAACCTTCTGATGGAATCTCACGTATGGTCTTGACAGGTTGAAGACTCTGTCCTTCCTTCACATTCAGTTTCTCGAACAACGCATCCTTGAACTCTTTGTATGCTTGGTTCATCTTGTCCGCAGCATCCTGCTTGTCTTCTTGACATAAGAAAGGGGAATAGTGATACTCCAAGGCTTCTTCCCTTGCTGAGTCATATTTGAGATAGAGCTCTCGTAACGGTTTGGGAAGTTCATCGTATTGCTCGTCACCGATGGCAAGCAAATCTTTAGTTGTCTCCAATGGTTTTGGCAGGCTCTCAATAAAGGCTCTCATATCTGCCGCCACTTTGTCTGGGGCAACAGGCCCCATGTTTCTCGCTATTTCCTCGAAGTTGGAGGCAAACTGCTTTCCTGCCAGGTCGTTGTCGAAAGCAAGGTGGAAGATAGCATTGGGAGCATGAGTGATGAGACCTTTCATCTGTCCGTAGCTCGGATTTCCTCCTGTGGAGACAAAGACTGCCGATTTCAAGTCGCGCCGTCCCTGATAATCCAGTCCCGAATCCTGCTTCATTCGCAACTGATAGAAAGACATGGCATCGTAGGCACTCTCGAAGATAAAGACATGCTTGGCATCCCTCAGGTCTGTGCCCTTGGGACTGGCCATCCATACTCCTTCGCTTGCATTACTGCCTGCTGCCATTCCTTTACGGGCTGTGCCGTCCCTATTTGGATAGCCTCGTTCCTCAAAACCCACGCAACGGTCTGGTTGCCCAGGAATGTATATGGGAAAGGAGAGGTTCTTATACACGCTGCCATCCTTTCCTGTTCTCGAAGCAAGCAGGAAACAGTCATGAAAGGCACATCGTGTAGCAAAATCTATCCCTCTTGACTTGAAGAAAGCGTAGAACGGTTTCTGTGATTCGAAGTCATTGGGATGGAAATGCTGAATCTGGTAGTCCTTCAAGTCAAAAGGCTTCCCATCACGCACGGGGTCAAAGACTCTCTTCTTTGTTTGTTCTACAGGCATATTGAGAAGACGCTGACACACTTTATGGACAAGGGCAGACTCCTTGATACCTTGCTTGTATTCTGAGAAGAGGTCTGGATGCTCCCAAATGAAGGAGGTGACGGAGTATAGCTTGATTGTCGGTGGCTGGAAACAGCAGTTGCGTCCAGGGCTGACAAGGAATTTGTCGCCACTGATTCTGCGTCCGTTGCTGTCTAAACGTACATATGCAGGATAGCGCAAGCCATCACGCTTGTAGAGTGTATAGCCTGCGTCTTCCAGTATGTCGCGGATGTCAAGACGATTTCGGTAGTTCTCAAATGTTTGTTCGTCAGTCATAGGCTGAAAGCTGAGTTTTCTTGTTTATCGTCCATGTCCCATGCCGACACCATGTTCTCCTACGTTGAGCCCTGCATCGAAGGCTCTTGATGCAAGGTCTTGGGGAGAGTCAACACCGCCTTTGAAATAGACGTGCGGACGTGGGTCGTGGTGATGTTCTACAAATACGGTAGGGGCACATCTGTCTCTGCCCAATTCGCTCATGACGGCAAGACCGGCAAGGAGGGCTCCTCCAATCTTGGCTCCTACATTGGACTGCATCCCTGGCACATTCTTCATATCGACTTCACTGAAGATGTGGGAGAAGAGTTTCATGCGATGATAATCATCGATGGCCATGAACTTGTCATACTGCTTTTGGGTTATTTCATGGCTGATACTCTCGCCATTGATGACAGCGGTCATGCGGAAGAGGGCATTGCCTTTTTCATCCTTCTGTATCTCGCCCTTGTCATCACGGACAGGTTCGACCTTAATGTCATCAACCTGTACCTCTCGACCATGCTTGCCTTCACGGAACCATCCTTTGCCTTCATTCATTTCGTAAAGGCTGTTGCCATCCACATGGGCAACACTGCGGTCTTCGGGCTCGACAATCGTTTGGTCGTCATAAACAAGCGGCTGTGATTGGTCGATAACAATCTGCTGTCGGCTGTTTATCTCTGCTTCGACCTCGGGGGAGAGTTTCAGACCTACCTGCTCTTTTAAGTTGAGCATGTCCATGGTCAACTTGTCCTGAAAATCATTCTTGATGACATTGTTGATGATGTCAATACGATTCTGAACAGGTACTTCCTTGATGGAGTTGCTGGTGAGTTTTCTCAGTTCTTCATCGGTCAGGTCATAGACAAAGTCCTGTTGGGTAGCAGCCGACTGAATGGTCAGTGTTTTGCTCGTAGGGTCAATGACAATGCCATGAGAGGCAAGGCACTCCTGCCATTTCTCATTGCTGAAATAGACCTTGGAGGTGATGAGTTCGTTGTATGGCTTGGCAGGTTCATCTGAACGAGGGCGCACCTCCACAGGGGGAATGACAGATTGCAAGTCTGACAATACGTCCTGTGAAGGTTGCTGCACCATGTTCTGTTGTCCACCTTTATAGTAAAAACCGTAGCCTCCGTTTTGCATCTCGCCTGGCTTCATCCTGCCGTCAGGGCGTTCCGGCACTAAGGGTGCTCCCTGCATGAACATGGCTCCACCGACACGGCGCATGTGGAATCCTTCCTGCTTTCGTGGTGTCCATCCAAGGAAACGCCCGTGGTATGGATCCATCATCATGTGGGCGCAACGCCTGTCCCATGGTAGTCGGCCATATTCTCCTACACCGATACGGTAGCCGTGAAGTCCCATGGCCACACGTCCGTTGGCATTACGGGCATGGACGAAGTTGCGAGGCATATAGAAATCGTTGCTCACAAGGGCGGCAAAGGTGTTATAGGCTTTCTTGTTGGCTGAGTTGGTGCCCCAGTCAACAAGGTCTCTCATTTGCTGCGCTGTGATGGAGTATGTCAGCAGGGGAGAGTCGTGACCTTGGACTGCAAGCTGATAACCTTCTCCTTGTCGGATGATATGGGCTTGCATCCCATTGCGTCGGAGTATCTCCTGAAGTTCTGGAGACAGGTCTCTCCCCACTGGTAATGAGTTTGATCTGATAGACATATTCTATAATGTGGTTACATTGGTTACTCTCCAGCTTCAATCTGCTCACCCTTCCAATCGACAAAGTCCTCTGCCGATTCTTCATTCACGACGAGATTTCTCTCCATGCAGTAAGCTGTGTATTCTTTCTGCCATTCAGGTGAATGATGGTTGATATAGTCGAGCCAGCCATATTCTCCGCTCTGGACTTTCTCCACGAGCACATCTTCTGGATAGTATTTTACATTTGCCATATTATTTTGATTTTGAGGGTTGATACTGCGGGCTTACCTCTCGTTATGGGTAGCCCTTATACTTTCTTTTTGTTGAATGAATCTGTGGGGCTATGGTTTCAAGTTGTTCAAAGCTTGATAGCCTTTGCCTTGCTCTTGTTGTTCAGTTCGTTCCACATCTCTTCTGTGTAGCTTTCTTCGGGTACATAGTCGAGATTGCCTGCTTCGTCCATTGTCCAGCAGCCGAAGATGCCAAAACTGTACTTGTCCCACTCTCGCTTGCCTTCACGTCGCCAGACCATGTCGTTGCCTGCTGCGAAGCGAATGCCAGTCTTTGCATTGAGGTCAATACCCATGGAGTATTCTTCCTCGTCTTCAATGATGGTGAGAACGTCTCCATTCTGCAATTTCTGCATCTCCGCACCTGTGAGATGATAGCGGTCTGCAATATACTGGATGTTACGACCAATGATAGGAGTCGGAACGCTCATGACCTGCTTGCTTTCAGGGTCAAGTTGGAAGAATGACTTTCCGCCAAGTTCTTTGCCGATCTCGTTGCTTTCCAGATGCCCTATGATAGGCTTTCCTGCAAGAAGGTCCTGACTCTGTGTCTCATTGAATAATTTAAGGTCATACTCATCAAGCTGTGGATAGAAGAGCACATCGACACCGCCTTCCTCAGTTCTCACAAGACTGAATCGGGTTCTTGCCTTCACTTCTTCACCATCGTCTGCCGTGATTTGTACAGGCAAAACTGGTGACTTCCTACCATTGTAGATGTTCTGAATCACATCGGTAGGTAGGTCTTCTATCATGGTCTGCGTAAGACCGAAACGTTCGAGGATGTCATAAGGCATCTCATTCTCTTCAAAACTGTAATTCATTTGCTTTGTCTATTATACATTATTCTTTATTTGACACGCTTAAAGGTGCTGTTACATGTGGATTGACCGCTGTGTTGGTAGCCAATTCGTAAGCAAAGTTACAGTCTATGTATTGAAGTGTAATTATGCTTCTACTGTTATCGTGTTTGTTTTATATATCGTTATGATAGAAGTATGATTTTTGCCCGATAATCATACTATAAACATAAATAAAGTTAGGGAAATAAGGTCTTTCTGCGATGTTTGGTTTAGATGAATACCAGTCAGACTAACTTTGCAGCATGAAAACGAAAGGCATACTCATTTCTATACTCCTACTCTTTGTGTCGTGTTCTGTTACACGAGCCCAGTTCAACACGATTGGACAGGTACAGAGTAAGCGCATACACAAAAAGAAATATCCACAGGAAGCAAGACAACTTGTTCCTGTGGACAGTATTGCGTCAGCGGACTCACTGACGAACGTATCTGATATGGAAGGCATGGATGGAGGTGTTACGAATAATATCCAGACCTCGGATTTTGTATTGCCACTACTGCATGTTTCGTTGCCATTAAAACGCATTCATATAACTTCTCGGTTCGGAATGCGCCATCATCCTATCTTGCATAGATACTGCATGCACAATGGGGTGGACTTGAAAGCGCATTATGAAAAAGTGTTTTCCATGTTTCCAGGAAAGATAGCGGGTATTGGACAGAATAAACGCTCTGGCAAATATGTCATTATACAAACAGCTGGTTATTCTATCAGCTATTGCCATCTGTCTTCCGTTTTAGTTTGTGATGGGCAATACGTCAATGCAGGAGAGGTTGTAGGCATCTCAGGAAATTCTGGCATGTCCACGGGACCGCACCTTCATCTGACAACAAAAAAGGATGGCAAGGCATTTAACCCAACCATCCTGCTGGATAATATTCGTTCGATAAATAACTAACGAATCAGCATTATTTCTTCATAGTCTTTACGTATTCATTATACTCTTTGCCCGTATAATGTTTCGACTTCATGATTTCAAAAATTGTATTGTCAGAGAACTGAAGCCTGAGACTTGCCGTATTTGGATATTTGGCATTGGAACTCCAGAATGTAAAGTTGTATTTCTCTCCCGGATAGAGAGTCTTGCTTACGATTCCGTCATCTTCTGCCATGAAATCTCCTCTTCTGTCATAATAGGTTACATGATACTTTATTCCTGAGATAGAATAATCCAGGTTATTTACAATCCTGCCTTCACCATGGGCATCGCCGCTATAGCTCGTTTCCCATGACCAATTCAGAATCTTGACTTTCTCACGTAACTCTCCTGACACATCGAGGTATTTGTCAAACATGATGGACTTTACAATCTCAATGGTCTTTGCAAGTTTCAAATCATTGATATTCTTTTTCTTGAAAGCTCCAATCGCATTTCCAAAGCCCTTAGTATCTTTATCGACAACAATCAATCCTCTTGAATCAACAATTTTCAGTTGCTTCGTTGAATCCTTGGCTATAAAGAGTATTACACTATCTTGCTTGAACGTGCCACCTTCATCTGTATAGTTATTGAAGCAATGAACTTCAAATGTGTCTTTCTTCTCAAACACCTCTGATTCATCAATATCTACAATGTCAGATTTGGCATTTATATTCAAGGAGTCATACAACGGATAGAAATCGCATGGACTTCCGTATGTTGTATCTGACAAAGCATAAAAGAAATCTTTTGATAGCTCTATTGCTTCATTTTTATGACTGCATGAACATAGAACTATCAGTGAAAGTGAAATTATTATGCCAAGAGAAAATATTCTCATTATTTCTTAGCTTTGTCTCTGGGTTTATATTCCTCTTTGCCGTCACTGATACGTTTGAAAACGAAGTTCACAACGCTTGTTCTGGTATTATCACGAATACCTGTAACATATTCAGAGCTTCCAAAATTAGGGAAAGCAGTACCTGTTTCTGTATAAGCACTTACCAACTCCCAACCTTCTTTGCCCATTTTATTGAGCATTGCTGTCTGATCGCTGAAGACAAGTGAACCGAATTCCTCTCGGTACTCAGCTTCCTTTCCAGCTACTTTAACGACCTTATACTCCCATGTTTCAGGCTTGTTTTTGCATGATTCCATGCTTAATAAGATTGCAACAAGACAACCAAACATCAAAAATTTCTTCATGACCGTGATTTTTGAATAGGTAATTATTACGTTTTACTTGAACTAATCATCCCATGCATCACTGCTGAAATGCTTCAGAAGTTTTGATAATCGCAAATTTAGATAAAAATCTCATGATTTTTATCTAAATTTGTAATGGAAAATTCCCTATCGTGCTTTAGGCTTGCACAATGTTATATGACAATCAATTCTGTTAAGCGACAATGACTTTATGTTTATCCGCAGTTTGGACTCAGAGCGGAGAAAGCGGCAACACCTTAAAAATCAAGTGCAGTGGTATGGCAGACGAGAGAGCAAACATCTTCGCAGTGCCTACAACGTCCGAATCCGAGTGCAGTAGCCAATGTTCGGTGAGCGACATAATGCCTTACTCTTACTAAGCAAGCCTCCGCAAAGACGACAGAGTGGCGCGGTAGCCCACGACTTTTGGCTCACTCCACCGCAAACAAAAAGCCCCGGAGGTATCTCCGAGGCTGTGCGTTATGGGATAGAAGCCTTTCGATCGATGAAGCGCAGAAAATGAATTGCAACGCAATCGCCGAATACCTCTGAAATCAATTATTGAATAAGACAATCGCCCCAAGTAGCGCCGACGGAGCGAGTGGTTCAGGGTAAGAGTTGGTAAAAATCCCTCCCCAAAGGGCATAATGCACGGTAAATTCCTTATATCTGCGTAATCGACTTGTCGCTTTGCTCTGCAAAGAAAGGTCGCCATCGCCGGAACGATATGCCAAATAGAAAGCGAGCCTCGGATCCAACCAAAAGTTGGTGCCGAAGCCCGCTGTATGAGTTAGCGATTAAAGCCTTCCGGTCGAGACTTGAAGCTCGATTTACGAAAGCGCGGCGGCGTTGCCGCAACTCTATAAGAAAACCCCGACACCCGGGGTTGTCTGTCTGTTTTGTAAGGCTCTTTATGGTATGGATTCATTCAAGATACCAACCTGACAGCGGAAAACTGTCGGCTCATGGCTCTGTGACTATGCGGAACACCGACAGCCCTTTGATGAAATAAAACATCGCCACACACTCAACGAGGTTGGCGATGTCGCGGAAGGTCGGTATGACTGGAAGATTGAGAGAGGTCGAGGTGGAATCAGTCTGTAATCCCTTTATAACTCTCACATAGCCAAAATCGGTTATCCGTCAACTTCAATCTATGATGTAGGCTTCGGATGTTAAAATATCTACGATGTGTTCGGTTGCCTTTATTGCATAGTGCTTTACGTTTAGAGAAGATCCATACAACGCACTCATCCCAGTTGCCATGATTTCTCCCAGATAAGAGGAATTTTCCACTTCGTATAAGGGGCTGGAAGTCAATCCCACCATAACCTCAGTCATTCTAAAGTGTTCAAGAGTTACACGATAAGCAAATACATTCCTAAATAGAATGGTAATCGTTCCTCTGCCGTCGAAACGATCAAGCATAATTTTAAGGTCGGTAGCGTCATACTCTATTGAATTGATTGAACATTCGCAATCAATTACATTTATCTGATGGTATATCTCACCTTTCATATCCAAAATCGTTTATCTGTCATTATTTATACTATGGGATATTGTTGCTCCATGACATTGATTATCTCATCAAGCCGTGAGATGTAGTCCATTATGTTTGGCTCATGTCTATCTGCCATTTTGTGGACTTTCGCCAAGACTAAAGCTTTGACAGCGGCGTAATCTTTAGGAGAAACTATGCGTGTTAACGTGAGATATTTGAACGCCCAGTCAGCCCCGACATCGGGCAATGCCCGTTTGCCCTCCAATATGGGTATTATCACTCTGTCGTACATCTCGCGTAACGAGCTGTACGAAGAAAATACCATATCGGAACACTCGGCAAGTGAATCACGGAGTGTTGTGTAGTCCTGCTCGAATGTTGATTCTGTAATCCTAAATTCATCTTGTCGACCAAGCATATCTCCGGTAAATCCGATAGATGGATTATCCTGCCGGGCCTGCGGTGATTTGACGTTATACGGCTCAAACCATTTCAATAGAATATCGAAACGAACCATATAGATAGGATAGACTATAAGCACACCCTCCTTACTCCAATGATCTAATTCAATGTGCCTCCGCAAACCTTCTTCTTGTTGAATGAAAGAAGAATCACGCTTACGGAACTTAAAGCCTTTGAGAAAAGGCTCTGTCTTTAGTCGCTCAACAGCAAGCTGAAATAGCTCTTTATTTGTCATGTGTCATATATAGTTTTCAAGTTCAACGGCTAAATTCTCCGCAACAGTATTTGCGTTAAAGATTTTACAGGTATCTTTCCCTAATAGTCTCATCGCTTTTCTCCTTTCCGCCAAAGGCAAATAAACAGAGCAAGGGCAATAAAATAGTTGAGCCAAAGGGCAACCGACAATGAATCAACCCTCAGATACATTCTATCTATTATATCTTGAATATCGTATGGCTCAATAAAATATTTCAAATCCAGATAGGCATTAAGACTCATAAGCAATTCGCAAATGCCAATCACTACAAATGCTATAACACCTTCTATTTTCTGCCACTTTTTCATAGTTTTCATTATTCGTCTAACATTCAATGCCTTGTCGAATCCATCTTTTCTATCAGTTTAAGCAGGTGCCGACGGTTTTCCAATTCTTTGTCCGTATATTTTATCCGGGTTCTGCCATTGATTGCATCAATCAACTTTTGGCGAATCGTGGACGGATCAGCACCGTGCCTAAGCAACTCTTCAGCTCCAGCAAAATCATTAAACAGAACGGCTGTTTCAATTGGATATACCTGACCGTCGTCTCCAATGGCCTCAGGTTTATCAGAACGGCTAATGATTCTATTGGGGTCTGCACCCCTGTTTAAAAGGAATCGTAAAACCTCAGTTTGAGATTCGGTATATAGTTCACCTGAAGATAACGGTGTCCAGCGCCCGATATATCGACCTTCAGATATACTGTCAAGGCAATAGGCGTTTACATCGGCACCGTATTGTACTAAGAGTTTGACCCATTTTAATTTTTCTTCTTCGTCAATGTACTTTCCGCAAATACAATTCAATGGTGTAGAGGCACGCGCCGGACTTACACTAACCGAATCAATGAACACAGCGTTCGGGTCTGCTCCTTTTCTTAACAAGACCTCGGCCGACTTGTATTTCCCATCTTTTATCGCATAAAACAGCACTTGCTGTTGACATTTCGGGTCTTTATACTCTGCCAATTTCGGATTAGCGGTTAAAATTTCATCGATTCTTTTGACATCCTGATTCCTTATTGCCTTGGCAAGATCCTCGCAAGGCGTATCGCGATACAGGCGATAATCATTGCCCCATACGTTCTGTTTATCAATCGGACCATCCATTGCATACCAATACGCACCATATATCAACCCTGCGAGCAGTATAAATGGTGTTATGGAATATAGTTTTTTCTTTGTCTTGGTATATATCGCCACACTTGCCCAACAAATTCCCAACAATACAAGCGAATAGGAATTCACGCCAAAGAACATAGCATAAGCAAGCAATATATTAGACGGATGGTCGAATATGAATACGCTGATATAGAATACAAGAGGTGCGGCAATTATAGGCAATAGCACTATAATGCACACAATCTTCAACAGCAGCGGATAGTGTTTAATGTCTAATTTCATCGCTTGCCTCCTTTCCGATGGCACAAATACAACCGACTTTGCACCCACAGATTACAGGAAAGAGCAAAGCCAACAAACAGAATCAATATCGTATAGAGTGTTGCCATACGCAAAGTTACACATTTTCGCTGACATACAGCGTATTCCCTTGAAATTTATTGTCTCTTTGCTTTCCACTCTAAATCATAAAAATATCTATCAACTGTTAAAACATAGTTAAATATTTCATCCAAAACACACTCCTTTTCTAATCCTTTCATTCCCTCATAGCAACTTTTTTCACTCCCTCTTTTCATTAACGTATAGTTGTACCGTTATTTTCTTATATAGCTGATTATCAGCAGTAAAAGTCATTGAAAATCAATTCCACATAATGAATCGGTGCGAGCGGCATCAGACAACTGCAGCCCTTTAATTTGAATATCGCTAACACCAGCCAGACGGTACTGTTCGTATCCTCTTGTTGTGATCGAAACTCTTTTTTCTAAATTGCATGAGCAAAGAGAGAACGACAATAAGATTACCAATAATAAACTTTTCATCACAAACGAATTTTAAGTTATTTACCTGTGCCAAAACGGGAGGTGTCAATATTGGCATCTTTAGGCTTGAAGCCGTTGAAACGCCATATAAACGTCAGTTTGAGGTTGCGGGTCATGTCACGGACTTTCATACGGTAATTCTGCCCGGCAGAGTTGATTGTCATTGTCGGAGACCAGCGATTGAATATGTCATTAGCTTTCAAATCAAGTTCACAGCAACGCTTTTTACCGAATTGCCATTTTACCCCGGCATCAATTTTCCAGATACTCGACAGGTCTGCTATACCTTGGAGCGATGGTGAGATGTAAGTAAAATCGAGGCTCAACGATACAGGACAGTTCTGACTGAATCTGAAAGAGTTACTTAGTTCCCCATAGAATATCCATTTGTGATTGTCAAAACTGATGTCATGGAAATGATCGACTTTTTCTCGCTGATTGAACACATTGGCAGTAGCAGTAACATTCCAGATGTAACTGACATTAAAAGGTGCATAAAGATTAAGTCCGACAACACGCTTGTAATTCATGTTGATGGTCTGATAGATGAGCTTTAATTCATCTTGAGACTGATAAGGGAGTTGCACTGTTGATTTATCACCATACTGGAAATAAAGCGTTGCGACATATTTCTGTTTCAGAATATAGTTGAATTGAGCATCATACTGAATGTAGGGTTGCAGCTTGGGATTACCGATAACTGTGGCGTAGTCATTTATGTAACTTGTGCCGCCGTGCAACTCCCAATATGAAGGATAGATGCGTTGGGAATTAAAGTTTAGCTGAAATATGCTTTTGGGAGTCTTATAATAAGTCGCACCTAATTGCGGTATGAAATTCCAGTTATGTTGATAGTTGTTATGGTAATATTCTCCTTTAGCAGAAAGATTAAAAGAAAGACCCCAGTCAAAAGAGCGTTGAGTACCGACATATATATTTGCCACATCTTCATTGAGGATGTTGTCAAACCACGAATTATCCGATGTGGTATAATATTGTGAGCTATGGTCTTTAGAGTGCTGATACTCCGCACCGTAGTTCAGTTGCCATTTGCCAAGTTGATGCTGCTGGTCTATATATACGTGCCAGCGGTTAATATTCTGAAGGTTGTTTGCCCCAAGCAAATAATCGGCATCCTTAAACAATGACTGGGAGCGGTTTTCAGAATAACTTGTATAATCACCGCCGACAGTTGTGCCAAACGGAGCCGTATAGCGTAAGGAAATGTTATGATAGCCGACAGGTGACAGCATATTGTAGGCATTCGTGAAATTTCCGAGGGTTCCGGAAGATAGGCTCCGGTTTTTGGAATCGGAAATAATCTGTCCGTTATAAGTGAGTTTCAAGGTCTTCCATGCGACAGAAGCAAATATGTCATTTCTCCAATTCTGACCGATGCGTCGCATGTTGTCCTCAATCATGTTTCGCTTACCGTTCAGCAGATGATTTGACTGAGCTTCTTCATGGTTCCATGATTTTTCGCGTGTCAATCCGTAATTCAAGTCAAACGACCAATCCTTTATGGCATAGGTCGCAGCAAGCCCACCTCCATACGAACCGTAATGTGCCTGATTATATCCGGCTCTAACCTGACCCTGCAGACCGTCAAGAGGAGTTGGCGTTTTTAACACCACATTGATGACTGCGCCGTCCACATGATATTTAGCCGGAGCAGAATACATCACCTCCACATTTTTCATCCTGTCAACAGGAGTGTTATATAAGAGCTGATAAAGATTCTGGAGCGGCATATTGGTCAGTTCGCCATTGAGAATAATGGTGACTCCGGATGCACCGGTCAGGCCTATCATACCATCGTTGTTAGTAACGCCGGGCAAATAGCCGAGAGCCTCAAGAATGTTGTTTACCGGTTTATCCTTGACTATCCCGGGGAGATCAACTTCCATAATTCCGTCCTCACCTTTGACCTGCGGTTTCTCTCCTTTTACAACAACTTCATCGAGCTGTTGAGCAGAGATTGTATCGGGCACGGCTGTCTGAGCATAGGTGGCTATGCTATTTAGTATTGTTATGAAAAGAAATGCTTTTTTCATTACGATATATTTTTTTGACGCAAAGTTACATACACTTACATTCAACATCACCACGCGCAACCTTATTTAGTCTTAAATGCACCCTTATTTAGTCTTAAATCGAAGCAGACTTAATCGATTGTTTGAAGGATTATTAGTAAATTTGCATTATGAAACGCTTTAAGACCATATCAACAACATTTATAGTTGTCATTGCAGCGATTTTCGCTTGCAATGTCTATTATATCATATCCCTTTATAATTCGATAAGAGCCAATGTTGAGCGCGAGGTAATGGCGGCTTTGGCTGATGCTGATATTGATGACCTTATGTTTCGTGCCGGTAGAGCACAAGGGTTGTCATCAAACGTACAGATACAGGAGGATATTGAGGAATATAATGCGCCAAGAAAAAAAGCTGAGGCTTCTACATATCAAGATGAAAACGGCCAACTCATTTCGGTCAGAACCGAGGCAGACGGAACAGTTGTTGAAAAGCGGGCTAAGCTGTCGGAAAACAGCTCCTATTCCAATCAGATGGTTGATGCAATGAGCAAACAATTCCATGCGATAATGGATGAATATATTCCTTATGACATGGCAGTAATGGATAGCGTTTTGCTCAATCAGCTTTCTCACAGATTTATTTATCCTGATTTTTTATGTGTGGAGGTCGTAAACAGTAATGATTCCGTAATTTGTGACAATCCAAAATTTAAGGGAGAATCCGGATTAGATTCATTCCGCTTTAATATCAATCCTGACGAAGGAATATATTATAAGGCATATATGACCCCTCTTACCGGCCACATTGTTTCGGAAATGTCAGGCGTTATCATAACCGTTTTCCTCCTTTTGACTTCGTTTGCTCTGGCGTTTTGGTATCTGTTTCGTACAGTGTCAAGGATGAGGACAATAGAAGAAATGAAAGATGATTTTGTCAACAACATGACACATGAGCTGAAAACGCCCATAGCAATAGCGTATTCAGCCAACGATGCTCTGCTTAATTATGACACCACCAACGACCAGCATAAGAAAGAAACATATCTTTATATCGCCAATAAACAGCTCAAGCGGCTCGGTGAATTGGTAGAGAATATCCTTGCAATGAGTATGGAACGGAGAAAAACAATGACACTCAATCCGGAGACAATACGATTGCAGTCATTTGTAGATGAAGTCGCCGCCGCGCAACGTATGAGAGGAGAGAAAAATATCAGCATCAATGTGAATATTGATAATGGTATAATGGTCGAGGCTGATAGAACACATCTGGCAAATGTATTGAACAATCTGATTGACAATGCCATCAAATACTCCGGCGATAGCGTTGAAATAACCATTATGGGCGACAACAAAAACCTTTCGGTTAATGACAACGGCATCGGGATCCCCTCTAAGTCGATTCCCTATCTGTTCAATAAGTTTTACCGAGTACCACATGGCAACCGTCAGGATGTCCGAGGTTATGGCATCGGGTTATATTATGTAAAGAGTATTCTCGACAAAATGGGCTGGGCTATTGAGGTAAAAAGCACAGAGGGAGAAGGCTCAGTGTTCACTATTAAATTCAGCAAAGATGAGCAATAAGATACTGTTTGTAGAAGATGAGGAAGACTTGACGCTTATTGTCGCCGACACTCTGCGCGGACAGGGCTATGACGTTATCACGGCAGCCGACGGAGCTTCGGGTCTGAATAAGTTTATAACCGAGGGTGCGGATCTTGTTATTGCGGATGTGATGATGCCAAAGATGGATGGTTTCGAGATGGCACGGCTCATCCGTCGTAAGTCAGTCGATATACCGATAATTTTTCTGACGGCGAAAAGCGGCATCGATGATGTGGAAAAAGGGTTTGACCTTGGGGCAAACGATTATCTCCGTAAGCCATTTGAATTGCGCGAACTTATCGCACGTGTGAAAGCATTGCTGCGTTCGACTACACAATTTTCAGTTCCGGTATATCAGATAGGCCGCTATACTTTTGATACAACTACTCAGAAACTCATAATCGATAATCACGAAATTGAATTATCCAATATCGAAGCCCGGCTGCTGGAACTACTTGCCGCCAATATCGGACGAACTGTTGACGCTTCCGCGATGATGACCGCAATATGGCAAAGAGATGAACCATCCAATCGCAATTCAATGCATGGATATATCCACAAACTTCGTCAGGCATTGCGCCTCGATTCCAACATTGCAATTGTCAATCAGAGAGCATACGGCTATATGCTCACAGTAGCAATATAGTACGTTACGATACTCCCGACACGGAGAGGGCGAAAGAGTCGTGGAAGGGGAACTTTTCGCAGCCGATGTAGAGGGTATCGAAAGCATCGGTGCCGACGGAGCGAGTGGTTCAGGGTAAGAGTTGGTAAAAATCCCTCCCCAAAGGGCATAATGCACGGTAAATTCCTTATATCTGCGTAATCGACTTGTCGCTTTGCTCTGCAAAGAAAGGTCGCCATCGCCGGAACGATATGCCAAATAGAAAGCGAGCCTCGGATCCAACCAAAAGTTGGTGCCGAAGCCCGCTAAGTTTGAAATAGGGATAGAAGCCGAACGGCGGAGACATCAGGCTCCGTTTACGATAGCCCGACGGCTTGCCGGATTTCCCTAATTAATATGTAATAGTGTACCCACCATCAGAATTTTTGATGGATTTGTAATGCTTAAGGGCATAATGCTTTTCATAGGCGTGGCCAGATACTGAAACACCAGTTCCGTTGATGACTTCAAAGTGGCTATTACATTTCGGACAGACTGCTTCAAACGAATTTCGGTCTATCGATACAACAACCGACGCATCACCCTCATTAGGACAAGAAGCGTCGTAAGCATACGGTTCGCCGCCAACACCTCCCACAAGGAGAATACCTCCAAATCCTGTGGCAAAATTTTCTTTATAGGTAAAATTTGCAGGCAAGGATTGTGATTTATTGAAGTAGCGATGAGTGCCAATACTAATGACACCAAATGTCATCCACTCTGCCTGACTAAAAGTAAGGAAAACCGGAGAAGACTCGATTTGTTCATTCCGGAGGTACATAACCTTATACAGGAAAGGAGTTATATTTGCTATTTCATTTGTGAAACCTAAGTCGGAAGCAACCACGAGGTTAACTTCACTGCCGAGCGGAAGCCCCAGCAGCAAAGGCATTTGAATTGCAGAACCCCATTGCGAATCTTCATCATTGAGAATGAATGAAGTAGCTGATGAAGAAATATCAGAAATATTCCCGAAGGGGTCGCCGAGATAACCGTTCTCCAGAAAGTAAATAAGATTATAGCGGTCGAAACGGAAATAGATTTTATCTCCGTATTCCGGCACCGAACCATTTCCTTTTTGTAAAACCTGCATATAAACCTTACCGTCTACATCCAGTTTATAATACGGTGCATCACTGCCTGTTTGTATATCCTTGATGTCGGGGACAGCATCAATAACTCTGAATTGGCTGATGTATTTGTTAATTGCGCGGTTTTCACGATTTCGCAAGTCTTCGGAGGTAATCGGATTTTGTGTTATTGTAATTGACCCGGCATTTTGCGCTTTACCCTTGAAAACAGTAAAATCTATCTTACCCGAGCGAGAAGGTGTACCCGCTATATCAGGAACTGCAATTTTGATGCGACGCTCGCCGGTAGTTACCATGAGCCACGAAGGAATAGAGTTACCTACACGGAACGAGTCAAAGTCGCCCAAAAGGTCAACTGTGATATATTGGTCAAAGCCATTAACGGTAATTTCGCAATCGTGCTGACCAATAGCGACTTCGCCCTCACCGCCCAGTTGTACGGCGATTGAGAATAAATTTTGTTTGGGTTCATCATCGCCACAGGCAACAAAGAAGAACGGGAGCAAGAAGATGAGATATTTTATTTGTTTCATAATGCGTTATGCGATTGAAGCCGGACGGTCAAGACTCAAGGCTTGATTTCTTGGCGAGCCAAGCGGCAAGCCGATAAACGATAGCCCGACGGCGGTGCCGCAACTCCCAAACAAGAAAACCCTGACATCGTTGCCGAGGTTGCCTTTAAGGTATGATTAGCTGTTTTTTATAAGTCAATCCCAATCATGTTTAGGTGGTGTCGGCAAGTCATCGCGTCGGATGAATTTCTTGATGTCGGCAGGGAGACCATTTTGTGCCCGCTTCAACCACATTTCCGATTGGGTCAGCTTGACAACGACATAATATTCCGTTGCAGCCCAAAGGTCGTCACTTTCGGGAGCATCGTACCACGTCAGTTCCAGACGAGGTTTGCCGTCTTCCTCGTTTGCCGGGTCAGATACATGCCAGGTATATCTTTTGTCGTATGTAACGGTCCCGTCAGCAGAAAGATGATAAGTCATGAGACCGCCCCACGACCAAGTATTATCGCTGTCAGTGGTAAATCTGTAAATGAGCGGATTGTCTGTATCGCCGTCCTCCACGAGTTGCCATTGCCCTTTGATGAGTTTGGAGTTGGGGTAATTGACATCATCATCGCAGCCGACGATGGCGAAGGAGCAAAGGAACGCCAACATGATTCCTAATAATTTGATTGTCTTCATATTTTCAAGAAGTATTATTTCAAAATTGCAGAGCTTGCGCCTGATTGTTCTCCTACTTCATTGCCGCGCTGAACTTTCTTACCATATCCAATTGTATAGGTTACAGACAGATTTAAGCGAGCGTGAGAATTCGTGCCAAATACTGTTCTATGTTCCAAGTATAGCGGAGACTGAATGTAACTGTCTGCGCTATCCCAATGGCGATTGAAAATATTGTAGGCAGTAAACTGTATATTCCATTTGGAATTTCCCCATCCAGCCGCTATTGCATAAAAATCACGCGACTTATAGATAGTTGGAGAATCGGAAAACATCATCTTCTGAGGAGATTGGTAATAAGCCTGAAAAAACCACTGCTTAAGATAATATGTCACCTGTGCTGTTATCTGAAAAGGATTATAACTTTTGTTGAATATACCTGTAGAACGGTTGAAACACTGCTTCGGACTCACATAGAGCTGAAGGCTGTTATCAAACAGTTTCAAGATAGCTGACAACCCGATTTCGCTCTGCGTGTAGTTGCCGTTGTTGAGATATGTTCTTAACAGTGCCTGCCCGTTGTCGTAAGCTTCGTAAGCAGTCATTTGCCTGTTTATCAATGTAAAGTAATTGCCGAAAGCACTCATTCCGAATATATTGGACGGCAACCATGTATATGCTAAATTTAATGTGATATGGCGAGAGTTGTCGAGTAGAGGATTTCCGGTAATATACATGTACTCGTTGTCTCGCAACAAATCCGAAGCCTTTGCATCGATGCCCGGTGTATTGTTGGCATATTGAAAATATGCAGAGAAGGCATTTTTATTGTTAGGCGTATAACGGATGTTTATATGACTATATGGGTATGTGTCATAATTTTTGATACCATTGATATTGCTTTGTTCCCATAACACCCCGGCATCGGCGTAAAGATTGACTTTCTGTATTTGTGCCTGATAACAGAGTTGTCCCGAAACGAATGCATTGTTGAAGCGGTCGGAATATAAAACATTGCCGGTGTATTGCAGTCGGTTGATTGTATTACCGTGGTTTATTCCCAACATCAGGGTATGCTTATTGGCAATACGTTTGTTGAGATAAGCATTTACACGATAATAATAAGCATTTTCGCGTGCATTGCGGATAATCGGTTCGGTTGATGATGTAGTATATGTAAGCGAATTGATGTTGTGTGAATATAAAAACTGAGGTGTAACGTTGACAGAAAAGTCTTTAGGCAACGCGAAAACAAACGAGCCGTTATAACTGAAAGAATTGCTGCGGGAGGGATTGTTGCGGTTGAAAGTATAATCATCTCCTTTTGACGGAGAATATACAAGCGACCCGCTTTGTTCCTGCACGGGATATGCCGAGTGGCTGTAACCGATGGTATTTTGGATTTGTACTTTATCAGTATTGTATGAAGCGCGGAAAGAAACCGGATATTGGTTTTGCCTGAAATGCACATTATCGGCGGTTTCGCGGCGGTTAAGGGTATAATCCTTTCCCTGGTTATCTGTCAGAGAGTATTGCCCCTCAACATCATATCCGGCGTGATGATTATCCCAGTTGTTTGCTGCGACATACAGATCATAGGTCATCTTCTTATAAGCAAACTTTGTAAAGATGTTTGTCCGCGATGATAGACCGACGAGAAAATTTTCATTGGCTGTAATTTTCGTGTAGCCACCATATTCATATTCCTGAATGATGATATTGATAACGTGTTGCGCCCCACGAAAACGAGGGTCTGTCGGAAATTCAAGATATTCAACACGCCGTACATCAGCTGTCCGCAAGCCTTCTATATCTTCTTGGGAAGCCGGCATATTATTGAAGAAAATTGAGACTTCTCCGCCTCCATTGTCCTTGATAGAATTATCGATGGGGTTTATCTGAATTTGCGGAATAGCCATCTGGCGCAGAAGGTCAATCGCGTTTTGCGAGGCATTTCGTTGCTTTGAAGTAGGAATATAAGTAGAAACTTCCGCGCCAAGTCGCTGATTACGGGCCTCGACAACGACTTCATCAAGTTCCTGTGTCTTGATAGAATCAGGCTCGGTTGACTGCGCCATTGCAAACAAAGGTGTAAGTGCAAGAGCGGATATTAGTATATGTATATTCATATTTCAATATTTATCTTTGTCAATACGTCTTTTTTGGCACTCCACCTCAAAAGCCAGACTTCTCCCGTTGTTGTGTCAAACAGGATCCACTCCCAGCTATTTTCGGTCGGATATAATTGAAATCGTCCAGTCTTATTATCCGAAGCAAGCGGATTAGAATTAAGTATCCTGCTTTTTTCTGGCTTTGTCGGCGCAATACCAATAATTGTTCCATCTCTTGTATCAAGCCGAAGAAACACTCCTGTGGATACTGGATACAAAACATAATTCGTGTCTTTGGTCGTTGGTATGACAACGCTTATGTCTTCTGCCCACAAGCAAAAGGTAATAATTGACAACACAATCGATATTAGGATTCTTTTCTTCATAAGAGCGGTTGATTTCATGGCGTTATCATTCATTTGCCTGTTCCAAAACGCGAGGTGTCAATGCTCGTGTCTTTAAGCTTAAAACCATTGAATCGCCAAATGAACGTCAGTTTGAGATTAAGGGACATATCACGGACTCTCATCCGATACTATAGCGTAATAGCGCATTCTTGTTTACAGGCATATAAAATTATATTTTGCTTTAGAGTTATGGCTGGTTCTTCAGGATAGTGGAATCACCCATGCGAACCAACTCGCCAATATCACATTTTAGAGCCTTTGCAATTTCTATGAGGCTCTCCAAGTTGGGCTGCGAAGTGTTCGTTACCCACCTTGATATAGTGGCAGTGTCTTTATTCAACATTTCACTCAGGTCTTTATTTGTGACCATTCGCTCTGCCATTACCACCTTAATCCTGTTTAAGGGCTTAGTTTCCATAAGTTCTCTAATTATATTTATTCCATGCAAAATTACATATTTTTGTTGAGAGTACTTGTGATTTAGGGGACGAATTTTCATTTTGCCTGCAAAATAATTGATTTTTCTGTCAATTTATCTATGATTTTACGTAATTTTGTGGTCGTAATACACAGAATAACGAGAATCAAATCAAAAACACTGATTCTTTTTCTGTGCAGATAGATTTCACATATTGAATGTATTTTTGCAGTCTGGAACCTTTATGTTTGTCATACATGGAGAAAAAAGCTATATAGAAATCAAGGTGCCGTTTACTTATCATGCTGATTGTTTTGATAGACTCAGACACCAATTGGAATGTTTGCCTATTCATTGGCAGCATGATTATTATCATATAACAATGGCCTTTATAGATGAAACACGCTGTGTAGATGATATAAAGCACACAATCTACAAATACTTTGCTAATGTTCCACCGATAAAAATTACATTTGATAAGTTTGATGTATTTACTACACACTCGGGGATGCACATCATTCATCTTGCAGCAAGCAATATCCCTGAAGAGTTGCTTTCCTTAAACAAAAAGATCCGAGAAGAGATCATCAATACGGGTTCTGCAATTTATTCAGACTTTTATCTTCATGTTACTTTAGGACGAGTTAAGGGTGAGGGAATAGTATTAGATGATATTCGCCGTTTGCTTAATGACGTAAGGATTCAACCCTATACAGTCTCTCTTAGAGAGGTTGTATATAGGTATTTTAGAGGGTCTATAATAAGCAAGCTCATTCTGAAAGAAAACGGTACATATTCTGAAGCCAATGTACAAGAAGAGGGTGATGTACAAAGGCATTATGACTTTATTCAAGAATATGCCACTTTCTGCAAATACTATAATGGAGAATTGTCATGTCCTAAGGAATGGGAAAATGACATCAAGGGGAAATTCTGGCATGGAGAAATGATGTTCTGCACCAATCATATCAGTATTGATGAGTGGGCAGAACAAGCGCAGGCGGTAATCAAGAAATTGAAAGGCAAGAAGCTAAAGTTCGCTAAGTCGATGCCTCCGCATCAGTTTGGGCTGGTTCTCTATATCGAGGCTCTGTTTAGTAAGTGGTGTCCATACGATGATATGTCTTGGATATATGAGTATTAGCCCTCATGTCCTACAGAACGCTTGATGAAGTGTTCACACTGTGGGTCTTTGAGGAAGATGCAATATCGTCCTCCTTCCTGTTTGTACTTGCATCGGCACAGTATTAAATGACCATCCAAGGCTTTGCTATGCCAGTCATAGCTGTTGGCACAGTCCTTACATTGATAGACGATAGTAGGTATGGTCGTTTGTTGTTTCCTTTTCTTTGGTCTTGGCATCGTGATATGTCTTAGCGTTTGAACCATATATGCTTTTCTCTTTGTAGAAGGGTGTCACTCATGGCGAATGATAAAACCACGGCGTTGCCCAATGCTTCGGCTGCTGCTTTTGCTGTCGTTCCTGTATCTACCACATTGTCTATAAGGCAAGGAATACTGCCTGAAGGCAGTTCTCTTATTTGATGAAATCCCATATCTCGTCCAGAGAGCACATGTCCTCTCTGCTTTGCTTCGTACTGAGATTCATGATCTCTGCCTCGTAAGGCATCTACGAAAGGGAGATGAGTATAAGACGAGAGAGCTTGTGCCAAACGTAGGGTCTGGTCTGCTACTCCATGATGACCTGGAATAGGGACAAGAACGGCATTGGCTGGCACAATGGCTGCCATCCTCCTTGCAGCATAGCCAATGGCATCAGTATCTCCTTCCTTTATACTATGGGCTATCCACTGGTTGATACCATCATAGTATCTGCCAGTGGATAGAAAAGTAATGCCGTCTGATACGGATTTGATGGGGTCGTTTCTTGTCATGGTGTAAAAAGTAACATGAGTTCGATATAGCGTCGCCGCTCGATGGAGGGAACTCTTTTGCCCTTCCAACGGCAATACTTTACGTAGTCGTCTCTGATATTTCGGTCACCGGCTTCCAACTTCTTTAAGATGGTACTCTTCGGGTATCTGCCCTTGCAGCCAAGGACTTTATAAGGACCGATGTTGTAAGCTAACGCAGCAAGAAGCAGAGAGTCGTGTCCGTATGAGCGGAACATGGCACAGAGTTCTCTGAGGTCTTTCCGCAGCAGCTCTTCCGCTTCCCGTGCAGTCATATTGGAGGAGTATCTCTCTCCTGGACGTAGTTTGTGACCATATCCGACATAGGGATAATCCTTCTTGCGGTGTAGCCCTTCATAGAACCTGATGCAGCAAACTGCACGTTCGAAAGGGGGAAGTTCGAAAAGTGCATTCGATGCAGCATCGTTACTCTCGGAGGACTTCTGGGATTGTGCATTGACTGATAAACTTGTTGAAATCAGAGCGATAATACTGATAGTCTTTAGTCTCATTATGTATTTCACGTGTCTTAGTTGTGAGGCAGACTGCCTGCCATTGCAATCATCTGGTCGTACAAGTTTTTGGAGATATTCCCAAGGCGGAACTCGTTGTTGATGTAGTCAAGGGTGCGTCCATAAGTGCCTGTGACTCCAGAACCCATGTGGTTGTAGATGTCCATAAGATTGTTGGCGATGTCCATATTCGAGCCTGGTGGGAAGGTAATCCAGTTACCTGTCTTGTCAGACAATGGTGGGATGGATGTATTGATGCCACTTTGGGAAATACCACCTCTGTCTGTGGTTAGGAAGCCATTGGATGAGCCTCCTGCTCCGTTTAATGCTAAATCAGAGCCGTTGCCTACAGAATACGGTTCATAGCTAAAGAACTGTGGCAAGGAGATAGCCATGCAGACAAAACATAGGCAACTGCCCACACTCATTGTTATTCGCTTTGAAACCTGCTGCGGTGATGTCTGCATGGCCATGTAAATGGACGTTGCGCCAACAATGGCAATAAGTGCTGCAATGACATAACACAGACCTTGAACGAACGGCAGGTAACTGTAGATGCCGTCCGATGCACTCGATAATGCTTCCGAACCGGTCTGGGCAAAGCTCGGTATGGCTAATGCATGGGTAGCCGCAATCATGAATATCTTCTTCATATCTAATCGTTTTTCGTTATTTACTAAGTCTTTACCTTAAACATCAAGATGGTCTTTATCATTTCTTTGACATCAGCATTGACGCTTACGAAATTCTGGTATAGGATGCGCTCCTTGGCATCTTTCGATGGGAAGGTGTAGAACTTCGGAATTTTGTAATGTTCGTAGTTTGCCTCTTCCTTGGCAATCTCCTTCATATCAAAGTCTGTCTTACAATAGAACTTCGAGGTCTGGAACTCAGCTGACTCCTGGATATTCATGCTGTCACCACGACCAGTCTTGGTCTTGATGAAGTCACGTGCTGCCTGACCACATATCCAGCCTGTCGGCATATCGGAGATTTTGCTTGCAGGAACAAGGCTGTCCATGTTCTCATTGAGATTGATGGAGGTCTTGTCCCTGTCGATAGTAACACCCTTTTTGAGCTGTACCACCTTACCGAAGATGTCGTTGCTGAGCCATTCCAAAGTTTCCTTTGCTCTTGCTGAACCGCTCACTACATTACCAACAGTAGTGATGACCTTCTGCATACCAACCTTGCCATAGTCGGATTCGAGCTGTGGAAGTTCCTGGAAACCTAATGCCACACTGACCTTATTGCTTCGAGCTGTACCAATCAGACGGTCTATCTTGTGGAAATACAGGGTCGGCAACTCATCGACGATGATGCTGACAGGCACGTTCTTGCCTTGACCAGTATTGACTCGTGTAACAAGGCGGTTAAGGATAAGGGCATTGAGGGCTCCGATGATGCTCTCCATCTCGGGGTCATTGGCAATGAGCAGGTAACTGGGATTCTTTGGGTCGCTGACCTTCAAATCGAAATCATCACCGTCCTTGTGGAATATCCAATAGCTTTCCTTGGTAGCGAGACGAGAGGTATAGACACGTAGGGTGCCAATCATACCTTCCAACTGCTCCATGGCATTGTTCTTCATTGCCGTCTGGAACGGACCAAGCAATGGGGCGACCTCGGGGTCTGTCTCCAAAACCTCAAAGATAACCTTGTAGTCTTGGTTGAGGAACGAAAGGATATGGGGCATGTCGCTGTATTTGCCAAGCCAATAGGCTGCTTCCACCTCCCTGCCTGTATTGTCAAAGACACGTCCTGTGGGTTTCTGAATGAAAGTCTTGGGGTCGGTGGTCATCTCGGCAATTAGGGCATTGTCATCCTTGTCGTATGGCACTTTTTTGTAGTTCACGAAGAAGTAGATGCAAGCAGCTAAGAAGTTGACAGCAGAGGTCTGGAAGAACTGGTCACTGCCACCTCCACCTTCTTTCTTGCCTTTCTGCAATGACTCCAAGAGCGTTTCAGCCGTCTCACTGGCAGCAGCAAGGTTGCCAATGTATTTCTGCTGGATAGGATTGACACGTCGTGAATACTCCACATCGACGAAGTTGATGATGTTGAACTTACATCCATCTGGTAGGTTGCCTGCCTTCTGGTTGATTTTGTAGTGGTAGTAGAGCTTCTGCGCAAGGGTCGGAAACTTGTAGTCATACACCACCATGGCAAACCCTTTCCTGCTATGCTGACGGATGAATGGCTCGATGATGGAGAAGGTCTTACCAGAACCTGGTGTACCCACTACCCATGTGCCACGGAATGGATTGACGATGTTCACCCATCCCTTGCGGAACTTGCCCTTGTAGTAGTACCTCATGGGGATGTTCACGCTGTACTTGTTCTCCTGCAGCTCCTGACATTGCTCGAAACTCTCGTTCTCAAAATTGAAGCGGTCTTTCAGCAAGCCTTCCTTCAGGAACTTGGAGATATTGTCAAGAGCCACATGAATACAGACTGTACCTAAGATAGAGGCTGCCATATAAAGCCAGATGTTCAACGTGATGGTGTAGAACCGTGTGTCCATCCGATGACCGAAGAGCCAAATGGACACAATAGTAACAAAGAGTCCGCCGACTAAAGGATATAAGACCTGTCTGCGAGCATCGAACTCCAGATGTTTCTTGTTGCGCGTACCAATGCAGGTGATACAGATAAGCAGTATGGTGGCTATCTTACTCCAGACAAGGTTCCCATCATTGTATATCATCCAGCGTTTGATGCGGGTATGGATGTCTGTAACCAACCCACCAAGGAAGTCCAGCTGTTCTGGTTCCAATGCGTAGGCAAAGAACTCCATCAGCAGTGAGATATACACTACAGCCCTGAATATCTTATAAAATCCTTGTAACTCTTTGCTTTCTTCCATTAGCTGATTAAGATTGATGAGTGTTAATAGGGAAATTTAATCAGTTATTTAGTGTGATGATTGGTCTCACTTTGTGTGGCTGTGATTTGGGAGTTTCCTGTATAGAACCACTTGATAACGAATACAGCCATGCCTTGGCTGTCTCCTGACCTTGTACCTCCGTGGATGTCCAGTACCAGCACTGGTCTGCATCATCTGGAATCGGTGTGCCACCACACTTTTCAATCTGTGGATTGACTGCATCCTTGGCATGGAAAAGGAGACGCATCTGGGCTACGGAAGGGATATAAGCACTTTGCCCGTACTGCCACATATCAAAAACATAGGTAGCTGCTGGTGACGTGCCTGTGGAATACATAGTGTGGGTATTGATGTTCCCATCGTATGCCGTAGGGTCAGCAGAGGTGTTGTGCTTCACGCCGAGAGAGTCTGAATAGGCACAAGGGGCAATGTCGTCAAGATAGACGGCATAGCCGGTGCCGTCAAGGTCTTCACTCTGGTTTACGAAGAAGACAACAGCAATGGGTGTCTTGTGTTTCTTCTCTACATCCTCATACCTCACGATGTCGCCATCTGTACAGAGAATGTCACAGGTCTTCATCGCCGTATCAGGGAAGTCTCTGTGCTCATCACAGGAAGTGATTGTTGCTGCCGCAAGGGCTGCGTATAAGAAATGAGTTATCTTCATTGCTGTTATTTTTTAATGGTTGGTATCTTGAATCCTATCACTATGCCTGTTCTGAACAGGTCTTCTCGTTTGGGAAGCGTAAGGTCACACTTGGCTTGTACAAATAATCCCCAACCATGACGGAGGGCGAAGTTATGTTCATAGCCCACATGAATACCGCCAACGAACTTGTCGGTATTGCTGCCTGCACTGGCTCCGATACGTAGGTTGCCGTAATTGTTGCGACCCCTTGTGACACAGGGCTTGTAGGCTGCACCGATGCCCCATGTGCGGTAGTTATTCCAGAATGACTCTGGGCAGACATGTCCACAGGAAGCACATTCATCCCATTTCAGGTAGGCATTGAAGAAGTACTCCCATGCGTTGTGGTAGCGTGTTTCATGCTCCCATGAGAGTGTCGCGTCAAGACCTCGCTCGTACAATGCTCCAACGCCAAGAGAGATGCGGTCACTATGGCTTTGGGCAAAGGATGAGACGGTCAAGCAGAGCCCCATCATCAATGACAATATGTATCTCTTCATAGTCTTATTCCTCCATCATTAAGCAAGAATTAAATGAGTCCGCATAGAGTACATCCTCATAATCAATGTCTAAGCAGATGGTACGTCCGCTAATCTGCTTCTCTGAAATCTCAATGGTCAGCACCTTGTCGTTGGGGAAGGTCATCTTCTTCAGGACAATGACGTTGCGGTAGCCATATCTGAAACTTCTTGACTGGTCAAGCATCATGGCAGGAGTCAGTTCTACCATCTGCGCATTAGTGGCTTTTGACATCTTCTTGTCATTGAGCTTGACACGTATCTCATCGATGTCAAAGCGGATGTTGGTGCGGTTGTCGATGCTGAAATCCAGGAAGAAGTATTCACCAACGGAATAGATATTGTTGAGTCGCATGGTCATCCGATGCTGCCTTGTGCTCACGTTCCGTATTCTTGCCGGAGAGTTCCATATCTTTCGGGCATATTTGGTCATCTCCTCAGTGCTCATCGAGACGGATGGGTTGTGATACGGAATTTTCTCGTATGGCTGTATCTGCTTGTCGGTGACTGCCTCTTGCAGACGTGTGGTGTAGATGAGCGCATACTGGGTGCGGTAGCGCTCAGTCACTATGGTAACAATGGCAAGGATGTCTCCATCGGCATGTACATCAGCCCCCTCCTTGGGTTTGAGCCTAATGGTGTTGTTGATGGGCTGGTCGCCAACGACGGCATCGGTTGAGATGTCAACGAAGCGTACTGGCTCAGAAGCAGTGATGACAGTGGTGACATTCTCATTGATGGTGAGCTGTTCCATCTCCTGGTAGGTCTGCTGTGCCAAAGAGGGAAGGGCTGCCAGAGCGCATACGGCTAATGCGCCAATTCTTTTGATAGTCTTCATATTCATTTTTGTCTATTTGTTTATGCTCGGAGTTATTTATCCTTTTTGTTTGAACGGGAATTGATCAGGTACACGAATGTGCCGTATTTCAGCTTGGCATTATTCTTCTTGATGGCTTTGCTGATGGCATTGCTGGTCTTCTGTACGGCATTGGTGATGGTCTGTGCTCCCCATGTGGCAAGGTTGTTCCCTGTCGTGGTAGAGCTGTTGGTGAGACTGGAGGTGTTGCTCAACGCTCCGCTACTTACATCCTTCGTGGTCTCTCGGAACTGACTGCTCGGTACGTAGAGACCTTCCAGACCATCTGTGTCATAGAGGGCAAGGCTGACCTTGATGATGTCATCGTCAACCATGATGCTCTGCACGTTGCCATTCACACGCTGAGAACCGAAACCACTCATCGTGGCATAGAGATATGAACCCTTGGGAACGACAACATCATTGATTTCTATGTCGTCAAGTAGACGAAGCCTGACTCTTGACCCATCTACAGCCTTGATATTCTCGTCAATGATGGCCTTGATAAGGTTGGGCTCTTTATCGTTGTCACAAAGGGTGTTGAAGTAGTCCGACGTGACCTTGACCTTCTTCACAACCTCCTGTGGCTCATCATCATCGATCATCTTCTTGTCTGAGGCTTCGACCTTTCCTTCTCTTTGCCCGGTTTCTGCTGTATCAGAGACGGCAGGCATCATGGATTGCTGCGCTTGCAGTCTTGCCTGGGCAATGGCACGGTTGAGTTCATCCATAGCCTCCTGTTCACGCTGTTTGCTGCGTGCTATGCGGTCTTCTTCGGATGACAAACCTCCTTGGGCGATTTCCTGACCTTTCTGTGCGCTCTCCTGGAGCTGTCTCTGCATCTCAGCGAGCTTCGCGGCTTCCTGTGCTTCGAGTTGCTCACGTTCTTCATCGGTGTACTTGGATTCGTACTCTTCACGGGTGTCTTCTTCATTGCGTTCAATGTTTCCTAATGCTGAATAATCGTCTATCTTTCCGTATGATTTGAGCATACTCTCATACTTGTTGCCAATACCATCGCCCTTCATCTTTACGTCTGGCAGGTCGGGATTGAGGTACTCGGTCGTGGCAAGACCATCAGGAATCTCTGCCTTCTCTGTGTGGAAAAGGTCTATGACAAAGTAACCGACGAACAGCAAAGGGAAGTAGATGATAAGCGGAATCATGTACTTCGGCTGCTTCCAGTTAATCTTCTTCAGTGCGTCCATTGTTTTCTGTATTTTGGTTATTATTCGTTTGATTATCTCTGTTCATGACTGGCAGTATGGTGTGGGCATTGCTGATGGCTGTATTGACCTTCTTGTGTCTCTGCCGCATCAGCTGCTCCTGTCTCTCTGTGGCACTCTGGGTGGACTGCTGACGATTATATACCACAACCATCCTATAGATGTTGAATCCGAAACTGAGCAGGATAAACCCGAATACAAGGGCAAGAAACAGTCTTTTATGAGTATTTGCAAACAGCTGCACCTTGGCGGCTAACACATCAAGTTTGAGAGTGCGTGCGAACTTGCGACCGGCCTTGACCTCTTCCTCATACCGCTGGCGGTACTTGGGATCATCCTTATCAGGCATCTTTTCTCCGACGAGCATTTTCTTCCATCCCATATCAGTATGTCAATTTGGTTTTCTGTTCTATATCCTTATTGAGAAGCGTTCTCCAATTGGTGATGAGCAGTCCGTGAGGGTTGTTGTCCGTCCGGGGAACACGTTTGAGCTGTCCTGCCGTAACAAGCTCACGGGTAAGGATGCTTGTTCGTCTCTCGATACGCTGGCGACCATAGTAGGTGAACTCCATCTTTTCTTTGTCGAAATTGATGCTGTCACAGAAGATGCTGAATACGGCACTCGTACCCATGATATTGGAATAGAAGCCTTTCTCCTTCAGCGTATTGTACTGGGCAAGACCTGTCTCATCAACCAAATACATGGCTTTGTCCATGGTGTATTTGATGTACTTATCATCTGGTGCCAGAGTGAAGAAGTAATGGTGGAACATCTCCACATGTGACTTGGCTTCCACATCAAGGGTTTCCTCCATGGTGCTTCGCTGGACAAGGATAGGCACATTGCCGTCCAACACATATACTTTCTGGTGGGCATCGGACACCATTACCTTGGCTGTCCAGATGCTGGAGATACTGATGATGATGCAGCCCACAAGAAACAGTGAGCAGATAATCAAAACCAGCTTGATCTTGTTTTCGAGATTCTTGATAACCATATTTTCATTAAGTTTTCTTGTTTTATATCACTTTGCTTATCATGCCCTGGGTGGACATCTTGGCTTGCTGTGCCACACCTTCACCGAAGTTTCGGGTTGAGAAGGCGGTGTCGCCCTCAGGTATCATCCATGCAGCAAGGTCTGGAACGAGATTCAGACACTTCAACGCCACGATGCTCGCAGCCATCAGATAGCCGGCAGAGAAGAAGGAGTTCTGAAGGTAGGCTGCCATCGTTTGCTCGCTCTCCGTGATTGCCGTGAGGTTCTCTACCTGTATGCAGAGCACGATGTCAAAGAGCAGTAGGACGTAGAAACCGACGAAGTACAACATGGCACCATAGAAATGCACCGTCAGGTAACGTATCAGCCACTTTGCCCACGCACCTTCCCATTTCGGTAAAAGAGAGAATGCCCATTGTATCGGACCGAAAATGGTGAGCATACCCAGCAAGATCTGTTGGCAGTAGATTGTCGCCCACCAACCGATACGGAAGACAATCAATGCGATGAGCATGATAATCTTGTCGATACCGACCACGGCACCAGCGGTCAGTGACGTGAACCATAGCCTTGAAGCGTCGGTCTCCATATTCGTCACTTCATCAACACCTGCCTGCTCCATGGTGGATTCAATGAGGTTGGGGTCGGAAGTGCCCGAATGGGCTACATCTGCCTGTGCCTGTAACGAAGTACAAAGGGTGTCTCTGGTGTAGATGAGTTCCTGAACCTCCTCAAACTTATCCTCAATCTGTGCTGACTCGGCTTCATACAGGTCATGGGTGTATGAGCCTATGCAGTTGGGGATATACGAGAGGAAATCAAGTACACACCATTCGCTGCCGCCGTCGGTAATGCCTGTATCAGCAGGTGGGTACCACCAACAGAGGATGACACTGACCACAAGGGGCTTGAAGAGTTTCATGATGTCGATGGGTTCATGCTTCACCATCATCTTGTAGGCCATGCTTCCTGCAACAATGATGGAGAACAATGCGGCCAGTGCCATACACATCTGTAATATCCACCAAAACGGCCCCTGTGAGCCTGTGAAAGTGGCATCACATAGGAACTCGTTGGTCTGGAATATCACATCATCAATCTCCTGTTCGAGGATATTGATACCGAAATCCGAAAGGATGTTTGAATCTGCCATAAATCGTTATCTTTCAACTATGTTTTCTGAATCATCATTATCTCCATCACCAGTGTTGCCACCAGCATTCTTGCGTCCGGCATCACGCCACCTCTCATGAGCAGCCAAGGCGTGGGCTGCTATGTTGCTGCGCCTGTCAAGGCGTGCGTCCAGCAGGGACGATGTCTTTCTCTTGTTGCTTAACTGTACCAGAAAGGAGACAAGGGTCTCGTTCTGCTGGGATATATCAGCATAGATGGCAAGGTATTGTCTCTTCCTCTGGGCATTTGGCATATAGGCATCCTTTGTCTCCTTGATGGCTGTCTTGTACATATTTCGGTATTCCTCCCATCTTGATTTGTCGGCTACTGTTCCTCCAGCACCGACGATGCGGTTGATGTTTTCCTCAAAAGCTGCAAGCTTGTCTGTTATCTTGCTCCCCTCGGCGAGCCAGGCGATGTCTATCTGGCGGTCTGCCACATTGAGGGCTTCAATCTCTGCTCTCTGCGTAAGGTAAGCCTTAATGCTGTCAGCGACATCTACTTGCTGATAGGAAGAAACACCTGCAAGCGACCTGAACCCAAGCTTGTTCTTGCGAGCTGCGCTCTTCTGATAGCTGTTGTGGAACACATCGTAATAGAAGGCAGGGGTCAGTCCTCCTACACCAATCTCCTGAACCGTTATCTGATTCATCTTTGTGGCATCGTGATTGTAGGTCACATAACTCTG
>OGGW01000166.1_pt1 | contig 66048 bp, 53 predicted proteins | sample 1571291 | NCBI WGS metagenome assembly OGGW01 (sample SAMEA2582028, study PRJEB24529) | metagenome | biome: Human gut stool | place: China | collected 2011 | reverse complement strand
TACCGGTGACTCCGGCGCCGGCGGCAAGCAGGAGATGCTGGGTATGCAGTACGCCCTCATCGCCATCGGCTACACCATGGTCTACGGCATCCTGCGGCTGATCAACTTTGCCCACGGCGATGTATTCATGGCAGCCGGTCTGATGATGGTCTACCTCAGCGCCAGCCTGCCGCTGGCCGCGGCCATTCCCCTGATGGTGATCCTGACGGTGCTGCTGGGCTTCATCATCGAGCGGGCGGCCTACAAGCCTCTGCGGACAGCCCCCCGGATGTCGGTGATGATCTCCGCCATCGGCGTCAGCTATCTGCTGCAAAATCTGGCGACCTATGTCACCGGCGGCCTGCCCCAGATGTACCCCGCCCTGCCCGATCTGTCCAACCAGCTGACCATCGCGGGGGTATCCACCAAGTATGTGACGGTGGTCACGCCGGTGCTGGTGGTGCTTCTGGTGGCGGCCCTGACCCAGCTCATCAACCACACCCGGATCGGCATGGCCATGCGGGCCGTGTCCCGGGATTTTGAAACCGCGCAGCTCATGGGCATCCGGATCAACAGCGTGATCTCCGTGACCTTCATCATCGGCTCTCTGCTGGCGGCCATCGGCTCCCTGCTGTACTTCACCAACTACCAGTCCATCGTCCCCCTGTCCGGCTCCCTGCCGGGACTGCGGGCCTTCGTAGCGGCGGTATTCGGCGGTATCGGCTCCATTCCCGGCGCCGTGGTGGGGGCGTTTCTCATCGGTATCTGCGAGAGCGTCATCAAGGGCTCCGATTGGAGCGTCTTTTCCGATGCCTTTACCTTCGCCATCCTGATCGTGGTGCTTTGCGTGAAGCCCACGGGTCTGTTCGGCGAAAAGGTCACGGACAAAGTGTAAGGGGGGATCGACTGTGCTGAACGAAAAGAAAAGCAAACGGGGCACGGTGATCGCCCTGCTCTGCGCGCTGGCGCTGCTGGCGCTGGTCGTCCTACTGAAAAACACCATGAAACCCACAGGGATGCTGTTCACCGTTTTGAAAAAGGGCGCGGTGTACGCACTGGTGGCGGTGTCCATGAACCTGCTCAACGGCTTCACCGGCCTGTTTTCTCTGGGACAGGCGGGCTTCATGCTGCTGGGCGCTTACACCTACGCCATTCTCACCATTCCCACGGCGGACCGGGAAGCGGTGTACTATCTCTATAACGGCTCCGCTGTGAATTTCTCCCTGCCGGAGCTGTTCGGCGGCGGGGCCGCAGGGTTGGTGCTGGGCGTTCTGCTGGCCCTGTTTCTGGGCGGCTGCGTGGCAGCAGCGGTGGCGTGGCTCATCGGCCTGCCGGTGCTGCGTCTGAAATCCGACTATCTGGCCATTGCCACCCTGGGCTTCGCGGAGATCATCCGGGCCATTTTCCAGTGGGACCCCCTCGGCCCTGTGACCAACGGCGCCAACGCCCTGAAGAGCTTCCCCACCTTCTCCAGCTTCAATATCCAGAATGCCGACGGCAAGGTGATCCTGCGGCTGTCCACCTTCGTACCGTTTCTGCTGGCGGGGGTGTGCGTGGCGGTGATCGTGCTGCTGATCAACTCCACCTACGGTCGGGCTTTCAAGGCTATTCGGGACGATGAGGTGGCGGCAGAGGCCATGGGCATCAATCTGGCCCGCCACAAGCGGCTGGCCTTCTGCATCAGCTCGTTTTTCGCCGGGGTGGGCGGCGGCCTGTTCGCCATGTTCGCCAATCAGGCGCAGGCCAAGGTGTTCACCACAGCCATGACCTACGAGATCCTGCTGATCGTGGTCATCGGCGGTATCGGCTCCATCTCCGGCAGCTGCATCGCGGCATTCCTGTATGTGGCGGCCAGTGAATGGTGGCTGCGGTTTCTGGATGCCGAGACCTACATCGGCAGCTTCAAGGTCCCCTTCCTGCGCACCGGCTTCCGGATGGTGGTGTTCTCCGTCATCATCATGGTGGTGGTGCTGTTCTTCCGAAAGGGCATCATGGGAGATAAAGAGCTGCCGGATCTCCTGAAAAAGCGGCAGAAAAAAGCGACGAAGGAGGCGGTACAGCCATGAGTGAGCAGCTTTTGAGACTGGATCACATCACCATGCAGTTCGGCGGCGTTGTGGCTGTGGACGATCTGGAGCTGGAGGTCAACGAGGGCGAGATCGTGGCCCTCATCGGACCCAACGGCGCGGGAAAGACCACCGCCTTCAATGTCATCACAGGCGTATACCAGCCCACCAACGGCGCGGTGTGGTTTGACGGGGCGAAGATCATCGAAAACCACCCCCAGGGCAAAATGAAAAAGCAGTACAAGGGCCAGTGCGACGGACTTTACACGGAGACCCTCTCCCCTACCCCGGACAAGATCACCCGGTCGGGCATGGCCCGGACCTTTCAGAACATCCGTTTGTGGAAGACCCAGACGGTGTTCGACAATGTGCTCATCGCCAAGCATTGCCGCTCCACCAGCAGCGTGTTTTCCGCCGCGTTCCGGCTGAACCGGAAGGAGGAAGCGGCCCAGCGGGCGCAGGTGGAGGAGCTGCTGGAGATCGTAGGGTTGTCCGACGTGAAAAACGAGCTGGCCACCAGCCTGCCCTACGGCAAGCAGCGGCGGCTGGAGATCGCCCGGGCACTGGCGGCGGAGCCGAAGCTTCTGCTTCTGGATGAGCCGGCCGCCGGCATGAACCCTCAGGAAACAGAGGAGCTGACGGCCTTTATCGGGGAGATCCGGGAGAAATTCAAGATCACGATCCTCCTCATCGAGCACCACATGAATCTGGTCATGGGCATTTCCGACCGCATCTATGTGCTGGATTTCGGCAAGCTGATCGCCCACGGCACACCGGCGGAGATCCAAAAAAATCAGCGCGTCATCGACGCGTATCTGGGGGTGGCGGACGATGCTTAAAATTGAAAACCTCCAGGTCCACTACGGCGGCATTCAGGCCCTCCGGGGCATTTCTCTGGAAGTACCGGACGGCAGGATCGTGACGCTGATCGGCGCCAACGGCGCAGGCAAATCTACCACCCTGCGGACCATCACCGGACTGGTAAAGGCCTCCGGCGGCTCCGTCCAGTGGGACGGGCAGGAGCTGCTGGGCAAGTCCATCGACAAGATCATCTCCACCGGCATCGCCATGAGTCCGGAGGGCCGCCGGGTCTTTCCGGATATGACGGTGCTGGAAAATCTGAAGATCGGGGCCTATCTGCGCCGGGACAAGGCAGAGATTGAAAAAGACATCCAGTGGGTGTACAGCCTGTTTCCCCGTCTGGAGGAACGAAGCTGGCAGCTGGCGGGCACCCTCTCCGGCGGCGAGCAGCAGATGCTGGCCGTGGGCCGTGCCCTCATGTCCCGCCCCAAGCTGATGATGCTGGATGAACCGTCTCTGGGCCTGGCCCCGCTGGTGGTGCAGGACATCTTCTCCATCATCCGGGAGATCAACCGGCAGGGCGTCACGGTGCTGCTGGTGGAACAGAACGCCAACATGGCCCTGAAGATCGCGGACCTCGCCTATGTGCTGGAGACCGGCACCATCACCATGTCCGGCACCGGCGCGGAGCTGCTGGCGGACAGCCGGGTGAAGGAAGCGTATCTGGGAAAAAGCAGCTGATTTCTGCCGAATACACGCAATGCCCGAAGGAAGATCTCCTTCGGGCATTTTTCTGCGGAAATCCAACCTTCTGCTGACCGCAAAAAGGCCGCCGGGGAAATCATCAACTCCCCGGCAGCTTTTTCACTCGTTCAATTTCTGAAGTGCGGTCTTGTATACACATATGCGCCTTAGCACATTAGCAGGATAGGTTTACGTGCTCCATCAGGTCGATGAGAACCCGGATGCCCTGCAAATAGGCCCGCGCCGGGATGCGCTCGTTGGTCCCGTGGACGCCGGTGGCCGCTTCCTGCGGCTCCGCCATGAAGGGACTGCACCGCAGGCAGATGTCACAGATCTGCTCATAGTGGTGGGCGTCCGTGGCCCCCACGGTCATGGACGGCAGAAATACCACGCCGGGGTAATATCTCTGCAATCTCGGACAGCGCGGGTTTCTCGCAGCACGGCTGACAGATAGGCCCTGCTCTTGTGAGGCTTCCCGCTTGAGAGCGGTCTCTTTCAGTTCCTTTTACGGGAGGGGAGTTTTGCCCGAAGACTTTCCAGTCGGTTCAGGGCATTCAGAAGCGTCTCGTCCTTCTTGGTAAAGTGGAAGCGGATCAGATGATTCACCGGCTCGCGGAAGAAGCTGGAGCCGGGCACTGCTCCGACGCCTACCAGCCGGATCAGATCCTCGCAGAATTTCAGATCGCTGTCATAGCCGAATTCGGAAATGTCCAGCAGGACATAATACGCCCCCTCCGGATCGTTGTGGATGATGTGCAGATCATCCAGTCCCTTGAGGAACAGCTCCTTCTTGTGGGTGTATTTCGCCAGCAGAACATCGTAGTAATCCTGTCCGAATTTCAGTCCCGGGATCACAGCCTCCTGTAAGGAAAAAGGCTAACCCCTCCCAAACTGCTTTGGAAGAGGTGTGCGCCTTTTATTAATCAATTTTTCCAAGTCTCAATTTCTGCCCGGCAAAAATTTAAACACTTTGTCCCGCTTACTTCACAGCTTGGCTGGCCTGTATCACCAGAACTGGCTGATCTGCACGCCCAAGCTCTGCCCTTTGCGGCAAGTGCCTCTGCCGCTCAGTCCAGCGCCGCCAGCAGCTGTCAGGACAGTCCGCGCTCACTTTTCTCGCCGAAGTCCTATCAGGAAAATAAGAAAGATACTTGGCGCAGCTCCGTTTTTTCTCCGGCGGTGTTTGACAATGCATCGCCCTGCGGTATAATAACCGTATTATAAGCTTGCCGGAAACGGCGCAGTTCAAAGGAAGGATGACGTGCTATGACCATGGATACCAAAGCTCTGCTGGCGGAGGCGGAAGCCCTGAAGCCCCAGCTTCTGACGGATCGCCGGACCCTGCACAGGGACCCGGAGGTGGGCCCCTCCCTGCCCCGCACCGCCGCCTATGTGACGGAACGGCTGACGGCGCTGGGGTATACGCCCCGCCCGCTGGCCGGGGGCGTGGTGGCGGACATCACCGGTGAGGACACCGGCCGGTGCGTGCTGCTCCGGGCGGATATGGACGCTCTCCGGGTCCGGGAGGCCACGGGACTGGATTTTCAGTCGGAAAACGGCGCCATGCACGCCTGCGGCCACGATATGCACACCGCCATGCTGTTAGGCGCCGCCGCTTTGCTGAAGCGGCATCAGGCGGACTTGAAGGGTACGGTGCGGCTGGTGTTCCAGCCGGATGAGGAGGGCTTCACCGGGGCCAAGTCCATGCTGGAAGCCGGGGTCCTGAAGGATGCGCCGTCGCCCCAAGCGGCGTTGGCCCTCCACGTCAACTCCGGTACTCCCTCCGGCATGGTGCTCTGCGGCCGGGGGACGTTCATGGCGGGCTGCACCCTGTTCCGGATCTCCGTCCGGGGCACCGGCTGCCACGGGGCCATGCCGGAGACCGGCGTGGACCCCATCAACATCGCCGCCCACATCTACCTCTCCCTGCAGGAGCTGACCGCACGGGAGATCTCCGCGAAGAAGCCTGCCGTGGTGACGGTGGGCCGGTTCCAGGGGGGACAGGCCCCCAACATCATCCCGGAGGAAGCGGTGATGGAGGGCACCATCCGCACCTTTGACCGGGAGCTCAGCGCCCGGATCATGGAGCGCATCCAAGCCATCGCGGAAAACACAGCGGCGGCCTTCCGTGGCAGCGCCACGGTGGAGGAGATCGCCTCCGCGCCGCCGCTGGTGAACGATCCCGCCCTGATGGAGCAGGTCGCGGGCTGGGCGGAGGAGCTGGCTGGCAAGGAGCGGGTGTACCGTCTGGATCAGGGGGGCATGGGCTCCGAGGACTTCGCCTCCTTCACCTATGCGCTGCCCTGCGCCTATCTGCTGTTAGGTGCCGGAACGCCGCAGGAGGACCCCCGCTACGGTAGGCCCATGCACAACGAGGCGGTGGTGTTCAATGAGGACGTTCTCCCCACCGGCGCAGCGCTCCACACCCTGTTCGCCCTGCGGATGCTGGCGCAGGAAACCTGAGCCGTCCCCTCCCCTTTTTGCGGCAAATTCAGACTTTGTTCACCAAAGGCAGCGCCGCCGGTGGTAGTCTATGAGCAGAAAAGAGGGGGAACACACATGGAAGAAAAAAAGAAAGGCGGCAAGCGGGCCGCGCCCAACCGCCGTGGCTGGCTGCTGGCGGTGCTGGTATTGGCGGGCCTTGGGATCTGGGGTATTCTGGAATGGCGAGTCCATACCGCGCCGGGGCCGGGCGTCGCCGTCAGTGAGGAAGCCCTGACCCGCAGCGAGCCGTTTTATCAATATGACGCCCCCGGCGTCACCGCCTATGCCGGGGTGGACGTTTCCAGCTATCAGGGAAACGTGGACTGGCCCGCCGTAAAAGCCGCCGGAGCGGACTTCGCCATGCTGCGGGTTGGCTTCCGGGGCTACGGCACCGGGGCTTTGGTGGAGGACAACGCCTTCGCCCAGAACGCCGCCGACGCCGCCAATGCGGGGCTGACGGTGGGGGTCTACTTCTACTCTCAGGCCGTCACGGAGGAGGAAGCCGCCGAGGAAGCCCGATTCGTGGTGGAGCGGCTCCGGGGGACGAACGTCAGCGGCCCCATCGCCTATGATCTGGAATTTTACACGGCGGACGAGGCCCGGACCGACGATCTCACCGGCGAACAGGCCACCCAGAACGCCATCGCCTTCTGCGACGTGATCCGTCAGGCGGGCTATGAGCCGGTGGTCTACATGAACCTCCACTGGGCCGGAAGTATGTACGGCATGGAGGAGCTGGCGCACCTGCCGGTCTGGCTGGCCAGCTACGGCCCGGTCCCGGCGCTGGACCGGGGCGTGACCCTCTGGCAGTACAGCGAGAGCGGCGTTGTGGACGGCATCGAGGGGCCGGTGGATCTGGATCTGTGGTTCACCAAGGAATAGCGCCCCTCAACTCCCCGCGAAAAAAGACGATTTTCATGCGCCGCCCCGCGGCGGCCCCTAAAAAGATCAATGACCAAGGAGGTCCCCTATGCGGCTTTCTATTAAAACCTGCACATTGGATATGCCCTTTGCGGCCATGCTGGATTTCTGCGTGGCGCAGGGCGTTCAGGCGGTGGAGATCGGCACCGGCAACTGGTCCGGCGCGCCCCACATCGACTTGGACGAACTGCTTGGCTCCGAAACGGCCCGGCAGCGCTGGATGGACCAGCTTCGCCGCCGGGACATCGCCCTGTGCGCCCTGAACTGCTCCGGCAACCCCCTTGCCTTCCAGAAGGACTGGGAGGTGACGGAGAAAACCTTCCGTCTGGCGAAGCTGCTGGGCGTGGAGAAGATCGTGATGATGAGCGGCCTGCCCGCCGGCTGTCCCGGCGACAAGACCCCCGTTTGGATCACCACCAGTTGGCCGCCGGAGACCCAGGACATTCTGGACTACCAGTGGAACGAGGTGGCCATCCCCAAGTGGAAGGAGCTGGTCCGTATGGCGGAGGACTGCGGCATCCGTCAGATCGCGCTGGAAAACCACGGGATGCAGCTGGTATACAACCCGGAGACCCTGTTCCGCCTGCGGGAGGCCGTTGGCCCCATGGTGGGCATGAATCTGGACCCCTCCCACCTGTTCTGGATGGGCGGCGACCCCATCGAGGCCGCCCGGGTGCTGGGTGAGCAGGGTGCTCTCTACCACGTCCACGGCAAAGACTCCCGCCCGGAGCGGCGGATGGCCGGGCCAAACGGCCTTTTGGACACGAAGCCCATCGACCAGTTCCGCACGCGTTCGTGGAATTACGTGGCTGTGGGCTGCGGCCACGGCGCCCAGTGGTGGAAGGAGTTTTTCTCCACCGTGCGGATGGCGGGCTACGACGGCGACGTGTCTCTGGAAATGGAGGACCTGACCATGCCCATGCTGGAGGGCCACCTGACCTCTCTCCGGGTCTTGAAGGAAGCGCTGGTGCTGTAAAAAGCTGTATGAGTCGGTCTCTGTAAATTCCCCCAATAAAAGTCATAGGAGGCGTGTCTGTTGACACGCCTCCTATGTTCTTATATCTCTTGCATTTCCGGTCATTTCACCGTGCAGGCTGATGGGAAAATGTCCCGTGCAGGGGAAATTTTTCCCCCTCTATCGCTGTAATGTTGTTCCGCTTTACAGCAGGCCCTGTAGGAAGATCACAACGATCAGCGCCGGCAGAATGAACTGGAAATAGGGCTTCAGCCACTTGGCGAATTTCAGGCCCTTGCCCTTATTGGCCTCCGCCACATACTTGTCGAAGCCCCAGCCCCACTTGCTGACGCAGAACAGCAGATACACCAGAGAGCCGATGGGCAGCAGCAGGCCGCTCACGAGGAAGTCCTCGCTGTCCAGCACGTCCTTGCCCAGAATGGGATGGAAATCGCTCCAGATGTTGTAGCCGAACACGCAGGGCAGGCTCAGGAGGGCCAGCAGCACGCCGTTGATGAGCACAGCCTTCTTGCGGCTGATGCCGAAGGTGTCCATGCAGACGGCCAGAATGTTCTCAAACACCGCCAGCACCGTGGAGAAGCTGGCAAACACCATGAACAGGAAGAACAGCGTGCCCCAGAAGCGGCCGCCGGACATGTTCACGAACAGAGGCGGCAGGGTCTGAAAGATCAGCGCGGGGCCTTCACCGGGCGCAACGCCGAAGGTGAAGCAAGCAGGGAAAATGATGGCGCCCGCCATGAGGGCCACGAAGGTATCCAGAATGCAGATGCGGACAGCCTCGCCGGGGAGGGTCTGCTCGTCGCTCATGTAACTGCCGAAGATCTCCATGGCGCCGATGCCCAGAGACAGGGTGAAGAACGCCTGATTCATAGCGTCGGTGATGAGGCTGCCGAGACCGTGCTCCCGGATGGTGTCCACGGATGGCAGCAGGTAGAACTTCATGCCCTCCGCCGCGCCGGAGAGGGTCAGGCTGTGGACCGCCAGCACCACGATCAGTGCCAGCAGGCAGATCATCATGACCTTGGTCACCCGCTCCAGACCCTTCTGAAGGCCGAAGCTGCACACGATCAGACCGGTGACCACCACCAGCTCCGTGAAGATGACCATGGAGCCGGGGCTGCCCAGCATGGTGCCGAACATCCCGGAGATCTCGTCACCGGTCATGCCGGCGTGGAAGCCGCCGGTGAGGAATTTGCCGAAATAGTTCACCATCCAGCCGGTGACGGTGGTGTAATACATCATCAGCAGATAGCAGCCCGCCAGACAGAACCAGCCGTGGATGTGCCACTTGGAGCCGGGCTTTTCCAGATTCTTGTAGGCCAGCACGGCGCTCTTGCGGCCGCCGCGGCCCACCGCCAGCTCCATGGTCATCACGGGGACGCCCAGCAGCAGCAGGCACACCAGATAGAACAGGACGAAGTAGCCGCCGCCGTTCTTGCCGGTAATATAGGGGAAGCGCCACACGTTGCCGATGCCGATGGCGCAGCCCGCGCTCACCAGCAGGAAGCCCAGCCGGGAGCCGAAGGATTCTCTTTGCATTTCTAAGTACCTCGCTTACACACAACAAATATGCACTTATCTTAGCGGAAAAAATTCCCCTTTACAAGGGGGATTTTTTCATGATAAAATAAGAAAAACTTATTTTGTGTCATGGGAGGGCGTTATGAATCGAAATCAGCTGAAATATTTCGTGGCCGCGGCGGAGAGCCGCAGCTTCACGAAGGCCGCCGAACAGTTCTACATTTCCCAGACCGCCATCACCCAGCAGATCCGTCTGCTGGAGGAAACGCTGGGCTGTCCTCTCTTTGACCGGAGCACCCGGCCCGTGAGCCTGACCTCCGCGGGGACCATCTTCCTCCGGGAGGCCAAGGGGATCTTGGAGCGGATGAGCCGGGCGCAGGAGCGGGTCCATGACGCCTCCACCGGACTCTCCGGCACACTGCGGGTGGGTTACGTCCGGGGGTACGAGCGCAGCGACCTGTCCGCCCATATCCGCCAATTTCACCAGCAGAACAGCAACGTGCTCATCACCTTTTACCGCTGCTCCACCGACGCGCTGGCGGCGGGGCTGCTGCACCATGAATACGACATCATTTTCACCTGGGACAGTACCAACCTGAAAACCCAGGAGGGCGTGTCCTGCCGCACCGTAGAAAAGGCCCGGCTGGTGGTGGCGCTGTACGCCGGACACCCGCTGGCCCAGCGGCAGCAGCTCCGGCGGCAGGAGCTGCGGGGAGAGACCATCCTCTACATGTCCCCTGACGCCGCCGACGATTCCTACGGCGACGCCTTTTTCATGCAGCTTTACAACGAGGCGGGCTACAAGCCCAACATCCTCTTCCGCTCCGCCGACACGGAGAGCATCCTCATGATGGTCTCCGCCGAGGAAGGCATTTCCATCCTCCCCGCCTACTGCGTGGAAAAGCTCTACAACGCCGACAATCTGGTGTTTGTCCCCCTCATCGGCGAGGGAGAGGTGGAGGAAATCATCGCCGCGTGGCAGACCACCAACCCCAACCCCGCGCTGGCCCGGTTTCTGGCTATGACTCCTCCCCAATGGGAATGAGCCGTCCCGTGTCCGCCCCGACCCGGTGAGAAATGGAGAGCACCGTCCGGTCCGCCGTAGCCCGCTTCAAGGCCCGCAGCACCGCCCGCTCCGTCTCCGCGTCCAGATTGGCTGTGATCTCGTCCAGCAAAAGCAGCTTGGGGTCCGCCGCCACCGCCCGGGCGATGGACAACAGCTGCCACTGTCCCTGAGAGAAAATGTCCGGGGTGCAGGGGGTGTCATAGCCCTGCGGCAGGGCGCCGATGGCCTCCGCCAGTCCCGCCAGCTCCGCGGCCCGGCGGACCTGCCCCTCCGTGATGGTGTCATCATACAGGGTGATCTGGTCCCGGACGGTGCCGGGGACCGGATGGAACCGCTGCTCCACATAGCCGTACAGCGCCCGCCGCTGCGGACCGGTGAGGGACCGGGGATCCACGCCCTGGATCCGGACGGTGCCCCGCCGGGGGGCATACAGCCCCAGCACCAGCTTGAACACGGTGCTCTTTCCCGCGCCGGTCCGACCGGACAGGGTAGCCAGCTCTCCCTCCCGGATCTCCATATTTAAATGGTACAGAACGTTCTGCCCCGCTTCATAGCCGAAGTCCACATCCCGCAGCTCCACCATGGGAGCGGCGGGGTTTTCCGTTTCCGGGAATACCGGCTCCTGCTCCGGCTGGGCCAGAAAGTCATTGATCCGGCGAACACCCGCCACGGCGGACTGGATGGTCTGGATCTCCATGCCCAGACTTTCCAGCGGAGAGAAGATCTGGCTGATGTAGTTCATTACCGTCACGGCGGTACCGGCGGTCATGCCGAACAGCGTCAGCACCGCCGGGTCTCCGGATGCGGACAGCAGCATGACCGCGCCCACCACCACGGCGTTCACCGTGAGGATCACGGGGGAATACAGGGCGTCATAGAAGTTGGTGCCCTCAATGGCCCGGTAGCTCTCCCCCAGAGCGCCGTCATACCGGCTCTCCATGTAGGTCTCCTTGCCCAGCGTCCGGATGGTGCGGAGGTTCCGCACCGTCTCCGGCACATACCCGGAGGCCCGGCTCACCGCCTTCCGGTTTTTCAGCTGATTGCACAGCATCCGCTTCTGGACGAACCGGGTGAAGCAGAACAGCACCGGCAGCAGCGCCAGCAGCAGATAGGCAAGGCCCCGGCTGCACTGCCACACCACCACCAGAATACTGAGGATTCGGCAGGCGTCCGCCGCCATGCTGATGATCCCGGCGGTGAACAGGGTCTCCACCGTGTCCACATCCCCCACGAAGCGGGACACCAGTGCCCCCGGCTCCTGACGGTTCAGCGTGTCAGCGGGCAGGCGGCCCTCCTTTTCCATCAGGCGGCTCCGGAGGGCGTGGGTGGTTTTCTGGCCGAATACCGTCAACGCGCTCTCCCGGGCGGATTCCAGCCCTCCCGCCAATGCGGTGAAGGTCAGATACCACAGGGGCAGGCGGAGGGTCAGCCCCTCCCCGGCGGTGAGGCCGTCCACAATGCAGCCCAGCACCAGCGGCGGCACCAGCGCCGCGCCTACGGCCCCCGCCACCACCGCCAGAATGGTAAAGGACAGCCAGAGGTGGTCTTTCACCGTTTCCAGTACCACAGTCCCCACATGGGCTGCTTTTTTGCGGTCATTCATGGCTGTTCTCCTCCCTCTGTGCGTCAAACTGCGCCGCGTAATCCGGGGTATTCCCCTCCAATTCCTCATGCGACCCCACCTTGGCCTCCCCGTTTTCCAGCCAGATCACCCGATCCAGCTCCGGGAACAGGTACAGCCGGTGGGAGATCAGAATTACCACGCTGTCCGCCGCCAGACGCCGCAGATGGGCGAAGATCTCCGTCTCCGTGGCCCGGTCCAGCGCCGAAAAGGGATCGTCCAGAATCAGCAGGGGCCTTTGATGGGCCAGCGTCCGGGCCAGCGCCAGCCGCTGGGCCTGACCGCCGGAAAGCCGGACGCCGCCGGTGCCCACCCGGGTCTCCAGCCCCTCCGTCATGGCCGCCGCTTCGCCGTCCAGACACACAGCTCGGAGGTAGTCCATGGGATCGCCCGTGTCTCCCAGCAGCACATTTTCCCGGATCGTGCCGCTGAACAGCTCCGGGTCATGGCCCAGATACCCCACAAGGCCCGTCCGCTCCCACTGGGGCAGCTCCGCCAGCTCCCGGCCGTCCAGCCGGATGCTGCCGCCGTAGGGCTGTTCGCAGAGGAACGCCTTGCCCAGCGTGGATTTGCCGCAGGCCACCGGCCCGGTGACGCCGATGATCTGCCCCCGGCAGGCGGTCAGATCCAGCCCGGAGAACAGCGGTTCGTCTCCGGGATAGCCGCAGGTGAGATCCCGGATCTCCAGACGCTCCACCCTGCCGGCGGAAACGGCGGGCACGGCGGGGATCTCCCGCATCAGGGGCTGGATGCGCTTCCAGGACACCTGCGCCTTGTGGACTGCGTTGAACAGCTTTGCCGCCTTGGAGGATTTGGTGGCCAGCTTGGTAAAGCAGGCCAGAAACGTGGTGAATTCCGCGATGGACCAGACCGTCCAGCCGGTGCCCAGCACGTTTTTCCTGCCGAAATACAGGATCAGCGCCGCGCCGATCATGGAGAGCACCCGGTACAGCGGCGGCAGGGACGCTGTCCACAGGTTTGCCTTGACAGCTGCGCGTTCATAAGCGGTAAGGCTCTCCTCATAGGCCGCCCGGCGCTCCTCCTCCCGGCCAAAGACCCGGTAGGTCAGGGCGTTGACCGCCCGATCCATGGTAGCGGCGTTCAAGGCCCCGGCCTGCTCCTTAAAGGCCGCGCCGGTGCGCTGGACGGGCCGCTTCATCCGCTCCGCAATGGCGTAGCTCACCGGCAGAAAGGCCATGGACAGCAGCGCCAGCCGCCAGTCGTACCACAGCAGCATCCCGGCATAGGCCGCCAAGGCCACGCCGGTGTCGAACACCTCCGTGGTAAATTTCCGCATCCCCTCGGCGCAGTCGTCCACATCGGAAATGGCCTTGGTCAGCACCGTTCCGGTGCCTTGACGCTCCAAGTCCCCCCGATCCGACCGGACCAGCGTGCCGTACAGAACCCGTTTCATGCGGCGGTTCACCTTGTTGGCAAAGCGGCGGACATAGAACCGCTTCAAAAACCGAAGTCCCTGTACCGCGGCGATGACGGCGATGTACCCTGCCGCCAGAGAGACCATAGCGGAAAAGCTGCCCTCTCCCAAGAGGAGCTGGGCCAGCGCTTCCGTCATCTGTCCCTCGAACCACGGGCCTGCCACCAGACCTATATTATAGAGGAGACCCGTCACGGTGATGACCGCCAGCACCCCGGACTCCGCCCGGAAATAGGAGCCGACCCGATCCGGCGGAAGCTGTCGCTTACGCATGGCGCTCCCCCTCTCCCTGCTCCGTCAGGGCCGTGATGTGGGGGAACCCCGCCCGGCTCTCCTGCTTGGAACGGCGATAGATAGTGTCCAGCGTTTTGCAGAAAGCGATCTTCTCCGCCTCCGGCAGCTCCGCCAGCAGCCAGTCATAAAAGGTGGTCTCCACCTGCGCCTTGGAGTTCCGCAGGCCCTCCGCCTTTTCCGTGGCGAAAAGCAGCTGACTGCGGCCGTCCTTGGGGTTGGCCTGCCGGATCAGGTAGCCCTTGGCCTCCAGACTGGCCGCACGGCGGGCGGCAGCTCCCTTGTCCACCCGGAGCTGCTCCCGGACCTCCGCCTGCGTGATGCCGGGATGGTGGCGCACCAGATGGATGAAATCGTATTCCGCTGTGCCGATACCGTCCTCCTTCAGCGTCCGGACGGCCAGCTTGCTGGCCTCCCGCGCGATTTTCGTGATCTTGCGCTCTGTGAGATCCATTGTTGCGGCAAGGGTACACCGTCCAATGTGAAGCATTGGGCGGTGAGGAATTGCCGTTCCCTCCTTTCGTGTATTAAAATCAAGCAATTAAATAACTCGTGGATTTTTCTGCGAGTTTTAATTTTTTGAAAGAGATACCGTCCTTTATCATTTTCCCGTTTATCGTTTTAATGGTAAAGATTCCGGTAGTTCTTCTTCCCCAAATGAAGCAGTCCTGTCCGTTAAATTGGACTTTGTCAAAAAGACGATACCCAAATACGTACTTTTCTGTTTGATTGGATTTACGGATGCCTCCCTTGAGGATAGTCGCTTTGTGTAGCTGTCGGTTGTGGTGTCTCACCGGACGAATCGTGTAAATCTTATCGATTTGCGCAATTTCCGGGAGGTATCCAACGTTGAAGCCGCGCTTCCCCTGTGCGATTGCCAGAGCATCATTAGTGTGGCTCTTGGGAAGCACAAGCAACTTCTCTCGGGTTGCCTTTGTGATATAGCCTCTCGTTTTGACAACGGGGATAGGCAACTCAGAGCAGAGCCTCTGCATTAAAGTCTTCCGCATGATGCCCATGAATGTGGCATCCCGTGTGGAACGACGCTTGCGCTTTTTGAAGTCCTTCTCCGCAATCAACCCCTTGTGGAGTTTCTCGTGACAGCTCTCGCAAAGGGTAACTTGGTTGTCCGGGGCGTCGCCGCCTACCTTCCTGCTCTCCAGATGATGGACATGGAGCCGGACCTCTTTTTTCTTGGTTGCGTGTGCTCCGCAACACTGACAGGTGTACCCGTCTCTCCAAAGCACGTATTGCCGTACATTGTAGTGACCGTACATCTCACCCTGCTGGTAGTCCTCGCCCTGCGGGACAGGTTTGCCTTCCTCGATGGCTTTCAGCAGCTGCAGGTCGAACTCGGCGGTCTCTATGACCACTTTGCTCACGGGCAGGATGCGGCAAACCCTCCTGATTGAGGTGATGTGCTCTTGGATTTTGACCTCCACAGAAGGTGCCAACCATCCCTTGTGCTTGCTGCGGACTCGGTTATCGAAGCGCGGCTTGCGATACCGGGTCTTGCGGTTTCTCCGGGCTCTGCGGAACTCTCGACGGGTGGATAGTAAATCCACCACGTCATTTCGAGGTTTTACTTCTGCGGAGAGTAGTTCTTCCGTTTCGGCAGAAGCCGAAAGTCCGATTGTTTTGCTGCCGGCATCCACGCCGAGGATGACCTCCTGCGTATAGCCGGTGCTGCCAAAAAGCAGCTGGATGGTAAAGGGCGTCCTCTTCTTTATTTTGGCTTTCCCTTCATCCAGCAGATGACGGGCTTTTGCCGGGGAGCAGGGCATCAGCGGACGCCCGTGTTTATTGATGACATACACTGTTTGGCATGATGCCTTCCTCCTTCTTCTTTGATTGTGGCTAACGAAAAAGCCACGCGGCCTTTCGGCCGTCAGGTATCCGTACCCAATGTTATCTCAAGGTTTTCGTGTGCAACACCGCTCCTTACCCTCAGAGCTTTTAATCACACACCGCAGTGCGGCAGGTTCGGATTCACGCCCGCCGGTGCCTATACATACATTCTTGAGTAACGTAGCATTCGTAATGCTTAGGGTAGTCAATCTGGGCTTACGTTTTCTCGCAAGCCCCCTCCAAATCGTTAGATTTGGTGGGGGTTATTGACAAAAATCCTCCTTACAGTTGAGTGATTGAGACGAATGGGAACGCTATGAGTGCTTTCCTACACTGAATCGTCGCCGTCAAAGCGCAGCAGGCCCCGCCGCACGGCATCCGGCAGGACAAATTTCTTTTCGCCGGACTGCGGAAACTGTACGGTCATAACGGCTCCCTGACAGCTGACGATGGTTCCCGTGCCGAAGGCCGTATGGATCACCTTCCGGCCACGTGCCGCACCGGCCATCAGCGCCGTCGTTTCCTCCGACGTCAGGCTCCTGTCCCGCTGCGGAACAGTTTGTCCGGCAGGGGGGATCGCCACCCGCAGCTTTCCCTGAACGGCGGTGCGGCTGGGTGCGGCCCGCAGAACCCGCCGCCGGTCATACATCTGGCCGATGGTCAGAGTTTCCGTTTCGCCGCCGGGGTAGGCGATCATGCAGCGCCCTTCGCAGGCGGCCCTGATAGTGCCCCGGCCTTTTTGTCCGTGGTAATAGGCTTTTCCGCAGAGCTCCTCCCGCAAGGCGGCGAAGAGGTCATCCTCCTCGGTTTTTTCCACCGGCAGTTCCCGGCGCAATTCTCTGATAAACGCAGAGCCGCGGTCGAGGCAGGAGAACAGGTACAGATGGTCCTTTGCCCGGGTCATCGCCACATAAAAGAGCCTGCGCTCCTCCTGATACCGCCGTTCCTCCTCCGGGCCCTTCGGTTCCGTAACGGCCGGCAGAATTCCATCCAGCACGTCCAGAAGGTAGACCGTTTCATATTCCAGGCCCTTGCTGGAATGGACGGTGGAGAGGATCAGCCCCTCCGATGAGGGCTCTGGCGGCGCGGAGACCAGCATCCGCAGGCAGTCCAGCCGGGCGACCAGCGTATTCAGATCGGCTTCCCGTTCCGCCAGCAGGGTCAGGATCTCAAACTTGTTGCCGTCTAATTGCTGCTGTTCCACATAATCCTTGTAGCGCAGCTCCGTCCAGATCCGTTCCAAGCCCCGGGCCGCCGTCTCCTCCAGAAGCTGCGGCAGCAGGTCCATCAGTCCGGCAGCGCTGTCCCGGGCGTACTGGGAGAGAGGGGAGAAGGTGAGCAGCTCCTCCAGAACCGTTTTCCCGGAGCGCTGACAGGCTTCACAGGCATATTCCGCAGCCTTTTTGGTGATGCCGCAGCCGATTTTATAGTAGATGCGGGGAAATGCCTCCGTGTTCCTCCGGTCATTGGCAAAGGCGATGATGTCCAGAAGATCCGCCACCAGCCGATGGGTGAAAAAGGTGTCATCCATCTGTCTGCACCGGAAGGGAAGGCCCTGCCGCTCCATCAGGTCGATCAGCGGCAGGGCGCTGTCGTTGTTGCGGTAGAGGATTGCCGTCTGCCCATCGCAATGGGCCGCCACGTTCAGCAGCCATGCGTACTGGGCCGTGCGGTCTGCCGCCGAGATCAGGTGTACGTTCGCCCCGGACACTCTGGTGGGGCGGACGGTTTTGGGGCGGCGGTCCGTATTTTTACGGATAAACCCGTTGGCCAAACGGAGAATTTCCGGCGTGGAGCGGTAGTTTTCCTCCATCAGCAGCACCCGGGCCTTGGGATAGGTCTGCTCAAACTGCATCAGCGCGTCCGGGTAGGCGGCCCGGAAGCCGTAGATACTCTGATCCTCGTCTCCGACCATGAATAGGTTGCCGGTTTTCCGGGCCAGCAGCTGAATGATGGCGTGCTGGATTTTGGAGGTATCCTGCGCTTCGTCCACGCAGATATAGGGGAAGGCGTCCTGAAAATGGGCCAGAATATCCGGATAATTTTCCAGAATGGTCTTGGCGTAGATCATCTGGTCATCATAATCCATCCACCGGCGCTGCCGCAGCGCCAGATTGTACTGTACATACAGCTCCGGGAACTGGTCGAACCCGGTGTCCAATTCGCCGAGATCCTCTTTGCCAAGCATCATGTTCTTCACATAGGCGATCCCCTTGCGAAGCTCCTTGATCACGCTCTGGGTGGCAAACTCACCGCTGAGCTCCCGGTACAGATCGGAAACGATTTTTGCCAGTTCGCCTTCATTTTCAACCACTGTAAAGGCGCTTCCGCTGCCATGTGTCCGGGTATAAAAATCGATGATTTTAGAGGAAACGCCGTTGATCGTGCGGATCTCCGGGATCTGCGGACAATCCTGGCCAAAAAGCCGGACGAACCGCTTCTGCATTTCCTTGGTGGCCGCCTTGGTGTAGGTCATGGTCAGGATCGCGTCCGGAGAGATCCCGCAGCAGCAGAGCATATAGCCCAGCCGGGTCACCAACACCGTGGTTTTTCCGCTGCCGGGTACGGCCAAAAGCAGCACTGCGCCGTCGACAGCGTGTACCGCCGCCAACTGCTGCGGGTTGAGCTGTGATGTGTATTTCCGGTCAAATTTGCTTCTGGTCATGCTGACGATCCCTCTGGACTTTCTGTGGCGTTTGTATCCTGAATGGCAGATAGCTTCAGAATGATTGTAGCACAAACCGCTCTGAAACTCAATCAAATCCCATTTGCCATATGCATGGACTGTCTGCGCAGGGACATACAGATTCGCAGAAAGCGTTCTAAGTTTTCAGCTCCAGTCTTCGTATAGTATATATGCTTTACAGCGTTTCGCACTTGAATGTAAAAGTGAAATTCCCTATGTGATATACTCTGGAAAGAGAACTGCCGTAGATGCCCGCCGTGGTGGTCATTGTCATGGCGGTCTGCAAGTGTCCCTCCATTCCCACGCTGATGGTCTCCACTCTGGTGGCTGTGGTGTTGGCGATGCTCGTTCAGGGGCAGTCGCTCTCCGGTATTTTGAATATTCTGGACAGCGGATTCTCCATTGACACCGCGCTGCCCGAGTTCAACCGGCTGGTGAACAGAGGCGGGCTGCAAAGTATGCTGTGGACGGCGGCTCTGGGCATCCTCGGTATGCTGTACGGCTCCATCATGGAAAAGACCGGCTTGCTGGAGGCTCTGCTATCCAAAATGGATCCTCTGGTGAAGTCTACCGGCGGGCTTGTCACCGCTGTTGTCCTGACGTGCACGCTGCTGCTGATGGCAACGGCATCTCAGACCTTGGCAATCGTGGTGGGCGGCAGAATGTATATCGGCGAGTTCAAGAAGAAAAACCTCCTGCCCCAGACCCTCTCCCGTACCTTGGAGGACTCCGGCACGATCATCAGCCCTCTGGTTCCGTGGTCTCTGTGCGGCGCCTATATGGCGGGCACCTTGGGGGTCTCCACCATGTCGTATCTGCCCTTTACCATGTTCTGCTGGCTGTGCCCTGTACTGGCCATTGTATATGGCTTCACCGGCAAATTCTTCTGGAAGACCGGCGAAAAGTCCAGCCAGAAAGTCTACCAGCTCAGCACATTGATGGAAGCGTCCTGATAAATTCGTTGAGATAAGACCGCACAAAGAACAGCTGCCACAAGTAAGCGAACAGGCTTATTTTTGTGGCAGCTGCCTTTTTCACGCGAGACAAGGTCATGCGGCGCCCGACAGAAACACCCGGCCAAAACTCACGTGAGACATATACAGCCCGCATAAATAGTGGCAGACACGGATGCGGCTGCCGGTATTTTGCGGCAAACGAGATCAAGACCTCGTAAGTAGGAGAACGTGACACGCGGATCGCAAAAGCTGCGTGTAAGAATGGGAAACTGTGTCGGCGATCCGGGCGGCGTTATCGGCTGCGGGTATGGGCCGGCTCCTCCGGGCAACTGGCCATGACGCTCCCGGAATCTCCCAAAAGCCGGAAGCGGCGGTACGATGCTGTGTGACGGCGGGGAGAACCTCCAAAATTGACTGATCTCCTGCGGAGCGTACTGATATGTTGCTATTTTGCCGCAGGTTCGGTATAATTGCGTTATACCAGCGAAAAATACAAGAATGCGAGGAGATAATACAATGAAATTTCAAAGAGGTGTAAAATAAAGAAAATGCGCGTAAAAGAACGTAGTTTTTTCAAGGGTTTGCTGGTTTTTCTGTAAAATACGGTAAGCTGTTATAAAAGCTGTTAGGGGTAAATATAGGGGTAGAAATCAGCCCCTTATTCTGGCTTCGGAACAGCGTAAAAAGTTGCATTTTGTCGTTCTTTATGATATGCTCACCGTGGCGCTACCAGTTAACGGCGGCGGTTTGGCCCCCATTTCCGGGGGTAACTTCTTGCCCCCTGATCTTGCGAAAGGGGGGCTGCTCATGAGTACATCCGAAGTTCTTCAACTTTGCCTTGTCATCATCGGTATTTGCAGCCTGTTCATTCAGGCAAAAAAGAAGTAACCGCCCAGCCTCCAAGCAAGCGGTTACTTCTTAACCAAGTGGGGAGCTAACCATCTGCCGGTAGCGCCTCTTTCTATTTTCATTATAGCGATTTCTTTCGTGATGTCAAGTTTCGCTTTGCATAGAGCAGTTCCCCGCCGAGTGGCGGGGAACTGCTCATTTTATAGGGATTTACTTGCCCTGATAGGCACGATACAGGAACGTGACGATTTGTGCACGGGTGCAGGTGCTGTTGACGCCGAAGGTGCCATCTGCCATGCCGTTGGTAACTCCGAGTTGACCGCCAAGCGGTTGGTAGAACACGCGTTGGAGCATCACAAAATCGGCGTTGAGGGTCAGACCATGGTCATCATTGACGAGTGTCAGATCATCTTCAACTGCCGGGACTTCGGGCGGAAGGATCGCGGCGCTTGGGTGACGCTGTTCCCCCAGCACCGGAAGCTGAACAACTACGGTTTCGGCGGTCTGCTGATCTCCCTGACCGGCATGACGTGGTTCGTTGCGATCGAATACTGATACGGCGGCAACAAGCTCATGCTCAGTAAGCAGATTTTCGCGTATCACAAGAAGCACAGCAAGGTCTACGACAGTTATAAGCTCTTCAGCGATATGGTCAGCGCAGGCGGGGACGTCTGTGCCGGGGGGAACCGCGCGAGCGGTGGGGCCCCGGGGAACGGCGGCCCCGACGCGCATGACCAGCAAGCGAAAAAGCGCTTGATGCGTCGGCTCGTCGCTGTACTCACTGTCATACAAAATTCGCAGCCTGGCACGTCGCAGCCTGGCACGGCTGCGGCCGCGGAACTGTAAGACGCCGGAAAAGTGCGGGAAACCGCACTTGACCCCCGGCTGGTAGCACGGGGGTGCTATTAGTCATGGTGGTTTGTACCAAAGCCTTTCATATCAATGGTTTGAGGGTGATTTTATAGAGATACTGATTGACTATCTCCGATTTACCTCAAAAATACATAATTGGGTTGATTTGGCGGAAATGCTGGGACTGTAAAAAGTAGATTGGGAGCAGGGAAAGGCTCGTGACGGCTGGCTCTATCATGAGTTCTTCGGTGGGATTCATCTCTATCACGGTGGCCGTGATGATGCCGGTGTGGAGCTGTCCGACGCTGGCTGCCGGATGCTGGAAACCTGCAACGGAAATTCCTTCGATTGGATCGCCCTGTTTAGCTGCATCCGGGAGCAGGGCGATGAAATGAATCCTCGCCCCGCTCCACTCTCCGCCGTGCCACACGGCACAGCAGCGCCACAGCCGTACTCATACGCCCTCACCTCCGAACAGCAGCGCCGCCACCAGCGTCTCCAGCTCCTCCAGCCGGGTCTCCTGTGTGGGATGCGCCGCGCGGTAGTCGGCCCGCAGGGTCTCCGAGCAGTCCGCCTTGCCGGACAACTCATAGCCCTCCGCCAAGGGCCTATATACCGCCCCATCCTCGTCCGTCACGCTGTCTGCCGTGTAGCTCCGCGCGTTTTTGATGGTCAGCGCGGGCGTATTTGTCCCAAGCTTGTATAAATACAAGATCATGCCGTTTCTCCTTATATAAATTTACCGCTCTGTATAATCACGCCGCCGTTTCTCGTTACATTTCCGCCGCTGCCCAGCGTGGCTGGGACCTTGTCCGGAAGCATGGCCACCCCACCGAGATCGGTAAATACGCCGTACTTGCTGCCGCCGTATTCTCCCCCTAGTTCTGTTTCGATTATGTCGATATGCCCGGCACCAAAACAGTTGATAACCATTTCAAAATTATGAAATTTACAATTCCAAAGATCACAACAACCGCGGTTGACTGTTGTTGCGGCACGCCCGACCTGTCCTCCGTTAGGTGACACATAGCCGGTAAAGGAACACTCCCGCGCCATGACCTCGCTGGTCGAGCAGTAGACGCAGCTTTCACCATACGGTATGTTTGATCCAAGTTCCCATTTCAGCTTCTCCATTATCACCGGCGCACTGCAGTTTTTCAGCGTAAAGCCCCGCGTAAACACGCAGTCTCCCAAATTGTTCGCGTGGAACGAGAGGCTGCCATAGCCGTGAAAGTCCTTCACGTAAACAATGTCGGAATTCGTTCCGCTGAGAGTGATGTCATGATGCTCAGTCAGCAAGCGGGGAAGGGAGTTGAGATAGGCTTGCAGCTCCGACGCAGGTATGGTGACGGCTCGGGATGGCACGCCGGTGGCCAGCACCTTTCTTCGCACCGGGCCGCAGTCGCTTTCAGTGATAAGACCGGCAGGGGAGCAGAGCACCTCTGCGCCGCCGTCCTTGCTGACGGTCTGGCGCAGGTAAAACCGCAGCACCGTGTCGCTTCCGGCTTGAATACGCGGCTGTTCTTTGACCTGATCGACCGTCGCTACAACAAGGAAGGCAATTTTAACATGGTTTTCACCAGCAACAAAAATCCGGCTCTCTGGCGTGAGGACTTTAATGAGGACTCTACACTTCTGTGTGCGCTGGACCGCATCTTTGATGAAGCTACGGTATTCAAGCTGCGGGGCGAGAGTTTCCGCGGGAAGAAACTGGATACAGTTTCTGTACAGACTGGCAAAGTAAAGGCCGTTGAGCTGCTGGCTGACCAGCAAGAAGAATAATATTTATTTGCCAATCTGGGTTGTTTGGTTTTTCTATCTGAGCTTTGATTAGCGATTTCAGTTGAGCCCGCAATGGTTTTCCTGGCGAACGCTAACAATCCCATTCCGGGTCAAGAGTGGGTCAGGAACAGGGGACTCCAATTTTTCTGGCATGGTGCCCCAAATTTTTCTTGCGTGGTGGAATGGCTCATGGTATTATAAAAGTGCAATCGCAAGAAAAGTTATAAAGGGGGCGCTGACTTGCCAAGAGGAAAACTGTTAAACGGTCTGGTAACGCAGCAAAAGGTATTACGGGCGGCGGTGGCGTTGTTCCTGGAAAAGGGCTACACCAGAACTACAACCGGAGAGATCGCAAAGGCGGCGGGCATCGGACAGAGTTCATTCTTCCATGTTTTTCCCAGTAAGGAGGCGCTGCTGCTGGAACTGGTAAAGCGGATGTTCAGCGGGCAATTCGCTCTGGCGGGGCAGCACAGCGGGGAACAAGATCCTGTGCTCCTGTACGCCGTGGAAACGGCCCTCCAGCTCCACATCGCCGAGCTGACCGAGCCGCTGCGGGAGTTGTATGTGATGGCATACTCTCTGCCATCCATCGCGGCATATCTTTACAAAAGCACAACGAAGCGGCTGCAAACCATCTTCGGGCCTTATCTGCCGGAGGCGCAGCCCAAGGACTTCTACGAGATGGAGATCGCGTCCGCCAACATTATGCGGGGGTTCATGTCGGTTCCCTGTGACGTGTATTTCACGATGGAGGCCAAGATCTCTCGCTTTCTGGACTGCTCGCTGAAGCTCTATGACGTACCGAAGGAGAAGCGGGCGGCGATCACGGCGGCCGTCTTGCGGATGGATTTGCACACAATGGCTTTGGGCATCATCCAAAAGACCGTCCAGCAGGCGGAAAAAGGCTTTGAAGCTCTGACGGAAAAACAAATTTAGGCAAGGGGGTATCCCCTTGGAGAAGCCCAAACTCTTTCATCATGGAGGGATCACAATGAAAAGAAGATTTCTTAGCTTGCTTACCGCGTTTGCTCTGTGCCTGACCCTGATCCCCACAACAGCGTTCGCGGATGACGAGGAAAGGGGAGAAGATGTTTCCCCATGCATCTGCGAAACAGCCTGCACGGAAGAGGCCATGAACCCTGACTGTCCCGTCTGCGGCGCAGAGGACGCGCAGCCCGAAGATTGCCGCGCTCCGAAGCTTGCGGACGAAACCGGCAGCACGCCGACCCCTGAAGAAGGCCCTGTCCCCGCCCCGGGCGGCGCGGATGAGGAGCAGTCTGGTAAGGAGCAGCCTGACGCACCCGCCGGGGGCGAAGACCCGAACGCCCCCGCCGAGGACGAGGGATCATCCGCACCAGCGGATGATGAACTTGGCAGTGATGCCGCTGCCGCCGAAGTAAGCCCTGTCGCAATGCGGGCGGCGAATGGCATCAGTGCGCGGGCGGCGAATGGCACGATTACCCTCGGCAGCACCGTTCTCGACATCACACAAAGCTCTATAAGCAGCACTTACGATACGACCGGCGGCTTCAAGTATGACGCCGCCACGAAGACGCTGACGCTGCGAAACTGCACGATCGACACTTATACAAAGGTCTCGTCCGAGCAATTGCCCGGCATATTCAATTACTATAACGTCTTTCTCGACAGTCGTAATGTCGGGACGCTGAACATCGTGCTTGAGGGCAGCAATTACATTGGTGATTCCAGTAGCTTGAAGTATATGCCCGCCACTTCCGGTGTGAATACGCCGCGCTATCTCGGCATCTGGGGCAATACCGTCCGCTTCTCCGGCAGCGGGAGCCTGACCATTGAAGCCCAGACCTTCCCCATTCAGTCCGGCGGCATTGAGACAAGCGGGAGCGTGGATCTGACACTGCGCAGCTACATGAATGGAACCGTGACGCGGAGCATGGCCGTTGGCGCCGGGACGAGCGTCACCGCAGAGGCACAGGGAAACAATCTGGACTTCTACGCGCTCAATGTCAAGGTCGATCTGACAGTAAACGGCACGCTTAATGCGACCACCAAGGGTTGTGTATACCAAAATGACTATCCCGTCGCCCTGCTTGTGGGCGGAACACTGCGCGTCGTCGGCGGTCAGGTGACCGCCACGAGCGACGGTCGGAACGGCAATGACGGCTGTCAGGGCTACGGCATCAAGGCCAATGCACTGGAGATCGGCGGCGGGGGAAGCGTCCGTGCCTATTCCAACGGCTACAGTACGAAGACCAACCGATACGACGGCAAGGAAGCTATTTACGTTTCCTCGAACCTGACGGTCGACCTCGGCGGCTATCTGTACGCGAAAACACAGAACCCGATTCTTTCAAACGAGAATGAAAACGGCGCGCTGAAGGTCAACGGCCGCTGGGATCTTTCCGGGACCAATGGAGACACGGCATACACAAAGGCTGTCATAACAAAGCCGGTGAACGGCAGCATCTACGAGAATGTGATTCTCGGAACAACCGTAAGCCCTGAAAAAGAGGTGGAGATCAGCGGCATCCGAAATGTCATGCTGGTACTCAGCTACTATAAGGGTCAATATAATGAGGGAAAAACCTGGTACTATCGCAACGCCGACCGCCCCGGGGATACAGATTCCATCAAGCAGAATGTTTACAGCTCCGGCAGCACGCAGCAGGAGCTGAACCTCAAAGAGGGCTTCAGCAAAGTCCTTGCGGCGGACTACAATAATTACTACGGCATCGACGTGCGGGAGGGTGAGCACACCGTCGTGCTCGATGGTCTTGCAATCGTGCGCGATCACACCTTTCTTACCGTGCGCAGCGGCGCGACGCTGAACCTGAAGCTCATAGGCAAGAGCTATCTGAAAAGCGGCAGCGCACCCACCATCTATGTGGAACAGGGCGGCACGCTGAACCTCATCGGCGGGGGCATGGCGCAGTCCTCACTGGCGCTCATGGGCGGTCTCACAGCGGCAAGCGGCGCAACTGTGAACTTCAAGGACTGTGCCATTTACACTGCGGGCAAAACCATCGGTGGAACAGGTGCCAACATATCCATTGAAAACAGCTGGATTAGCGCCAGCTTCGTCGGAAATCTGCGCGTCACGCGCAGCACCCTGGAGGGGGAGCACTCCGGCGGCACGGTGAAGATCGACCGTAGGAGCAACGCCAACCTGACGGACGCCTCCGGCAAGGCGGTCACCGGCGTCACGGACCACAGCGGCAATCCTGTTTACCGGACAAAGGTCGAGCTGGAGGACATGAACCAGAGCCGGAACCTCATGATGATCACCTACCGCACCGACGCTACCAGCGGCACCATGCAGTCGACTTTTTGCCCGTTGGTCACACAACTGTGCGTGAATATCCCCAACACTGTCAACGATGACATTATTAAGGATCTCACCATGCTCGTCGGCGACAACACTGTCTACCTCTGGCTTCCGGCTGGTACAAAGATCATGAGCGTGGAGGGCTTTCAGGACGACGGCAGTTCGCCGGTCGGCTTCATCCATGATCCGCAGAAGGGCGCGCCCATCATCACCACCGCCGACAACAGCGCCAGCGGCAAGATGATCCTGCTCAACCTGCTCCTCGCCTCGGGCGTGCTCGCCTTCCGCGGCACATCCGGCGGAGACAACACCGCGCTCTGTGCGGGCTATCTGGGGGACTCTGCAAAGGACACCTGGATCGACTATCACCCTGAGAAGGACGTCAAGCTCCAGGCGGATTGGAAGTTTATCACAGACTTCGGCATCCGTATGCTTACAGGCGGCGAGGCGGAGGTCAAGCTCAACGGACTGGACCTGAGCGGTCCGAACAAGCGCGTGGAGCTGGATGACCGCTCGAAGCTCTCCATCGTGCTGATGGAAAACACTGAGAGTGTCATGAGGTCCAACGAAGGCAGCACCGATGCGGTCTGGACGCTCAAGGGTTCGGGCGGTCTGACCATCAAGGGGCAGTCCGGCGGTGAAAAGCTGACGCTCCGCGGCGACCACGCCATAGACGGCAGCACCAGCGCCTCCCTGACATTCAATGGCATCACGCTCATCAACAACTGCACGAACAAACCGGGGACGATGCTTGGGAAACTCACCATCTCAAACAGCCTGGTCTTCGGTCTTGGCACGGTCAACTGTGCCAACATTGTCATCAACGGCGGCAGTGTCGATCTGGATGTTCCAGTGAACACGGTCGTGAAAGATTCCAACGGCAATGAGCTGAAAAAGGTCACCCTGACCCTTTCGGAAAAGAATGCCGCCGTGGAGGACGTCACCCTTTCCGGGCTTCCAGAAGGTACGGCATTTAACGACAGCCATATCACTTCCGACGGCAGCGGCAAGCTCTACCTCTGGGTCCCCAAGAACGCGGAGGTGGTAACTGTGACCGTCGGCGGGAATAAGTACTATCCCAAGTCGGACGGCAGCATGACCATCGGCGATGTGCCGGAGTTCACCAGCCCGACGGAGGATGTCAGCTGTGTGGTCGAGAGCAGTGAATACATGACTCTGACCGTTGAAGTCACCGGCACGCCCGCGCCCGCGCTGCAATGGCAGGTCAGCCGGGACGGCGGCAAGACCTGGGAGAATATCGAGGGCGCGACGGAAGCCACCTATCAGGCGCTCCTGCCCCTGTCCCTGCACGGCGCAAAGTTCCGCTGCGCGGCGACGAATAAGGATGGCACGACATATTCCCATACATTTACCGCCTACTACTGTCCCGCATATCTGCGCGGCGCGGCCTCGCCCATGCGGGGAAACGGTGAATTCATTCAGGGCGAGACCGCGACCATTACCGCCGGTTTTTACGACGGCCAAACCCGGTATCCCATAAGCTCTCTGACGGGCGTCACAGCGGAATACCGCTGGAAGTACTGCAGAAACGTTATGCCAACGGAAGAGGAGTGGGCTAAGATCCCACCCGCGGGCGAATCCTATCCCATCACCATCACGGATGAAATGGACTATCAGTGTGTTTGCTTCCATGTCACGCTGACCTATCCCGGCAATACGGTCAAGACCGTGACCGGTTACTGGCGGCTCCTTGTGTGCGTCACACCTGTGGTCACGGAGCAGCCGCAGAGCGTGTCCGCGGCTGTGGGTGATTCGGTGACATTCTCCGCCAAGCTGATCAAGCAATATCTCAACACACTGGAGTATCAGTGGCAGAGCAGCACCGACGGCGGCCAAAACTGGATGGACATCGAAGGCGCCGGCGGCAAAAGTGCGGCGGACTCCTGGAACTACACGCCCAGCTACACGCCCAGCTACACGATCCCGTCCGTCACGGCGGCACAGAGCGGCCAGTTGTTCCGCTGTGTGCTCTGGAACACGAACAACCATATGGGCAGTGACCGCGTGAGCACGCCTCCCGTATACTCCGAGCCCGCGACACTCACCGTGACGCCGCCCGCGCACGAGCACCGCTACGGCGATTGGAGCAAGGACGGTACGAACCACTGGCACGAATGCACCGATGCGGCGTGCCCGAATAGAGAAGAAAGCATCAAGGACAAAGCGGCGCACGTCTACGACGATGAGCAGGATACGACCTGCAGCGTCTGCGGCTACGAACGCACCGTGACGCCCGAGATCGTCCCTGTTTCCCAAATCACGCTTAACAAGGCGGAAATTTCGATTTCTGTTGGAAACAGCGAAACGCTGACCGCCACGGTCGCGCCTGAGAACGCCGCCAACAAGGCTTTGACTTGGGCGTCCTCTGACGAGGATGTTGCCACCGTAGCCCCTGACGGCACCGTGACGGCGGTCAAGGCAGGTGCCGCGACGATCACCGCCACCGCGACGGACGGTTCGGGCAAATCTGCCACCTGCAAGGTCACCGTGACCGACGGCACCACGCCCTCTCAGCCCGGCGGCTCTACGGGCGGCAGTTCCGGCGGTTCTTCCTCCGGTGGTGGCGGCGGCTCCAGCAGCACGACGCCCACCAAGCCTGAGACCGCCACCAAGCCCGACGGTACGAAGGTGGAGACGGTCACAAAACCCGACGGCACCAAGGTGGAGACCACCACCGGCAAGGACGGCTCCGTGACCAAGACCGAGACGAAAACGGAGACGAAACCGGACGGAACGAAGGTCGAGACCAAGAACGAGACCGAGACCAACAAGGACGGCTCGAAGGTCGAAAGTGAGACCCGGACCGAGACCAAGAAGGACGGCACGGTGACGGAAAGCAAGACCGAGACCATCACCTCCAAGGACGGGACGAAGTCTGAAACGAAGTCGGAAACCAAAACCGACAAAAACGGCGTGACCTCCGGCACGGAGACCACCAAAACCACCACGGCCAACGGCTCCACCGGAATGACCATCACCACCATCGAGAACGGTGAAAGCAAGACGGCGGCGGAGGCGAAGGTCAGCAGCAAGGCCGTGGAGGATGCCAAGAAGAACGGCGAGGCGGTGAAGGCTCCCGTGGAGGTGGAGGCTTCCCGCAACAGCAATACCGCCCCCACCGTCAAGGTGGAACTGCCCAAGGGCACAGGCGAAACGAAGGTGGAAATTCCCGTTTCCAACGCGACCCCCGGCACGGTGGCAGTCCTCGTCCACCCCGACGGTACGGAGGAGATCTTGAAGGACTCCATTCCCACGGAGGGCGGCATCCGGCTCACCGTGAATGGCGGCGCAACGGTCAAAATCGTTGATAACTCTAAGGATTTCATCGACACGCAAGACCACTGGGCCAAGGGCGCCATCGATTTTGTCAGCGCCCGTGGGCTGGTGAACGGCATGACCGCCACGAGCTATGCGCCCAACAACTCCACCACCCGGGCACAGCTGTGGACGATTCTGGCACGGCAGAACGATGCGGACTTGACCGGCGGCGCGACCTGGTTCGAGAACGCGCAGAACTGGGCAAAAACCAAGGGTATCTCTGACGGCGCGAACCCCAACGCCGCCATCAACCGCGCCCAGATGGTGACGATGCTGTGGCGGGCCGCGGGCCAGCCTGTGGCGGGCGGTGCGGCGAGCTTTACCGACATCTCCGCTGACAGCTACTACGCGCAGGCCGTGTCTTGGGCCGTGGAGAACGGCATCACCACCGGCGTGGGCGGCGGTCACTTCGACCCCACCGCCACCTGCACGAGAGCGCAGATTGCCGCGTTCCTGGCACGCTCCATGAAGTGACGCAAAAAAACAGCTCCGGTCCCTTTTACGGAAAGGGACCGGAGCTGTTTGCTGTGAACTGCGGCTGTTTTTGTAAAAAGCGGGACACATTTTGCGCCGCTGGAATCAATGATGGCCACCCGGCCTCAGAGTAAGCGCCTCATAATCCACCGTCTGGCAAGATCAAAGTAGAGATGAGATAATTGAGACCGAGGTATCAAAAGCCCCATCGGTACCAAAAGCCTCAAGGAGGTCTCAGGAATGCCGGACGAGTTTCAAACCCTGAAAAAAGAGAGATGTATCGAAATCATAAAAGCGTACAACGGAAGCGGTATGCCAAAGCGGCAATGGTGCCGGGAGCATGGAATCGGCTACAGCACGTTCATGCGTTGGCAGAGGAGCCTGCGAAATGATCTTGCGGAAGAGATCATGGTTACACAGGCAGTGGTTGTCTGCTCATTCGATTCAAAACCGCAGACAGAACTATATGTATTGCAATCATATACCGTAAAGGAAATCGACCAATATCTCTGGCAATTAGGAAAGGCGAATTTTCCCAAGAAATACTGACGGTGCGTGTATGGCAAGCGTAAAAAGAGGGCAAAGCGCCTAAGCGGGGGAGACGTTCACTTTGTCAAAACAACTGTCACCCCCCCTCCTGGCTCGCCCTTCCCTTAATTGAACAAAAATATCATTTTGTTCAATTAGATTTCCGTCCCCCCGACACCCTGCTTGGGCATTTCGAATTATTTTTGACATCAATTCGACCATTTTCCTCTTGGCCTCATGACATTATAATGTCATAATAGTTTTCAGAAATTACCATCAAAACGTCGCATATACGGAGGATCTATCGATGGATGAGAAAAGCAACAAGGTCAAGCTGCTGGTCTACGCCACGGAGGACGACCGCGCCCGCATCAACGCATCAAAATGGCGGCAGCCAAGCTGCACATGAGCATGAGCCAGCTGATTTTGGACAGCGTTTTAGAGCAGGTGGCCAGCATCGAGGAGCTGGAAAAAAACGGAGGTGCCCGGGAATGAAAACCATCGCCGTGATGAACCAGAAGGGCGGCACCGGCAAGACCACCTCCGCCATCAATCTGGCGGGCGAGCTGGTGCGCCGTGGCAAAAAGGTTTTGATCGTGGACATGGATACTCAGGGCAACGCCACCAGCAACCTGTCCCTGACGGAGATCCCCGCCGCCACGCTGACGGACGTCATCGTGTCCAAGACCGCCACGCTGGCGGACACCGTCTGCCACACCTCCACCGAAAACCTCGACCTGATTCGGGGCGGCAGCCTGCTGGCTCCGGCGCTGGCCGCCATGCAGGAGATGCCCTTTGGCCGGGACACCACCCTGCGCCGCCTCCTGCCCAAGATCCCCGATACTTACGATTTCGTGTTTTTCGACTGCTCCCCCTCTCTGGAGAGCCTGTTCAATATCAACGTGCTGGTGGCCGTTCAGTATGTCCTCATCCCCATCAAGGTGGATAAAAACTCCATCGAGGGCTACGACGTTATGCTGGAGACCATCCAGTCCGTCCGTGAGATCGTCAACCCGGACATCCGGGCCTTGGGCATCTTCATGACCGCCGTGGAAACCGGCTCCAGCCTTGACCGGGAAATGATCGCCAACTTCCCCGCCATGCTGCCGGGTCTGGCCTTCCAGACGTACATCCGCAAGAATATCGACGTGAAGAAGGCCCCGCTGGCCCTCCAGCCCCTGTGCTTCTTCTCCCCCCGCTGCACCGCCACCGGCGATTACGCCGCCCTGTGCGACGAAATGCTGGCAAGAATGGAGGGCTGATCCATGGCAGGTAAAAAAAGCCCCTCCATCTTCTCCACCCTGCAAAAGACCACGGAAAACGCCAGCGCCGTCAACGGCGAACTGACCCGCCAGCTGCCCGTGGCGTCTCTGGTGGATAACCCCTTGAACCGCTTCTCCATGGCGGAGGACGACGAGTTCCTCTCCACCATGCGCTCCGTGGAGCAGGACGGCTTTTTGGAGGACATCGTGGTCACGCCCGATGGCGAGAACACATGGCGCATCATCAGCGGACACCGCCGGGTGATGGCCGCCCGGAAGCTGGGCAAGACCGCCGTCCCCTGTAAAGTCCGCCGGTATCCAGACAAGCTCTCCGAGCTGCGGGCGCTGATGGGCGCCAACGTCCACCGGCGTAGCCTCTCCCCCTTCGACATGGCCCGCCAGCTGGAAACGCTGCGGGAAGTCCTCTCGGAAAGCGGACAGCTCCCCGATGGGACCAAGGAGCAGGCGGAGCTGATGGCCGCACAGAGCGACCTGAGCCGGGCCACGGTGGAGCGGTATCTGGATCTTCTGAATCTGGATGAGACCATGACCGGCTGGGCCGAGCGGGGCGAGATGACCATGACGGACGCCTATGAAATGGCCCGCCGGAAGAACGTCCACCTCCAAGCCGCCGTGGAGGAATATGTCGCTCACAACAACGCCAACGGGGACTTCCCCGGCCTTGTCCACCGGGCAATCGCCTGGGCGAAAGCCGCCGAGCTGCCCCCGCCTCCGCCCAAGCCCGCCCCGGCCGCCAATCCTCTGCGGACGGTGGATTCCTTTGGCCGGGCCGTCCGCCGCTCCACTGCGCAGCTGAAGGCGCTGGATCTCTCCGCCGACGTGGACCGCACCACCGCCCGGAAAAAGCTGGACACCTGCCTTGTCAATCTGGAGGAGCTGCGGCGAACGGTGGAGGCCCTGAAGGCCGGTCTGGACGGCTGATCCCCTCCCCTGCCCCGCACTGTCCGCGCCGCGCAAAACCGCATAGAAAACAACGGTAACGGGACGCGTGTGCGTCCCGTTACGTCATATTGGCCGTCCCTTCCGTGAAAACAATCGGAAAACGCGCGCTTTTGCGCCGTACAACCCACCAAACCCGCTTGACGTATCCGTTCCATTCCTGTACTCGCGGGAACCTGTATTTAAGGAGGTCAGTTCTATGGCAAACTCCGCTTGGCTGCAAGCACTTTCTCATCGGCCTGAGTTGTGGTATGAAAACATGACGGACAACTACCCCGCAGAACTGAGCCGTATGTACACCGGACTCAGAACTCTGGCAAATGACGGGAGCGTATACGGCTTTTTCCTACAACTGAAGGATCTTTTTGAAGGGATGATCCGCTGGTACGCCCTGACGGGCATCGCCTATGCAGAGCATCTTGAAAAGAAAGAGCTGCCTGCGCTCCTGTGTGATCCCGAGCGGTCCCTGTCCTTCGGCGACTGGGTGAATACGGTCCCGCAGAAGCTGACCGCCGACCCGCAGCTTGCCGAAAGCCCTCTGGGAAAGCTGCTGAAAGAATTGTCAGAGCAGTACAACAAGGGAAAAATCGTCAGGTGGCGCAATGACACAGTCGGCCACGGCGCACTCCAGCCCGACGGATCCGAAGAGTTTCAGAACAGTCTGGAAACGAACCTCAGTTTTTTGACGGACTGCCTGAAATCCAATGCGCATCTGGCGCGGCAGATCACCTATTCAAAAAACGGAGACGGAGAGCTCTGCTGCACCGCAGATAATGTGACCTTTTGCCTGAGCCCGTTTATCCGGGAGGTCGATGGAGATATCCGCCTGTTTGACTCTCTGACCAACAAGCCGGATCTGTGCTTAGCGCTGAGTTATCGGACCGGTCAGCGCACAACGGTGCGCATCCCCTATCTTTTCGGACTGCGTGCCCGGTATTACGGAGACACTCCGATCACGCTGAACGGCTCCTTTGATGAGGAGGTCTATACCGAGCGGATCGAAGCCGCCCTCCGGTTTTACCATGACACGGACCGGTACTGGAAGCAGGCCCACTATATGAATTGGCTCACGCAGTGCCTTCAGCACCATGAGAAAGGCGTATTCCTTTTACAGGCGGATTCCGGTACTGGCAAGAGCACCTTTTCCCACTATCTGGACGGCTTTGGAGGCGCCGCTCTGAAAAAACAGGGGATCACCTGCCGCGCATACTACTTCAGCCGTATGTCTTACCGGACAAAGCAGGAGTTTGCGGCCACCCTGAGCGATCTGTTCTCGCAGGCGCCGGAAGACGAAGACCGGCTGCACAGCGGCAGCTGGCCTCCGCTGTCTCTGGACACGAAGCCGGAGCAGCGTGGGAATGAGATGGCCGCTTTCCTAAAAGCCTTCCGGGCATATCACAGCCGCTGTTATGGCCACCAAAAGCTTCTTCTGATTCTGGACGGGATCGATGAAATGGCGCCCGGAGATACGGATCTGCTTCATTTTGTCCCTGATTCGGCGCTTCTGGACACGGGAACCTATGTGCTGGTCACCTATCGCTCCAAACAGGCGGAAGCCACCTTTCAGCGGGATTTTGTAGAAAGCTTCCCCTTCACTGAGCGCAAAGCCTTCCAAGCGGGCGAAGAAAACAGGGCGCTTTTGAAGAAGGCCGTGCAGGAGAGCGTCCTGATCGGCGACAGACCGCCTACAGCGGATGAGACCGATCGGGTGTGCGCGGTGCTGAACGACCGATTTACCGGCCTTCCGGTGATCCGCGCCGTGCTGAAGGATGCGCAGACAGCTGACGCGATGAACAGTGCGTCCTCCCTGCTGTCATTTTATACGGAGTATCTCCGTCAGTTCTACGGCACGGAGCGGTTCGCTCCGGTCAAAACCGTTTTGCTGACGCTTGCGCTGGCCTACGAGCCGCTGAGCGTCAGGATGATCAGCCATCTGGCAGCGGGCGCTCCCCCAACGGTTGAGCTGCTGGCTATTATGCGCGATATAACGCCGCTCCTTCTAACGGTGCGGGATCGGGATGGTACGAAATACATTCTTGGCCATCCTGACTTTGGCGAGCAGATGCGGAAGGAATCCTCAGAAGAATGCCGCGCTCTGGTCGAAGCCTGGCGTGAGGAGATCTCCGGTGAACTCGAGCTGCCGCCCAGCGATTACGGGCTTATGACCTATATCGCCGGGGGAATGTATCTGTGGTCAAAGGATATTTTACAGGAGCAGTTTTTAGAGCCCGCGCTTGTAAATCAAATCGGGATCATCGCCGGCAGGTATTCCAAGACAGCTAATACCGCAGGGCACTTATCCCGCATGGTACGGCTGTTCAGCAGCGAAGAGCAGGGAATGGCCGAGCTCTGGAAGGCTACCGGCGAGGTGCAATATGCGGTCAGGGCCCTGGATGCGACCACAGCGTGTATTCCGAATCTGATCCAGTTGGAGGATCGTGTTGGCTGTGAACGCATCGAGCAGGTCATACAGGACTTGCTCGCACAGATGCCGGCGGAAACGGAGCATCAGGCAGAATTTGCGATGGCATTCTTTCCCAATTATGCAAACCGTGCTACAATGGCTGAAAAATTCGGAGATATGGAGAGAGCCCAGGCTTACCATGAAAAGGCAACCGATATTCTCTTTTCGCACCCCGAGCGTATCCCAAAGGAACTGCAGATGCCCTTCATTCACAATTGCGGCGTCAGCCTTCTGCACACAGAGCCTGAAAAGACGCTCCTGCTTTGCGACTACCAGCTGGCCATCCCGGGATGCAGCCCCTTTGAGCGCGCCAATGCGCTCCTGCTGAAGAGCAATGCGCTGAAAGCGGTTTCTCCGCCCCGGCAGGAGGAAGCGGGTCAGTGCATCCGGGAGGCGGTCGCCATCACGGAGCACGAGCGCCCGAGATCCTCTATGGATGCGGAGATTTATCCGCACGCACTCATACATCTGGGGGAGCATCTGTGTCACGCAGAGCAGGATTTTGAAGGCGCCATTGACGCGCTGACCACAGTGCTCGACATTTATGACACGCGATATAAATTCGGAGAGCTGCCGGACCGCTTTGTAGCCGCACGGATTCTCTCCCAAATAGGCTCTGCGTATTGCGGCATCGACCAAAGAACCGGCGGCGCAGAACAGAAAGCGCAATGCCTGTGGTTCTGCAATCAGAGCATCTCGGTTTACCGCAAGGCGCTGGAGGAGCATATTCGTTTCCGTCCGGCGTCTGCGGAGCCCATCTTCCTTAGCGCGGCCTCTGTGTACCACTATTACAAGGAGTATGATACCGCGTTCGCCCTGATCGACGAGGTGGCGCAGATGCAGCCCGCAGGCGACCCGTTGACTCCGCAGGTGCAGGCACGCTGCGCCTCTATGCGGCAGGAGCTTGCAAATGACCAGCTGCCCACTCAGTAAACTCTCGTTTTTCAGTGTGCGATGAAACCTACACCTGCGTTTGTACGAGTAAATAAAGACCGCCTGAAACGCACTCCTTTTTAACTCGACATTTTCCGAAACACCGTCTATAATCTGGAGTATAATTCTTCACTGCGGAGGAGTATTTGCCGTGAAAATGATCGACTCCACTGCCATGTCCCGGTTCACTGCTCTGCGGGAAGCCGCCCGAAAAATCGCCCGGCTCGTCCCGCCCGCCTGCCTGATGGAGCAGCCGCCCCACGAAAGCCGGGATACCGCCTCCGTGGCGCTGGAATTTCCCACGCCCCTTGTGGTCCTCAACTCCACCATCCGTCAGGCGCTGTCCTTCCTGTTCTCCGCCTGCGACACCGTGCAGACGGATAAAACGGAGCGCGGCATCTGCTTTACCTTCACCGTTTCCAAGATGTGGATCACGGAGGACGCGGAATGAACCGCCCCTCAGACATCGAAAAGCTGTCCTCCGACAAGCGCCTCGCGTGGCGTGCGCTCTCCACTTTAGGTGCGCAGCTCCCCCTCATGGATGCCGCCCTTTCTGTGGAGGAGGTCCCGCCGACAACCGGCATGCCCGCCGTCACGGTCACAGTCTCCATTCCAAACGGCCACACGCTTGCCAAGGGGCCCACGGTTGCGCTAGGAATGCTTTCCAACCATGTAGATCTCCTGCACTCCTATTGCGGCGAGGAAGGCTGCATCTGCATGGAATACATTTTAAATCTCGTATGGACGGAGGATTCTCCTTCGTGAGCACCCCTCCCCTCTCAGTCCTTCACGGTATGCTTATGCCGAATGCCGCATACGCAAGAATCCCATGTACAACAAAAAGCACGGCCCGGGCTTAGCCCGAGCCGTGCTCTATCATTATCGGATCGCGTCCTTGAATGCCTGACCCGCCTTGAATACGGGAGCCTTGGATGCGGGGATCTCCACGGTCTCCTTGGTGCGGGGGTTGCGGCCGGTGCGGGCGGCCCGCTCTTTGACCTCAAAGGAGCCGAAGCCGATCAGCTGCACTTTCTCGCCGGACTTCAAAGCAGTCCCGACCGTGGTGATGAACGCGGCCAGAGCAGCGTCGCAGTCCTTTTTGGAAAGGCCGCTGGTCTCAGCCATGGCGGCGATCAATTCAGTCTTATTCATCGTAGTTTCTCCTCGTATTCTTGTATTTTTCGCTGGTATAACGCAATTATACAGGACATACGGCAAAATAGCAATCTCCGCTTGATTTTTACAGACCCGGCAGCGCAGAAGGCCCCGCCATCCTTGTATGGCATTCTTATTTGTGCTCTACCCTATTCTGAGAAAAACTCATTCATCACAGCATCAACCGCTTCTTCAGATTCTCCAGCGGAAGTTCCAGACGGTCCGCTGCCCGCCGGAGACCCGACAGATAACAGGGGCTCAGTTTTCCTCTGGCTCCCCCAGCTCACAGCGGATGATGCAGCATTCGTCGCCATCCATTGCATTCTTGTCATGGAAGCAGTGGTAGCCTCTGCCATAGTGCTTGTACTTCATCTGGTCGATCCAGCAGTAGTATCGGCCCAGTCGGCAGCCGTCCGGCAGTTTTTTCCAAGTGGCAGCCAGGGGGCAGTAGGTTATCTTGCTGATCTTGCCGGCGGGCTTGTCCTCCGGCATGGCAATGGGGGTATACTCCCAGCCCACAGAGGGCAGATCCTTGCCGTAGCGGAAATTCATCAGGGTCACAGGTTTTCCCTGCTCCTCCAGATGCTCCGTGACGGAGGCCGCCGCCAGTCGGCCGTATTCCTCAATAGCCATACGGGTCAGGTGGTCTGCCTCCTCAGCTGACAGCATCTCACTGAGGGTCTTGGCAAAGGCATAGTGCAGAAAGGCCATGCGCTCGGCCATGATTCGTACATCTTCCACTGCCTTTTCTCTGGGCATCGTTTCTTCACTCATGACTGCAAACCTCCTCATTCGTTCTCCCGGGCAAGCGCCCGGAACAGCACGCACAGACTCCGCACCGCGCTGCGAAAATCATCGATATAAAAGCATTCGTTGGGGGAGTGGGATCCGTTTTCCGGCCTGCCCCATCCCAGAATCAGCAGAGAGGGGATCTTCAGACTGTTTTTCACCTCGCTGACAATGTGGATGGTACCGCCGGAGCGGATATAAGCCGCCTCCCGGCCAAAGCCCTCCCGAATAGCCTTCGCCGCCCGTTCCAGGTTGGGATCCCCCATGTCCACCAGCACCGGCATGGCGCCGAAGCCATAGGAAACGCTACTGCGGACGCCATCCGGCAGATTCTCCCGAATAAACTTTTCAAAGCAGGCGAAGATTTTCTCCGGCTCCTGCCCCGGCACCAGCCGGCTGCTAAGCTTGGCGTGGGCTCGGGCGGGGATCACGGTTTTGGAGCCCTCGCCGGTGAAGCCGCACCACATGCCATTGATGTCCAGTGTGGGCCGGCAGCTCTTCTTCTCAACTGCCGTATAGCCAGCCTCGCCGGGCAGGGCCGGCATGCCCAGGCTCTTGGCCACCGCTGCCTCGTTGTAGGGCAGTTTGTCCATCTCCGCCTTTTCCCGCTCTGTCAGGGGTATAACCCTGTCATAGAAGCCGGGAATGGTCACACGGCCGTTTTCGTCCTTCATCTTCGCCAGGAGATTGGAGAGCACCTCCCCGGCGTTGAGGCCAATGCCCCCGAAAAGGCCCGAATGCAGATCCCGGGCCATAGTCTGGATCTCCAGTTCCATGGCCATGATCCCTCGGAAGCCGCAGGTGATGGCCGGGATCTCCTTGGAGAGCATGGAACTGTCGGACATCAGGAAGATATCCGCCTGCATCAGTTCCGGCTGCTCCCGCATCAGCCGCAACAGGCTCTTGCTGCCAATCTCCTCCTCACCCTCAATGACAAAGAGGATGTTCAAGGGGATTTCTCCGTAAACCCGCCGGTAGCTTTCCAGGGCTTTCAGATAGGTGTAGACTTGTCCCTTGTCATCGTTAGCTCCCCGGGCGTATACGGCACCGTCCCGGATGGTTGGCTCAAACGGTGGGGAGATCCACTCCTCCACCGGCATCTCCGGCTGAACGTCGTAATGGCCGTAGATCAGAAGCCGGGGCGCACCGGGGCGGTACGTGTGCTCCGCCATGACAATGGGCCAGCCCTCCGTCTGCCGGAGACCGCCCTCAAACCCCAGCGTCCGGAGCTTTTCCAGAATCCACTCTGCCGCCTTTTCCATGTTCTCCCGCCCGTCCGGATAGGTGCTGACCCCCGGGATCCGCAGGAAATCACACAGCTCCCCCATGTATTCGTCCATATGGCGGTCAATATCCTGAAAGAGGGCCTCATAGACCTTGCTGCTCATACTCTGCCTCCTGTCTCAAAGTCCTGCGGGAAAAAGGCGTGCCTCCCCTGCTCCGATGGAGCAGGGGAGATCCGCCTTTTCCGATGGAGAATTACTCGCCCTTGGTGCTCAGCTTCTCCAGATCCTTGTCCAGCTCGGGCTTGGACCAGCCATAGTGGCCGATGAGCTCCTTGAGGGACCAGTACTCCTGGATGTTGTAGCAGAAGGCAAAGGGCTTCACCTTGTCGATCATGACCTTGTCCTTGTCGTTGAGAACGGACTCGTCGGCATGGGTGGCTACAACCTCAGCCAGGAAGATGTCGTGGGAGCCCAGATGAATCACGTGACGGGTCACACACTCCATGTTCACGGGGCACTCCTTGATCATGGGAGACTTGACGAACTCGCCCTTCTCCTCGGTGAAGTTGCACAGCTTCCACTTGTCCACCTTGCGGCCGGTGGTGATGCCGCAGTAGTCGGTCTCCTTGGCCTGATCCTCGCTGGGGATGTTGATGACGAAGTCGTTGACTTCCTTCAGCATGGGATAGGAATAACGGGTGTCACGGACGGAAATGTACACCATGGGGGGGTTGGCGCTGACAATTCCGCCATAGGAGATGGTGATGATGTCAGAATTGCCTTCCTTGTCCGCACAGGACACCATGAAAGCAGGAATGGGGGATACCGCAGGATGGGCGCCGATATTCTTCTTAGCCATAATAAAATTGCCTCCTAATAAATTAGTGGTAGGGTGTACAGGTTCTGATCAACCCCGGCTCCGGGGCTCCGGAAGAGGGGTGTTTACTTGCACTCCTCGCCGTTGACAGTCCACAGGCGGGTCTTGGAATCCCAGATGGCGATGCCGCCCATCAGGCCCCAGCAAGTTTCGGGCACCCGGGTGAATACCAGATACTGACGCAGGGGGTTCACGCCCAAAACGTCCTCCATGATCTTGGTCATCTCCACGCAGACGTCATTGTTCATCTTGTGCTCAATGCCGTTCATGCTGCGGATGTCCAGGAAGGCAAAGGGCTCGTCGGTGTTGCCCATGGTGCCGTCCACCTTCAGCAGGGTGGCCATGACGGCCTCCTCGTTCTTGTGGGCAACGTCCACCATCACCCGGGTAATCTCCTTGAGCACCTTGGTCTTCTGCTCTTCCGTATAAGCAACGTTGGTCTTGATGTGTACTGCGGGCATGATTATATCCTCCTAACAAAAATTTTCAATATTTCCGGGAGGCGCCGGAGCGTCTCCATTGCCGGCATGGGTTGCGGCCTCCTCAGATGCCGTAGAGGGGCTCGAACTTATCCTTGAGGTACTGAATGTAATGCTTGGCGGTCAGGGTCTCGCCGGAGAAGCGGTAAAGGGTCTCCACGGGAGAGTAAAGGTTGCCGGTGCAGCGCACCTTGCGGTTGTGCCAGTCGTTGATCTCGTCAAACTCGCCTCTGCTCACCTTCTCCCAGAAGTCCGGTATGTCCTTCATGGAGGAGTGGAGGAAGTGGCCGTCATAGCAGTTGGCCAGCACATAGCACTGATAGTAGCCAATCCAGCCGCTGAACCAGTGCACATCCTGCAAAATACCCTCGGCATCGTTCTTGGGCCGGTAGCCCAGATACTCCTCGTACTTGTCGTTCCAGAGCTCCGGCAGCTCGTCCACATCCGCTTTGCCGTCATAGTAGAGCTTCTCCAACTCATAGCGCAGGATGATGTGCAGGTTGTAGGTCAACTCGTCGGCATAGAGCCGCAGGGGCCCACAGTTGACGGCGTTGAGGTTCTGATAGAATTCCTCGGCAGTGGTGTTTTTCAGCAGGGGGAAACGCTCCTGCGCCATGGGAAAGATGTACTTCCAGAAAGGAAGGCTCCGGCCCACGAAATTCTCAAAGAACCGGGCCTGGCCCTCATCAAAGCCCCAAGAGGTGCCCCAGGCCAAGGTGGTGCCCTTCAGCTCCGGCGCTAGATTCTGGCCGTAGAGGGCATGGCCGCCCTCGTGGAGGGATGAGATCAGCGCATTGGTAAAGTCGGTTTCGTGGATGGTCACGGTGAAGCGCATGTCATCCCTGGGGCAGATCCGCAAGGTGAAGGGATGAGCACTTTCGCCGATGCGACCAGCCTCGTGATTATAGCCCACCAGTGCGGTGACGTCGTGGATCAGGGCCAGCTGCTGCTCCCGGGGATAGAAGCCCTGCAGCTTCTGGCGGCTGTAAGGCTTGCCGCTGGCCCGGATCTTATCCAGCAGCGGCAGGACATAACCCTTGATATCGGAGAAAATCCCGTCCACCTGGGCGGTGGTGCAGCCCTGCTCCCAGTTGTCCAACAGGTAGTCCATCACGCTGTCGCAGCCGAAACACCTGGCGTACTCCCGCTTGAACTCAAAGCTGTTTTTCAGAACGCCCTTCACAGACTCGTAGTCGTTATTCTGCCGAGCGTCCTGCCAGATGAGCTCCGTCATGATGCCGTGCTTGGCATAGCGGGCCTCCAGATCGGCGGGGATCTTGGTCAGCCGGTCATAATCCCGGCGGGCCACCTCCTGCATCCGGTTGAGGATCACGTCGTCAAAGGTGTACTGGCTCAGTTCCTGAAGGTACTCCCACATCCGGGGAGAAGTCTTGAGTTTATACTTCTGGCCGGAGAGATACCCCATCAGCTCGCTGCGGTACTCCGCCCCTCTGGGAGGCAGATTCACCCGGGTATCCCACATCATCTCCTCTTCCATGCAGGTGAGATGGTTGATTTCCTGCATCAGGGCCCGAAAGCCCTGTACAGCCTCTTCTTTTTTCATAGAGATGTGCTCCTCCGCTTAACTGTATGCTGTTTAATCTTCTTCCGCGAAGTGGCAGGCCACAACGGAATTGCCAACCTTGCGCAGCTCCGGGCTCTGCTGCTTGCAGATCTCCTTGCACTTCCAGCAGCGGCTGGCAAAGCGGCAGCCGGCAGGAGGATTCACGGGGCTGGTGATGTCGCCCTCCAGAATGATCCGCTCCCGGTTGAGGTGCGCCTTGGGAATGGGGATGGCAGAAAGCAGAGCCTTGGTGTAGGGGTGATGGGGCTCCAGAAAGATATCCCGGTAGGAAGCCACCTCCATGATCTTACCCAAGTACATCACTGCGATCTTGTTGCTCACATGCTTCACCACGGAGAGGTTGTGGGAAATGAAAAGATAGGTCAGGCCCATTTTCTCCTGCAGCTCCAGCATCAGGTTGAGGATCTGGGCTTGCACGCACACGTCCAGCGCGGAAACGGGCTCGTCCATCACGATGAACTTGGGCTGGAGGATCAACGCCCGGGCGATGCCGATGCGCTGGCGGCGGCCGCCGTCCAGTTCGTGGGGATAGGAGGTGGCCAGGCGCTTTTCCAGGCCCACTAGATTCATGGCCTCATAGACCTTCTCCTCCCGCTCGGCCCGGCTCTCGCCGTTGCCGCTGACCTTCAGAGAGTCCTCAATGAGGCTCTTGACGTCCATACGGGGGTTTAGGCAGGAATAGGGATCCTGGAAAACGATCTGCATCTCCTTGCGCATGGCCTTCATCTGGGCCTTGTTGTAGCCCACGATGTCCTGGCCCTCGAAGATCACCTGGCCGGCAGTGGGCTCGTGGAGCCGCAGAATGGCCCGGCCGGTGGTGGATTTGCCGCAGCCGGACTCACCCACCAGGCCCAGGGTCTCGCCTCGGGCAACGTCAAAGGACACATCGTCCACAGCGCACAGGGGACCGGCCTTGGTGGCAAAATACTTTTTCAGGTTCTTGACCTCTAACAGGGTATTGACTGCGTTGCTCATTCTGCCACCTCCTCGGTTTTCTCCGCGCCGCAGGGCACGGCGTGTACGCAGCGAACCAGATGGCCCGGAGCCACCTCGACCATCTCCGGCATGACGGCGGAGCACTTGTCACACACTTCTTTGCAGCGGGGATGAAAGGCACAGCCCTCCGGCAGGTGGATGGGGTCGGGAGAAAATCCCTTAATGATGTTGAGCTTGTGCTTCTCGCCGTCCAGCGTGGGGGTTGCGTCAAAAAGTGCACGGGTATAGGGGTGACGGGGATCGTCAAAAACGTCCTCCATGGCGCCGTATTCCACAATGTTGCCGGCATAAAGCACAGCCACCTTGTCACACACCTCCGCTACCACGCCCAGATCGTGGGTAATCATGATCATGGACATGCGGTACTCGGCCTTGAGCTTTTTCATCAGTTCCAGCACCTGGGCCTGAATGGTCACGTCCAGAGCGGTAGTGGGCTCATCGGCGATCAGCAACTTGGGATTGCAGGAAAGGGCCATGGCGATGACCACCCGCTGCTTCATGCCGCCGGAGAACTGGTGGGGGTAATCGTTGGCGCGCTCGCGCTTGATACCCACCACCTCCAGCATATCCTCCGCCCGTGTCCAGGCCTCCTTGGAGGAGATGTCGGTGTGCAACTCAATCATCTCCTGAATCTGGTTGCCCACGGTTTTCACCGGATCCAGAGAGGTCATGGGGTCTTGGAAGATCATGGAAATCTCCTCACCCCGGACGTCCCGCATCTCCTTGGCGGAGAGCTTCAGGAGATCCCGTCCCTTATAGAGGATCTCGCCGCCTGTGATCTTCGCCGGGGGATCCGGCAGAATCCGCATGATGCCGAAGGCTGTGGTGGATTTACCGGCGCCGGTCTCGCCCACCAGGCCCAGGGTCTCGCCCATGGCGATGTTCAGGTTCAGCCCGTTGACAGCTTTCACAGCGCCGCGGCTGGTGCGGTACTCTACCCAAAGGTCATGTACCTCCAGAAGGTTTTCCTTGTTCTCTTCCAGAGTTCCGACGGAATTCTTGTTCTCCATCTCAAATACCTCCTCAGTCACGCAGCTTGGGATCCAGTGCATCCCGCAGGCCATCGCCCAGCACATTCAGGCTGAAGATGGTGGCGGCAATGCACAGGCCGGGGAACACGGTCATATTCCAGTTGTCACGAATGTAGTGGCGGCCGGAGGAGAGCATGGAGCCCCATTCCGGAGTGGGAGGCTGGATGCCCAGGCCCAGGAAACTCAGGCCGGCAGCCGTCAGGATGGCCAGGGCCACGCCGGCCGTGGCCTGCACGATGATGGGGGCCAGGCAATTGGGCAGGACATGCTTGACAATGATCTTGAAGTCGCTGGTGCCGATAGCCCGGGCAGCCTCAATATACTCCTGATCCTTGACGGACAGGACGGAGGCTCGGACGATACGGGCATAGCTGGGGGTGCTGGCAATGCCCACTGCCAGCATCAGGTTAAAGAGGCCGGAGCCCAAGGCCGCGGAAATGGAGATGGCCAGCAGCATCTGGGGAATAGACATCAAAACGTCCATCACGCGCATGATGAGGTTATCCAGCTTGCCGCCGTAATAGCCGGCAATGGAGCCCAGTAGCACGCCGGCCACAATGGCAAAGCCCACGGCGATGAATCCGACCACCAGAGAGATCCGGGCACCGAAAATGCAGCGGCTGAAGATGTCGCGGCCATACTCGTCGGTGCCGAACCAGTGGGCAGCAGTGGGCAGCTGATAGGCGCCGTTCAGATTTTGGGCGTCCATGGCGTAGGGAGCGATAAAATCGGCGAACACAGCACAGACCACCAGCACAACCAGGATAAAAACGCCCAGCATGGCCAGCTTGCTCTTGCAGAGCCGCCGCCAGGTATCTGCGGCGAAGCTGTAGCGCTTCTCGGTTTGATTCTTTTTCATACTGCCCCCCTTACTTATACTGGGCGCGGATCTTCGGATCGATAAAGGCGTAGATAATGTCGATCAGAAGATTGACAAGGCTGAAGGTCACAGCCACGAACAGCACAACGCCCTGGACGATGGGATAGTCCCGCTGCTTGATGGCATCAATCATCAGTCGGCCCAGGCCGGGAATGGCAAACACGGTCTCCGCCATGATGGCGCCGCCCAGCAGCGCTCCGAACTGAAGGCCGATGACGGTGACAATGGGGATCAGTGCGTTGCGCAGTGCATGGGAGATAATGATTTTATATTCCTTCTGGCCCTTTGCCCGGACAGTGCGGATGTAATCCTGCCGGATCACCTCCAGCATGGAGGAGCGGGTCATACGGCAAATAACGGCAACAGACTGCGCTGCCACCGTGATAGCAGGCAAAATCATTTGCTTCATTGTCCCCCATCCCGAGGGAGGTAGCCATTTCAGGTGCACGGAGAACAGCAGGATCAGCAGGATGCCGATCCAGAAAACCGGCATGGAGATGCCGATCAGGGCAAAAATCATGGTCACGTTGTCAAACGCGGTGTACTGCTTGGTGGCGGAGATGATACCGATGGGTGTACCGATCACCGCTGCTATGAAAATCGAGATGGCCGCAAGCTCCAGGGTGTATGGCACGCAGTTCCAGATACGGGTCATCACCGCTTCCTTGGTGGCATAGCTGGTTCCCATATCCAGCCGCAACAGACCCATGAGATAGTCCGCGTAGCGTACTAGGAATGGGCGGTTGAGACCCAACTCCTCCTCAAGCTCCGCCACGGCTTCCGGAGTGGCATTCTGACCCAGCATCAATTCCGCCGGGTTACCGGGGGTAATGTAGAGCAGGGTGAACACGACAAACGTCACTGCCAGGAGAATGGGGATCATCATCAGGATTCTTCGTCCGATATATTTGAGCATGGCATTTCCTCCAGATATGCAGGAGCGCCCGGTTTTTCAGAGTTGCGGCGTCCGCGCCGCAGACGCCGCAACCCTTCGGGGTTCCTTATTTGCCTTCTTTCGTTACTTCAGAATGACGTTCTTTATAGACCAGGCAGTGGTAGCCGTCACAGGCATAGAATCGATGCGGGCGTTGGCGCCGATCTCGATGGTATCGACCCACAGAGGCACCCAGGGCACCAGATCGTACACGCGCTGCTGGATCTCCTTGTAGGCAGACTCACGCTCGGACTCATCCATGCTGGTGTTTCCGATGCTCAGCAACTCGTCGATCCGGTCATCCACGATACGGGAGCAGTTGCCGCCCTGGCCCAGCATTGCAGAGTTGAACACGGAGTTGAAGATGATGCTGGGATCAGGGCAGGCGCAGGACCAAGAGAAGATGTAGATATCAATGTCGCCGTTGTAGCAGGCGGTGACGTGAGAGCTCCACTCAGAGACCTTGATCTCAGCATTGACGCCGATCTCGGCCAGCTGGGACTGGAGGATGGTAGCAATATCGACACGCTCCTTCTGCTCGTCCACCCAGATGGTGGTGCTCAGGCCGTTGGAATAACCGGCGGCAGCCAGAGCGGCCTTGGCCCCCTCGGGATTATAAGGACGCAGCTTGATATCATCGTTGAAGTACTTGATGTCAGGGGCGATGGGGTTGGTGGCAACCACGCCCTTGCCCATCTTCACAGCGTTGACGATGCCCTCGATGTTGATGGCGGAGGCGATAGCTTGACGGACGGCCACGTTGTCAAAAGGAGCCTTCTGGCAGTTGAAGCCGATATAGCGGACGGAGTTGCTGATGCCGCTGAACAGGGTCAGATCCGGGTTGTCGGCAACACGGCTCAGGTCAGATGTCTGGATCTCATAGGCCAGGTCGCAGATGCCGCTCTCCAGCTCGATGGTGCGGTTGGTCGCCTCGGGGATGAATCGGAAGACCACCTTGCTGACGTCGGGGGTCTCACCGTGATAGTCGTCGAAGCGCTCCAGGGTGATGGAGTTGCCCCGGGACCATTCCACGAACTTGTAAGGGCCAGTGCCGATGGGGGCAGTGCCAGAGCCGTCGCCCACCTCGGTGACATACTTCTCATTGAGGATGGAGGCCGGCAGAGCGGTCATCAGGGCCAGCAGGGCGGGAGCGGGTTCAAAGGTGCTCACCCGCAGGGTGTATTCGTCGATGATCTCGATACTGTCGGGATCAATGGCGCCCCAGATGTACTTGGTGATGGCAGTCTCGCAACCCTTCTTCATGGTGAAGGCGATGTCGTTGGCCTTCAGTTCGTCGCCGTTGTGCCACTTGATGCCCTTGATCACCTTGAATTCATAGGTGGTGTCGTTGATGAGCTCATACTCCGCCAGGTTAGGAAGGATATTGCCCTTCTCGTCGGCCACTAGCAGGGTGTCATAGATGTTGTTGTACACCGCGCTGGAGGTACGGTCGGTAGCGCCGCACATGGGATCCAGTGCGTTGGGCTCGCCGGCTAGAGCCACGTTGAGTTCCGTGTTCTTCTCGCCGTCAGCGCCGGTGCTGCCGGGCTGAGCGGAGCTGTTCTTTTCTCCGCAGGCCGCCAGGGAAAGCGTCATTGCCAGAGACAAAACCGCAGACAGAATACGCCGAATGTTCTTGTTCATCTTAACCTCCTAAAAATGATTCGTGATAAGGAATACGCCGGGAGTTGCAGCTTTATCAAATAGGGCAGCAGCCTCCGGGGCGGTCGCCTGCCTCCGCCGCAGAGATGTCAGAGCCCTTCTGATTCTTTTGAATGAACACTTACTTACGGATTGGGATAGACCTGAGGAATCTCCTGGCCCCGCAGGACCCGGAGGGTCCCCAGCGCCAGGGCTTCCATTTCATGCTCACCGGGGTAGACCGCCACCGGGGCGATGAAGTTCACCCGCTCCCGGATCCAGCCCACCAGCATCTCGTCATGGGCAAGGCCGCCGGTAAGAAGGATCTCATCCACCTGACCCTTGAGGACGGCGGCACAGGCGCCGATCTCCTTGGAGATCTGATAGGCCATGGCCTCATAGACCTCTGCAGCCTTCTCATCGCCGCAGCGGATGCGCTCGGTGATCTTCCGGCCGTCGTTGGTACCCAGATATCCCACCATGCCTCCGCCCCCGATGAGCTTCTTCCGCAATTCTGCCTTGGTATATTCACCGGAGAAGCAAAGGTCCATCACGGAGCCGAAGGGCAGTCCGCCGCAGCGCTCCGGAGACATGGGGCCGTCGCCGTCAAGGCTGTTGTTCACATCCACCAGCCGTCCCTTCTTGTGGGTGCCCACGGAAATGCCGCCCCCCAGATGGGCGATGATGAAGTTGTAGTCCTGATACTCACCGCCCAGGGCCTTGGCCGCTTCCCGGCCCACCGCTTTCTGATTCAGTGGGTGATCTTTGGACTTTCGGGCGATCAGGGGAGTTCCGGAATACCGGGCCAGGGGTTCCAGTTCATCCACGATCACCGGATCTACCACATAGGCGTTCCGTCCCAGAGGCTGTGCGATGGCATAGGCGATGCGTCCTCCCAGATTGGAGGCGTGCTGGCCCATGACTCCGATCTCCAGATCCCGAAGCATCTCTTCATTGACCTGATAGGTGCCGCCCACCACGGGCTTCATGTTGCCGCCCCGGGCCACCACCGCATCCAACTCTCTCAGGGCGATGCCGTCCTTCTTCAGTTCGGTAAGCACCGCCTGAAGCCGGAAGTCCAGCTGGTCGTTGATGTGATGAAAGTCTTTCAGATCCTCCGCAGAGTGTTTGAGTTCTCTGGAAAAGGTCATCTCCTCATTGGTGAAGATGGCGATCTTGGTGGAGGTGGAGCCGGGATTGATAGCGAGAATGCGGTATGCTTTTTCCATGTCTTACTCCTCTCCGGCCACCAGCAGGCCCACCGCAATGGAAAGGAGTTTTGCGCGGTCAGAACTGGCCCGGGATGTCAAAATGATTGGCTTCTTGGCGCCCATGATCACGCCAGCCTTGTCCGCCCTGGCGAAATATTCCATAGACTTGTTGAGGATGTTGCCGGCCTGAATGTCCGGGGTGATCAGAATGTCCGCATTGCCGGCCACGGGGTGGGTGATGCCCTTGTGCCGGGCGGCCTCCGGAGAGACGGCGTTGTCCAACTGCAGGGGACCTTTCACCAGGCACCCGGTGATCTCACCCCGCTCATTCATCTCCGTCAGAGTCTGGGCGTCTACGGTGGCAGGCATTTTTTCGTTGACCTTTTCCACCGCACACAGCACCGCCACCTTGGGCTGGTCAAGTCCGAAGGCACGGGCCACCTTCACGGCGTTGCGGATGATGTCCGCCTTGGCTTTGAGATCCGGGGCGATGGTCATGGCGGAGTCGCTGACGAAGAACAGCCGGTCGAAGCCGGAAACCTTCAGAATACCCACATGGCTGATAAGCCCTGTACCCCGCAGGCCCAGTTCTTTATTCAATACCGCCTTGAGCATCACGGAGGTGTCCACGAAGCCCTTCATGGGCAGCGCCGCTTCCCCTCGCCGCACTAGGTTCACCGCCGTCAGGCAGGCTTGGGCCGCATCCAGCTCATCTACAATGGTATAATTGGCCGGGTCAATTCCGTTTTCCCGGGCAATCGCCTTGATCTTCTCTTTGTTGCCGGTGAGAATTGCCCGGGCGATCCCCAGCTGTCGGGCCTCCTCCACAGAGAGCAGCACATCTCTATCCTCCGCAGCACCCACGGCGATGACCTTGGGGCCATCTGCCTGGAGCTTCCGGAGCATTGACTCAAAATCCAATACCATAGGTCCCCTCCGAAGTGGTTTTTGGTTGTTCAAAAATTTTGACCATTTTTCTTGACATGTTGTCTATTTTTATGTCATAATAGGTCAGAAATCAAAAATATGAGGTGACATTTCTATGAAGACGTCTGCAAATGAAGCTGCTCCCAAGAACCTTGACCGCGCTCTGGATCTCCTGAACCTGCTGGCCACCAACTCCAATCCCATGAACGTCATGGAAATCAGTAAGGCTTTGGATGTCACCCGGACAACCGCTTACGCCATGTTGGGCTCGCTATCCAAGAAAAAACTGGTGGAAAAGGATGCGGAAACCGGCCGTTATTCCATCGGCTACAAAGTCCTTGAGTTGGCTGAGTGCTACTATCACCGGTATCCCTTCCTGTATCTGGCAGAGAAATACATCGTGGCCCTGGCCCAGAAGTGGTCGCTAAAGGTCAACGTCTCCGTTCTCAAGGAGCCGGCCATCTCTCTACTGCTGGCCTCCAAGGATCCTTCCTTCCTGGTACCCCGGATGGTCATCGGCCACATCATGCCGGCTTACGCCACCGCCAGCGGAAAGGTTCTCCTCTCCGCCCTATCGGAGGAAAAGCTGGAGGAGGTCCTGGACTCCATTCAGCTGGTTTCCTACACCGCCAAAACCATTGTGGATCGGGAGGAACTGAAGGAGTGCCTCCGGGAGGCCCGCAAAAATGGGTTTGCCACCGAGGTAGACGAGTTGATGGTCCTGCGCAGCTGCGTGGCCGCGCCCATTCAGGATCGCTCCGGCGCTTACATCGGCGCCATCAGCTTCTCCGGCAGCACAGAAACCATCGCTGCCAACATGCCGGCCTTAACCAATGATATCATCAGCACCGGCAAGCAGATCTCCACAGAGCTAGGTTACAACTACATCACCATCTGAAGCCTGCCCGCCGTCGTCCGCCCCTTCCGGGGCGGGCGTTTTTTTGCTTTTGTACAGATTCCTGATGCCGGGCGGTATGGGGCTTCCGAGGTTGTGTTTATCTTACACAATACCTGACTATTTGTCAATATTTTTTTATCTTGTGTTTATTTTTTTGATATATGTTGAACAGTGTTTTATTCGGTTTTGCAGAAGGTTCTTCTGTAATTTGTTCTGCTGTTAAACGATTTTTTGTCAGAATTTCGAACTATAAAAATATTTCAGTCCTCTTATCGCCCATCTTGACAACAAAGAGTAATTATATTATGATTAATAAACAGGTTTAAGTGTACATTTTTTTAGACACACGCCAGTGTGCATAGCAAGGTAGGGAAACATATGGAAGGAATCACTCTTGTACATCTCATCAGTGCCAGCGCCACACTTATATTAATGATCGGCCTGGGGATCTACTCCGGCCGAAAAGTCAGCGGTGCCGCCGACTTTGATACCGGTGGCGGCAGAGCCGGCGCCATCATGGTGGCCGGCACCATCATCGGCACCCTAGTGGGTGGCAGCTCCACCATCGGCACTGCGGAATTGGCCTTCAACTTCGGCTTTTCCGCCTGGTGGTTCACCCTGGGCGCCGCCATCGGCTGCCTGATCCTGGCGGTCTTCTTCGTCGTTCCCCTCCGGAACTGCGGCTGCGCCACTATCCAGCAGCTGATTCAAAAGCACTTCAGCCCCACGGCAGGGCTCATCACCAGCGTGCTGGCCACGCTGGGTCTTGGTCTGAACATCGTCTCCCAGCTGCTGTCAGCCAATGTGCTGCTCTCCTCTATGTTCGGTCTCAACACCCTGACCTGCACCGCCATCAGCGTGGTGACCATGGCCTGCTATGTAATCTTCGGTGGGGTCAACAGCACGGGTCTGCTGGGAATCGTGAAGTCCGTACTCCTTTATATAGCAGTGCTGGTGTGCGGCGGCGCGGCTTTGGTGCTCTCCGGCGGCATCGGCAGCATCCAGGCAGTCCTGCCCCACGATCAATATTTCAATCTCTTCGCCCGGGGCGTGGGCAAGGATCTGGGGGCCGGCGTCTCAGTGATTCTGGGAGTCATCTCCACTCAGACCTATGTACAGGCCCTGCTGGCTGGCCGGGATTCCGCCTCCTCCCGCCGGGGCGCCCTTCTCAGTGCGCTGCTGATCCCCCCCATCGGCGTGGGCGGCATCCTCATCGGCTATTACATGCGTATCAGCTTCCCGGCCATGGCCGCCGGCGAGGCTTTCCCCCGGTTTGTGATCCAGAACATTCCCCCGGTGCTCAGCGGTGTGGTGTTGGCTACCCTGTTCATCGCTGTGGTTGGCACCGGTGCTGGACTGGCCCTTGGCCTGTCCACCGTGATCACCAACAATATCTACAAGCGCTTTGCCAAGCATACCGACAGCCGCAGCAGTCTGCGTTTTTCCAGAGCCGTAATCCTTATCACCCTGCTCATTGCGGCGGTGTTCACCACCGGCAACCTGAAATCCGCTATCCTTACCTGGGGTTTCCTCTCCATGGGCCTTCGGGCTGTGGTGCTGCTGGGGCCCATGTGCGCCGCCCTGTTCTTTCCCTCTCAGGCAGACCGGCGGTTCGTCACCGCCTCCAGCATCGTGGGCATTGTCATCCTGCTGGCAGCCAAGTTCCTGGCTCTGCCCGGAGACTGCCTGTTCTGGGGCATGGGCGGCAGCATCCTGATCATCGCCCTTGGCTGCCTCGTGCCTACCTCTCAATACAAATCCATTGATAAATCTTGACAACATAAGGAAGGAAGTGTTTTCAAGCCATGAACCAGATCACCATCAACCACTGGTGCAAGCAGTGCGGACTGTGCGCAGACTTCTGCCCCAAAAAGGTCTTCGACTACACCGCAGGCCACACCCCGGTCATCGCCAGGCCAGAGGCCTGCGTTGGTTGCAAAATGTGCCAGTGGCGCTGCCCGGATTTCGCCATTGAGGTTAAAACGGAGGGAAACAAAACATGAAAAAAGGGGAAACCATTTTTACCATGGGCAATGACGCTATGACTGCCGGTGCCATTGCCGCCGGTGCCCGCTTCTATGCCGGCTATCCCATCACCCCCTCCTCCGAGGTGGCGGAGCTTTCCTCCGTGCGCCTGCCCCAGGTAGGAGGGCTGTATGTGCAGATGGAGGACGAACTGGGCAGCATGGCTGCCATCATCGGCGCTTCCGCCGCTGGCAAGAAGTCCTATACCGCCACTAGCGGCCCTGGCTTCTCCCTGATGCAGGAAAATCTGGGTGTTGCCGTTATGGGGGAAATTCCCTGCGTCATCGTGGACGTGATGCGCTCCGGCCCCAGTACCGGCATGGCCACCAAGCCCGCCCAAGGCGACCTGCTGCAGGCCAAGTGGGGCACCCACGGTGACCACGGCCTCATTGTCATCTCCCCCGCTTCCGTGCAGGAATGCTATGACTACATGATTACCGCCTTTAATTACAGTGAAAAACACCGCACCCCCGTGGTGTTCCTAGCCGACGAGGTGGTGGGCCACATGCGGGAGACCTATGTGAAGTGGGAAGTTGGCCCGGAGGACGTGGTGGAACGGAAGAGCCCCGTCTGCGCCCCTGCCGATTACAAGCCCTACGACTTCTCCGGTCAGAGTGACGATATCGCCCCCCTGGCAGTTTACGGCGGTCCCTGCGTCTTCCGGATCAACGGCACCACTCACGACGAAAGCGGCGCCCCCAGCATCGACCCGGCCAACGCGGACAAGTTCATTCGCCACTATACCGACAAATTTACCAAGAACCTGGATGACATCACCATCGTCAACCAGTTCGCTATGGAGGACGCCGAGTACGCCATCATCACCTTCGGCTGCTCCACCCGCTCAGCCAAGGCTGCCATGAAGGCAGCCCGAGCCCAGGGTAAAAAGGTGGGTGTTGTGCAGTTGGTAACGGTGTGGCCCTTCCCCGATCAGTTGGTAGCCGATGTATGCGGCCGGGTAAAGGGCGTTGTGGTGCCCGAACTGAACCTGGGCCAGCTCATCGGCGAGGTGCAGCGGGTCAACTGCCACGCCACCCCTGTGGTAGGCGTCAACAAGGTGGACAGCGACCTTATCATGCCTGACGAAATTCTCAAGGCTCTGCAGGAGGTGGATAAGTAATGAATTATCTGGACTATCTGCGCACCGACAAATTCCCGCACTTCTGGTGCAGTGGCTGCGGCAACGGCATTGTTCTGTGTGCCATCGCCCGTGCCTTTGAGGAGCTGGATCTGACTCTGGAGAACACCGTGGTGGTCACCGGCATCGGCTGCTGGGGCAAGGCAGACGACTATGTCCGCACCAACAGCTTCCACGGCACACACGGCCGGGCCCTGGCTTTTGCCACCGGTATCAAGCTGGCCAATCCTTCCCTGAACGTGGTCGTGCTCATGGGCGACGGCGACGGCATCACCATCGGCGGCAACCATTTCATCCACGCCGCCCGGCGGAACGTGGACGTTACCGCCATCCTGGTGAACAACTTCAACTATGGCATGACCGGCGGCCAGTACTCCGGCACCACGCCGGAGGAACGCATCACCACTACCTCCCGCTACGGTCACATCGAAGAGGGCTTCGACATCTGCGCTGTGGCTAAGGCTGCCGGTGCCCGGTATGTGGCCCGGGCCTCCACAGAAAACCCCCAGCAGCTGAAAAACCTCATCCGGGACGGCATCAAGAAGCAGGGCTTTGCCTGTATCGAGGCCATCTCCCCCTGCCCCACCCACTTTGGCCGCAACAACGGCATGCGCAGCCCCGCCGCCCTGATGCGCTGGGGGAATGAAAACTCCGTCACCCCCGCCCAAGCCGTAGCCATGAGCGAAGAGGAGCTGGCAGGTAAGCTGGTGATGGGCCTTATCTGCGACCGGCCCGGCGAGGACTACAGCACCAAGTATCAGCACGTCATTGAAAAAGCGCAGAGTGAGGTAAAAAAATGAGCAAAAAGACATGGGAAATCATCTTCTCCGGCGTAGGCGGACAGGGCCTTGTCTCCTGCGGCAACATTCTGGGTGAGGCGGCCTCCTTTGACCATCTTAACGCCGTGATGACCACCACCTACGGCGTGGAGACCCGAGGTACCTTCTCCAAGTCCGACCTGATCATCAGCGACGAGGACATCGACTATCCCGAAGCCCTGCACCCCGATGTGATTCTGGCCCTGGCCCAGGTAGCCTACCAGCGCTATGCCCCCATTGTGGGCGAGAACACTGTCCTGATTTATGACGAGGACGCCATTACCCCTATGAAGTCCAAGGCCAAGCAGTTGGGCTTCCCCATTCTGGCAACCGCTGAGGCCATGGGCAATGTCACCTCCGCTAACATCCTCTCCCTGGGCATCATCCTGGGAGAGACCGGGCTGATGGATGTGGAGTGTCTCCGGAAGGCCATCTGGAAGCGCTTTGCCGGAAAGCCCACCGTGGCGGAAAAGAATGAGGCCATCCTCGCCCGCGGGCTTGAGATGGCCGCCCAGGCCTGTTGATCCCGGAGTTCCGGCAACGATTTCTACATGAATGCAAAGGAAGCCGTTATGGACAAAATCATCTGCGACAACTATGTCGCCATTCTGAAAAATGAGCTCATCGCCTCCTTCGGCTGCACGGAGCCCATAGTCATCGCCTATGCCTCCGCCAAAGCCCGAGAGGTGCTGGGAGAAGACGTGGTGAAACTGGAGCTGCTTTGCAGCGGCAACGTCATCAAAAACGTTAAGAGCGTTATTGTCCCCAACTCCGATGGGGAGCGCGGCATTCCCATCGCTGCCGCTCTGGGTGCTCTAGGGGGCGACGCCAGCCAGCAGCTGGAGGTGCTCTCCGCCATCACGCCGGAGAAAATTCTTCAGGCCAAGGCCTTCGTGGCTGCCGGAAAGTGCACCTATGACCTGATTCCCGGAGTGCCCAACCTCTATGTGGCCGTCACCGCCACAGGTGAACACCACACCGCCAAGGTGGTACTGGAAAAGGAGCACACCCAGATCACTGAGATCCGCCGGGACGGCGAGTTCTTCCTGGACGCCAGCGTCCAGGAGCACGTGGCAGAGGGAAACAAGGATCTCCTCAACGTCCGGGACATCCTGACTTTCGCTCAGGAGACGCCTCTTACCGATGTGGAGCCCCTGCTCCGGCGGCAAACGGAGATGAACGCCGCCATCTCTCAGGAGGGCCTTACCCATGCTTACGGTGCTCAGGTGGGCCGCACCTTGCTGGAGACCTATGATCCCCAGGATGTCAAGACCCGGGCCCGGGCCCGGGCAGCCGCCGGCTCCGACGCCCGGATGAGTGGCTGCGAGTTACCGGTAGTCATCAACTCCGGCAGCGGCAATCAGGGCCTTACCGTGTCCCTGCCAGTGATAGAGTACGCCCAGCAACTGGGGGCCGATCAGGAGACCCTGTACAGAGCCCTGCTCATCAGCAACCTCCTCTCCATCCACATCAAGCGCCACATTGGTGTGCTCTCCGCCTTCTGCGGTGCCGTCAGCGCAGCCGCCGGCGCCGGCGCAGCCATCACCTTCCTCTACAGTGGTACGTATGACCAGATTTGCATGACCATCGTCAACACCTTAGCCAATGTGGGGGGCATTGTCTGCGACGGCGCCAAGTCCTCCTGCGCCGCCAAGATCTCCGCCTCTCTGGACGCCGCCATTGTCGGTCACCATATGGCCATGGCCGGACGGGTGTTCCCCGCTGGCGAGGGTCTGGTGAAGGACGGCATCGAGGCCACCATTCAGAGCATCGGCCGCATGGCCCGGGAGGGCATGCGGGATACGGACATTGAGATCCTGCGGATCATGATTTCCTGCTGATCCCGGCGGCCCTTCTGCCTGGCGCCGCCCGGCATCCAGCCCGGAACCCCCTGCCCCCTTCAGCTCTCTAACCTCTCATGCAGAAAGGCTTCGGCAAAAGCCGGAGCCTTTCCCCTATTATATACGCAAACAGCCGGAAGACTCCTCGTCTCCCGGCCGTTTGCTGCCGCTCGGTTGCACCTGCACAGGCTATCCGGTTTTTGCGGCAATGCTGCACTCTATTAAACACGCCAAACGCATTTGCTGCGCAAAAAATCTGCCAAGAGCAGAATGCTCTTGGCAGCAAAAATCTTCTTTTATTACCCTATCCTCTTGACAGGCAACGGTTCACTTTACCGCAGCCTGTCTCTTTTTTAGCTTTTTATTGCTTCTCCTGCTGCTCCATCCGCATGAGCGCCACGCAGAGCTGCAGCTGGCGTACCTTATGGATGCCGGTCTTTTCATAGACCCTCTTGCGGTATGTATCGACGGTGCTGGTGGCGCAGCCGGCCCGCTCCGCGCATTGGCGGGTGCTCAGACCGCTGACAAGCGCCTCGCAGATCTCCAGTTCCTTGGCGCTCAGCTTGGCATAGCCCTTCAGGAAGTTTTCATAGTCAGCCAGGTCAAGCTCCTTCTTTCCCAGATGGGCCAGACGGCGGATCTCCGCAAGGGAATCGTCCAGCTGCCCCTGCATGCCCTCCACCTGCTCCTGAAGGCCCAGTTTTTCGCCCAAAAGCTGCTCGGCACGGTCCTGAGCGTCCTGCCGTTCCGCTTTCAGGCCGGTCACAGCCTCCTCGTGGGATCGGAACTTCTCGGAGATGGGCAGCAGTTCTTCAAAGACGGGCTTTCCCTGTTTGCCGCCCGCAGCGGTGACATGGACAAGATCCTCCAGAATGGGTCTGAAATAGCGGCGGGTATAGAGCAGGCAGCAGCCCACGGCAAAAAATACCAGCAGCATCAGCACGGCGGCGATCTCCGCCACGCTTTTCAGCACGATGCGGTCATAGGTGCTTTTCGGGATCAGCACCGTCAGGGCATGGGGCGTCTCGTCACCGTCAGCCACCGTAAACGGCTCCGAAATGCCGACAAAGGAAAGCTCCGTCCCCTTGAAGGCGGTCAGTCCGCCGCGCAGGCTCCCGTTTTCCAGCAGCTCATCCGGCACAAAGCAGAAGCTGCCTGTGGGATAGGTCAGCAGGCTCTTTGAAATGTCAATCTCTTCGGCGGTATCCGACAGGATGCAGGCAAGGCTGCTATCAGCTCCTTCACCTGACTTAGCAGCTCCGATGACACCGCATTGGATAATTCCAGTTCCACCTGTCCAAAGCGGATAACCAAAACAGGAACAAATGGATTTCTTCTCTTAGAACATTCCTGCGACGGCAATGCTTTGATCACAGGAAGCTCTGCCAGCACCGGCTGAGACTCTGCCTTTGTAATTTGCCTTACTTTTCCCAAGATCTCCTGCTCCCACCGATAATACGTCCTGGGGGAACAATCATTTTCCTCACACCAATGCTTTACGCTCATCCCGCTGCTTCTGCAATCTGCTACTCGACCTTTCCATTCCTGTAACTTTGCCTGATGCTTAACTGCATTTACGTTCATACCGTGCCCCCGTATTAGAAAGTCTCGAGAAGTGTCAAGAATACTCGACACTCCCCGAGACAGTATGACATATCTGTTTCCCACAGTACAGGTACGGGTTATTTAGCGCTTACAGTTATAACCTGCCAGCCCCCGTTTCACATGCGCCCCGGATTGACGCTCACTGCCCCAATATGACAGTAACGGAACGTTTCACAACGTTCCGTTACGCTTATCTCATAGCTGTCGCCAGCCTTGACGTTTGCCCTCCCCGGCCTTTCGGCCGGAGAGGTTTCTTATAAGAGGTTTTGATCTCACTTTTCCGCGTACAGCCGCCACAGGAACGCGGCGATCTGCGCTCTCGTGCAGTCATTGGCGGAGCCGAACAGCCCGCCGCCGATGCCGTCGGTGATGCCGTGCTCCTTGGCCCACGCCACAGCCTGCGCATAGTAAGCGTCCGCCGCTACGTCGCTGAACCCGGCGCTGCCGCTGACCGTGGGGCTGCCCGCCGCGCGGTACAGGAACGCCGCGGACTGGGCGCGGGTGCAGGCGGCGTCAGGACTGAACAGGCCATCGCCCGTACCGCCGGTGATGCCGTTTTCAACGGCCCACGCTACCGCCTTGGCGTAGTAGCTGCCTGCGGGAACATCCGCAAAGCCGGCCGTGCCCTTCGGCTCGGGAGAACCGGCCGCCCGCCACAGGAAGGTGACGATCTGGGCCCGGGTGCAGTTCAGGTTGGGACTGAAGGTGGTCTCCGTAGTGCCCTGGGTGACCTCGCGCTTGAGCATCCACTCCACCGCGTCCACGTAGTAGGCGCTGTTTTTCACGTCCGTAAAGGGATTCACCCAGGAGAAGGTAGGCTCCACCGTCACCTTGTCGGCGGGCATCTCAAAGGTAAACGTGCCGTCGCCGTTGTCCTTGACGGCCAGCTGCTTGCCCTTGGAATCCCGGACGATCACCTCGTCCACCTCGTAATGGCGCTCCGGCTCAACCGTAATGGTCACCTTGTCGCCCTTGGCCGCGCTGGTCTTGGAGAGGGAAACCGTACCGTCAGGGTCCTTGCCCACCTCCGCCTTGACGGGGTAGGTGGAGGGTCTGGAGCTGCCGCCGCCACCGGAGGGGCGGGTGCTGACGGTCAGCTTGCCGTCCTCATAGCGGATGGTGTAGTTGTCGGAGGCCGCCGCGCCGCCGGCAGAGATCTTGACCTCGCCGGTCTTGGTCATGTCGGGGGTGATCTCCTTGCCGTCCGCGCCGACGTACTTCACCGTCGGCTGGGTCGTCAGTTTCTCCTCGCCCACCAGGCCGGAAACGGTATAGCTATCCTTGCTCAGCGCAGGGACCTTGTCGCCCACATAGGCGCTCTGATCCTTGGCCTTGACGGTAACAGTCTTCTTCTCCACCGTCAGGGTGCAGGTCGCCGCCGCCTCGTCATAATCCTCCGTGGCGGACGCCGTGGCGGTGATGACCGCCGTGCCCGCGCCCTTGATGGTGACCTTGCCGTCTGCGTCTACCGTAGCAACCTCAGGCTTACTGCTCTCGTAGGTCACGGTGCTGCCCTTGACCTCACCGGTAGCAGTGAGGGTGAAGTTCTCATCGCCGTAGGTCTTGGTCACGCTGCCGTTCTCAAACTTGAAGCCGCCTTGAGACAGCTTATCTGTGGGATGGAAGGTCAGTGTGGCGGTGATGTCCTTGTAGTTCGTGGCGGCAATGGTGACGGTGTAGGTTTCGTCCTTCGTGGCCGTGATGTTCGTGTTGCTGTGGTATTCCAAAGCACGACCAGCTTCAGCATTCACCGTCACGCCTACCATCATCGTGCCGTAGCCGGGTGTCACGCTGGCGATCGCAGCATCGGCGGGCATCTGCCCTTCCGGGAAAAAGTCTGCTGCCGTCAGAGTGCCGGTCTGCGCAGTGCTGCGGCCCTTGACGATGTTTATGGTCTTGGATGCCGTTCCGGTATAGTCCGCCAGACCGATGGTGATTTCCTTTGCGGCGCTGGTAACGTCCTCATAGTTATCGCCGCCGGACTTGGTCGCGGTGACGGACACCGTACCCGCCTTCGTGGGATGCAGCTTGCTGCCGTCAACGATCGTCGCTTCGCCGGTGCCGTTCGTCACGGTGTAGGTCACCGCACCAGTGCCGCTGCCGCCACCAGTGGTCAGCGTCAGGTCTGTGCCGTAGGTCGCGTCAGTGGAGGTCACGGTCAGTGGAGCCTGCTTGGCCTTGGTGATGGCGGCCCCGGTGATCGTCAGCACCTCGGTGTCTGCCAACGCATAGTTGCCGGTGGTGATGGCAGTGGGGGTAAAGATAATTTGCTTTGCCTCGTTGACATCGGCGCTGTTGTATTTCAGCGTGCCGCTGACAGTGAGGGTATCGCTGCCCACCAGAGAATTGGGCTTCACAGAAACGGTGAGGCCGCTGGGGGCATTGGTGCTGCTGTCATAGACCTTGGTGATCGGGCCGGAATAGGTCAGATCATCCTTCGTCAGCGTCTTGGGTTTGATGATGGCAGTCAGCTTGACCGGAGCCGTGTCGCTGTGGTTGCTGTCGCCCTGCACCTTATACCAGAGCTCATATTTACCCGCGTTGATTCCACGGAGGTCCGTTGTCTCAGAATATTCGCCATTTTCCGCATAGCCGTAGACCAGCGTACCGCCGGAAGCCTCGCCGCCGACGGGAGCAAGGCGCTGCGAAAGCCCGTTGTAAACAAGCTCTGCCGCAGTGGGCGGGGTAATTACCTTGGCCGCCGCCTTGCCGATGATATATTCCTTCGTCACAGCCGTAGGCAGTTTGTAGTTCTCTGCCTTGTCGCCGGTCAAACCGGTGGCGGTTGCGGTATGGCTGCCCGCCGCAGTTTCATCTCCACCGGCAACAGCCACGGTGATCGTATCGCCGTTCACCAGATTGCCCGCTGTGGCGGTGACGGTCTTGTCATCGCCAAAGGTGCGGTTTTCGGTATTCCGCCAGTCGAGTGTGACCTCGCGCGGCTCGATGTACCAATTGGCCGTATGGCCGGAGACACTGGAATAGTTTCTTTTGAGTGTGATGGTCAGTTCGTAGGTGCCTTGGTTCATCTGTTCACCGCAGGCAATGTCATAATCCGCCGCTGAAAGCTCCGGTCCGTTGCCCATCGTCGCATCGTAAACAGTGAGCTTGGTGAAATCAGGCATTTGCTTCGAGCCGTTGTAGGTCAGGTGGTCGGCGCCATCCGCCCAACGGAGTCCAAGGTTATCAATGTCAATGTGCTGAGCACTGATGCTGTACTCCACGCTGGCGGTCTTGGCATTTTTACCCTCGCCCACGGTGATGCTGGCGGTGTAGGTGCCAGCGTCGGTGGGTGCGGTGTCAAGGATGTCATTGCCCTTTTTATAGGTGAAGGTAGATTTGGTGATGCTGCTGTCAAGCGTACTCGTCACCGTGGCAGCTGCCTCTTTACCGTCGCCGTAGGTTGTGTGCGCAGGCTTGTTGATGGTCACGCTGCCGCCGTCGGGGGCAGGGCAGCCGGACTTGCCGCACTCGGCCGTGATGGTGTTATCCACGCCGGAATAGGTCCACTCGTGGGTGTGGGTGCCGAGGTACAGTGCATTCTCCTTGAGGAATACAACAGTGTTCTGATCCGTGGCGTCGGGGTAAAGTGCCCTCTGTCATCAGCGGAAATAACGTAGCCGTCCTTGCCCTGAGCGATCTGGATGCCGCTCTCCGTGGGGGTGCTGGCGGTGGTCACGCCGATCTCCGCGTCCTCGCTGAACTTGCTGACAACGTTCATGACCTTGAGAATGCTATTCTCGGTATTTTCGCTCAGATAAACATTGCTGGTCTTGGAGTTTCTCCGGCCTACATGGTTGCCGGTGATCTGTGCGCTGCCGCCGACGGAGAAGTTTGCCAACTTTTTTGCACATACATACACGCCAGCACCGGTACTGTCTGAATATTTTTCCTGGTCAGAGAAGTTTGCCGTATTCCCGGTGATCTTGCCGCCGGTCATGATGAAGCTGCCGTTGCCGTCAAGAATCACACCTGCACCGGAACCATTGGAACGGTTGCCGGAGATCTCGCCGCCGGTCATGGTAAACGTACCGTTGTATACATACACGCCGCCGCCAGTGCCGTTTCTTCCGGCAGTATTGTTGGAGATCTTGCCGCCCTCCATGTTGAAGGCACCGCTGTACAGATTCACGCCGCCGCCCCAATAGCCATTATTGCCGGTGATCGTGCCATCGTGCAGGTTGAAGCTGCCGCTGCTTATATATACACCGCCGCCATCGCCATTGTAGTTCCAACCGAGTTGATTGTTTCCGGAGATGCTGCCGCCGTACATATCAAATGTACCGCCGCCCACGTACACGCCTGCGCCATATCCCTCGCCAACCTTGTTCCCGGTGATCTTGCCGCCGTACATGGCGGCGCTGCCGTCTTTGTTGACATACACACCGGCGCCGTTCATGGCGATGTTCTCGGCGACCTTACCGCCGTACATGGTGAAGCTGCCGCCGCCATCGACGTACACGCCTGCGCCGCTGTAGAGACGCTCAGGGGGATAGTTGGTGCTGCAATTGTTGGTAGTAATGCCGCCGTTATACAGGGTGAAATTGCCCTTCACCACCACGCCGCGGCCGGACTGTGAGTTTGCATATTCGTGCTTGACACTGCCCATCGTGCGCGTCTCGCCGCCGTTATTGTCATCGGTATGGCAGTCGGTAAGGGTGAAACTTTTGTTTGCGGGGACCTCGATCACGGCGATATCTTTTACCGAGCTCGTCTGAGTGATGTTCCGCCCGTTGAGGTCAAGCACGATGTTTGCCGGAACCGTCCACGTGCTGGTCAGATCAATTTTCTGCGTCAGGTAGTAGTTTCCCGCGTATTTGGGCAGAGTGGCAGTGGGTTCCCACAGCACGTTGGGGTGCTTGGGGGCGCCATTCTCATCAAGATGTGTGCACGTCGCGCCGCAGACGGGGTGATAATGCACCTTCTCCATCGTGTGGAGCACGAGCTTGTCGCCATCGATCCGCGTCAGGTACCACTCGCCGCGGTCCTTTTTGAAAACACCCGCGTTCTCATCCGTGACGCCCTCGACGACGATCTTAACCTCATCCTTCTTATAGCTACCCGTCCCCTGGAACATATCCAGAGAGATCACCGAGGAAGGATCCAGCTTGCCGTCCACCTGAACGGGATGTCCTTCGTTGACAAAGAAATTGCTGCCGTCGTTGCCGCTGATGGTCACCTTGCCGGAGACCAGAAATGTGCCGCGATTACTGATGCCGCCGATATTGTAGCTGGCCCCCGGGATGTTTGCGTGATTCCCGGTAATGCTGCCGCCGCGCATAATAAAGGTCCCGTAGGAATATACGCCGCCGCCTTCGGCGAATGAACCGCTGTTTGCGGTGTTGCCGGTGATCTCGCCGGCATACATGGTGAAAGTGCCGCTGTTGCCGACGCCGCCGCCGTTAGTATGTGCGTTGTCCGTGATTTTTCCGCCGTACATATTGAAGACGCCCTTGTTGTACACACCGCCGCCGTTTGCGGCACCGGCCGAGGTCTGTTTATTCCCGCTGATCTCAGCGTTGTACAGATTCAGCACACCGGCCTCGCCGGTCACATCTTTGAACTTTCCCCGGACTTCGATGCCGCTGCCCATCATATCGCTGGCGTGGGTGATCTTTCCGACAGCGCCCTCCGGCCTGCAGTCGCAGAGGTTCAGCGTCGCGTCGCGCCGGACGATGACCGTGGGAAAGCGCATCCCCTTACCATAGGTATAATTCTGTATGATCTGCTTGCCGTTCAGACACAGATTCACTTCGCCGGTGACCGCAAGGGGATACATCAGCGATATGTCATCCTCAAGGTAATAGTTTCCCTCCGGGAGAACGAACACATCGTTGTTTCCATAATCGTCAAATTTACTATATGGAATCTGTTCATGCTTAACGACCCGGCCGTCAATCAGCAGTTTTTTATCACTGTTGCTGGCCAGGCTGTGGGCAAAAGCCACCTCGGAGCTGTCCCCATACTCCGTCCCGACGCCGATGGCGTGGGTGTGGTTTTCTATGGGTGCGGCGCTGATCTTCAGATATTTGAACAAATACATCTGATCCCCATTCAGATCATCCGTAATATCACGATATGTTGTACCGCTGAAAGAACCCTGTACCGTTGTGCCCTTGGCCACGGTCAGCGTCGTAGCGGTCATGCCGCTTGATCCTTCAGGGTCAAAAAGCGCTCTGCCATTGGGAGCAGCGATCGCCACACTCGCGCCGTCTCTGACGGTAACATCCTTTGCCCGGATACCGCAGGCTTTATCGGTTTCGGTATTGGTGATATCGAGCTTCGTGCCCTCGCCTTCGATGATCACGTTGCATCCGTCGGCATTGATCCCGCAATTGCCGGTGTCGCCACTGCCGTCTTTCTTGACGAGGATGACCTGTGCGCCGCCCCTGACGGTAAGGTCCCCCGGCATAATCGCTCCCCATTTATTTCCGGAACACGTAACGCTCAGGCTGCCGCTCGGCGCGTCGGCGCTCTTTTCGATGGTCAGGTAGATAGCGCCGTCCCCCTCAAGGTCCGAGTTCCAGGCGTAGATCTGACTGTCGTTCAGTGTGTTCTCACCGTAGAGGGCGATGGTCAGCGGGTCGTTTCTCACGGGGGAAACTACCTTGATATCGCCGGAGTCCAGCGCAAAATTATGCAACTCCAGCGTGCTCGTCTCTGCGTTGAACCAGGCGTAGTTGTCGTCAGGCTTCTCCGCCTGCGCCGCCGTGCCGTTGCAGGGAAAATAAGGCGCGGCGGCCGACAGAGCGACTTTGTTAAAGCTTACAGTCATTGCCGTGCTGCCCTCCGTCAGCGGGGCCACCTGCGCATTGAACCAGTCGGACAGCGTCTCCAGCTTCTCCGTGTTTTCCAGCTGTGCCTGCTGTTCCTCGGTCAGGGTGTCATAATACGCGTCACAGGCGGTCTGAAACGCCTCGTAGACCGTGTCCAGCGCCTCGTCGTCCATGCCGTCCAGTTCCGCCGCGTCAGGCAGAGCGTCGATCATCGCCTGCACATCGGCCATGGCCTCGTCCTGCTTTACAGTCGAGTTCTCCTGCTGTTCTTCCTGTTCCGCAGGCTGGCTCTCCTGCTCCGCTTCCGCGGGCTGATTCTCCTGCTTCACTTCCCCGTTTGCCGGGTCTGCCGCTTCCTCCACGTCCGGGGGCGTCTGCGCCGTCCCCTCCGTCTCCTCTGCCAGCGCCGCCGTGGGCAGCAGCGTCAGGCACAGGGCCAGCGCCATGAGACAGCTCAAGATACGCTTCTTCATAGATCTCCTCCTGTTCGTTTCCTTCTCTGTCCGAATCAGTCTCCCACGGACAGAGATCTTCCCGTAGGGAGTCCTCCCTACGGGTCCGGGGGCGCCCCCGGACAGTTTTTCAGCTTTCGACGTTCAGTGTAGCATATTTTCCGCGCCTTGCGGGGCTGTCTGCACGAAACGTCCTTTTTTCGACACGAAATGTCACCGGAGCGGTCACCGCTGCCGATCAGCAGGCCTTCTGTATCCGGCCTCTTTTTCGCGATAAAATCATACCCCGTACACCGGTGTACGATGCAAGAACTTTTTTGAACTTCGGAAGAAATTTTACGAAACCCGGCGAAAAGCGGTTTTTTCTTAGTAAAATCGCCCATGCCGCCCTGTCATCTTCCTCTGGATAAACGCAACCGAACACAAAGCCCTCCCCTGCTCCGCAAATCAAACCGCGCCCGGTGCACCGGGCGCTGATACTGCCCATGCCGGGCACACTAAAAAGCGGCCAGCAGCTAATGCTGCTGGCCGGGGAGACTGTCAACAAAGTGGTAAATTTTCCGCGCTGGAAAGGAAGGGTGTGCGCGGGAAACCCAAGAAGGGTGTCCTGCGCCATTGAAAT
>OGGW01000119.1_pt1 | contig 77225 bp, 57 predicted proteins | sample 1571291 | NCBI WGS metagenome assembly OGGW01 (sample SAMEA2582028, study PRJEB24529) | metagenome | biome: Human gut stool | place: China | collected 2011 | reverse complement strand
CCCGTGCCATCGATATGATTTTCCACAAGGGTAAGATTGCCGAGACTTACAACATCGGCGGTTTTAATGAGTGGAAGAACATCGACATCATCAAGGTGGTAATCAAGACTGTTGATAGATTGCTCGGTCGCCCCGAGGGTGCTGACTTGGATTTGATTACTTATGTAACAGACAGAAAGGGTCATGATATGCGTTACGCCATTGACTCTAGGAAGCTACAGAAGGAACTCGGCTGGGAGCCATCTCTGCAGTTTGAGGAGGGTATTGAGAAAACCGTAAAATGGTATCTCGATAACCAGGAATGGATGGATCATGTTACTTCTGGAGAGTATCAGAAGTATTATGAGAATATGTATAAGGATAGATGATTCTTAATTATACTTCTGCATTATTGCAACATTGATAATGGCTATTGTTTTTAGTCATGGTATCAAATTGTTTTCCTTTTTACTTACAAAGTGATAGGTAGAAAAATCAAACGTAACACTAATTTTTAAATAATTTCCAACTGATTAAGTATGTGCTTCGAGTTTTCAAATTTAATCAATATGTGTGCTGCAGCTTATGCTGGTAGAACTGCATGCCAAAATTGTGTGAATGCCAAGAAATGTGAGGGTTGTAATACTTGTAAGTGTTATGACTCTTGCATTCATCCTCTTCACCACTATAATAGTAACGGAAAGACATATAATTGCCTAAATATGGCTTATAACTATGTGGTAAAGCATTTCTATCGTTTTGCCTCAGAGATAGAATATGCATTCCGTATTGTTTATCATGCCGAACAACATAATTGGAAAGACAATATCAATGTTGTTTCCTTGGGATGTGGTCCAAGTTCGGAATTGTATGGCATCATCAATGAGTTGCAAAATCAGCAAAGTAATCTTGTTGTTTCGTATCATGGCTTTGATACGAATGCAATATGGCAAAAGATTTGGAATCTAAATATTGATATATGCAAGCAACATAATGTTACATATACAACTGATGATATGTTTGCATATTATACGGAACATTCTGATGAACATATTGATATTCTGATACTGAATTATTTGCTTTCTGATGTTGCCAGAAATATGCAAAATGAAGAGAAGACTGCATTCTTGGACAAGTTAGCTGAGTTTATTGATGTTATGGATGTACAATATGTCATTTTCAATGATATTTCTCTATTCTATGATAACTTGATTTCCGGCTATAGTTGTATGGAATATGTGGTTAGACAATTTGGGGTGAATAAACAGAGGCACTCTGTATTGAAAGGAGGAAGATATAGGTTTGGGGAACCCAATCCGCATCAGCCTACCTATGGAAGGAAATATAATCAGTCAAGTTTGTTGTTCACAATAGATGATGCTGCAAAGGATTTTCAGCCTTTCAATTATTGTAATAGTATTCAAATGCTGATTAAAAAGACTAAAGCAAAATGATACTAAGCGTTAGCCGTAGAACGGATATTCCTGCATTCTATTCTGATTGGTTTTTCAATAGGATAAAGGCAGGTTTCGTGGATGTGCGTAATCCGATGAATATTCATAGGATTAGCAGGATAGACATTAGTCCTGAGATCGTGGATTGTATCGTGTTCTGGACAAAGAATCCAAAGGCAATGATTCCAAGGTTAAAAGAATTATCTGACTATAAGTACTATTTCCAATTTACGGTGAATCCGTATGACCGACATATTGAGGAAGAGGTGCCTTTGAAACGAAATATCTTTGATACTTTTCATGAACTGTCTGATATGATAGGTGCTAATAGGGTCGTTTGGCGATATGATCCCATCTTGTTGTCCAACATGATAGATGTAGATTACCATATTAAGTATTTTGAGGAGATTGCCAAACGTCTGAGTGGCTATTCCACCAAGTGCGTTATCAGTTTTGTTGATTTATACAAGAAAGTTTCGACTAATATAAGTGGATTAGGTATTCGTGAACCAAATGAACAGGAAATCGTGCGAATGGTTGAAGCTATGCTGCCGATTGCTCGGTCTTTTGGGTTTACAATTCAAACTTGCGCAGAGAAAATCGACTTGCTGGAATCTGGTATAGAACATGGTGCTTGCATAGACCCTGTTTTGATTTCCGAAATCATAGGTTGTCCTTTGAAAGTAAGAAAGGACAAAAACCAACGTAAGGAATGCGGTTGCGTAGAAAGTATAGACATTGGTGAATATAATACTTGTTGTCATCATTGTGTCTATTGCTATGCCAATTTCAACCAGGATGTCGTGAGAAGAAAGGCAGAAAAGCATGACCCTTTTTCTTCTTTGCTTGTGGGAGAGGTAAAGGATGAAGATATCGTATCAATGCGGAAAGTTAAGTCGTTGAGGGATTATAGGTTGTTCTAAGTAAGTCTTATGGAAAAGATGTATGATAAGTGAAGATTGGGGACTTATGACAAATTATGAAAACTTTAAAATTCTCAATACGGAAGCTTTCTTATATCTTTTGAATGTCAATGAAAAACTAAATATTTTCAAGTTATTGGCAGACTTGCATTTGTCCTCTGATTGTGGAAGGATGTAACTGCCCTCCGGTGCTCAGAACCGCTACGCTCTAAGGTTGGCGGGGCATCAAAGCCCTGCGCCATTTTATACGGGATGGGACCGCTTGGGGAAAGGTGTTTTTACAGGGTTATCAGTTTAAGTGGAGCTTCGAGAAAGCGCTTGCAGACTGGTTCGAGGATAATGACAGACAGGGTTTAAAATAATAATCAATAAATATGAAGGGAATCGTATTAGCAGGTGGTAGCGGTACACGTTTATATCCTATCACAAAAGGCATCAGCAAGCAGCTGATTCCTATCTTTGATAAACCGATGATATATTATCCTATCTCGGTATTGATGTTGGCTGGTATCCGTGAGATACTGATTATCTCGTAAGTATTCGGTGAATGCCGTATTGTGTGCCTAGATAAAGTTTCGTACCTTTGCACCGTGATTTTAAATTATTCAAATTATGGTACAAGGCAAGAAACAATTAAACAGCAAGCCAAAGTTCGCCGAGGTTGTAATCGGTGCCAATGAGGCGAAGGAGATGCGTGAGTCTGCAAATGCTCGCAACCGTCGCAATCCTTATTTAAAATTAAGCTATCCCAATGGTGTGACACTAATTCTCCCTGCTGACATCAGTATCGAACAGCTTCGAGCCTACATTAGTATAACTGTGTAGGCTTATGGCTAGAGTTTGTCAGTTGACGGATGACCTGAAGTACTACTTGTGCATGGAGCCAGTCGATATGCGCAAGCAGTTTCAGGGACTCCAAGGAATCGTGAATGAGGAGTTCGGCCGTTACCTCACCCAAGATGAAGCCTTTATATTTATAGGTAAGACTCGCAAGACTGCTAAGATCTTGCATCGTGAGAGCGATGGACTGACTCTTTATGTAAGAAAGTTGAGCGAGGGGCGTTTTCAAATGCCTCATTTTAATGATGATAATCGTACGACAACATTGACTCCGGATGAATTTACCCTTTTGATTCTGGGTGAAAAATGGTATGAAGAAACACCATCGGAGAACTAGTTTTTATTAACGTAAATAGCTGATATTTAGGCGTAAATATCAATCAAAATATTCGTTTTTCTCAATAATTTTTAGTACCTTTGTATGGTAAATAATAAGGTAAACGATATGTTTGAACAGCAACAAAATACAGGGAAAAGTGCGTCTTTGGCAGAGAAATATGCCAATGTGCGAGGTCAGGTTGCCACTGCTGTGGAAAGAGCAGATCTCGCAGAACACGCATTGGATGCCGAGCGTGCTTCTCGTCAACAGTTGATTGACGAAGAAGTGGCTCGACAGGTTGCTGCTGCAAAAGAACGTATCAGGCTAGAGGTGGAAGCAGAACTTGCAGAGCAAAAGAAAGCTTTGGAATCTCGTAAGCAGGAACTTGATTCCCGTGAGAAGGAGATAGTTAAGAAGGCAGACACTATAGTACAGAATATAGAGGAGCGTGCAAACAAGCGCATAGCTGAACTTCGAGCAAAAACAGAGAAAACAGCATTGACAAGATTGGCTGACATGTTTGAGACCTTCCTTCAAGCTTTTATAGCTGTGATGGACAAGGATTCGGCAAAAGGTCAGGAATTGCTTGCTAAGTATCGGCAGGCTGCCGAGGAAACGCAAACGCTTCTAAAGGAAGAAATTAAGGAAAAACTTGCAAAGGCAGAAGCCAAGAACAAGGCTAAGACAGATCAGGTAGCCTCGCTTGTGCGGATGTTGTTTACTCAAAAACGTGAGCGTATTGTCTTTACCCCAGAGCAACGTGAAAGTTTGTATGAGCGAGCAATGCAATCTTTGAATCTCACTCCAGAAACCAAGAAGGAGTTTGAGAGATGTCGTGACTATTGCCGTGATTACAGGCAAAAGCAGGAAACCCTTAAACTGTTGAAGAGCGATGGTCAGAAGAAAGGGCATGGTAGAAATAAACTTCCGGCCAGCTTGCCTCGCTTAGTGGAACAAGTGATTTGGCCTGATTGTTATGAAGGACATGAGGATGAATATGACGTGGTGGGCAAAGATGTACAGGAGTTTGTTCTGCCTGCTCCTGCACCATATGTTGTCCAACCAGTCGTTCGTCCGGTTGTGAGGAGAAAGGATGATCCGGATGGTCCGACAGAACAGGCGGATTGCTATGAAGGTCTCTTTTGGAAGAGTTATGCTACTCCAGAGTTGATTGCTAAGATAGAAACAGGAAAGTTTGTGCTACATCAGCCGTTCAATCGACAGATAAAGAAGATGAAACAGGATGGTCTTCCGATGGCTCCAGCCACTGTGGATGATTGGCATCAGGCAACATGTGAGATGCTGGAACCTTTGTATGAACTACAAAAGGAAAGGGTCTTTTCTAGCTCTTTGCTGGCTGGTGACGGAAGTCCTTTCCCGATTATCAATTGCGAAAAGCATAAGACGGTGGGGCATTACATGATTCAGTATCGCTCAGTGATAACAGGAATACCAATTTTCCTCGTCAACACCAAGAACAAGTGTGGTCGAGGTCAGGCTGATATCATGGACAATCTGAAGGATTGGACTGGCAATGTCTTTATGTGTGATGCTTACGCAGGATATGATTGGATGAAGAAGATAGAAGGTCTTATCCTATGTAGATGTGTGGCTCATGCTCGTCGAACGGCAGAACGGGCTTTGAAGGAAAATCCAACGTTGGCTCAGATAGCATTACTCTTCTACCAAGATGCCTATCTGGTAGAAGAGATAATAAAGAAGAAAGGATTGACAGGAGCAGAAAAGACTAAGTTTAGACAAGAGCAAGCTGGTCCTTTATGGGAAACTTTCAAACTCTGGGCGGCTAATGCGATTCTTGAAGTGCCAAGGGATAGTCTTATCTTCAAGGCGTTGAATTACTTGATTAGCAATTATGACGAATTGACCCATTACTTGGATATCCCGGAGATGCCGATAGACAACACGGATACAGAGAGGTTAATTCGTGATATGGTGATGGGCAAGAAGGCTTATTTGTTCTGCCGTGATTTGGATGCCTGCAAGAGAGCTGCAATGATGTACTCATTGTTTGGAGCTTGCAAGGTGTTGGGTAAAAATCCTGAGCGTTGGCTCTGTTATGTATTGACAAACATAAAGACAACGCCAAAGGACAAACTTTATACTCTTCTTCCTGAGTTTTGGGAAGATGAAGAACAATAAAAATGAAATTAAAATTTAGTCAAATCAAGGTATAGCCTCCACTGGTATTAGCTGGTGGAGGGCTAAACCTCATATGCTTATCGGTAATGTGAGGTAATACCGAATACTTACTACCCAACTTGGTTATTTTCTATGATGATGGCATCAAGGGTATGTACACATGTTGTGATGTTTCCAAGAAGCTTATCTTGGATTTTGTGGAGGAGGTAGAATACAATTACGGCAATCGTCCTGCTTTGATGCGATTGCTGAGAAACTGATTATTTTGATTTATAACATATAGATATGGTTATACTGAAGATTTTACCATTTAGAGATAAACTTGACTTGGTTACGATGATAGCGTATGATACCAAGAAAGTGATTCAAGAACATGCAAGATTGATAAATGTGAGCTTGCCATCATCCTTATGCCTGATTGCGTAAGGACTATACTAAGAGATACTACGGAAAGTCAGATAGGTGATATTCCCGGCATGATGGAATACCGCAAAGTATTGGAAAGTTTGACGGAATGTAACATCAAGTTGCAAGAAGTGATGGACAAAGAGGCTGGCAAGATTCCTATGTCACAAGCTTCCAAGCTGATTCTGAACCAACTGGAGAAGCAATATATAGAGAAGCGTGAGGAACTTCGCAAAATTCAAGCGAAATATTCATGGGCTTCGGACAAGAAAAATCCAGTACAGCAGAGCATCGCCGATGCTTTGATGTATATCGGATTTATGAAATTGGTATGAATGCCAGTTATGGTATTCTATATTTCTTTTGAATGAAGAAAATCAAACTTTATGATTACCAGCAGAAGATGCTGGAGGACATTATCAACGTGCTGACGACTGCTGCTACTGGCAGATTCTACGATGAGAATGGTAAGAAGGAGAAGGTGGGCAGTTCGGTGATGGTGCAGATGCCGACAGGTACGGGAAAGACCTACGTGATGGCGGCTGTGGTGAAATGGTTCCTTGATAACCATGACACGGGCGAAGTGTGGATTGTAGCGCACCGCCGTGAACTGGTGGAGCAAATGCAGCAGACGCTGGACAGATTCTGTCTGGACTATGGGGAGAAGGAAATGGAGCTGAAAGCGAAAGTAAGGATAAGGGTGCTGTCCATTCAATGGTTGAACAGACATATCGACGAACTGGAAGGGGCTGGGTGTACGCCAGGACTCATCGTAGTGGATGAGGCGCATCACGCCATAGCAACCTCCTATCAAGACCTGTTTGGCAGGTACAGAAAGGCCCTGAAACTCGGTATGACGGCAACTCCATGCCGTATGAACAAGAACTCCTTTAGCAAGTTGTTTGAGAGGTTGATCGTTTCTCCTTGCACCAACGACTTCATTATGCGTGGTTATCTTGCACCATACGATTATGTGGTGATTGGTAAGTTTTCACAAGACCAGTTGACGGTGAACCAGTTGAAGGGACGAGGAAGCGATGGCGATTATGCCATCAAGGAGATGGACGAGAAACTGAACATTCCGCAGACTATTCAAAGGCTTTATGACAGCGTAAAGAAATATGCTGACGGCAAGAAAGGAATCGTATATGCCATAGACATTATTCATGCCCAGGCGATAGCCGCCTGCTACAATGCCATCGGAATAAAAAGTGTGGCACTGGACAGTAAGACTCCTGCCAAGAAACGCAAGGAGATGGTGGAGGCTTTCAGACGCAGTGAGATAGACTGCATGGTGAACGTGAACCTCTTCGACGAGGGTTTTGACTGTCCGGACGTAGAGTTTATCCAGATGGCACGCCCTACACTGTCGCTTGCCAAGTACCTGCAGATGGTGGGGCGCGGGTTGCGCATCAACCATGAGAACAAGGATAAGGTGTGCATGATTATCGACAACGTAGGTAACTACCGCAAGTTTGGCTTGCCCGACAAGCCTCGCAACTGGGAGAGCATGTTTGCTGGGTTGAGGGTTGGTAAGGGTATCATTCCAACCTATGTGAAGAAACTGCAGAGTATTATTGCCGTGAATGATGAGCTGATAGTGGTCAAGAAGGCGAATACGGCAAGGAAGAAGATGACCGTCCAACAACTTGATGAATATCTGAAGAATGTAGAGCCTTTCCAGCAGGATGGCAGATGGGGGCTGAAGGTGAAGGATGACATCATCGTGAAACCTATCTACTCTCATATCTCCAACTTCCGAGGTGATTATGCCGAATGCAGAATAGGCATGCAGAAATGTTTGTATGGACTGTTGGACAGGAGGGGCAATATTATCTTACCTCCAGAATATAAATACATATATAAATGGAATGACCATGAGGCGGAAGTAGAAGGTAGCAATGGATACTGCAGAACCATAGAGTTGTAACGGCTAAGAAAATATAAAGATGGAACGCAAAGAACAGACCGGGCATATCTGCAGATGGATGTGAAAGAGTATCATCTCCATGGAGAGAATGAGGAGATGAAAATGCCAGAATTCCGCATAGAACCAAGAAAATGTGTTAAAGGCATATAAATAATGCGAAATGGAAGAAGTACTATTGGCTTGACAGCCTCCTTGATTTGGTTGTAGTTGTCCTGTATGGTCTGCTTCAATTAGTAGAGTGCATCTCCAATCTTTTGTTTGATTTGTGCCATTTTGTTGCGGCGCTCGATGGAGAAGGTATCTCCGTGTGCTTCCACGTAATCGAAGAGCATGAAAGCCTTGTTCAGAAGTTCATCTCTTGCGGGCTGCCCCACGGTATCCGCCTCGTGATAGTAGAGTTCGGCAAGCATGTCCATCTTGGAGAGTCGCTTCTCCTCGTCGTCGATTCCTGCCATAGCCTTCATCACGTCCTCAATGGTGGCGATGCTGTAGAAGGCATAAGGACCTACGTATTGATTGTAGAGTTCCCTGATCTTCTCACGTCTCACCTCCACCTCTTTCTTTTCGAGCATTCTTTCGAGTGCCGCCATAAACTCGCGAATCAACCGCTGTATATAGTCTCGTTGTAGCATAATCTTGTTTTTGCCTATTTTACTTGCAGAAATTGTTTTTTTCTATTCATTGTTGTTGATTGCCTCTACATACTCCCACAGTTTCTTGTAGAAAGGATGTCGGGTCATTGTGTCCTTGTTGCCCAGGATGATGAGCTTCATTCGGGCTCTCGTCATCGCCACGTTCATGCGGCGGAGGTCTTTCAGGAATCCTATCTGGCCTTCATCGTTGGAACGTACCAGCGAGATGAGGATCACGTCTCTTTCCTGTCCCTGGAAACCATCTACCGTATTCACGCTGATCAGACGGCGGTAAGGCTTGAAGAACTCATACTTCTTGATGAGCTTCTTCAGATACTGTACCTGGGCACGATAAGGCGAAATGATGCCTACATCGATGCTCTCACTCAATACCCGCTGCTTGCCTATCTTGGTGAAGTATTCCGCCAGGGTCAGCAGGGTGAGCTCGGCTTCTGCCTTGTTGATGCGCCCGAAACTCTCGCCCACAAACTGCTCCTTGTAAAGTGAAGAGTGATGAGTGAAGAGTGAAGAATTCTCTTGTTCTTCACTTTCTTCCGAAGCATCATCAGAAGAGCTATTGAATTCTTCACTCTTCACTCTTCGTTCTTCACTTTCTTCCCCTGTATCAATCCACGTTATCGGATGGTCGTAATCCAATACGCTGCGGTATTTGATCTGTGGCGCACTCTCCACCTTGCCCCCGTAGAACCAGTCGCTGGAGAATCGCATGATTTCATCGTTCATGCGGTACTGAATCTTCAGTAGGGTCACTACCTCAGGCTTGTTTTCGGCAATGCGCTCCATCAGGGTCTTGCCCAGTCCGGCTCTCAATGCCGCAATACTCTTCACGGTAGGCGGCAGCTGACAATGGTCGCCTGCCAGAATCACCCGGCTGGCTCTTCTCATCGGAATCCAGCAGGCTGCTTCCAAAGCCTGGGCAGCCTCGTCGATAAAGAGGGTACCAAACTTCATGCCTTCCAGCAACCGGTGGGCAGAACCCACCAGGGTGCAGGCGATGACACGCGCCTCGCCAAAGAGTTCGCTGTTGATACGGATTTCTATTTCGGCGGCACGACTCTTCAGCCTCTCCATCTTCTGATGATAGTTTTCGCTGCCTTTCTTCCTGTTTTTTCTTAATTCTCTGATTGCCTTGCGGATAGCCCAGAGTTGCGGATAGTCGGGATGACTCTCGAAACGGTGCTCGTAGGTGAAGCCCAGCATCTTGTCGTTCACACGGGTAGGGTTTCCGATACGGAGCACGTTGATGCCTCTATCCACCAGTTTTTCGGAAATCCAGTCCACCGCCATATTGCTCTGTGCACACACCAGCACCTGACTCTCTCGCATCAGGGTTTCGTTGATGGCTTCCACCAGGGTTGTAGTCTTTCCGGTTCCCGGAGGTCCGTGAACGATGGCTACATCCTTTGCCCAAAGTACCTCGTTTACTGCCCTTTCCTGGGTAGGATTGAGCCAAGGGAACTTCATCGGTTCGAAGGAGAATCTGTCTGCCTTCTGATGCGAATAGAATAAGTCGCGGAGATAAGCCAGGCGGTTGTTCTTCGCCTTCATCACTCTATCCAGAGCCTCGAACATCAGCTTGTAGCTGGTTTCATCAAAGGATAGCTGCACGCCGATAGGCTCCGTAGATTGCTGCAAGTCGAGCAATGGGGCAGAGTCGGGCATGGTAATCACCATTCTGTCGCCATCTACATAGCTCACGGTTCCCGTAAAAGAAAAATATTTTATACTTTGAACTTTGAGATTTGAACTTTGAACTTTATGATTAGCGTCTGAGGGATTTTCTGACAGCTGAAGGGCTGTGCTGCCCTGGTTCTCATTTTTCCCCATCTTCTTGACCATAAAGAACATGACGGGGCGACCGAACTCAAAATTGTGCTCGATATCCTGGTCAGAGGTGCGGAAGACCTCAATGGCTGTCTGGTTCAGCGAATTATAAAAGCTCTTTCCCACCTGTAGCGGGAACCAGGCATCACCTCGTTTCACCTTCCGCTGCATGCCCATCTGTTCGGTAAGCTTGCGGAAGGCTTCTTTCTCGGTATAATACTCCAGCTGGAGCAAGGTGCGTTGCTGCAATAATGCCTGAATTGGTGAAATCTGTTCCATATAGGGTGCAAAAGTAGCGTATTTCTGCCGAATATGGAAAGAAAAAGAGATAAATATGTTTAAAGTTCCTGCTTTATTTATCCCAAAGCTGATAGTCGATTACCTTATTGTCGTTGAGCTGAATGCTGTCGCTTGCCGAAGATGCAGGTTCTTGGGCATTCTTCTCCAGATGATAATAACTCCCGGCCAGGGCTGCCAGTAGGGCGATGATGAGGGCACAGAGCAGGAGCAAGGCGTGGCGGTAACGGGGCGTGCAGGACAGGCGTTGGCGCAGTTGGACGATATTCTGCGGACGGCTTTGCGGGTCGCGGCAACTACAGATTTCTGCCATCTTGCTGAGTGCCTTATCGCCCGTAGCCTTGGCCATTTCGCCCAGAACCATGCCCAGAGAATAAATGTCGGCACGCGGTTCTGCCTTGGCGCCCGGCAACATCTGTTCGGGAGCAATATAGCCCGAAGTTCCGGCTGGCGATTTCAATACGCAGAAAGAATCGCTATCCGAGAGACCGAAATCAATGAGCTTCACGTTCTGTCCGTTATGTGTAATCATGATGTTGGAAGGCTTCAGATCGCGATGAATCATCTGTTTGTTGTGCATATATTCCAGCGCATCCATCAGCTGTCCTGCTATCTTGCGGGCGAGTTCTGCCGAGAGGGCATTCTTCTTGATGAGCTGCTCCAGATTATCGCCGTCAATATATTCCATCACCACTACCGTGCCCAGATTGTCAACCTTTTCCAGGTCGATGGTACGGCAGATATTGGGATGTTCCAGCTGCTGGCCTATTTCAAACTCCTTGGCGAGTGCCTGGCGGTAAATAGGGGTGTAGAGAAAATCGTTCTTGAGACATTTCAACATGAAACGCTTGCCGTATTTGGTGGCTGTAAAGATGCGTGTATGGCCCGAAATAGACACGTAGCATTGGTGGAGATTGCTGAATGCATCCTCCACAGGCAAGGGGTTTGAATTGCTCATCTCCTTGCTGATGTCCTCGGTAAATCCCGATGTCGTTTTCTTCTTCTTTTCTTCAGTTTCTTCCATGCTCACGGATTCCTCTTTTTCTTGATTACTGTTATTTTATTTTTCGTTGATGCTGATGACGGTAAGTCCGCCGTTCCTGCCGGCTACGAACGAGGCTGTACGCTCGCCGCCACGCTCGATGTAGGGCAGGAAGAGGGGCTGCTCCTTGATGAAACAGCCGGTTACGAAGCGGTCGCCAGGCTGCAGCTTACTGTTTTCTGATTTCTCTATTTCATAGGTGCTGTCGCCCAGATAGCGGAGCTGCAGCAGACGGTTGGGACTCCAACCGACAGAAACAAGAGTACCTTCTTGTAAATCGCTACTTACCAGCTGGTTTGCCATGAAGAAGGAACTGTTGTACTTGGTGCTTGTCTTGAGCCAATGGGTAAATTCCATGTAGTTCCGATGACCGATATATTGGGAAAGCACATCGAGGGTTACCATGCGTGGCTTGTGATTGTCGCTCACGTATCCATAGAGTCGTTTGAGGGTGGATGGCGAAATAGTTCCACATGTTTTCTTCTCCAGATAGAGTGAAAACTCTTCGAAGTCGGTTGTCGTGGCAAGAATCTTGCCGTATTTCTGTTCTACGAGCGATTTGAGCTCTTCTATTTCGGGTGTTGTCATAATTTATCTTTTAATTATTATTCAACATTTTTATTCTTCTACTATATGGGTGAATTTCCCCCATATTTTATGGTTCTGATACCTCTTTTTCATGCCTGCAGGCACGTGGAGCACGCAGGTGGCGAAGAAGCCTTCTACCTTGTTGGCGAAGGCGTTTTCTTCGCAGTAAGGAATCATGGAAGCTGAAACATAAAGGTCGGTAAGCGGACTTTCGTCGAAGGCGTAGTTGCTGATTTGTTCTGTGTTGGCTCCCAGATATACTTTCGTGAGTTTCCGGCAGCCTTGGAAAACGCCTGTAGGAATCAGCTTGATGCCTGCCCCGAGATGTATTTCCTTTATCTGACTGTCCATGAAGGCGCCTTGTCCTAATGTTTCAACGTTGTCTGACAGATAAAACGCCTCGATGCTGCATTCCTTGAAGGCGTAGGCGCCAATGGAGGTAAAGGCGGAAGGAAGGGTGTATTTGCCCTTCTTGCCCATCGGAAACCAGACGATTTTGTTGCCTTCTGCATTCAGCAGCACGCCGTCCTGACTCTTGTAGTAAGCGTTGGCGGGCGAAACCATAAGGGCTTCGAGCGCCGTGCATCCGCTGGAAGGGAGAATGCTGCCTGCTGAGGCAGGAATTTCTATCTCGCGGAGCGAAGTACAATCGGCAAATGCATCTTTCTCTATGGTGGTTGCATCGGCAGGAAGAACTATGTGGGTGAGTTTTTCGCAACCGGCAAATGTGCCTTGTACAATCTGGTTTTCTGCAGCTTCGTGATGATAAGGACCTACCATTCCGCCTGCTGCGAGGTGAACGTCGGTAAGGTCTATATCCGATAGCTTGCCGGGGGTGACTGCGTTATCGTTGTCGCGCCCCATCATCATTCTCATACAGCTGAGGTCTTCGCCGTTCAGGGTTCCGGCTATGGTCAGCTGGGTGTATTCGTAAAGATGGTTGCCCATCAGCTGGGTCAGTTCGCCTGTTTCGTTTAGCGTAATGGCGTCGCTCGTATCATATTTGATGGCGGTTCCTATGGTTTCTCCTACCATATTCCGGGCGAAAGGCTGGAATTCGTAGTGGGCATTCCGCTCCAGATTTCCGATGCGCAACTTGATTTTTCCCTTCTTTCCGTCAAAGTTTTCTACGATGCATTTCTGCTTGTTCTCCGGCTCGCCGGTCAGATAAACGTAGCATCCGGTTTCGGTCATCGGCTCGCCACCATCATCGGTTATTTCGTAGCTTACGAATGCGCTCATCGGTCCGTGACTCAAGAGTGTAGCCGACGATAGTTTCGGACTTATATTGGGCTGGGTGGTGAAACTCATCATGTTGCTGGTTGTGGTTGTTCGCCCGTTGTTGCCCTGCAGCATATAATAATAGGTAGTGCCCGCTTTGAGCCCCGTCAGAACCAGCGAGACGTCAGCTCCCTGGGCATGAACCTCGCTGGTATTGAGGTTCATGCTCTCCGAAGTGCCGTATCTGAACAGGAGTTTCGGCATTTCTGTTTCTCCCTCTATGGTAGCTGATCCGTTGAGGGTAGCCTCTGTTCGGGTGATGTGGGTCGCCTCTGTGGTTATCAGGTGCGGCTCCAGATAAGCAGGCTTATCGCTATTGCTGCAACCTGCCATCATCATGTTTCCTATCAGGAGGGCAAGAAATCTGATGCTGCGTAATATGCTTTTTATGTTCATTTCTTACTTCTTTTGTTTTCCTATTTTAATACCTATGCCGATGCTGCCCTGCCATTGTTTCCCGGCGATGGTGATGGCTGAGGCTGCAATGCTCACTCTGTTGAACGAGGCGAGCACACCCAGCTGGGCTGCGAAGCCTTTGTGGGTAAGGTCTTCGTTGAGCAGGTATCCGCCTCCGCTGCTCTCGGTCTGCTGCCAGGCTGTAGCGGCTTTGCCGTAGCCTACGCCTTCGAAGAGGCAGAAGCCATGCGTAATGTGGTGGATGGCTCCAGCGGTAAAGGTGTAGTTCTGGTGGCGTGTACTGCCTGTATAATAAGGTTTGATGCTGCTGCCCGGCGTGTAGCCTTCTTTGTTGCAGGTTCCCTCTGTGCTGCCTATGCTCTTGAGGTTGCTGCTGGCATGGATGAAGAAGCCGTGGCGGCGCATCAGGGCGAAGAAGAGACCATAGGACGGTCCGTCTTCATGAAGGGATAGCGTGGCGAGCGTGTAGAGGGCGAGTGGCATCTTCTTACGTACTTGTGGGATGGCAATCGTATCTATTACCGTCTTTACCTCTACGATGGTGTCGTGCTTCTCCTGGATGATAGGAGTAGGCTTGGGCAGTTTCAGTTTCAGCTCGTAGGTCATTCTGCTTTCCAGCGGTTTGCTGAACCGGTAATCGCGGAGCACGCCCCATTCCGGATGCTTGATGGTGAGCAGTTTGGAGCCTTTAGGAAGATAGAGCCAGATTTCGCCCACTTTATCTTTTCGCGATACGATTCCGAGCGGGGTGGAGAAGGCAAAGTCGGAGGGTGCTTCTACCTTCACCAGGGCGCAAGGTTCATCGTTGAGGTCGCGCACGGGGGTGATAAAGGCACTCACGTCGTTGGGCAACAGGCGGAAACCTGCTACCGAAAATTCCTGTGCCTGAACGGATGCTGACCACAGGCTTAATATGAATAAGAGTATCGTGAGTCTAAAACTCCCAACTCTTAACTTCTTACTCCTAACTGCCATCATATTATTCTAAATTAAAGTCTTGTATACTGATTACATCGTCTCCGCTATGTACGGTTCCTGCCGGTTGCCAGGTGCGCACGTGGATGAGTGGCATGGACGGGTTGCGGAAATCCCAGAGCAGAAAGAGATAGCCGTCGTCTGCGTAGCGGTCGCTCTTGTATTGCTGCCGGAGGGTGACGCCGTAAATGCCGTCCATCGTAGGATGGCGCATGATGCGGAATCCCGAGAATTTCAAGTCTATCTTCTGGTTGGCTGTAAATACCTTCGCCAGTCTTGAAATATAGTCTTTCTTCGAGTGAATGGCGTAGGTTACCTTTGCTTCAGCCTGACACTTGTTGTCGTTGGCTACTGGTTTTATCACGTTTCCTACGATGATGAGTGCCTTGTCGCTAAATACCTGTTTCAGGAAATCTAGATCCTTGGTGGTATAGGCTTTGCGGAAATGTTCGCAGTAGTTGAGGATGGTATGGCGGCGTCTGGCATCGGTCTCTGTGAGTTTACCCTGCATGATTTTCGAGGCTTCCTTGTAGAAAGGATTCGACTGTGCCATCGTCTTGAGATTTACCTGCGAAAGATGGCTGGTCTTTCCTGCTTTTGGTGCATTCGCTTGCCTGCTTGCCTGTTCTTCCGGTTGGTAATCAGCCGCACTCTTCGTGCCTTCTTCCGATTCTCCGTTCATCAGCATCTGCGCCTGCTGCCTGTTGGCTTCCGGAACAGTATTTTTATTGTCTTCTGTGAATACTACCATACCCTGTCGGTCGATAAATCCCTCTCTCTTAGAGTTTTGCTCGCGAAACCGGAGCTGCCCGTTGCGGAAACGGGTGTCTAGCAGACAGCCACGCAAAGGGATGGTAAACAGCTCGTTACCGTCTGCATCTTCTACCACGTATCGCTTGCCTTTCGTGCCGTTGTCCTGTTCTACAAGTTCCAGTCCTTCGTTCTCTCCGTATCGGATTTCCTGACAGTTGCCTTTATAAACGGCAGAGGGCAGCAGCCACAAGGCTGCCACCCATCCTCCGAGAAGGAGTGCTAGAAGGGATAATATCAATACCGTCTTCTTCATTTATAATTCTCTGTATTCTTATCATTTATAGCCCTTCGGGAGAAAGGCTTTCTTATTTATTTCCCCCAGTTCTGAATCTCGCCGCCTATCTCTATCTTCACCTGGTCTGGGTTGTCTGAAATGATGAAGTTGACAAGATGTTCAGTTCCTGGTTTAAACTGGAACTTGCTCTCGAAGAGATAACTTACACCTTTCATCACTACCTCGATGAGCGGCATCCGTTTTTCGATGCGCTGTGGCACGATGATTGCCGAGTAGATGTAGTCGCTCTCCTGATGGGCGATGATGCTCTTTCGGGTTCCCTTCACATAACGGGTTGCCACTCCTGCCTGCAGGTCGATGGTGGCAGTAGGCACCGTGTTGTGGATGGTAACCTGAGCCGTAGTAGGCATGTCGCCCTCGAAATCCTCTCCTTTTACCAGTCTTATCTTGAGCTTGCTCATGATGTGCTTGAAGTTGAGGCTGATAGGGGAGTTGGATGCCTGGATGTCCTTGCTGGTGGCAAAGAGCAGGTCGCTTGCCTCGTAACCGCCGGGTGCAGTTGCCGTCTTCGGGGTACTCTGATCGAGGGCTACGCTGAAAGGCTGGTCTGTCGTGCTGCTTACGCCCTGTATGTATGGGTAGTAAGCGTAGGCGTTGTAGGTGCCTTCGTCCCAATAGAGGGTACGGGCGGCTTCCCATTTGCTGCCATCGTAGGTGAGCGCTTCGTTGTTCACGAGATTGCCGCCTATTTCGAGTGGAGCCTTGCTTTCTGCCACGTAGAGACCTATCTTGTCGTTTGACTCGAAACTGGTTGCCGTGGCACGGCTCTGGCCGGGATAATTTACGGCAAAAGTCATCGGCGTAGATTGGACATCCTTGTAGCGGGAGGTTGTTTCCACCTCCTCGCTACATGAAACCATTCCTAATATAGCCAACGCAAAACTGGCGTATCTTATTATATGTTTCTTCATTTTTTTTCTTGTTTTAATGGTCCATATTCTGATTTACCTTGCCCTCGCTCTTAGCGATGCTTTCTAACCTTTGCCATTTTCAGCGGACTGCCTTTATGGAAGACTGGAGCATGCTGGTAGGTTCCGGATGTGCGTTGGTCGCCATTGCCGCCGAATGCACGGCTCTCTACGATTCCTGCATCTCGCTTGTCGTTCTTCACGAAATCTTCGAAACTGTAGGTTTCTCCGGCATAAGCCTTGATGCGCTTCACGATACTCTCACGGCTGATGGTGCTGTAGTAAGGAATATCGTTGTTCATGCAGGAGTTCGGCTCCGAACGGAATACGCCTCGGTTGTGCATGTAGCCTCCCTCGTAAATGTCTACGATGTCGCTGTAGCGGTCGTCGAAAATCAGATGGCTCCAGCCTACGCTATGCATCTTGCCGGTAAGTTCCAGGTTATCAAACCAACCAAGCGACTTGGCTGCGTTGAATTCAAAAACGTGACCACAGCAGGTACAATCGCAGAAATCAATGAAGGCGTTGTGATAAATGTACTCATCGCCCAATTTTCCGAATCCGTGTCCGCCTGCCTCATGCTGGATTACGCCACGGGTATCGAGTGGATAACCATAGGTACTCTGAGGACAGAAGGCAATAGCCGAACCATCTTCCCACATCTGGCAGATGCCGCCGTAATCGGTAGAATTAGGAACCATGATGATCAGGGTCTGATTCAGATTGCCCTTGTTGACGGTTGGAGCGCCCAGAGCATAATCGAATACTTCGTCATAATCAGCCTTCAGTCCTACGCCACCGGTAAAGGTGGTGTTGAATCGGTTGTAGCGGATGGTGTTCACGGTTCCTACGCCCGATTCCGTAGAAAGCGAAATGGCTGTATAGACGTTGAAGTAATCACGGTAAGTCTTGTAAGGCTCAATACCGAAGAAATACTCCACTTCCTGCTTGATATCCTTCAGATATTCGTCGCTGGCAATATCCTTTGCATTATATCCGTCGCCGAGCAGAACGATGTTGATTCCACCCTTGTTGCCCTTGGTAGCTTTCTGCAGGGTTACCCATTCATCCTCTCCATATTCATAGCCATACTGTGAAACGCTGCATTCATGGGTGTAGTCTTTGTCTTTCAGTCGGAACACCACCTTTCCATCACGGCTATCGGCATTCTTAGCCATTCCCTTGATGGTCAAGGTTACTTCTGTCTTCTTGTTGCCGCTGGCAGGAGAAACCTCGCACCAGTCTGGCTTGCTGGCTACTTCCCATTCGCCTTCGGCGTTAATCACCAGTTTCTGCTTATGTTCTGTGCTCAGGGCGCAGGCTACAGATGGACGGCAAACGAGCTCGTGGTGGGCAGCGATGCGCTTGAAGTCTTTCCAACCGTTGGCTGATTGATACTGAGCGATGGCTGATTCTGGAACTTCAAGGGTAAAGTTGTCCTTTGCCACGCCATCAAAAGCACCATTAAGGACATTAGCAGGCATATCGCTTTTACAAACAATGCTGCTTATCCCATAGCAGCCATTAAAGGCATTGTTTTGTATGGTTTCCATACTTTCAGGAAACACTAATCCTTCGATGCTTCTGCAATTTACGAAAGCTTGTTCTCCAATACTTTGTAAACCTTCCGGAAATTCTATTGTTCCCATAAGACGCCAACATGATCCGTCTCCCTCTAAATCACCAAATGCCTTTCGACCGATACTTCTTAATGTCTTTGGTAAATTTAATTCTCCAGAAAAATCACATCCAGCAAATGCGTAGTTTTGTATGACAACCAAATTTTTAGGTAAGGAAATTTCTCCTTTGAAATGAGTTCCTCTAAATGCGTATTCTCCTATTGAGGTTATACCATCATGGAAAGTTAATGTTCCATTGAAGCTTCCGCAGTATTCAAACGCATTATTAGGAATCTTATGTAAATCTTGAGGTATACTTAAGCTTCCGCTAAGATTCCTACAATCCCTGAAAACATTGTCTCCTAGTTCGTTGAGCTTTTCCGGAAGTCGTAATTCTCCATAAAGTCCTTCGCAACCTTCAAACGCATTGCCAAGTATTTTCTCAAGATTGTTTGGAAGAACCAATTGACTATTGAATCCACAATAAGTAAAAACTCCTCCATACCACCAGCGATCATAACCTCGACCTATATATTTCAACGTAGAAGGCAAAGAAATACTTCCACTTAAAGCACGGCAGTTGAAAAAAGCTCCTACTTCGATTTCTGTTACTCCTTCAGGGATGTTGATAGATCCAGTGAGATTTTGACACTCACCAAATGCAGCAATGCCAATTTTCGTTAATTTGTCTGGTAGAACAATTAAGTTTAGCGACTTCTTGCCATATAAAGCTTCGTATGGCATTTCGTAGTCATTATATGGATAATCGCCAGGACTTCCTCCAGTTAAGGTCTGTTGACCACCTCTGATAATCACTTCTTTCAAATTCAAAGCTGCAAGATATTCCATACTATCTCTCATGAAGTAGAAATCCTGGGCATTAATCTCACCCGTAATCTTCAGATTCTTAATCTTGGTATAGTCCTTATTAGCCGCAGTAATGGCATTCTTCAAACCTCCAGGAGTAGAGTTGATAACAATATACTCCTTCGCCGTAGCATCATGACTTACCTGATCATTCTCCCAAGGAGTAATGCTTTCGCTTACCAAAGTAAGTTTGTAAGCGCCGCTTCCGGTCTGCTTATCTACTTTGATACCGAAGTTCATCATCTTGCCAGATACATAGGTAAATGCCTCGTTCTTAGTGAACTTGTAAGGCACGCCGCTGATGGTGATGCTGAAGAGGGTTGTGCCGGCAGCCACGGTTTGAGGAACCACGATGGTGCGCCACTCGTCGTTAGTACGAGATGGGATGGTCATGGTGTTCTCTACAGCACCTGCAGTCTTGATATCGCCAGTAGAAAGGTTGATGCTTGCCTTGCGGGCTACGTTGGCTGTCAGGACAATCTTCTCCAGATTTACCCATTCGCCATCGGCAAAACCGGAACCCTGAATCAGGGTAACACGGGCATTAGACATGCGATGCGCCATAGGCAAACGGATTACGCTGGTAGTAGGAGCCACATCCGACACCTTGCCCCAGAGAAAATCGCTCGCTTCGTAGCCACCCATTTCGCCATTCTCGGTTGCCTTGCTCTGGTCTTTCTGTACTTCAAACTGATAATCCTCTATGCTCTCAGGATTGGCAAAAGGATAGTAACCATACACATCAATATGCGTATGCTTGTCTTTCCAGAAAAGGTCATAAGCGGAGTTCCACTTATAGTTAGGCTCATCGAAAGTGTGGCGCACATTATCGCCACGGTTGCCGTTTACCTTCAAGGTTCCAGGCTTGTTTCCCTCGTAATCTACGATATAAACGCCCATCACGTCGCCGTTGCAGAAACCGTTGTCGTTTACGCGGGTTATGGCAAGCTGGTCGATATCGCCCGAAAGCTGGATGCGGTTGCTGTCGTGCTGCTCGGTCTTGTCGCCGAAGAAGTCATCGCTACAGCCTGTCAGAAGCATGGCTCCTGCCGCAAGCAGATATAATAAGGTATGTTTTACTCTTTTCATAAATAATTCGTTTTGGGGAGATGCCCTTTCTCTAGAAGAAAGATTATCTCGTATTATTTCTAGGATAGAAAATCGTCTGTACTTTTTTATTCGGCTGTACCACCATAGTCGATACCGTCGTCTTCCCACTTGCTGATGTTTACATTCACGCCGTTGCTGGTCTTGCTGAGCGTAACGGTAAACTTATGCATCCTACCAGCCTCGAAAGCTGAAAACTTGGATGACTTAGGAAGATTGAAATCTCTGCCGTCAACATTTACGGTAATGAGATTTCCCTCGCCTACGGCTTGCGGAATGATGAGCGCCTTGTAGCTGTTGCCTTCTTCCTTGAGCGGAATGAGGTCTGTATCATCGCCCTTGACTGTTACGGCACCTGTAGAAAGATTGGCTGTAGCCTGTGTCTTTAAGCGGTTGATTTTTACGCTAATCTTGGCTGCAGCAAGCGAAGCCTCTGTAAATCCGTTTCCTGCCACGAGGTTGATGATCATCTGGCTCAACGCGTGTTTGGCTTCTATCTTTACGGCATTTTCTGTAGGAACCGCATCTGTTGTCTTGCCTATCAGAAGTTCGCTAGCCTTGTAGTTCTCGGTTGTACTCTGGTCTGCATTTACAGTCCAAGGCATCGCCTCTATGTTGCTGATAGAACTTGTATATGGATAATAAATGTAGAAATCGGCGTGGGTGCTGTTGTCTTTCCAGTAGGTTGGAGTTGCAGCCTTCCAGGTTCCATCATAGGTGAATTTCGTGTTGTCTATATAGTTACCTGTCGTTTGGAGTGTTGCGGCAGAGCCGTCGGCTTGATGGTTGACAACAAACAGTCCTATCTGGTCTCCCGCTTCGAAAGCCAGATCTGTAGCACGGCTTATCGAAGTGCTGATGTTGATAGGTACTTTTGCTGCAGGGGTAGGCTTTTGTGTCGGGTCCAGTTCGGAACTGCCACCTGAACATGCGGTTAACGCGAGTAGCATGCTCCCTACGATTGCTAGATGCTTCTTCTGTTTCATGATTTCTTTGTTTTATATGATTACTTTTCCTAGGTGTATTTGGAACTGTCAGTTTCATTTACTCTGCAAAGGTATGAAAAAATGTGGTATTATGCAAGTTCATAATGGTCCATATATGAAAAAAGTTGCTAAACAACATATTTTCAGAGGGTAAACGGAGGGAGAACTCAAAGAAAAAAGGCAGTTCCCTGCATGTTGGAAACTGCCTTTCTCTTCAAAGTGGGGATTGCCCCGTCTGTTATCTGATGATTTTCATTACATCTTCGATGGTGCGGTTGAATGGTCCGTTGTGCTCCAGTTTGATGGTACACATGGCTGCAGCAAACTTTCCGGCTTCTACCGGATTGGCTCCCTGCAGACGCTTGTAGAGATAGCCTGCCGAATAGGTATCGCCGCATCCCGTAGCATCCACTACTTCATGAGGAGGGTAGGCTGGAATATCATAGAAAGTATCATCTACATAAACCAAAGAGCCCTCGCTTCCCAGCGTGATGATTACTTCGGCTACGCCCCAGGCATGAATCAGCTTGGCGGCTTCCTTCGGGTCCTTCAGTCCGGTAATGGTCTCCATCTCGGTCTCGTTCACCTTCAGATAATAGGTGTTCTTGAGCACCTGGAGCTTGTCCTTCCAGTCGGTAGCGTAAACTTTCTCGTCTCTCACCTCGCGCAGATAGCCCTGCACATCGATGGAAACTTTTCCCTTCTTGGCAAGAAAGGCAACCACTTCTGGCGAGAAATCATCGCTCAACAGACTGCCCAGGTGAAAAACCTTTGCCTCTACATGCTCCAGCTGCTGGATGGTGAAAGGATCTGCCTTGGCAAGCACACGCTGCTTACGGTCGTTAGGATTATCGCCATAAATATTTTCGAAGAAAACCGTATTGCGTGATGGGTTCAAGGTGACATCTATTCCTGCCTTGAGCATCTTTTCAACAGGTTCCTTCTCGGTAGGATCCATCGCCGTAATAAGCGAGAAACTTACATCCTTTGGCAATTGGTTGATGGCGTAGGCAAAATAAAAAGAGGTGCCGCCAGCCATGTAAACCGTACTGTTCGGGGTCACGATTTTATCCTTTGTTACGTGCCCAATACAACAAATATCTTTCATTCTTATTACATTTTACGGATGCAAAGGTACTGCAAATCGAGAATAATACAAAAAAAAATGGGAATTATTTTGTTTTGTTCGCATTTTAATGTACCTTTGCATCGAGAAAAAGCAACTTTTAAAGTTTTATCTAGAATAGATATAAAGAAACATTATGTGGTTTGATAATTTAATCAACGTGCATTCGGCGGTGCAAGGCATCGTCATTCTGTCTTTGATTTGTACTTTGGGTCTTGCCCTCGGCAAGATTCATGTCAAAGGAATCTCCCTTGGCATAGCCTTCGTATTCTTCGTGGGTATTATAGCAGGGCATCTAGGGCTCTCTATTGACCAGAACATGCTGGAGTTTGCAGAAAGCTTCGGCCTTACCATGTTTGTGTATGTGCTGGGTCTTTATGTGGGTCCTAACTTCTTCGGTTCGATGCGTCACGAAGGCATTTCGCTCAATCTCTGGAGTCTGGCTGTCATCCTGGTGGGAACCTTGTTCTCGCTCGGCTTGTGCTGGATTTTGCCAATCAGTCTGCCTGATATGATGGGTATCCTGTGTGGAGCCACAACCAATACGCCTGCCCTTGGTGCTGCCCAGCAGGCGTTGCAGCAGTTGGGCTTGCCTAGCGAAGGTGCAGCTCTGGGCTGTGCCGTTACTTATCCGTTGGGTGTTGTGGGCGTTATCCTGGCGATGATGCTCTTGCGCAAACTCTTTGTGAAACCGGAAGATTTGGAGATTCGCAATAATGATGATGACGACCATACGGCTATCGGACAATATGTAATCGTGAATCCTGCCCTGAACGGCAATACCATAGCAGAGATTACGATGATGACGCATCGCAAGTTCATCATCTCCCGTGTGTGGAGAGGCGAACAGGTGATAGTTCCTCAGGCTGATACGGTACTTCATACGAATGATAATGTGCTCGTGGTTACCAATAAGGAAGAGGTCTCGGCGATGCAGATTCTCTTCGGAAAGAAGGTGGATAAGGAGTGGAATAATGATAAGGTAGACTGGAATGCGATTGATGCGAAGGTAGAAAGCCGCATTATCGTTGTTACCCGTCCTGGACTGAACGGTAAGCGCCTGGGCAGTCTGCAGATGCGAAATTCCTATGGCGTGAATGTGAGTCGAGTGCTTCGTGGTGATATCCGTCTGCTTGCTACAGATGACCTCCGTCTGCAGTACGGCGACCGGCTGACTGTAGTTGGCGACCCTACGAGTATCGACCATGTAGAACAGTTTCTGGGTAATGCCGTAAAGACCCTGAACGAGCCGAACCTCGGCGCCATCTTCCTCGGAATCATTCTCGGTCTTGCCGTAGGAACCATCCCTCTGGATATTCCTGAAATGACGGCTCCTGTACGTCTGGGTATTGCCGGTGGTCCTATCGTGATGGGTATTCTGATTGGTGCGCTGGGGCCTCGTGTGCATTTCATCTCTTACATGACGCGAAGTGCGGGTCTGATGCTGCGAGAACTGGGTCTTGCCCTCTATCTCGGTTGCCTGGGATTGGCGGCTGGTGGACAGTTCTTCGAGACGGTAGTCCGTCCGGAAGGTTTGATGTGGGTAGGCATCGGTTTCCTTATCACGGTTGTGCCTGTGGTTATCGTAGGTCTCATCATCCTGAAGACCAAGAAGTATGACTTCGGCAGTATCTGCGGAATCCTCTGTGGAAGTATGGCGAATCCGATGGCGCTTACTTACGCCAACGAGACGCTGGATGGCGATACGCCAAGTATCAGTTATGCTACGGTTTATCCGCTCGGCATGTTTATCAGAGTGGTGATAGCTCAGGTTATCGTGATGTTCTTTGTCTGAAAGGACACTGGGTAAACTTTTAGGCACGGCTTTTTAATTTTTTAGGCACGGATTACACGGATTACACGGATTTTTTTATGATACTATAAATACGCTTTATTCACATTAGCGCCATAAATCCGTGTAATCCGTGTAATCCGTGCCTAAATCAGTTTAATCCGTGCCTAAATCAAATTTAGAAATCAGCCTTTCTTGTTATAGTCATCTTCTTTCCCGTCATCGGGTGCTCAAATGTGATTTCCTCTGCATGAAGATGCAGTCTTGTAGCCGGCTCGTTGCCGTAGAGCGGATCGCCGATGATAGGGGCATTCAGACCTTCCTGATGAGCACAATGCACTCTCAGCTGGTGCGTCCTGCCCGTTTTAGGATAGAGCGCCAGGCGAAGATGGGTATCGTCAATACGCTCTAGAACCTCGTACTCTGTAATGGCTTCCTTGCCCTGTTCGCGGTTCACCATCTGTCGTGGACGGTCTAGGAAATCTGCCATCAGAGGAAGCGAGATGTAACCTTTTCTGCTTTCTGCTTCTTTCAGAATCCGGTTGCACGATTCCTTGTTTTTTCCGCAAACGATGGCTACGTATTTCTTCTGAACCCGATGATTCAGAAACTCCTTTTGCAGGCGATGATAGGCAAACTCGGTCTTGGCAATAATCATCAGTCCGCTTGTTGCCATGTCCAGACGATGGACGATGAGCGGACCGGTAGCTTCGGGATATTTCCTGCGCATCAGAGCGTAGACGGAAGGCTGGGCTGCATCTTTCCCCGGAACCGAGAGTAAATCTTCGGGCTTATAGATGACTGCCAGTTCACGGTCTTCGTAGAGCGTTTCCACCTTATTATATATAGTAGTTTCGGTCTGTTGGGTTTCAAAGACTGTTTTAGGCAGCATCCAATGTAGTATCGGTTTGCATTTTCCGTTGCAGGCAGGATAAAACTGAAGATGATGTCTGATTTCTTCTTTCGGACTCTCTCCCCACCAGAACATCGCCATCTGCAGAGGCTTGTAGCCATGCTGGTAAGCGTATTGCAGGAGTTTCGGCTCGCAGCATTCTCCACTTCCGGCAGGTGGAATCTTAACCGCCTCGTTCTTGAAAATCTCCAGCAGATCCTTGTTTTCTCCTTCCGCATTCAGCATCTGGAATTTCGAAAACAGCCATTGCTGAAGTTCTTCAGATAACTGTTTGCGGAGCTTTTTCGCCCTGTTCAAGTCCTTTTCGTAGTTTTCATATAGCGTTTCGTACGCCGTCTTTTCGTTTATCGACTTTTTTAGCCTCTTCAGTTCTGCCTTCATAAACTGGCTTTCTTTTATCATCGCCTCTTCCTCTTCCTGGCTCAGAGATTTTCCTGCAGAAAGGGCTTCCTGTCGCCTTGCATCCCGCTTTTCCTTCGCTTCTTTTATCTTTGTCTGGTAGTTTGCGATAACTTCCTGGCGCTTTTGCTGTAAATCATCAATCAGGCTTTTTGCCTTTTTCAGGGTTTCGTTGGCTTCAATCTGTCTGATTTGCTGGTTCAATTCCGAAATCTCAGCCTCATGTTTCTTGAAATATCCGTCGGGTTTAAGATAATCGAAAACGGCTGGCACAAAACCTTCCCAGTCGCTTCTGCCGCCAATCTGTCCGCTATAAGCTCTCAGATAGCCAATCTTACTGTTGTCGGCTTCTACGATAAGTACGCCGAACATCTTTCCACGGTCTATTTCCTCCCGCCAGTCGTTTCGCTGTGAGAGTTCATCCTGCAGCTCCCTGCATGCTTCGATGCAGAACGGATGAGGTTCGTAGCTGAATGGATTGTTCATCCTTTCAGGTATATTTTGGGGGTTGATATTTTTAAATAATTGCATTTCCATACTGCAAAGGTACACTTTTTATTGCTTTTCTCTTTTTTTTTTATAGAAAAAATGAGTTTTTCTGTTATTTTTTTTGTTTATTTGAATTTTTTGTCGTACTTTCGCAACGGGAACTTAAATTCATTTAAAATAGTCTATCATGGCAAATGAATATAGAAAGATAATGTTGATGCAGATAAAGAATGGAGTGTGCCTTCTGTGCATATTCGCTCTTATGCTGTTGCTTGCTGCTTGCTTCTCCCTTCACACCACGCAGGTAGAGGTAAGATCCTTTAGCGTTATCCTGTTACTGGTCATCGGTTTGCTGCTAATGAGCGTGTTGGCTCTCATCGCTTTTCTCCGATACAAAATGTTGCGCAACAAGCAACAGCATCAGGAGGAGATGAACCTGATGATGGCGCTGAAGATGGAGAATGTGCGCAATCGTTTCCCGCCTCACTTCGTGTTTAATGTGCTCAATATCTTTGTCTCTAATCTTCCGAAGGAAGTTGATGTCAAGCCGCTTCATCTCCTGATACAAATACTCCGTTCCTACTTGCTTACATGCGATAAGATGGCGGTAAGTCTGGAGGAAGAATTGCAGATGGTGATGGGTTATTCTTCCCTTCGCCATGAAATCAATCCGTTCCTCCCGAAACCTCGGTTCCATATAGCCAAGGATGTAGATATGAAGCTGATGCTGCCGTCTATGATTATCCAGATTCCTGTAGAGAATGCCCTGAAGCATGCGTTTGTGGGCATGGAAGAAACTGGTGAGACGCCTTTGCTGGATGTTAATATCTGGGTAGAGGACGCGATGCTCCGGATAGAGGTAACTGACAACGGATGTGGAGAAGCGGGGGCTATTGACAGAAAAAAGAAGAATGGTTTTGCCAGTACGGGAACCGGATTGAGAATCCTGAACAGCACCATCGAAATGCTTAATGCAAGCAACGAACGCAAGATGTTCTTTAAGATGCAGAGCAACAGAGGAATTCCTGGGGAGGAGAATGCTCCGAAGAGGGTATGCACGTAAGCATTGGAGTTCCATGTAATTACGATTACGATGTCTTTAAGTAGAAAACTTTTCATAAGAATTTAAAACATACTAATATGCAAGCAATGCAAGATAAAATCAAGGTTGTGATTGTGGATGATGAGCCACAGAGCATCCACAAGTTGCAAGATGATTTGGCAACTCTGGTAGATTTTGAGGTGATTGCCACATCCTCTTCGGCGGTTTCGGCTAAGAACCTTGTGATGAGCATGCAGCCCGATGTGCTGTTCCTCGATGTTGAAATGCCTGGGCAGACGGGCTTGGAAGTATTGCAGTCTTTGAGAGAAGAAATGCCGATGGAACTTATCGTAGTGTTTTACAGCGCCTTCGATAAGTATATGATTGAGGCACTCAGAGCCTCTGCCTTCGATTTCCTGTTGAAACCTTATCAGCAGGAGGAATTAGAACTGGTAGTAGACCGTATCCGGCAGAAGATGGTGGATGGAGATGAAAAAGATTCTTCTGCAGCTCTTGAGTCCTCTTCCTGGCCTTCGGTATCTGCGATGGCTTCTCTGAAAGCTCAGGAATTGTCGGGAGTGAATGGACTGTTGAAAACATCAGCCAAGCGTCTTGCCATTCAGACTATTTCGGGCTTATTAATGTTGAAGCCCGATGATGTGTTTTGCTGTACTTTCGATGAAGATACTCATCTTTGGCAGTTGAAATTGTCAAACGGTCAGATTTATAAGTTGAAGAAGCAGACCACGGCAAAAACCATCCTTTCCATGTCGCCTTCTCTGGCTCAGGTGCGTCAGGATTGCATCATCAATCTCGATTATCTTCTCTGCATCGAGAACTATACGCTCCGCTGCATCTTTTCTCCTCCCTTCGACCAGGAAGAAATCACGGTTTCCCGCCGCTGTTATAAGGCGGTAAAGGATCAGTTGGAGATATTGTAGGAATCGGAAAAAAGAAGAGGGTGTGCAAGATATAATTTTGCACGCCCTCTTCTTCTATGTTTTTATTCTTCAGTAATTCCCCAATCCAATAGCCCTTTGCCTTCCTCGTCCAGTTCGATGCCGAGGCCTATCACCTTTCGCTTGTCTGCTTGGAAAGGCTCCAGGTATTTGTTATCCAGTATCTGCTGAATGGCAGCCTTCTTACCACCATTATTTTTCAGTTTCAGTTCTATCACGTAGATGTAGCGTGAAGTTTGGGCGATGAGGTCGATCCTTCCTGTTGCAAGCATATGCTCTACCTCCACTTTCAGACCGATGGCATTCAGAATAGTACTGATGATGAGACGGTAGCGCTCTTCCATATCCATCGAGGCAAGTTTCTTGTTGCTGTAAGGCACATCGGCAACCAATGCTTTCAACGTTTTCATGGCATCTGCGATTTGCCCGGTACCCAATTGGCGGAACAGACTGCCTTGTAGACTGATAATATCGCTTTCTGATTTCATGGTCAGGCTTGGCAGCACAACCTCGTAAAGAGCCTGTTTCACTTCTTGGTTTGGAAAACCTAAGAAATAGCCAAATTCATCGCTCGACTTGATGGTAAGGTAACCCGTCTGATAAAGAAAGAGTTCGGCACCACCATTTATGACATCAGAACTCTCAAGAGTCTTGCGTAAAATCGGACAATTTTCGAAATTCCGTAAGCGCAGTTCCATGTTGTCCACAAACTTAGGTAGCATGGAGGTTGCTCCTGATGAAACCCAGAAACAGCTCAAGTCTTGTGCGTCGAGTGCATTAAGGAGACTGAAAGGATTGTAGATGTCCACCATGTTTCTGCGACTGAAATGGTATCCATCGTAGTAATCCTTCAGGTTATCATGAGTTTGCTGCAAGGTCCACTCGTTCACTTCAGCCATTCTTTCCAGTTCCGGCTTGAAGTTCTCCCCGATTTCTTCTTCTGTAATACCGCAGATAGCAGCATATTCAGGAAGGAAACTGATATTGGTCAGGTTGTTGAGAACAGAGAAAAGAGAAATCTGCGTAAACTTGGTGATACCCGTAATGAAGACGAAACGTTGGTACGCATCATCAGCTTTCAAGATGGAAAACACGCTTCTATATACTTCTGTGCAACCCTCATGCTCGGGAGTTTTCCACGAGTGCTGGAGAGGAGAGTCGTACTCATCGATAAGAATGGCAACCTTGAGCCCTGTTTGCTCATAGGCGGTTTTAATGATTAGGTCGAAGCGGTTTCCTAGTGAATCTGTAGGTTTGATATGGATGCCATATAATTGCTCATAAACATCAAAAGTTCGATCCAGGTATGCCTTAACTTCATTTGCAGTCGCTCCCCCTCGGCTCATGTCGAATCGAATAACCGGGTACTGTTTCCATTCCTTCTCCAACTCCATGATTTTCAGTCCTTCGAAGAGCTCTTTTCTTCCTTCAAAGTAAGCCTGGAGTGTATCAACAAGCACAGATTTTCCGAATCGACGAGGACGGCTCAAGTAATTATATTGTTTGCCGTTGTTCGCCAATTTCCAGATGATGTCACTCTTGTCTACATAGAGATAACCTTCTTCTCTGATCTTATTGAAAGATTGTATGCCTACCGGCAACTTTCTGCATGCATTGTTTGCCATAACTATTTCTCCTATTCCTATCTTTAGCCGCAAAGATACGCTTAATTTTTGAATCATGCAAGTTTTTGGCAATTAAAAAGATGTAAATAGATACCTGATAAAAGAATATATTGTACATGTTCTAGAAAAATGCATTTTTTCTTGGTTTTTTCACGGAAAAAACTTACTTTTGCACCATAATAGAGGAGAATTATAACAAAAAGGTGGAATGATTTGCTTATCACCACAACATTTAAACCCCATTAGTTATGACGGAAGATATTAATATATTGACATTCGATAACTTTATTCAAAAGATTAAGACTATCAAGACATATCGCAGTAACGCCAATAAGGAATACAAGGTAGTTAAGGTAAACAAGACCGCATTGGTACTTAGAGATCAGCGCACTAAGGCTGATTTTGAAGTACCAGCAGCCCAAGTATTCGCTGCCATGAAAGAACTTGGTATTGAAAACTGCACGGTTCTTAAAATGCGCCAGTATGTAGGAACACATGCTGCACCAGCCTCTGCCGCCCTCATCTTCTGGGCTTTCGGACGAGGACAGGTTCAGGCAGCAATAAAAAAGTTTACCGATTTGACGGTTAGGATAATAAGAGAACAGCAAAAACGGAAATAGTAAATCTGGCAACCTGTACGGTTGAAAGCGAATATGGCTGTATTGGCTTACGAACATGACTGTATCGGGTTACGAATATGGCTGCGTTGGGTTACGAATATGACTGCGCTGGGTTACGAATATGACTGCATCGGGTTACAGATATGGCTGCGTAGGCTAACGGAGCCGTATCCGTAGGCTTGCCGAGACGTCTGCATCAACTAACTGAGACGTCTGAACTCGCTGACTGAACTACTTGAGTTAGCAGATTGAGCTACTTGAGTTAGAAAACTGAGCCACTTGAGATTTTTTCTTCATGTGCTTGCGTGCAACCATAGAAAAAATCAATTACGAAAACTCATTTGATTTCGATGCGGAGGGAATCCTTGTTGAATCGGATGCCGTCACGATTGATGAATCTGGATAAGGAACCATCGGCAGCCAGTTCTTTAGGAGTGCCGATAGAGAAACGGCTTTCTTCCATCAGCCAGAGATGGTCGGAGAGCTGGAGCGCCAACTCTACATCATGGGTTGACAGTAATATGGATTTATGCTGTTCGTGCGCCAGACGGCGGAGCATCTGTAGGGTTTCTATCTTGCTGGGGAAATCGAGGAAGGCGGTTGGCTCGTCCAGGATGATGATGCGGGTTTGCTGCGCTAGGGCTTTGGCTATCATTACCTTCTGACGCTCACCATCGCTCAGTTCGCTGATGTTTCTCTGGGCAAGATGCTGAATGCCCGTTTCCTGAAGTGCAGAGGCAACAATCTGCTTGTCGGCAGCAGATAATGTGCCCCAGAAACCGGTATAGGGAGAACGGCCTATGCCTACAATCTCTTCAGCAGAGAGTTGGGCATGGTCTGTCTTCGATGTGAGAACGATGCTGATTTCTCTGGCGAGTTCCTGGGCTGAGAAATCAGAAAGAGATTTGTCTTGAATCAGAATTTCGCCATCAAGCGCTGGCTGAAATCCGGCTAAAGTTCTGAGTAAGGTAGATTTGCCCACTCCGTTGGCTCCGATGAGACAGGTCAGTTCACCGGCTTGGAGCGAGGCATGAACAGGTGAGGCTATCGCCCGGAGCTGATGCTTCGAACGATAGCCTATAATCAGATTCTTTAATGTAATGCTTGATACCATCTAAAGAATATTTTCACCTTGAATGTTTACTTTCTGATAGAAAAGAGGAAGAATTACTTGGCAGCCAAAACCTCAACCTCTACGAGGGCGCCCTTTGGCAACTTCTCTACAGCTACGGCAGAACGAGCTGGATATGGCTGCCTGAAGAACTCGGCATAAACCTCGTTCATGGCAGCGAAATCGTCCATGCTGTTCAGATAAACTGTAGTCTTTACTACGTGAGAAAGGTCGGTACCTGCTGCCTTCAGGATGTTCTGGGCGTTGGTGAGGCTCTGGCGAGTCTGCTCCTTGATGCCGCCTTCTACGAAATTGCCTGTTGCAGGGTCGATAGGAATCTGACCAGATGCAAAAACAAAACCATTTACTTCGATAGCCTGGCTATATGGACCGATAGCTGCAGGCGCATTGTCTGTGTGAATTGCGTTCATAATTTATTTTCTTTTTCTATTATTAAATCATTCTAGATGCAAAGATAAGCAATTTTTCCCATAATAGGCTTATTTCGCATCAAAATTTAATAAGTTTTCTTACTATATTCGCTCGGTGTACATCCAAATTGCTTCTTGAAGCTGGTTGAGAAGTGGGAGAGGGTGTTGAATCCCGTCATGTAGGCAATCTCCGAGATGTTGTACTTGCCTTCCACGATGAGGGTGGCGGCACGATTGAGCTTATAGGTCTTGAAGAAAACGCTTGGATTCTCTCCTGTGAGTCCCTTGACCTTGTAGTAGAGCTTTGTGCGGGAGATGTGCATCAGTTTCGTTACCTTGTTGACATCCAATTCCGAGTTGGCTAGTTCCTGCTCCATCATATGATAGAGTTCGTCCATGAAGAGTTTGTCTTGTGGCGACAGCACTTCTTCCACGTTCTTGTTGGTCTCCGTAGCGTTGGTTAGGATGGTCTTGGTCTTCTCACGGTTGGTGAGTTGCGAGTTGATCATTGCCAGGAGAACCTTGGGGGTGAATGGTTTGGTAACGTAGGCATCTGCTCCACTGTTCAGACCCTCCACTTGGTTTTCGGTGGTGGTCTTTGCCGTTACCAGGATGACTGGGATATGGCAGAGTTGGATGTCTTGCTTGATTTCCTTGCAGAGATCATAGCCGCTCATTCCCGGCATCACCACATCGCTGAGGATGAGGCTAGGTTCTTCCTCCCTTGTCGCCTTCAAGGCACTCTCGGCATCGAAACGATAGATGATGCGATAGGATGATGCCAGGAGGGTGCGAAGATAATGCACCACTTCGGTGTCATCATCTACGATAAGTATTTTCGGACGGTTGTCTGTACTGTTGTCTTGACTTATCTTGTCTGCCACTTTCTGACTGTCGTGCAGTGGAAAAGCCATCTTCTGGTCTTGCTCCAAAAGGGCTTTCTCGTTGGCGGCATAGAGGCTCTCATCGGTAGGCAGGGTAACGGTGAAGATGGCTCCCTGGCAGTCCTTGCGATTGCCCGCCTTTAAATCGCCATGGTGAAGGACGGCTAGGCTGCGGGCATAGTAGAGTCCGATGCCTGTACCCCAGTTGATGGTGCCTGTGGACTGGTTGTTCAACTGATAATATCGCTTGAAGATATTCTCCACCTCATTCTGTGGGATTCCCTTGCCTGTATCAGCCACCGTGATGGTGATAATCTGTTCTCCCTTGTTAGTGGTACCGGTGTCGAAAGATACATCTATCTTACCGCCACGAGGGGTAAACTTCATGGCGTTGGACATCAGGTTGTTGATAATCTTTTCCAGTTTGTCGGAATCCAGAAGCATCAGGTAGGAACCTTCTAGGCCGTGACAGTTCAAGGTGATACCTTTCTCCTCTGTATTCACGATGAAGAGGTCCATGATGCGTTTCATCTCGGTGATAATGTCGGTTTGCTTGACGTGCAAGCGGAGTGTGTCGTTCTCCAACTTGTTGAAGTCAAGCAACTGGTTGACGAGTCTCAGCATTCTATCTACGCTTCGGTTGATGATGTTCAATAGCAACTTGTCGTGCTTGTTGATGCTTTCACTTTCGCAGAGTTGTTCCACTGGTCCCGAAATCATGGTGAGTGGTGTCCGGAACTCATGCGAGATGTTGGCGAAGAAACTCATGTTCATCTTGTTGATGCGCTGTTCCTGCTCCTTCTCATCCTTAGCCTTTTGAACCATGTTCTTCTCGATGCTGATGCGCATCTTCTGTCGATAGATCACGAAGCCGACACATCCCATTATAATAAGGTATAGGCACCAAGCCCACCAAGAGTTCCAAGGCTCAGGGGCGATGCTTACCAGTATGCTTTTTTCGGCGATGGTATTGTCGGAGTCGTTGCCTACCATCTTGACCTTGAAGGTATAGTTGCCAGCAGGCAGATTAGAGTAGTACGCCTCGTTGTTATTGCCGGCATCAATCCATGTATTATCGAATCCAGCCATTTGGTAGAAGTAGTGGATGTGCTTGTAGTCGCTGTAGTCGATGGCCGAAAAGGCGATGCTGAAGCTGTTTTGTTTGTAGCTTAGGTGGATATGGGGTGATTCTTCCATACTCTCCTTGATACATCCATTCTTGCCAGGAAGCATAATCTCATTATGTACCTTGAGTGTTTCGAAAAGCAGACTTATCTGTTGGTTCGTGTTTACGTTTTGTGGATTGAAGATGGTGAGTCCCTGGGTGCCGCCGAAGATGAGAGTTCCATCTGACAGCTTGCACGATGCCCTATCGTAGAATTGGAAGCCTTTCACACCGTCAGCCTCGTTGTAGGTGGTTACCTTTTCTGTTTTTCCATCTACCTTGTTGAGTCCATACAGCGTACTGACCCAAATGTTTCCATCTCTATCTTCCTCGATGCTGGAAATGTCGGAGCAGGAGATTCCTGCTATGGTGGTCAGCTTGCGGCTCTTTGCGTCATACTTCAAGAGTCCGTTGGTAACTGTACCCAACCAGATGTTGCCCTTGCGGTCTTGATAGTTCTTGGTTGGGATATACACATTTCGCTTGATGCACTTCTTCCAGTCATCCGGATTCACTTTAAACTCTTGGACATCGAAGTTGTCTCCCTTCATTTCCAGGATAGGTTTGTAGAAGGCAGATATGAGCATGCTGCCATTCTGCAAGAGCATGATGCTGGGAATGAAGCAGAAAGTGGTAGGGAAGAGTTGTTTTTTGGTCATCTCTCCACTTTGTGCTGAAATGCAGTAGATGTTGACGGATGCCGTGGATACCCAGATGTTTCCCTTTGCATCTTGGCTGATGTCCATAGGCATGAAGCAAGGGTAGGAGGCTACCTTGTTGAGATTGTTGCCATCGTATTGGTACTTTGCCACATGGTCGCCATTGGCTAGCCATAGATGATTGCTGCTATCCACAAAGATGTTGATGATGGCATTCTTCTTGTTGCCGTTGCTGTAGGAAACCATCGGTATGTCCTTGAGTTGCTGGGTTTGCAAGTCATACATATAGAGTCCGTTCTTCTTGGTAGAAATCCAAAGGTGGTGATTCCTGTCGGCGGCTACGGAGAGTACGGGCTGTTTGCCGATGGCACGTTGAAGGGCAGGCATGCTGTTAAACATATCCTTGTATCTGTAGATGGTTTTTACGCCATCGTCTTCAGACCCGAGCCAAAGGTTGCCCTTGGAGTCGGTTAACATCTTGTTGACTTGCATATCAGGCACTTCGAATGGGAATTTCTTGTCGCTTTGTGGCAGGATGGTTCCCTCCTGGGCATTGAAATAGAGTAATCCGTGCTTGGTGGTGCTAAGCAGAAGGTTGCCTTTTGCGCCATACGGATGGATGCAGTTGACCATGTCGTTGGGGATTTGCAAGCCTTGCAATGCTGCAGGAAGACCCCCCCATTTCCTGGTATCCGTATCAAAGAGCTGCATTCCATTGTAGCCAGAAATGTAGAGCTGATGCCCATCGAGGAGAAAAGAGGCGATGGGATAACTCTGTACAGGGCTTTGGACGATAAGTTTGAGGTCTTGGGTGCGATATCCCTTGACAGAGTAAGAGGTAACAATCCACATCACATCTTTTCGGTCTATATGGCAAGAGTAGTTATAGCAGTTCTTCTCCACCATCTTGGAGAGCCTGGTGATGGCTGTGTTGGTATTTTCGTCATATTGATATAGGTCTGTCATCGTGAGGAAGAAGATTCTTCCCTCCTTGTCTTCTAGGATTTTTTCGATGTTCTTGTTAGTTCCATTGATACTTACTCGGTTGAAATTGCCATTGGCCTGGTATAGGCATACGCCATTGACGGTGGCTACCCAGAGTCGGTTGTGGGAGTCACGATAAATGTCGGTAATATTGTTGTCGGGCAATCCCAGTGAATCGTCCACGCAGTAGTATTGGTGATACTGGTTGCCATCATACTTGTTGAGACCACGGAAGGTACCTATCCAGATTTGTCCGTATCTGTCTTCGCAGATGCTCTTCACCTTTTGGTTGGAGATATGATCAGACAGGACGAGGTCCTTCTCGGATGAAGAGACTTCAGGGATGTCTTTTTGGTCCTGGCAAGCAGTAAGAAGAAGGGCTGCCAAGAGGATGAGTACGTTATAAAATACCTTTGTTCGTTTCATAATCGATGGTTTTGATAGTTGCTGCAAAAGTACTATAAAACCTTGATATATACAAGGTTTATAAGACTTTTTTAACAAATACGCAAGTTTTTGAACATATAGAAAACTCCATTTTGAACAAAAACGTAACACAAAAAAACAAGTTAGAAAACGGTGTATGATAAAAAGTACTACCTTTGCAGCCGTAAACAATTAACAGATTTACAAGAATAAAAGCTTAACTAATAAAGTATTATCTTTAATGAGTAAAATCTATGAGAAAAATGAATGATTACAGAAGGTTTCTAACCTTCGTGTTCTTATTGATGATTTCCGGTTCTGCTGCCTTGGCGCAGGAACTGATGAAAGTGACGGGTCTGGTTGTTGACCAGAATGCTGAGCCATTGATTGGCGTTACTATCAAAGTAAAAGACGACGCCAAAAGCGGCACTGTCACAGGATTGGATGGAGATTTCTCCATCATGGTACAAAAAGGAAAGACCTTGGTCTTCTCTTATCTAGGTTATCAAACTAAAGAGGTGGCAGCCATCACCTCCAAGTTGAAGGTAAATATGAAGGAAGACAACAAGGTGCTGGATGAGGTTGTAGTAGTAGGATATGGTGTACAGAAGAAGAGTTCTGTAACAGGTGCCATCTCTCAGGTGAAGAAAGAGGATATGGAAAATCGTACCATCACCAATGCCAAGTCTGCTCTTCAGGGTAAGACTGCAGGTGTACAGATTGTCTCTTCTTCTGCTCGTCCGGGTGCATCACCAACCGTTCGTATCCGTGGTTTCTCTTCCAATGGTTCTTCCGATCCTCTCTATGTAGTAGATGGTGTGCGCCTAGGCGATATTAGTGGTATCGATCCTAATGACATAGCATCTATGGAAGTGTTGAAGGATGCCGCTTCTGCTGCCATATATGGTGCAGAGGCAGGTAATGGCGTGGTTCTCATTACTACGAAGAAGGGTACTGTGGGTAGTGGAAAGATAACATATGATTTCCAATATGCCATCGAATCGCTTGCTAAAAAGCCTAAGTTGCTCAATGCCGAAGAATATATCCAATATATGAAAGAAGGTAAGACCTTTACCGAGGATTTTCTCTTGAAGAATTGGGATGGAACAACCAATACCTCCTGGGTAGATGCCATCTATGGTAAGGGTAAGATGCAGAAGCACAACCTGGGCTTTATGGGTGGTAACCAAAATGGCAACTACTATCTTTCGCTTACTTATCTTGACAATGATGGTATGGTAAGAGGTAATAATGACCTCTATCGTCGTCTCACCGCTACCATCAATGCTGAATATCAGATCAAGCCATGGTTGAAGGTGGGCACTACTAACCAGATTGAAAAATATAACGCTCGTTCTGTTTCAGAGGGTACTGAGTATGGTTCTATGATGGCAGCTGTGCTTTCTATGGATCCATTGACCCCCGTTGTATACGAGGGTGGAAACTTGCCTGCTCATGTTGCTAGTGCCTTGGCAAGCGGAAAGCATCTCTTGACCAATGCGGCTGGTAACTACTATGGTGTGTCTGCTTTCTATAACGGTGAGCAGTTCAACCCATTCGTGATGCGTGACAATGGCATATCTCGCAACAGTGGATTCAATGTGAATGGTTCCATTTATGCAGATTTCAAGCCTATCAAGGATCTTGTGATTACTTCTCGCCTTGGTTACCGTTTGTCGGGTACTCGCAGTTCTTCCACTTCACTTCCTTACTATGGAAATCAAACGCAAAGCCGTGATTATGTAGATCAGAGTGCATCTTCTTCTACCTCTATCTATTATCAATGGGAAAACTTTGCCAACTATATGAAGAAGTTTGGTGACCATACCGTGAATGCCATGGTTGGTATGTCTTTCCAGGAATCTACCTACGATTTCGTGCAGGGTGGTTTGCAGGCTAATGGTGAAGACGCTGTCAAGAAAAACAATCCATTGTTCTACTATCTGAATTTTGCATCCGCTTCTGCTACCAAGTCTGTAGGTGGTGAGAAAACTCGCTCAGCCAAGTATTCTTACTTTGGTCGTTTGAGTTACGATTATAAAAATCGTTATTATCTGCAGGCTTCCCTCCGTGCAGATGCTGCCGACTTATCTAAGCTTCCAGCTACCAATCGTTGGGGATATTTCCCAGCTGTGTCTGGAGGTTGGACCATTTCTGAGGAAAAGTTCTTCGAGCCTTTAAGAGATGTTGTGGCTAGTTTGAAATTGCGTGCCAGCTGGGGCCAGAATGGTAGCTTGGCTGCCTTGAGTGGCTATGCCTACAGCACCGATATGGCGCAGGGTAGCATTTATCCGTTAGTTTCTGGTAATAATTATACAACGTCTGTTACTCCATCTAGTATGGGTAACGATAAACTGAAGTGGGAAACATCAGAGCAGACCGACTTGGGTATTGATGCGCTCCTCTTCGCTGGCAGAATGAACTTCAGCATGGACTATTTCGTGAAGAAGACCAAGGACTTGCTCGTGAGTGGTACCACTCCATCTTTGGTTATCGGCGGTACTACATCTCCTATCAATGCTGGTAACGTAAGCAACAAGGGATTCGAGTTTGAACTCGGTTGGAGAGATAACATCGGTGATTTCAGCTACAGTGTACGTGGCAACCTCGCTACCTTGAAGAACGAGGTTACTTATCTCGACCCATCCTTGACTCGTTTGCAGGGTACTACCTTTATGAATGTGCCTCTCACATACTTCGAGAAGGGCTATCCTGTGTATTACTTCCGTGGCTATCAGTTTACAGGTATAGACCCAAAGACGGGCGATCCAACTTTTGCCGACCTGAACGATAGTGGTGATTTGACCGATGATGACAAGATGGACTTGGGTAGTGCCATTCCAGACTTCACCTATGGTATCACCTTGACCGCAGCTTACAAAGGTTTCGACTTGGCAGTATTTGGTTCTGGTGCATCAGGCAACAAGATATTCAACTGTATCAACCGTACCGACTTCCCTATGGTCAACAAGATGAAGGAACTCTTCTATGACGACCGTTGGACGGAGAGCAATCCTAATGGAAGCAAGCCACGTGCTGGTGCCAACAATATGGACAAGTATGCTACATCCAGCGCAATGGTATATGATGGATCTTATTTCAAGATTAAGCAGATTCAGTTGGGCTACAGTTTGCCGAAGACTCTTCTCAAGAAGGTAGCAATCAGCAACTTGCGCCTCTATGTATCTCTTGATGACTTCTTCACCATCACCAAATACCCAGGCTTCGACCCTGAGGTTTCTACCAATGATGTAGTGGGTATGGGTATCGACAAAGGCGGTTATCCAACCTCAAGGAAGGTAGTGATGGGCTTCAACTTGGAGTTCTAAGGTCTGGAGGTTCATATAACTAACACTATACATAATATATAATAACATTAGGAAATTATGAAAAAGAATATCATATATAGTCTGCTTCTCGTTGTGGCAGTGTTATTTGCCGGTTGTGAAGACAGACTCGATATAGCAAAGCATGGCAATATGGGTGGTCAGGATGATTTCTACAAGACCAATGAGCAGACCGAGCAGGCGGTGGCTGCCATGTATAGCCGTGTGAAGGGATTGTATTTTACTTGGTTCTTTACCAAGAATTTGCTTTCGGATGATGCTTGGTGTGGCGGTGGTAATCGTGGCGACAACAACTCACACGAGCAGTTGAATGAATATACCTTCGATTCTAGCAACAGTAATATCGAGGGCCTGTTCTCGGGTCTCTATGGTGTCATCTATCAGTCAAACCTCGTCATAGAGAAGGTGGCTAATGATACGGAAGTCAAGAAACGTGCCATAGCCGAGGCTTATTTCTTCCGTGCTTGGGCTAACTTCGAGCTGGTTACTCTTTGGGGTACAGCTCCATTGGTAGATCATCTCTTGGCTACAGATGAGTACCGTCAGCCAAACAGTACTCCAGAGGCACTTTGGGCTATTGTGGAGGCAGACTTGAAAGAGGCTATCGGCATGAATGCCTTGCCTTCCAAGAAGAACAAGGACGATCAGGAGACGGGTATGCGTGTTACCCAGGAAGTGGCAAAGGCTTATTTGGGCAAGGCTTATCTCTTCCAGAAGAAGTATCCGGAGGCTGCATCCGTACTCAATGAGGTGGTGGATTCCAAAAAGTACGACCTCTTCCGTGGCGACTATGACATGCAGTTTCATGCCGTCAACAACAACAACTGTGAGTCTATGCTCGAATTGCAGTGGCGTAACGACCAGGAGCAGACTTGGTCCCAGATGGACATGACCTTCCTGATGCAGGGATGGCGTACTGGCAATATGACGCTCGAAGGAAAGGCTGCCGACGAAGTTGCTCAGGGAACCTACGGCTTCTTGAACCCTCGCAAGTCTCTCTATGATGCATTTGTAAAAGCAGAGGGCGAGAATGGATATCGTTTGCAGAAGACCCTGCTCAACAGTAATCAGATAGCAGCATACGGTGTGAAGTTGAATCCTGGTAAGAACATCTATGGATGTGAAGGATACCTCTTCTTTAAGAACCGCTTATTGAAGAGTGACAACATCATGGATGCCTCCTGGTTCCAGGGATTTCAATATACCGACCGAAAGATTATGCGTTATGCCGAAGTTCTCCTTCTGGCTGCCGAGGCAAACTTACAGGCTGGTCAGCCAGACAAGGCTCTCTATGACATCAACCAGATTCGTGAACGTGCCAAGGAGACTCCATTGACTAGCGTTACCTTGGACGACATCAAGACGGAGAAGCGCTTGGAACTCTGTCTGGAAAGTACCCGATTCCAGGACTTGGTACGTTGGGGTGATGCCAAGAAAGCCTTGGCTTCACAGGGTAAGGAAATTCCTAACTACTCTTCCAAGGGCGTAAGTTGGGATTTCTCCAATTCTACTTTCGGATTCCAAGACAAGCACATGTTGCTTCCTATTCCTTTGAAGGAAAGTGAATTGAATCCTAATATCCAGCAGAATACGGGATGGTAATCTTCTAATTAACTGATATTTAAATGATAATGATATGAAAAAATATATAGGTTCAATATTAAGTCTGTTTATTGCAGGGCTGTGTTTCACAGCCTGCGATAACGATGCTCTTGATGGTATGCAGGGAGTATATGCAGATATGCAGAATTATACATCGCAAGAGGCTACCGTGCAGCCTACCACTAAGTTAAAGAAAGGCTTGAAGGCGCTCAATGTAGATATAAAAGATGTAAAGGGAACTGCCATTCAGATTAGTTTTGGTAGTACCGAGTGGATTCTTCCCGCTGCCTCTTATACCGTAGCTAAGACCGTGGCTAACAAAACTTGTGTGGTCAAGGTGAATGGTGAGGCAATGAAGAGTGGCGACATCGACGTATCTCTTATCGGGGGCAAGTATTACTTGAACGGTTTGTTTGCCAATGCCGCCGGTCAGCGAGTGAAGTTGAATTATGTTGGAGAGCTTGCCTTCGTCGTGGGACAGGATGACCCAGAGGCATCGGGCTATACTCTTACTATCGCTCCAACTCAGATTGTCGATTGGTCAACGGGTGCTCCTGTCGTCGTGAATCCTAATGCTACCAAGTATATCATCTCTATCAACAATCCAGCAGGTCAGCCTGCTGCTTATCTGGAAGCCGTGAATGCCAATCAGCTCGGTCATACAGACTTGGCTGGTGAATATACCATTCAAGGGAATGCTTCAGAGCCTTGGTTGATGGGCAATGGTTATGCTTTACCTCAATACAATGTCAAGGGTGGTAGTTACTTCGTGGATGAGGCTGGTGTCGCACAATACATCACGGCAGGTAAGATCATCATCTCTACCGCTAAGGATGCAGGGGGACAAGACTTATTCTCATTCGAGGGCGCTGACCTTGAAACCCAGAGTGGTGTAGATGGAGCGGCTGGTAAAGGATCATTTAAGATTAAGTTTGCTGCCATCGCCAAGTAAAGCCTTGAATAGGAAGGTAGATATCTTTAATCAAGCAATAGTTTTTGAATAATCAACAGTTGTTGAAAAAGATAATAGAGTTTTGGTAATTAATATAAAAAGTAAAACGTTATATCCAATGAAAAGATTTTCGATATTAGCAATAACATTGTGTGCGTTTTGTGGATCTGCCTTCGGACAACAAGCCTTGTTCGGAGGACAGATGCCTCTATCTCCTGAGATTCATGCAGACAAGACCGTTACTTTCCGCTGCATGGCACCAGAGGCACATAAAGTACAGATAACAGGTGACTTCTTGCCAACCAAGAAAGTTGATACCCCGATGGGTAAGTATGATATGCCTGGAGTAGCCGATTTGAAGAAGGATGAGAAGGGTGTGTGGTCATTTACAACCACTGCTCCTTTGGCACCAGAGCTTTATAGCTATACAATGATGGTGGATGGCGCCAGTGTTACCGACCATCTCAACGTCTATACCGTGCGTGACATCGCCAACGTTTCCAACTATTTCTTGATAGGTGGGGGAAAGGCAGATCTCTACAAGGTCAACAAGGTAGCGCATGGAACCGTATCAAAGGTCTGGTATGATGATGCCAAAGCTGGCCTTACTCGTCGTATGACAGTATATACTCCCGCAGGTTATGAGACCAGCAAGCAGAAATATCCTGTGCTTTATCTCTTGCATGGCATCGGTGGCGACGAGGAAGCGTGGATGGATTTGGGACGTGCTTCGCAAATCCTCGATAACCTCATTGCGCAAGGCAAGGCGAAGCCAATGATCGTCGTCATGACCAATGGCAATATCTCTCAGGAGGCAGCTCCAGGACAGACTTCGGATAATCTGATAGTTCCTACATTGGGATTGCCTAAGACCATGGAGGGCTCTTTCGAGGTATCTTTCCCTGAGGTAGTGAAGTTTGTGGATGCCCGTTATCGCACTTTGGCAAATAGTCAGAACCGTGCCATAGCAGGTTTGTCTATGGGTGGCTTCCATTCCCTTTACATTTCCATCAACAATCCTAAGACCTTTGGTTATGTGGGGCTCTTCTCGGCAGCCATTGGCAAGGAACAAAGAAGTGGTGGCGCCAACGAGTACATCTATGATAACTTCGACAAGAAGTTGGCAGACTTGTTTGCTGCCAAGCCAAAGCTCTTCTGGATTGGTATCGGCAACACCGACTTCCTGTTTAAGGACAATACCGCCTTTAGAGAGAAACTAACCAAGAACCATTATCCGTTCACCTATATGGAGACCGATGGCGGTCATATCTGGCGCAACTGGCGCATCTACCTGGGTGAGTTTGCCCAGAAAATCTTTAAGTAATTTCAAGCAACATCATAATGAAAAAGATAACATTTTTGGCAACAGCCTTGCTCTTGAGCATGAGCAGCTTTGCACAGCAAGCTTTATTCGACAACGTACCTGTGGTATCTCCAGAGGTAAACGCCAACCATACAGTAACCTTCCGTCTCAAGGCTCCCAATGCACAGAAAGTGCAGATTACGGGCGACTTCTTGCCTACCAAGCAGATTGATACCCCTGTGGGAAAGTATGATGCACCGGGAGTGGCAGACTTGGTGAAGGATGACAAGGGAGTATGGAGCTTTACCAGTACTAATCTTTCTCCTGAGCTTTATTCTTATAATCTCATCTTGGATGGTGTGAAGATTGTGGATCCAGGAAGCGTCTATATCACTCGTGACATCACTTCGGAAACCAATATTTTTATCTTGTCTGACAAGAAAGGCGACTGTGGTGACCTCTATACCGTTAACGAAGTGCCTCACGGAAATGTGTCTAAGGTATGGTATGATAGTCCTACGCTCAAGATGCAGCGTCGTATGACGGTCTATACTCCAGCAGGTTATGACAAGGGCAAGGATTATCCTGTACTCTATCTGCTCCATGGCGCTGGTGGCGATGAGGATGCCTGGACTACTTTAGGACGTGCACAGCATATTCTTGATAATTTGATTGCCACGGGCAAGGCAAAGCCTATGGTCGTGGTGATGACCAATGGCAACCCTAACTGTCAGGCTGCTCCTGGCGAATGGTCGGCAGGTATGTATGTGCCTTCTTTCAATGGTTACCAAGGTGCCAAGGCGGTGGCTACGATGGATGAGAGCTTTCCTGATGTGATGAACTATGTGGAGAGCCATTACAAGGTGGGCAAGGATAAGGCGCATCGTGCCATCTGCGGTTTGTCAATGGGTGGTGGACACTCCTTTGACATCTCTCGCCGTTTCCCTAATAAGTTTGATTACGTTGGTCTCTTCTCCGCTGGTTTGCATGTGGGAAAGACTGGCGATTTTCGCACCGATTTCTATAAGATGCTGCAAGAGGACGAGGAGGCGAAGCAGCAGTTGGCAACCTTGTTTAAGAACAAGCCAAAATTGTATTGGATAGGTATGGGAAAGACCGACTTCTTGTATAAGAGTACAGCCGGCTTGCGTCGCTATTTCGATGAGAAGGGGTATAAATATACCTATATGGAGACCGAGGGCGGCCACATCTGGCGCAACTGGCGTGTGTATCTTACAGAGTTCGCACAGAAGATTTTCAAATGATAAAATAAGTTTTTCAAGTAATAGCTTAATAAAATATTTTTTTTAAAACAAGGTATAGACAATGATAAAACAATTATTAGTTTCTTCATGTGTGCTTTTTTCTGCGACTTTCGTAGTGCAAGCACAGAACCCGAAGTTGGGTGTGTCTCCTATCCAGGATGTCATCAATGCGATGACTCTCGATGAGAAGATTCAGTTGGTGGTAGGTTCTTCGGGTAAGTATGAGAGCCAGATGGAGGCTACCATTGGTAACCAAGGTCAGTTGGTACAGGGTGCCGCAGGTCAGGTGAATGGTATTGAGCGTCTGGGCATTCCTGCTACGGTTGTAGCCGATGGTCCTGCTGGTCTTCGCATCGACCCTAAGCGCAAGAATACCGATAAGACATTCTACTGTACCCACTTCCCTGTGGCTACAGTGATGAGTTCTACCTGGAACAAAGACTTGGTGTATTCCGTAGGTACCTCTATGGGAGACGAGGTGAAGCATTATGGCGTAGATGTCTTGTTGGCACCTGCTACCAATATTATGCGTAATCCTCTTTGTGGTCGTAACTTTGAGTATTATTCAGAAGACCCATTGTTGGCTGGTACCATTTGTGCTGCTATGGTGAATGGTATCGAGAGCAACGATGTCGGTACTTCGTTGAAGCACTTCGCACTGAACAACCAGGAGACCAATCGTACTCGTAACAATGTTATCGGTAATCCACGTACTTTCCGTGAGATTTACTTGAAACCTTTCGAAATCGTTATCAAGGAGGCTCAGCCTTGGACAGTGATGACTTCTTACAATCTCATCAATGGTACGATGTCTAGCGAGCGTTGTGACTTGATAACAGAGATTCTTCGCCATGAGTGGGGATTCAAGGGTATGGTGATGACCGACTGGTTTGGTGGTATTAGCGCAGCTGCCCAGATGGAAGCGGGTAACGACCTGTTGATGCCAGGTAAGGCAGAACAGGTGAAGGAGATTCGCAAGGCTGTGCTCAATGGTCGCCTGTCGATGGAAATCCTCGACCGCAATGTACGCCATATCTTGGAGTATATCATGCAGACTCCTCGTTTCAAGCAGTATGTTGCCGACAACAACCCTGATTTGAAGGGACATGCTTTGGTAGCTCGCAATGCCGCTACCGAGGGAATGGTGTTATTGAAGAATAACAAGAATGTATTGCCACTCGTTCAGAAGATTAAGAACATTGCCCTCTTCGGCAATACTTCTTATGATTTCATAGCTGGTGGTACTGGTTCTGGCAATGTTAACCATGCTTATGTGGTAAGTTTGTTGGATGGTTTGAAGAATGCTGGCTATCAGGTGGATGGCGACATCCAGAAGTCATACATAGAGTATGCTCCAAAGGCAAAGGCGAACTTGCCAAAGCCAAAGAATCCTTTGGAGGCTTTCTTGCCGGGTCACTTCATCCCTGAGATGAGCCTTGCTGAATTGAATATGTCTGCTGCCGTCAAGAACAACGATTTGGCAATCATCACTATTGGTAAGTCGTCTGGTGAGTTCTTGGATCGAAAGATTTCTGATAGCTTCAATCTTACCAAGGAGGAGAAGGATATGATTTCTGGCGTTTGCAACGCTTTCCATAAGGCTGGTAAGAAGGTGGTTGTCATCTTGAATGTTTGTGGCGTTATTGAGACCAAGAGTTGGATTGGCGGTCCTGATGCTGTATTGCTGTCTTGGTTGCCTGGTCAGGAGGGTGGTAACTGTGTTGCTGACATCTTGACGGGTAAGGAGAATCCTTCTGGTCGTCTTCCTATGACATGGCCTGTAAGTTATAACGATGTTCCTTCTAAGGCTGATTTCCCTAACCCTGAGACTGTCAAGGTTGACGATGTACTTGGTATGTTCATGGGCAAGGGCATTGGCAGCAAGGGCGACGTGAAGAATGTGGATTACACCGAGTATAATGATGGTGTTTATGTAGGTTATCGTTATTACCAGACCAAGAACGTGCCTGTATCTTTTCCTTTTGGTTATGGTATGAGCTATACTACCTTTAAGTATGGCAAACCTGTGGTAACGAAGGATGCACAGGGCAATATCAAGGTCCTGGTGACTGTGAAGAATGCTGGTAAGGTAGCTGGTAAGGAAGTTGTTCAGGTATATGTGGCAGCTCCTGGCAAGGATATGGATAAACCAACCAGGGAACTTCGTGGTTTCGCCAAGACTAAGAATTTGCAGCCTGGTGAGTCGGAGACAGTTACTATCGACATTCCATACAAGAACCTGGCTTCTTTCAATGAGGTTGATAGTCAGTGGCAGGTTGAGGCTGGTGATTACAAGGTGATGGTGGCAAAGAATGCTGCCGATCTCAAGCCTCTCACTACCGTGATTACTGAGAAAGCTGGTGTAACCGAGAAGGTTCGCCCTTGCTTGCTCAAGGAAGTAAAGTAGCTCTATTAAAGATAAAGCTCAATAACAAAAGAGCTTGATGGTAATAAAGCTTTTAATGATATATAAAAAGAGGATGCGCTATCAACTGACGGCGCACCCTCTTTTTATATTTTATGGATTTTAGTAAGTCTCTGCACGGTTATACTATCCAGAGATGGAATCCCTTTGATTCCAAAGCCTCCTTGATTTCTTTTACGTGTTCCTCGTCGCGAGTCTCCATGGTGAGGCGGAGCACGCAGGCATTCACCTTGTTGCGGTTGGCAGAACGGTCGTGGTGAACACCGGTGATATTACCGCCCAATCCGGCGATAACAGAGCAGACCTCTACCAATTCGCCCGGTTTGTCATCCAGTTCCATCTCGATGGTGCAGAGACGGCCGCTCTTGGCAAGACCACGGGTGATGACGCGGTTCAGGATGGTTACGTCGATGTTACCGCCGCTTACCACGCAGATGGTTTTCTTGCCCTTCACCGGAACCTTGTTGTACATTACTGCTGCCACGCTAGCCGCACCGGCACCTTCGGCTACCATCTTCTCACTCTCTATGAGTTTCAGGATGGCTGCACAGATCTCATCCTCGCTTACGGTTACGATTTCGTCAACATAGTTGGAGCAGGTTTCAAAAGTAATCTTGCCCGGTTCCTTTACGGCAATACCATCAGCAACGGTCGCTACAGAAGGCAACTTCTCCTGTTTATGATCGTGCAGACTCTGGACCATACTTGCTGCTCCTTCAGCCTGAACACCATATACCTTGACGTTAGGATTCAGCGACTTGATGGCAAAGGCTACACCAGAGATAAGTCCGCCGCCACCTACAGGAACGACGACAGCTTCTACATCTGGCAACTGGTCGAGAATCTCCAGACCGATGGTGCCCTGCCCGGCGATGACATTCTCATCATCGAAAGGATGAACGAAGGTGTAGCCATGCTCATCTTTCAGTTCCAGCGCCTTCTGGTAGGCATCATCATAGACGCCAGGTACCAGACAGACCTCTGCACCGAGACGCTTGGTGGCTTCCACCTTACTAATAGGAGCACCCTCTGGCAGACAGATAAGGCTCTTGACGCCCATGGCTGTAGCTCCCAGCGCTACACCCTGTGCATGGTTGCCCGCAGAACAGGCTATCACACCCTTTGCCTTTTCTTCATCGGTGAGTTGTGAAATCTTATAGTAAGCACCACGAATCTTGAACGAACCGGTCTTCTGCAGGCACTCTGGTTTCAAATAAACATCACTCTCTGGGTTGATTCTTGGCGTGTGAACCAACTCAGTCTTTCTTATTACCTTGCTCAGCACGAAGCGAGCCTTATAGAAATTGTCAAGTTGTAACATAACTGCTGATATGTGTATAGTTTATTTCGTGCAAAGTTACTATTATTTGAAGAAAATACAAAATAATTCGGTTAAATTTTTGTTTATTCGATAATATTGCTTAACTTTGCGGCATAAAAACATAGTAACAAATAAACTAATTACTTTTATCTGGAAATGAAGAAAAACGTTTTAGCAGTAGCGCTGGCATTGTTGGCTAGCATTGGTGCCTATGCCGAAAAGAATACCATCACTTCTCCTGATGGTAAGTTGAATGTCGTGGTGGAAGATCGCGATGGCAAACTCTATTATTCCATCGATTATGCAGGTAAGCGAATGATGGAGGAATCACAGCTCGGTCTCCTTGCCAATGTAGGCGATTTCAGTCAGGGCTTGACCTATCAGGGAAAGAATGAGATAAAGGTGGAGAAGAGCTATGACCTCCGCACCGCCAAGTTTTCGCATGTAGATTATCATGCCAACCAGCTCAACGTGACATACATCAACGGTAAGAAGCAGCCGATGACGGTTACCTTCAATGTAAGCAACAATGACGTGGCATTCCGTTATACTTTTGATCAACTGAAGGCTCAGCATCTCATCGTGAATGAGGAGAAGACTGCCTTCAATCTTCCTAAGGTAACCACCACTTACCTCTGTCCACAGTCGGATCCGCTCATCGGTTTTGCCCGAACCAAACCAAGTTATGAAGAAGATTATAAGGTGGATCAGCCTCTTACTGCCAAATCGGGTTATGGTCATGGCTATACCTTCCCATGCCTCTTCAAGGTAGGCGGCGATGGCTGGGTATTGGTCAGCGAGACGGGTACTCACGGCAACTATCCGGGTTGTCACATCAGCGATTACGATGCTGCAAAGGGTTATCAGATAGCCTTCCCAATGGAGAAGGAGGCAGATGGCATCGGTTCTACATCGGGCACCTTCATCCTTCCGGGTTCCACTCCTTGGCGTACCATTACCGTGGGTTCTGATTTGAAGCCTCTGGTAGAAACCACCATTCCATACGATGTTGTAGAACCAAGATTCGAGGCTTCCCAGAAATACGGAACAGGCAAGTATGCCTGGAGTTGGCTCATCTGGCAGGATGAATCCTGCAACTATAACGACCAGAAGCAGTTCATCGACCTGGCTGCTACCATGGGATATGAATATGTGCTGGTTGATGCGCTCTGGGATACCCAGATTGGTAGAGACAAGATAGCAGAGTTGAGCAAGTATGCGCAGAGCAAGAATGTGAGTCTGATGCTTTGGTATAATTCCAATGGTGTGGCAAACGATGCACCTCAGGGACCTCGTGGCATCATGGATAACATCGTGGCTCGCAAGAAGGAGATGGCCTGGATGAAGAGTATCGGCATCAAGGGCATCAAGGTAGATTTCTTCGGTGGCGACAAGCAGCATACCATGCAGCAGTATGAAGACATCCTCAGCGATGCCAACGATTATGGCATACAGGTTATCTTCCATGGCTGTACCTTGCCTAGAGGTTGGGAGCGCATGTATCCTAATTATGTTTCCAGCGAGGCAGTCCTGGCTTCTGAGAATGTATTCTTCTCTGATTATCATGCCAAGCAGGAGGGCTTTGAGCTGACCATGCATCCATTCTGCCGCAATGCCGTGGCTGCGATGGATTGGGGTGGCAGCATCATGAACAAGTATCTCTCCAAGGATAACAAGAGTCGTCATCGCCGTTATACTACTGATGTTTTCGAGATGGCTTCGGCTATCATGAACCAGGCAGCTATCCAATGTATCGCCATCTATCCGAACAATCTCTCTGAGCTTCCTCAGCACGAGATTGATTTCCTCAAGAGCGTTCCTACTACCTGGGATGAGACCAAGTTCATCGCCGGTTATCCTGGAAAATATGCCGTTGTGGCTCGTCGCCATGGCGAGAAGTGGTATGTGGCAGGATTGAATGGCACCGACCAGGCGATGAAGCTCACCCTGAATCTGCCAATGCTTGCCGGCAAGAGCGTTACCTATTATCATGAAACTGCCAGCAAGGACAAGAAGGCTCTCTGGCCAGTATCGCAGATGAAGACCGTAAAGGTGGATAAGAAGGGAAACCTGAAGGTAGTCATGCAGCCTAAGGGTGGACTGATTGTTGAAAAGTAAAAAGGTAAAAAAGTAAAAAGGTAAAAAGAAACTAGGGAGATTATACCCCGATAGGCTTTTTTACCTTTTTACTTTTAAAAATCCTTTTTACAGAAATGTTCCAAAGCAGCAGCTATGCCATCTTTTTCATTGGAAAGCGTGATGTAGTCGGCTTCGGCTCTAACCTCTGGTGCTGCATTCTGCATGGCTACACCCATGCCTGCCAGTTTCAGCATGCTCAAGTCGTTGTAGCCATCTCCGAAAGCAATCATATCGGCTGGGGTGAGATTGATTTTCGACAGAAGGCGGAGCAGGGACTTAGCCTTGTCGATGCCTTTAGGAACCAGTTCCAGGAAGAATGGGGCTGAACGGAAGATGTCCATCCTGTCGCCCAGAATCTCTGAAAGCTCGTTTTCTGCCTTGAGCATATCTGCCGGGTCGCCTGTCATGAGGAGCTTGGTAGGGTGAGGCTCCAGGGCTTCGAACAGGTTTTCTACCTTTCGGATGTTCATCTTGTTGATACGCGATTCTTCCTTCACATACTGGTCGTCGGGCATCTCGGTGATAATCTCGTTGCCGGCATATCCCAGCAGGGCATGGTTCTTCTCCTTCGCGTACCTATATAATATAGGTATCACCTCATCAGGCAGGAACTGGGCGAAGAGTTTTTCGCCAGTCTTGGCATTCACGATGTTGCCGCCATTATAAGATAGGATGTATCCGCCTCGCTTATCCAGTTCTAGACATTCTGCCACCGGTTCGATGCCGTAGGTCGGTCTGCCTGAAGCAAGGATGATAACAACACCCTCGGCTTCTGCCTGGAGCAGCGCTTCGCGGGTTTTCGGGGTAACCACCTTGTCGTGGTTGGTCAGGGTGCCATCCAGATCAAGGGCGATGGCACGGTATGGAAGATGATTCATATTTGATATATTATTGTATTTCTAATTTGACTGCAAAGGTAAGATAAAAAAACGATTGTAACAAAAAAAAGCGTTAAATATGATATAAATATAGGTGTTTGACTGATAATTACCTGCTTTTTTATTGTTTATTATACACTATATTGGGAAAGTTTTCTTATCTTTGCAACCGAAATAACAAACAATAATATTAAATTAATAAAACCTATTTGAAAATGAAGAGATTAATTTCAGCAGTATTGCTTTCGGCAGCCGTAGTTGTGCCAACCATGGCGAAGAATGCAAAGACATTGGGCAATGGTTATCCATTTACTCAAGTACCATTCACCAGTGTGAAAATTTCACAGAATACTTTCTGGGGTGCCCGCTTGAAGGCTGCCCGAGAAGTAACCGTGCCATTGGCTTTCAGCAAGTGCGAAAGCGAGCACCGTTACAAGAACTTCGATATGGCTGCCTATACCCTGCAGCATCCTAACCACCCGGGCTTGGATACCAAGGAGTGGGATGTGAGCAAGTTCATGGGCTTCTCTTTCGATGATACCGATGTGTATAAGACCATCGAAGGTGCCAGCTACATCCTCCAGACTTATCCGAACAAGAAGTTGAAGGCTTACATCGACAGCGTGCTCGATGTGGTAGGTGCGGCACAGGAGCCAGATGGCTATCTCTATACCGCCCGTACCATCAATCCAAAGCATCCACACCAGTGGTCGGGAAATAAGCGTTGGGTCAAGGACGAGGAGGCGAGCCACGAGCTTTACAACCTCGGTCACATGGTAGATGCAGCCTGCGCTCACTATCAGGCTACCGGAAGCACCAAGTTCCTGAATATCGCCAAGCGTTATGCTGATTGCGTGGTAAAGGAGGTGGGACCTAAACCAGGACAGGCTACCATCGTTCCTGGTCATCAGATTGCAGAGATGGCTTTGGCTCGTCTCTATACCCTGACCGGTGAGAAGAAGTATCTGGATGAGGCTAAGTATCTGCTCGACTATCGTGGCAAGACTCATATCCGCAACCCATATTCTCAGAGCCAGGCTCCTATCCTGGAGCAGAAAGAGGCGGTAGGTCATGCTGTTCGTGCCGGCTATATGTATGCTGGTATTGCCGATGTGGCTGCCCTTACCAAGGATTCTGCCTATATGAAGGTCATCGACCGCATTTTCGAAAACATTGTTGGCAAGAAGTACTATCTTACGGGTGGTGTAGGTGCCCGTCATGCAGGTGAAGCTTTCGGTGATAACTATGAGTTGCCAAACATGACTGCCTATAACGAGACCTGTGCAGCCATCTCTATGGTTTACCTCTTCGAACGTATGTTCCTGCTTCACGGCGAGAGCAAGTATATCGACTGTATGGAGCGTACCTTATATAATGGTGTCATCTCGGGTATGAGCATGGATGGTGGCAGATTCTTCTATCCAAACCCATTGTCAAGCGATGGCAAGTATAAGTTTAATGCCGATGGCAACACCACCCGCCAGCCTTGGTTCGGATGTGCCTGCTGCCCAAGTAACTTGTGCCGCTTCATCCCTTCTGTTCCGGGTTATCTCTATGGCGTGAAGGACAACAATATCTATGTAAACCTCTTTGCCGGTAATACATCTACCATCAAGGTGAATGGCAAGGATGTGGTTCTGGAGGAAACTACCGAGTATCCTTGGAACGGCGATATCAAGATTGCTGTGAAGAAGAGCGGTGTGAAGAATGCCAACCTCCTGGTCCGTATTCCTGGATGGGTTCGCAACCAGGTAGTACCTAGCGATCTTTACAAGTATAGCGATGCCGAGAAGCCTGCTTACACAGTAACCATAAACGGCAAGACTGTGGAGGCTGATCTCGATGCCAACAAGGGTTATCTCCCTGTCAATAACATCAAGAAGGGTGATGTAATCCGCATCCACTTCGATATGCCTATCCGTACAGTTGTTGCTAACGGCAAGGTGGCAGATGATAAGGGTAAGGTTGCCGTAGAGCGTGGACCATTGGTATATTGCGCTGAGGCTGTGGATAATCAGAACGAGCCAGTGCTCCGTGCCGTCATGGCCAAGAAGCCTGCCTTCTCTGTGGTGGATAACTACAGCATTCAGAACACCGAGACCAAGGGTGCTCCAGCCTTCTCTGTCAAGGCCATCAAGGCTGATGCCCAGATTCTGGAAGAGGGTGCCAATGGCGTATCTGTCAAGAACGATGTGTTGACTCTGATTCCTTACTATGCTTGGAATCATCGTGGAGCCAATCAGATGAACGTCTGGTTCTATCAGAATTTAAGTGTGTTGGATAAATAATTTATGATTAGAAATTGATATTCATCTGCTGTCTGAACGATAAATTATCCGATGGCGAAAGTGAAGTATCGGTTCGCAAATGCTAAGTAAATTCTGCTCGAAATGGTATTTTTACCCCATTTCGAGCAAAATAGCGTGCGTTTATTTTGCTCGAAAAGATATTTTTTGTATATTTGCAGCAAAATAAACGAAAGGATTATGGCACAGAAAATTATCGGAAGAAAGCAGGAGATTAAGGAACTCCTGGATCTTTACAAGGAAAATAAACCTGTTTTTGCAGTAATATATGGTAGAAGAAGGGTCGGAAAAACCTTTCTCGTAAGAGAATTGTTTCAGGATAAAATGAGCTTTTACCATACGGGTTTATCTCCTTACGAGTTGAGTGGTCAAAAAATAATGGAGCAACAGTTGACTAGCTTTTACTCCAGTCTTGTTCGCTATGGCAGCAAGGGTAAGAAGGTGCCATCCTCTTGGCTCGAAGCTTTTGATGCACTCATCAATCTCTTGGAAGAGCAAGATGCAGACAAGCGTCAGGTGATATTCATAGATGAATTGCCATGGCTTGACACTCCCCGCTCGGGATTTGTTACAGCATTAGAGCATTTTTGGAATGGATGGGCTGCAGGAAAGCAGAATATCATGCTTATCGTCTGCGGCTCTGCCACGTCATGGATTTCAGACAAGCTATTAAACAACAAAGGCGGTTTGTTTGATCGCACAACTGATGAAATCAAGTTGCGCCCGTTTACATTAGGCGAATGTGAAGAATACTATCAGGCTAACAACATCGTGATGTCTAAGTTCGACCAGATACAATGTTATATGGCTACAGGTGGCATTCCTTATTATATTTCCATGCTTCAGAAAGGCAAAAGTCTGGCTCAGAATATGGACAGGCTTTTCTTCGAACCTGCAGCCAAACTCGGCTTAGAGTTCGACCGTCTCTATTCTTCTCTCTTTACTAATGCGGAGGATTGCATGACTATCGTGCGCCTTCTGGCTCAAAAAAGACAGGGATATACGCGAAAAGAAATTGTTTCGCTTACAAAAATACCTAATGGCGGGGGGCTTTCTGCTACATTAAAATCACTCGAAGTGAGTGATTTCATAACATCGTATGTTAAGTATGATTATCCCAAGCGTGAGGTATATTTCCGTCTGACAGATTTCTACAGCAAATTCTATTTGTCATTCATAGATGGCAGAAAGACGACAAATCCGCATTTCTGGCAAGACAACCTGCTGACACCTGAGCTGACAGCATGGCGAGGTTTTACCTTTGAATCTCTTTGCTATTATCATCTGCCACAAATCAAGCAGGCACTCGGTATTAGTGGAGTGCAGACAGAGGCGAGTCCCTGGAAAAGCAGAAAAGAGAAAGATGGTGCGCAGATAGATATGATTATTGACAGAGCCGACCGTATCATCAATGTTTGTGAAATGAAATTCTGTGAGGATGATTTCTCCATTAATGCTGCTTATGACAAGAATCTGCGCCATAAACTGAGTACGTTTGCTGAAGAAACGAAATGCAGGAGTTCCTTGCATCTTACATTGGTTACTACTTATGGGCTTAAGTTCAACGAATATGCCGGTCGGGTACAAAGTGTCGTTACAATGGATGATTTGTTTAAATAACTGATATCGTTCTTTAACGCAAGTACTTACGATAGTCGATGTAAGTACTTGCGATGATTGATGCGAGAACCGGAAATAGCCAACTGGTAAAATATAAACAGCCAACTGGCAAACTGCAAACAGCCGACTAGCGCAAGTGTCGCTAGTCGGCTGTTTTACTTGAACAGTTATCGAAACCTCCTTTATTTTATTTTCGTATAGGCTTCCTGCCAAATACTCTTCACTCTTCACCAAAAGCCCCGAATCCCCTGTGTTTATCGGCATTCCGAGGGGTGAAGAGTATTCGGGCACTCTTCACCTACTCTTCACCACTCTTCACCCTTCAGTTCTGGCTGATTTGCAATCCTTCTATCTGTCTTTCGCATCTGTTTCCGTTTCTGAAGGTGAAGAGTGGTGAAGAGTGGGTGAAGAGATAAAAACAACTCTTCACCCCTCGGAATGCCGATAAACACAGGGGTTTTCGGCCGAAAGGTGAAGAGTGAAGAGTATTTTGATGATAGCTTCGTTTATTTCTTAAACTGTCTATCTAAAGGTGATGCTTACTGAATCAGCAAGAACAATCTGGGAGTTTGGTGGTCTCTTTGGTTAAGAATCTGTTGATTTCATTCTCAAATTGATCACGATGAGGACTTCCTATCTTGCCTATATGCTTATCTAATATATCTTCTTCTGTATAAAATCTCATATTATTTCTTTTAAAAAACAAGATTAATACTACGGTAAAATTACAAAAAGAATCCGAAGCGCTAAGGCTGTAAAAACTTATCCCTTTCTTCCGAAATCGGCTGGAATCTCGCCCCATTTCTTCGTTTCCCATTTTATAATAGGTATGTTGATGGGGTGGGTGCGGAGCCAGTTCTCGGCTCGGGCGATGACCTGGTAGAGCTGTTCGGTCTGGGGAGTGCGCTCCAGTTTGGTCTTGCATTGTTTCTTGCTTACCCAGAGCTGGGCATTCACGCTGTCGCTATAAATTATCTTGTCGGTAATGCCCTTCTGCTGCATCAGGGCGAGGGCGTGGACGATGGCGAGAAACTCGCCGATGTTGTTGGTGCCGTGGATAGGACCATAATGGAAAACCTGGGCACCGGTCTGAAGGTCGATGCATTGGTATTCCATCGGACCGGGATTGCCGGAACAGGCGGCATCCACAGCCCAAGCGTTGGCTACTACCTCGTTGGGTAGAGGCAAGACTGTATCGTTTCTCCATGAAGGAGGATTTACGGGCATTTTATTCATATTTTTTTCTTTTTGGGGTTGGAAAACAAAAAGGATTGGCTAAAACTGAAATGAGCATGCGCCTTGGAGTCGAGCTCCAGGGCCATGCTCATTATGTCAAATAGTCAATATTTTTTTATTTTTAAATTGTAGGTTATTATATCTTATGTATATATTACATTCTTTCTGGAACCTCGATGCCGAGCAGAGACATACCATTCTTCAGGATCTTTGCCACGTTGGCTGCAAGAACCAGACGGGTAATCTTCTCTGCCTCGCTCTCAGCATTCAGGATGCTGTAGTCGTGATAGAACTGGTTGAACTCCTTGGTCAACTCATAGCAGTAGTTAGCGATACCACCAGGGTTGTAGTTGTTGCCAGCATCGGCTACGGCTGCTGCGAAGTCGTTCATCTTCTGGATGAGGTCAATCTCCTTCTCGTTGATAGGAGCATCTGCGCCCAACTCAGCAGGAATCTCGATGCCCTCGGCTGCTGCCTTGCGCATGATGCTGCGGATACGAGCGTAGGTATACTGGATGAAAGGACCTGTATTACCATTGAAGTCGATACTCTCTTCTGGGTTGAAGAGCATGTTCTTGCGGGCATCTACCTTGAGGATGAAGTACTTCAACGCTCCGAGACCCACGATGCGTGAAATCTCCTGGCGCTCTTCCTCGCTCATGTCCTTGAACTTGCCAAGCTCATCGCTTGTCTGGCGAGCATCCTTAATCATCTCTGCCATCAGGTCATCAGCATCTACTACGGTTCCCTCGCGGCTCTTCATCTTACCATTAGGCAACTCTACCATACCATAAGAGAAGTGAACCAAGTCCTTACCCCACTTGAAGCCGAGACGGTCGAGCAGGATAGAGAGCACCTGGAAGTGGTAGTTCTGCTCGTTACCTACTACGTAAATCATCTTGTCGATAGGGAAGTCCTTGAAGCGGAGATCGGCAGTACCGATGTCCTGAGTCATATAAACAGAAGTTCCGTCAGAACGGAGCAGGAGCTTCTGGTCGAGGCCCTCGTTGGTGAGATCAGCCCAGACAGAGTTATCATCCTTGCGGAAGAAGAGACCCTTCTCCAATCCTTCCTCTACCTTCTTCTTACCCTCGAGGTAAGTATTTGACTCATAATATATCTTGTCGAAACTTACACCCATCATCTTGTAAGTCTCATCGAAGCCAGCGTAAACCCAGTTGTTCATCTTCTGCCAGAGAGCACGAACCTCAGGGTCGTTGTTCTCCCACTTTACGAGCATCTCGTGAGCCTCCTTGATCAGCGGAGCCTCTACCTTAGCTTTCTCTGTGGCAGCTTCCTCGTCCATGCCCTCCTTCATATACTGAGCCTTGAGCTCTGCGATTTCCTCACGATAGTGCTTGTCGAAGGCTACATAGTAGTCGCCGATGAGGTGGTCGCCCTTCTTGCCGGAAGTTTCAGGAGTTTCGCCATTGCCCCACTTGAGCCAGGCGAGCATAGACTTACAGATGTGGATACCACGGTCGTTCACGATGTTTGTCTTGATTACCTTGTTGCCGTTAGCCTCCATAATCTGGGCCAATGACCAGCCGAGGAGGTTGTTGCGCACGTGACCGAGGTGGAGAGGCTTGTTGGTGTTAGGAGAAGAGTACTCGATCATGACGAGCGGACTGTTCTCAGTAACTGGCTTCTCACCAAACTTAGGGTCAGCGTTGATGGTATTCAAGAGTCCTACCCAAGCGGCAGGAGCGATAGAAAGGTTGAGGAAGCCCTTAACCACGTTGAAGTCTGCGATAACATTAGCGCAGTTTTTCTTCAGGTATTCGCCGATTTCCTGTGCTGTATCCTCAGGCTTTTTTTTCGACATTTTGAGGAATGGGAATACGACGAGGGTAAGGTTACCTTCGAAATTACTCTTGGTCTTCTGCAGGGCTACCATCTTCTCAGGTACGTCCTGACCATAAAGCTCCTTCACCGCAGCGATGACCGAGCTGATGATTTCGTTTTCTATCTTCATTATTTAATATATCTTTTTTACCGGTAAAATTATCTTTTTAAACTGATTGAAGAGGGATTTGCAAGTTCCCTTTCCGTTTATGCGGCTGCAAATTTACAAATAATAATTGAATTGTGAAAGAAAAATTGCACATTCTTTTGTTTTTTGTCGCATTCTTTAGTTTTTTATTGCTTTTGCAACAGAAATGAAGTATTGCGGGGCTGTTGAAGACTGTCTTTAAAGGGAAGAACTGGAAGTATAAATGGGAATAGGAGCAAAGACCCCGCAAAAAGGGTCTTTGCTCCTATTCTTATTGTTGGTAGCTGAATATAACTTCCGTGATTTATCTCTCAAGGATAATAGCTGCCACGTCTTCGGGCGAATTCCATAGGATTCCGTCTTGCAACTCGTCGTCGGTAAATCCGTTGAGTGCTTCCTGTGCTTCCCTTGGAGTAATGGCTGGAGTGCCGTCCTCGTTCTTAGCATCGAGCAAAGCCTGTAAGATGGCTGCTCTGTATTCTTCGATTGTCATCATAATTTTTATGTCGTTTCGTTGTTTATTTTATGATGGCAAAGGTAATGCATTTTTTTGGAAACACCAAACTTTTTTGTCATTTTCTTTTAGCGAATATTGAAAAAGTTTTATATATTTATATGCCTTTCTATGATGGTATGGGTACCTATTTCTTGGAAAAATGGTGCTCCGGTGTTGAAAAAACAATAAAAAATACGGTCGCTCTGCTTGTTTCTAACTTAATTTTCATATATTTGCAGTTGCTTAGCTGAGGCTACCGGCAACATGGAGGTATATAAGATGCTCCAGGATGTGCCTATATATAATAAGGTATAGAATAACCTATATATAATAAGGTGTAATTTCAATCTAATGTATAAATAACTAACAAACATGAAACAGAGACTGTTCGTAACATTGAGTTTGGCAGGATTAGCAATGTCAACCTTTGGTGCAACCAAACCGAAGACTGCCATTAAGGCGTTGAATAAGACGACCATCCAACAGCCAACTTACACAGAATGGCACGACCTTCAGGTGAATGCCATCAATCGTTTTCCGTTGCACACCAATTTCTTCACCTATCCGGCAGATGACTGGGTTTCAGAGAAAGACGGTAAGATCGTGAGCAAGGATATCCTGCACATGAACAAGACGGAGAGCAAGTATTTCCTTTCGCTCGACGGAACCTGGAAGTTCAACTGGGTGGCTAATGCAGACCAGCGTCCTACCGACTTCTACAAGGAAGATCTTGATGATTCCAAATGGAAGACCATGAATGTTCCAGGCAACTGGGAGATGAACGGGTTCGGTAATCCGGAATATGTGAACGTAGGCTTTGGCTGGCGCGGACATTTTGACCAGCAGCCACCAGCAGTTCCTACCAAGGACAACCATGTAGGTTCTTACCGCCGTATCATCGACATCCCTGCCAACTGGGATGGCAAGCAGGTTGTAGCCCATTTCGGTAGCGTAACTTCCAACATCTATCTCTATGTAAACGGCAAGTTTGCCGGTTATGCAGAGGATAGCAAGGTCGCTGCCGAGTTTGACATCACTCCTTATCTGAAGAAGGGCAAGAATCTGATTGCCTTCCAGACCTTCCGCTGGTGCGATGGCTCCTGGGATGAGGATCAGGACTTCTGGCGCTTGAGTGGTGTGGCTCGTGAAAGCTATCTATTTGCCCGCGATGCCCAGTTGCATTTGGAGGATATCCGTGTTACTCCTGACCTAGTAAACAACTACAAGGATGGTGTGCTCAATATCTCTACCAAGGTAAAGGGTAACGGCAAGCTAGTCTTCACCCTCTTCGATAAGGACGGCAAGCAGGTAGCAACCACTACCGGCGTGGCAAAGAACGGTACTGCCAATTTCTCTCTGCAGGTAGCTAATCCTCAGAAGTGGAGTGCTGAGACACCTTATTTATATACCCTGCAGGTTTCCCTGATGGGTGCTCAGAAGAAGGACGCTATGAAGGCGGCTAGCATGACTCCTGTCAAGGTTGGTTTCCGCAAGGTGGAAATCAAGAACAAGCAGTTCCTTGTCAACGATCAGCCTGTGCTCATCAAGGGTGCCAACCGTCATGAGATTGACCCTGATGGAGGTTATGTATTAAGCATGGAGCGCATGATTCAGGACATCAAGATTATGAAGCGCCTGAATATCAACGCTGTCCGTACCTGCCACTATCCTGATGATCCACGCTGGTACGAACTCTGCGATGAGTATGGTATCTATGTGGTAGCAGAGGCTAACCAGGAGAGTCACGGTTTCCAGTATGGTGATGATGCAGCTGCCAAGAAACCGATGTTTGCCAAGCAGATTATGGAGCGCAACCAGCACAATGTTTCCATGTACTTCAATCATCCTAGTGTCGTAACCTGGAGTTTGGGTAATGAGACTGTGATGGGCGATAACTTCCTGCAGGCTTACAAGTGGGTCAAGAGCCAGGACCAGAGCCGTCCGGTTCAGTATGAGCAGGCTCGCAGAGGCGAGGGTACCGATATTTTCTGCCCTATGTACTATCCTGTAAGTGCTTGTGAAAAGTATGCGAAGGACCCTAACAGTCCGATGCCGCTCATCCAGTGTGAGTACAATCATACCATGGGTAATTCGGGTGGTAACCTGAAGGATTACTGGGCTCTGATTCGCAAGTATCCTATCCTCCAGGGTGGTTTCGACTGGGATTTCGTTGACCAGGGCTTGCACCGCAAGGTATTGAAGCCGATGACCATCAAGAATCCTGAGAAGATGAGCAATGAAGAGCTCCGCAAGATAGAATATTGCTACGGTGGCGATTATAACAATTACGACCCTAGCGACAACAACTTCAACTGCAATGGTATCATCGGTCCTGACCGTCAGCTCAATCCTCATGCCTACGAGGTAGCCTACCAGTATCAGAACATCTGGGCAAAGATGGTGAATGCAGAGAAGGGCGAAGTAAGTGTATACAATGAGAACTTCTTCCGCAATTTGAGCAACTATGCTTTGGCATGGAGCCTCATTGAGGATGGCGTGGAGACTCAGAACGGTACCATCGCTGATATCGAAGTGGCTGCCCAGCAGACCAAGAACTTCACCATCCCTTACGACCTTTCTAAGGTAAAGGGCAAGGAGGTGTTCCTCAACATCGATTTCCGTCTGAAGAAGGCTGAACCTCTGATGGAGGCTGGCCAGATTGTGGCTTATGCCCAGCTGGCAGTGAAGGAGAAGAAGTGCTGCGGTCATTGTGCAGAAAACATGGCTAAGGCTCAGAACGGCAAGAAGGTGAAGGCTAAGCTCATCGACAAGAAGGGCGAGCAGGATATCACCGTTACTACTCCTGATCTGACCGTGAAGGTGAACCGTACCACCGGTCTCATCTCTGAATATACCTATCGTGGCAAGTCGCTCCTCGGCGAGGGCGGTACCCTGAAGCCAAACTTCTGGCGTGCTCCTACCGATAATGATTTCGGTGCCGGCCTGCAGAAGAAGTTCCAGGTTTGGAAGAACCCTGTCATGAACCTGAAGGGTGTAGCTGTTGAAAAGGACAAGAAGGCAAACACCATCAGCATCTGTGCAACCTATGAGATGCCAGAGGTGAAGGGTGAGCTGGAAATCGATTATCTCATCATGCCTAACACCGGTGCGATGAAGGTAAGCCAGGAGTTTGATGCTTCTGATGATGCCAAGGTCAGCGATCTGTTCCGTTTCGGTATGCTGATGCAGTTGCCATACGATATGGACAAGAGCCAGTATTACGGCCGTGGTCCTATCGAGAACTATTCTGACCGTGAGGACTGCATGCGCATCGGAATCTACAGCGATGATGCCGACAACCAGTACTTCCCATACATCCGTCCACAGGAGAGTGGAACCAAGGGCGATATGCGCTGGTGGAATCAGACCGATGCTTCCGGTTTTGGATTCAAGGTGAAGAGCAGCAAGCCATTCTATGCTTCCGCCATCCACTTCGATACAGAAGAACTGGATGATGGTGATGACAAGGATCAGCGCCACAGTTTCAACCTGAAGAAGTCAAAATTCACCAATCTCTTCCTCGATGCAGAGCATTCAGGTGTGGCTGGTGAGAACTCTTGGGGTGCATGGCCTTTGGAGAAGTATCGCCTCCATTATGGCGATAAGAACTTCACTTTCGTGCTCATTCCATTAGATAAATAGTAGAAAAGCAGGGATTTGTACAAAAATCCAATATATTTAAACAGAAAATCCACCTCATTCGGGGTGGATTTTTTTATCTTTGCAGAAGATTTACTGCACTCGGCAATTTGAAAGCAAGCTTTCATTGCGCTCGTTTGTGTAATCTTTGCAGCAAATTACTGTACCACCTATATTTAATAAGGTGTAAGTACAGACCTAAAAAATAAAAATAACGAACAATATGAGAAAAGCAAAATTTTTCGCAGCAGCATTGCTGGCGATGTCTTCACTCGGAGCTTTCGCACAGCATCAGTTTACTGTTCAGGCTAACAAGCCTGGAGCAGAAATCCAGCCTACCATGTATGGTATCTTCTTTGAGGATATCAACTTCGGTGCCGATGGTGGACTCTATGCAGAGATGGTAGAGAACCGTTCCTTCGAATTTCCACAGCGCCTGATGGGATGGAATACATTCGGAAATGTAACCCTCAGCGACGTAAAACCTGCCTTCGACCGCAATCCTCATTATGTAACACTTGAGAGCGCAGGCGCACGTGAGAAGCAGACTGGTCTTGAGAACCGTGGCTTCTTCGGCATGGGCTTGAAGAAGGATATGAAGTACAATTTCACCGTATATGGCCGTCTTCATCTCATCGATGGCAAGCAGGGCAAGATTCGCGTAGAACTCGTCAATTCAAAGAATGATGTGATTGCCAAGCAGGTCATCAACATCACCAATAATAAATGGCAGAAGCTTACTGCTACCCTAACTTCTCCTCAGACCGATGCCAAGGGTTTGATGCGTGTTTATCTGGAGAAGGGTTCTGAGAGCGTAGATCTAGACCATATCTCTCTCTTCCCTGAGGACAACTGGAATGGTCTCCGTGCCGACCTCGTACAGGATTTGGCCGACTTGAAGCCAGGCATCTTCCGTTTCCCTGGCGGATGTATCGTAGAGGGAACCGACCTCGATACCCGTTATGAGTGGAAGAACTCTGTGGGTGCTCCTGAGAACCGTCCTCTGAACGAGAACCGCTGGAGAGATACCTTCCCACATCGCCTTTTCCCTAACTACTATCAGTCATTGGGCTTGGGCTTCTATGAGTATTTCCTCCTTTCAGAGAAGATTGGTGCTGAGCCATTGCCTATTCTCTCTGTAGGTCTGGCTTGCCAGTATCAGAACGATGATAAGGATCCTAATGCACATGTAGCAGTCAAGGATCTCCAGAGCTATATCGACGATGCACTCGACCTCATCGAGTTTGCCAATGGTCCTGTCACCTCTAAGTGGGGTAAGCTCCGTGCCGATATGGGTCATCCAGCACCATTCAATCTGAAGCAGATTGGTATCGGTAACGAGCAGTGGGGTCCTATGTATCCTGAGCGTCTGCAGAAGTTTATGGAGCAGATTCATGCCAAGTATCCAAAAATCAAAATCTGCGGTTCATCAGGTCCATCTGCTGATGGCAAGGACTTCGACTACGGTTGGGAGCAGATGCGCAAGTTGGGCGTAGACATGGTGGATGAGCACTACTACAAGAGTCCGGAATGGTTCCGCAGCAATGCCAGCCGTTACGACAAGTACGACCGCAAGGGTCCTAAGGTCTTTGCCGGCGAGTATGCAGCTCATGCCGAAAATGATCCAAACTCTTGGGAGGCAGCCCTTTCTGAGGCAGCTTTCATGACCGGTTTGGAGCGCAATGCTGATGTGGTTTATCAGGCTACCTATGCACCTCTCTTTGCTCATGTAGAGGGATGGCAGTGGCGTCCGGACCTCATCTGGTTCGATAACCTCAGCTCTGTCCGTTCTGCCAACTACTATGTTCAGCAGCTCTACGGCGAGAACAAGGGTACCAATGTGTTGAAGCTTACCGAGAACGGCAAGGCTGTAGCAGGCGAGAATGGTCTCTATGCCACCGCTTGCTTCGACAAGGCTACCAAGAGCTACATCGTAAAGATTGCCAACACCTCTAACGAGGCAAAGGAAATCAACGTCACCTTTAATGGTATCAAGAAGTTGAACCCAGGTAAGGTAACCGTTCTCCATGCCGACGATATTCAGGCAGAAAACAAGATAGACAATAAAAATGTGGTTGTTCCTGTAGTATCAGATGCACAGGTTCAGGGCAATGTATTGAACGTGAAGATGAAGCCAAACAGCTTTGTTGTATACCGTTTCTAATTGCCGATCTCCAATCTTCAATAAATCCTTAAGGTACAAATAGATAAGTGGATAATGTGAATCTCTTGCGACTCTAGTGGTTGCAAGGGATTTTTTCTCTTCTAATGCCCTTGAAATTACATGGCGACGCAGGAGTTTCTGTGTCAGGACGTAGGAAAGATTACGTCGCCATGTAGGAAAAAGGCACTTTATGTATAAGAAAAGTTTGAATTTTGCATAAAAAATACGCTCAAACGCTAGCAATTTGCTCATTTTTTCGTAACTTTGCACCCGCAAACTTATAATTAATAATAAAAGAAAGAATGGCTAATTTGAGATTTGAGGTTGTAGCCGAGGCCTTTAAGAAAAGACCTGTAGAGGTAGAGGCTCCCAAGGTGCGCCCTTCGGAGTACTTCGCCAAGTATGTATTCAACCGCCAGAAGATGTACAAGTATCTGCCATCTGATGTGTATGAGAAACTCATCGATGTGATAGATAACGGTACTCGTCTGGACCGTTCCATCGCTGATGCCGTGGCTGCCGGCATGAAGCTCTGGGCTGAGGAAAACGGGGTAACACATTATACTCACTGGTTCCAGCCATTGACAGAAGGTACTGCCGAGAAGCATGATGCCTTCGTGGAGCATGACGGAAAGGGTGGTATGATTGAGGAATTCTCTGGCAAATTGCTTGTCCAGCAGGAACCTGATGCCAGCTCATTCCCTAACGGCGGTATCCGCAACACCTTCGAGGCTCGTGGCTATTCTGCATGGGATCCAACATCGCCTGTGTTTATCATCGACGATACCCTCTGTATCCCTACCATCTTTATATCTTATACCGGTGAGGCTTTGGACTACAAGGCTCCATTGCTCCGCTCGCTCCATACTCTGAGTGAGGCGGCTACCGAGGTTTGCCACTATTTTTACCCTCAGGTGAAGAAGGTGCAGACCAATCTCGGATGGGAGCAGGAGTACTTCCTGGTAGATGAGAGTCTCTATTCGGCTCGCCCTGACCTGATGCTTACAGGCCGTACCCTGATGGGACACGACTCTGCGAAGAACCAGCAGATGGACGACCACTATTTCGGAACAATCCCTGAGCGCGTGCAGGCTTTCATGAAGGATCTTGAAATCCAGGCACTTGAACTCGGCATCCCTTGCAAGACCCGCCATAACGAGGTGGCACCAAACCAGTTTGAGCTGGCACCTATCTATGAGGAGTGCAATCTTGCCGTAGACCATAATATGCTCCTGATGAGTCTGATGAAGCGTGTGGCTCACAAGCACGGTTTCCGTGTGCTCCTTCACGAGAAGCCATTCGCTGGTGTGAATGGTTCGGGCAAACACAACAACTGGAGTCTCTGCACCGATACCGGCGTACTGCTCCATGCTGCAGGCAAGACACCAGAGGATAACCTCCGCTTCGTGGTCTTCATCGTAGAGACCCTGATGGGTGTCTATAAGCACAACGGACTGCTGAAGGCTTCTATCATGAGTGCTACCAATGCCCATCGTCTGGGAGCCAACGAGGCACCACCAGCCATCATCTCTTCATTCCTCGGCAAGCAGTTGACCGACCTGCTCGACCATATCGAGAAGGCAGACAAGGAAGAACTCTTCGCCCTGGCTGGCAAGAAGGGTATGGAACTGGATATCCCTGAGATTCCGGAGCTGATGATCGATAACACCGACCGCAACCGTACCTCTCCATTCGCCTTCACCGGAAACCGTTTCGAGTTCCGTGCCGTAGGTTCAGAGGCCAACTGTGCGTCATCTCTCATCGTACTGAATGCTGCCGTAGCTGAGGCTCTCGAAAATTTCAAGGCTCGCGTGGATGCCTTGATTGCCAAGGGCGAGGACCAGACATCGGCTATTATAGATATTGTACGCGAGGATATCAAGACCTGCAAGCCTATCCGCTTCGATGGCAATGGCTATTCTGATGAGTGGAAGGAAGAGGCTCAGAAGCGTGGCTTGGACTGCGAGGCATCCTGTCCGGTAGTCTTCGACCGTTACCTGGACAAGGAGAGCATCGAGATGTTTGCCAAGACCAACGTGATGAGCGAGAGCGAGTTGAAGGCGCGCAACGAGGTGAAGTGGGAGACCTATACCAAGAAGATTCAGATTGAGGCTCGTGTGATGGGCGACCTGAGCATGAACCACATCATCCCTGTGGCTACCCACTATCAGAGCCGTCTGGCAAAGAATGTAGAGGGCATGATTCACATCTTCGGTGGCGAGGAAGGCAAGAAGCTGACAGCCCGCAACGTGAAGATTATCCGTGAGATAGCCGAGCGTACCGAGGCAATTGAGCGTGGTGTAGAGGCATTGGTAGATGCCCGCAAGGTAGCCAACAAGATAGAGAGTGAGCGCGAGAAGGCAGTAGCATATCACGACACGGTAGCTCCAAAGATGGAGGAAATCCGTTATCAGATAGACAAGCTCGAGCTTCTCGTAGCCGATGAACTTTGGACATTGCCAAAGTATCGTGAGCTGCTGTTCATCAGATAATATTTCCTGGATAAGGAATTGATATAATAAAAAAGAGTGCATTGCCGTTAACAATGCACTCTTTTTTTGCTTATTCTAAGCAGAAAAGCGCAAACTAAGTTAAATATTTATAAAAGTTTGGGGTTAAAACTCGTAACCTACACATAATCAAATAAAAATGTGTAATTTTGCAGTCCGATTATTTCGGGGATACGCTTAGAGTCCCCAAGATATGGTGTGTTAATAGCATGCCCTGTGGCCGGGGTATGTGGTTAGTGAATCACCTGTCTGAATAGTGAGTAAAAAAGATTAAAAACGTTTTTTAGTAGTAAATTTAAATTTTAAAATGGACACATTAAGTTACAAGACTATTTCCGTAAACAAGGAAACAGCTAAGAAAGAGTGGGTCGTAATCGACGCTACCGACCAGGTTGTAGGTCGCCTCTGCTCTAAGGTTGCTAAATTGCTCCGCGGAAAGTACAAGCCAACTTTCACTCCACACGTAGATTGTGGTGACAACGTAATCATTATCAATGCCGCTAAGGTAGTTTTCACTGGTAAGAAGGAAACTGATAAGGTTTACACTCGTTACACTGGTTATCCAGGTGGTCAGCGCTTCAACACTCCAGCAGAGTTGCGCAAGCGTCCTGATGGAATGGACAAGATCCTCCGTCACGCTATCAAGGGTATGTTGCCAAAGGGCCCTCTCGGTCGTTCTTTGATGGACAACCTCTTCATTTACGATGGCACAGAGCACAAGCACGAGGCACAGCAGCCAAAGGCTATTGATATTAACCAGTATAAATAATTAAGGTAGAATGGAAGTAATTAATGCAATTGGTCGCCGTAAGAGCGCTGTAGCTCGTGTATACCTCACAGAGGGTACCGGTAAGATCACAATCAACAAGAAAGATATTGAGACATATTTCCCATCAGCAATCCTTCGCTATGTAGTAAAGCAGCCATTGCAGTTGCTCGAAGCTGAGGGTAAGTATGATATTAAGGCAAACCTCGACGGTGGTGGTTTCACTGGTCAGAGCCAGGCTCTCCGCCTCGCTATCGCTCGCGCACTCGTTAAGATCGACGCTAACGATAAGAAGGCTTTGAAGGATGCAGGCTTCATGACACGTGACTCACGTGCTGTAGAGCGTAAGAAGCCAGGTCAGCCAAAGGCTCGTCGTCGCTTCCAGTTCAGCAAGCGTTAATCTTATACATATTTTATTATATATATACAGATTATATATAGCTGAGCTAAAAAGTTTAGTATCTAAATCGGTGAGATTCCATTAATCGGGGACTACTCATCGACTGATCTAACATTAGATTCAAAAAGAAAGTAAACACAATTAAAAAAGAAAAAACAATGTCAAGAACAAATTTTGACCAGTTACTTCAGGCAGGTTGCCACTTCGGACACCTCCGTCGCAAGTGGAATCCAGCAATGGCTCCTTACATCTTCATGGAGCGTAACGGTATTCATATTATCGACCTCAACAAGACTGTCGCTAAGATCGACGAGGCTGCTGAGGCTCTCAAGACAATTGCCAAGACAGGTAGAAAGATCCTGTTTGTCGCTACTAAAAAACAAGCTAAGGACGTAGTTGCTGAGAAGGCAGCTTCTATCAATATGCCATACGTAAACGAGCGTTGGGCTGGTGGTATGCTCACCAACTTCCCTACAATCCGTAAGGCAGTTAAGAAAATGACAAACATCGATCGTCTGTTGAACGATGGTACATTCTCTAACCTCTCTAAGCGCGAGTTGCTTCAGGTAAGCCGCCAGCGTGCTAAGTTGGAGAAGAACCTCGGTTCTATCGCAGATATGGCCCGTCTCCCAGTAGCCCTCTTCGTTGTTGACGTAATGAAGGAGCACATCGCTGTTAAGGAGGCTAACCGTCTTGGTATTCCAGTGTTCGGTATCGTAGATACCAACTCTGATCCTAAGAATGTTGATTACGTTATCCCGGCTAACGACGATGCTAAGGATTCTGTAGATGCTATCCTTACTGCAGTTTGCGGTGCTATCGCTGAGGCTCTCGAGGAGCGCAAGGCTGAGAAGGCTGACGACAAGGCTGCTGCTGAGCAGAAGGATCAGCCTAAGAAGAAGGCTGCCCGCAAGGACGAGGCTGAGTAATTAGGCAAAGAAATATATACTGAAGCCATTGATTCTGTTTATGATTCGATGGCTTTAGTAGCTTTTAAGCAAAGATTATTATTAACTTTTTAATATAAAAATATTATTATGGCTGTTTCAATTGAAGATATCAAGAAACTTCGCGCTATGACTGGTGCTGGTCTTGCTGACGTTAAGAAGGCACTCACAGAGGCTGAAGGTGATTTCGATAAGGCAAAGGAGTTGCTCCGTGAGCGTGGTCTCGCTATCGCTGCTAAGCGTTCTGACCGTGAGACTTCTAACGGTTGCGTTCTCGTTAAGAAGGTTAACGATTTCGCTGCTATCATCGCTCTCAAGTGCGAGACTGACTTCGTAGCTAACGGTGCTGACTTCATCAAGTTGACATCTGACATCCTCGACGCTGCTATCGCTGCCAAGGCTCACACTCTCGACGAGGTGAAGGCTTTGAAGGTTGGCGAGTCTGATGCTCAGGCTGCTGTTACACAGCGCTCTGGTATCACTGGCGAGAAGATGGAGCTCGACGGCTATTGTGTTCTCGAGGGTGACAACATCGAGGTTTACGACCACATGAACAAGCACACTTTGTGTACTATGGTTCAGCTCAACGAGAACAACGAGGAGGCTGGTCACAAGGTAGCTATGCAGGTTGCTGCTATGCGCCCTGTAGCTCTCGACGAGTCTTCAGTTTCTGAGGAGACTAAGAAGAGTGAGCTCGAGGTTGCTGTTGCCAAGACTAAGGAAGAGCTCGTAGAGAAGGCTGTTAACGCAGCTTTGAAGAAGGCTGGCATCAACCCAGCTCACGTTGACTCTGAGGATCACATCGAGAGCAACACCAAGAAGGGTTGGTTGACACCTGAGCAGGCTGAAGAGGCTCGCAACATCAAGAAGACTGTTGGTGAGGAGAAGGCTGCTACTTTGAACCCTACTATGATCCAGAACATTGCTAATGGTCGTCTGGCTAAGTTCTTCAAGGAGAACTGCCTCGTTGACCAGGAGTTCCAGTTCGGTGACGGTGACAAGCAGACAGTTGCTCAGTACCTCGCTTCTCAGAGCAAGGATCTCAAGATCGTTGCTTACCAGCGCTTTACTCTTGCTGCTGAGTAATCATTACTCAAAAGCAAGCGTTAATTTGACTTATAGTTAAATTAGAATACCCGGGAGTTATGAAGTTAAGCCTCGCTTTGCTTCTAACTCCCATTTCTTTTTTATATAAAAATTTGATGTTATGAAGATATTTGCCATCGGTATGAACTATACCGAACACAATAAATCGCTGCATGGTACGTTATCTAAACCAGAGCGTCCTGTCATCTTTACCAAGGCAGATTCTGCTTTGCTCAATAACGGCAAGCCTTTCTTCATCCCTGATCATCTGGGAAGAATAGAGTATGAAACCGAAGTGGTGGTCAGAATTTCCAAGTTGGGAAAGACCATTCCGCAGCGTTTCGCCCACCGCTATTACGATGCAGTAACCGTAGGTATCGACTTTACGGCACGCGAGATGCAGAAGAAACTGCGTGAGGCTGGTCAGCCTTGGGAACTTGCCAAGGGATTCGACGGTTCTGCCGTTATCGGCGAATGGGTCGACATCCAGAAGTTCCGTGATATCCAGGCACTGCACTTCCGCCTCGATCTCAATGACAAGACCGTACAGGAAGGCTGCACGAGCGATATGCTCTACAAGGTAGATGAAATCATCTCCTACATCAGCCAGTACTTCACGCTCAAGACGGGCGACCTGCTCTATACCGGATGTCCTACAGGCTGCGGTCCTGTCAACATCGACGACCATCTCGTAGGCTATCTCGAAGACAGGAAGGTGCTCGATTTTCATTGTAAATAAACAATATTGCAAGTAATATATCGATATGAACACAACAAAGGTTTGGAAATACATGCTGCTGGCATGTCTGCTCATGCTGGTGGTTCCTGCTCAGGCACAGCGATTCTTCAATCTGACCTCTTCAGAAGTCAGAGTAGATTCCGTGTTGCCCTGTTTCGTGTATTCCATTCCTTTGACCGGTGCATATCGTGATTCTGTATATACCGTCAGCCTGAAATATGGCGAGTATATTGATATGACTGCCTCCGATATCGCCAATTACAACCGCCTTTCGGGTGCAGTTCCTCCTGAGCAGGTATTACCCCAGCAGCGGGTTACCGAATGCCGTAAGCAGGGCGTACTCCAGATAGATTTCAGTCCTGTCGTATTCCGCAATAACCGCTATCAGCTGCTGGTCAGCTTCATGCTCCAGGTAGATGCCCGTCCTCTGAAGCGCTCCGAGCGTTCCAGTCGAGGTTCTCTGTTGGCTAAGGGCAAAGTATCAGCCTTCACTTCTTCTGATGCTTTGCGCTCAGCCTCTTCCCTCTATGCCTCCCATTCCGTCCTAGCCTCAGGCAGATGGGCGAAGATCAGAGTCAGCGAAACCGGTTTCCATCAGCTTACCAAACAGGTAGTGCGCCAGGCAGGTTTCTCCGATATCAGCAAGGTGAAGATTTACGGCTATGGCGGCAATCTGCAGAACGAAGCCCTTCTGGCGAGCGAACTGCAGGCTACCGACGATCTTCAGGAAGTTCCCCAGTGCATCGTTGGCGGCAAGCATTATTTCTATGCCGAGGGACCGGTATCCTGGAAGTCAGAAACCGCCCTCCAGCGCATCCGTAATCCTTATTCCGATTACGGCTACTATTTTATTACCCAGACCGATGGAGAGCCACTGGTGCAGGATTCAGCCACCTTTGTCTCTTCCCATTATCCGCAGTCTTACGATTACCATTCTCTCTATGAGTCAGATGGTTACAGCTACTATCATGGCGGCAGAAACCTCTTCGATGCAGAAGAACTGAAGGTGGGCGATGAAAAGAAAGTGGTAATCACGAATACCACCGGTTCTGCGGAAGGCAAACTCTCCGTAGCCCTGACTACCGCCACAGACAGCAAGGCTCAGATACTGAAGAATGGTAAGGTTTTGGGCGAAATCACCCTTTCTCTCAAGAATGACAATCCTACGGAGGATATAGCTTACCTCAAGGCTACAGAGCAGGTTGCCACTTATCCCATTTCCGATTTCCAGGATAAGGATACCATCTCTATCAAGGTCTTGTCAGGTGCTTCCATCCGCCTCGATTATATCTCCGTAACGTGGGCAGAGCCTGGAAGCTGTGCCTTTACCGCTGCGAACCTGGCCGCCGGTGGAAAGATTCCGGCTGCCCAGTATGTCTACGGCATCACCAACCAGAATCATCATGCCGATGGAGCAGCCGATATGGTCATCATCATCCCGACCTCACAGAAACTGCTGAAACAGGCTCAGCGGCTGAAAAAATTTCATGAACAGCACGACGGACTGCGCGTTACCATCGTGCCTGCCGATGAACTCTATAACGAATTTTCTAGCGGTACCCCCGATGCCAACGCCTACCGCCGCTACCTGCGCATGCTTTCTGATAAGGCGCAGAGCGAGGCAGATATGCCGAAATATCTCCTGCTCTTCGGCGACTGCGTATGGGATAACCGCATGCTTACCTCCGGTTGCAGAACCCTGAATCCAGACGATTATCTGCTGTGCTTTGAGAGTGAAAACTCCTTCAGTGCCGTTTCCTGCTTCGTCAGCGACAGCTGGTTCGGCATGCTCGGCGAGGGAGCCGGACTGTATCCTAGCCGTGAACTGCAGGATGTAGCCGTAGGACGTTTCCCGGTAACCTATGCAGAAGAAGCCAAGGTGCTGGTAGACAAGACCATCAGTTATGCTCAGAATGCCAATGTAGGCGCCTGGCAGAACACCCTGATGTTTATGGGCGATGACGGAAACGGCAACCTCCACATGCAGGATGCCGATGAGGTGGCAAATGATGTGCTCACCACCTATCCCGCCTATCTCGTCAAGAAGGTGATGTGGGATGCCTATACCCGCGAAACTTCCTCTTCGGGCAATACCTATCCCGAAGCAACGAGAATCGTCAAGCAGCAGCAGGCTGCGGGAGCCCTCATCATGGATTATGCCGGACATGGCGATCCTACACAGATGTCGCATGAATCAGTTCTGAAACTCAACGATTTTGCCGATTTCCGCAATACCAACCTGCCGCTCTGGGTAACCGCCTCCTGCGATATCATGCCGTTCGACGGGCTCGAAGCCAACATCGGCGAATATGCGCTGCTCAACGAAAAAGGCGGCGCAGTAGCCTTCTATGGCACCACCCGTACCGTTTACGCCCAGTATAACAGACATATCAACCGTGCCTTCATCCACAGAGTGCTCAGTCTGGTAGATGGCAAGCCTGTCACGATAGGCGAGGCGCACCGACTGGCGCAGAACGACCTGGTGAGCGGCAACGGTCCAACTTCCGGTTCCGATATCACCGAAAACCATCTCCATTATTCCCTTCTGGGCGACCCAGCTCTTGCGCTCAATCTGCCTATGCGTCAGATAGTAGTAGATTCCATCAACGGCATCCCTGTTGCCGGAGCCGCAACCCTGCCGATGCTCAAGGCAGGCTCTATCGCCCGCATGGCAGGTCATATAGAGGGAGCAGACGACTTCCGGGGCGTCATCACCGCTACCGTAAGAGATTCCAAGGAGACGATTACCTGTCGCCTGAACGATACCGGCAAGGATGGCGCTGAGAAGGCTTTCGAATACAAAGACAGAACCAAGACCCTGTATCAGGGCACCGATAGCGTAAGAGGCGGCAAGTTTGCCTTCTCCTTTGCCGTTCCGCTGGATATCAATTATTCCAACCAGAGCGGTCTGGTCAACCTCTATGCGGTGAATACCGCCAAGACCCTCTCCGCCCACGGTTCCAGCGAGCAGTTTACGGTAGGCGAGAGCGAGGAGCAGAAGAACGATTCCATCGGTCCTTCCATCTATTGCTATCTCAATTCGCCTTCCTTCGTAGATGGCGGCAATGTCAACACCACTCCGTTCTTTGTGGCAAAGATAACCGATAAGGACGGAATCAATGCTGCCGGAAGCGGTATCGGCCACGACCTGCAGCTGGTGATAGATGGCGATATGTCGAAGACCTACGTGCTGAACAGCAATTTCACCTACGATTTCGGTACCTATACCAGCGGTTCTACCTATTACAGCATACCGCAACTGGAACCGGGCAAGCACGAACTCACCTTCCGAGCCTGGGATATCCAGAACAACAGTTCTATGGTGAAGCTCCGTTTCAATGTGATGAAGGCACTGAGTCCGGCGCTCTTCGATGTGGGCGTAACCGCCAATCCGGCTAAGACCTCCACCACCTTCATCATCAGTCACGACCGCACAGAGAGCGATATGGACGTGGTGGTAGAAGTGTTCGATTCATCGGGCAGACAGCACTGGCGCCATTCCGAAAGCGGTGTACCTACCTCGGGCAGCTATACCGTAAGCTGGGACCTCACCTCCGATAGCGGCACCCCTCTGGGCACCGGCGTATATCTCTATCGCGTCAAGGTGGCGAGCGATGGCAGCAGCTACACCTCTAAAGTCAAGAAACTTATCATCATCAAATAAAAAATATATTTACAATGGCAATGAAAAGAATCTATAAGATATTCATCTTGGGATGTCTCGCTCTGATGGCATCAGAAGTGAAGGCGCAGGATAAGAAAGATCTCTTCAATCCTGTGAACTATGCAGTCATTTCGCAAACCATAGCTCCTGATGCCCGTGGTGGCGGTTTGGGAGATGTCGGTGCGGCTACCGATCCTGATGTCAACTCCCAGTACTGGAATCCGGCAAAATATCCTTTCACCATTTCGCGTGCTGGTGTGTCGCTCAGCTTCACTCCTTGGCTGCGCTCGCTGGTCAATGATATGAATCTTGCCTATCTCTCTGGCTATTACCGCATTGGCGATTATAGCGCCGTATCAGCATCGCTCCGTTATTTCAATATGGGCGAAGTGTTTACCAGTCAGGAGGGTGCCGAGAGTGGCACGGGTATGACCATCAATCCTTACGAGATGTCGGTCGATGTGGCTTATTCTCTGATGCTCAGCGAGAAGTTCTCTCTTGCTGCCGCCATCCGCTGGATCTATTCCGATATGCGTTTCGATTATACCGAAGATAATTCGCCAGCCTCCGCTTTCGCAGCCGATATTGCCGCCTATTACCAGAACTATGTGGTCATCGGCCAGCGCGAATGTCAGTTGGGCTTGGGCTTGAATATTTCTAACATCGGTAGTAAGATTACCTTCAGTGGCAAGGAGTATGGTGAGTTCCTGCCAGCCAACATGCGTCTGGGTGCTTCGCTGATGATTCCTATCGACGAGTACAACCGCATCACTCTGGCAGCCGATGCCAACAAGTATCTGGTGCCTACCGTTCCGAAGCAGGAAGAGGGTGAGGACAATTCAGAATACGAAGACCGTGTGCATCGTGAGTATGATGATATTTCGGGCATCAGCGGTATCTTCAAGAGTTTCAGCGATGCCCCTGGCGGTTTCAAGGAAGAACTGGAGGAAATCAACTATGGTCTGGGTGCCGAGTATGTATATAATGATAAGTTTGCGCTCCGTGCCGGTTATCATCACGAGAGTCAGAGCAAGGGTAACCGCAAGTACTTTACCGTGGGTGCCGGTTTCAAGATGAATGTCTTTTCGCTCGATGCCGCCTATGTGGTGGCTACCGCCAAGAGCAACCCGCTCGACCAGACCCTCCGCTTCACCCTGTCGTTTGATATGGATGGACTGAAGGACCTGTTTAAGAGATAATGTTTTATTTTTAATGTTAAGTGTTAAATTTTTGCCTAACGGACTCAAGGACGTCAGCCTAATTTAACATTTACCACTTAACATTAAAAACGAACATTTAACACTTAACATTAATTATAAAGTTATGAATATACGTGTAGGATTTGGATATGATGTCCACAAGTTGGTGGCTGACCGCGACTTGTGGCTGGGAGGAATCAAGATAAATTATGAACTGGGATTGCTGGGCCACAGCGATGCCGATGTGCTGATACATGCCATTTGCGATGCCCTGCTGGGCGCTGCCAACATGCGTGATATCGGATACCATTTCCCCGATACGGCAGCAGAAACACTGAATGTGGATTCTAAAATTCTGCTCCGCAAAACGATGCAACTGATAGCTACCAAGGGCTATACACTGGGCAATATCGATGCCACAGTCTGTGCCGAACGCCCTAAACTCAATCCGCATGTGCCAGCCATGAAAGCCTGTCTGGCAGAGGTAATGGGGGTAGACGAAGACCAGATATCCATCAAGGCAACAACCACCGAGAAACTCGGATTCACAGGCAGAATGGAGGGCATCTCCGCCTATGCCACCGTTCTTATCCAGAAAGGATAGAACAAAGATAAGGCACGGATTACACGGATAACACGGATTTATAGTGCTAATAATAAGTAAAGCGATTATCATCTCTCTTAAAACTTAAAAATCCGTGTAATCCGTGCCTAAAAATTGCAAAATGTAGGAAAAGTATCAGAAAGTTGTTAATTTCCGTTCCTTTTGTTCATTTTTGCTTGATATATATCAAAAAAATGCAAAAACGTCACACTTTCTTGGCTAAACATTTGGTGGATAGCCGAAATAGTAGTAATTTTGCAGCGTCAAAAGGTTAATAGATTGTTTAGGTTAGTAGTAATAGATTTAGGTTTTTAGTT
>OGGW01000105.1_pt1 | contig 80099 bp, 66 predicted proteins | sample 1571291 | NCBI WGS metagenome assembly OGGW01 (sample SAMEA2582028, study PRJEB24529) | metagenome | biome: Human gut stool | place: China | collected 2011 | reverse complement strand
AGCTCTTCAGGTTGGACTTGAACCAACGACCCTCTGATTAACAGTCAGATGCTCTAACCGACTGAGCTACTGAAGAAGATTTAAACATGTTTCAAAAAAGAGCTCTTCAGGTTGGACTTGAACCAACGACCCTCTGATTAACAGTCAGATGCTCTAACCGACTGAGCTACTGAAGAAGGTTTTCCTTTAATTGCGATGCAAAGGTAGTAGGATATTTTGAATTATGCAATATCTTTGCAAAAAAAATGAAGTAAAATGGATAAAATTATAGGAATGGGCAATGCATTGGTCGATGTATTGGTAAGAATTGATGACGATTCTTTATTGGGAAAGCTACATTTGCCCAAAGGAAGCATGCAGTTGATACAAGAAGACACCTTGTCTGAAATACGTAAATATACCTCAGGGATGAAGATTCATCGCTCTACCGGCGGTTCGGCCGGCAATACGGTCTGTGCACTGGCCGCATTGGGAGCCAATCCCGGATTTATCGGAAAGATAGGGCAAGACGAGACAGGAGCTTTCTTTGGTGATACCCTCCGTCAGCGCGGGGTAAATGCCTTGCTGGCCACCTGCGATTTGCCGTCGGGCATTGCATCGACTTTCATTTCTACCGATGGAGAGCGCACGTTCGGTACTTATTTGGGAGCAGCTGCCACACTGAGGGCAGAAGACTTGTCGCGTAAAATGTTTGCCGGATACAATTATCTCTATATTGAAGGCTATCTTTTGCAAGACCATGACCTGATGCTGCGCGCCGTACAGCTGGCCAAGGAAGAAGGACTTCAGGTTTGTCTCGATATGGCAAGCTACAATGTGGTGGAAGCCGAACGTGACTTCTTCGACCAGTTGATTGTGAAATATGTGGACATCGTGTTTGCCAATGAGAGCGAAGCACTGGCCTATACGGGAAAAGCTCCTCATGAAGCCTTGGAAGAAATTGCGTCCAAATGCAGCATTGCCGTGGTGAAAACCGGAAAAGAGGGCTCTCTTGTGAAGAAAGGCACAGAAGTCATTCAACTGCTGTCTTGTCCGGTCGATAATGTGCTGGACACCACTGGTGCAGGCGATTTCTATGCCGCCGGTTTCATGTACGGCCTGACGTGCGGTTATTCGCTGGAGAAATGCGTGCAAATCAGTACCATTCTGGCCACTGCCGTCATTCAGGAAGTCGGTACCACCTTACCTGCTAAGAAATGGGACGAAATTAAGTTAAATATTGAATCACTTCTGCAAGTCTAACCGGAATAATGTGTTTATTTGCAAGGAAGAACAATTTTGTAAACAGACTATATATGAATGCAAGAAAAATGCTGGCCGGAGCCTTTATCGTGATGTTGGGGATGGGCATGACCAGCTTCAAGGAAGACGACCGTAATTTTCAGATATCAAAGAATCTGGACATATTCAACTCCATTTTCAAGGAACTGGATTTGTTTTATGTAGATACCGTGAATGCCGAAAAAATGATTCAGACCGGAGTGGAAGGTATGCTTTCACTGACCGACCCTTATACGGAGTACTATCCGGAAGAAGAGGTGAGCAGTCTTAAGGAAATGACTACCGGAAAATACGGCGGTATCGGTGCGGCCATCCGCTATTATGAGGCCAAAGACCGCATTGCAGTGGTGGAACCTACCGAAGGCATGCCGGCAGCCGAAGCCGGAGTCAAGGCAGGCGACATCATTCTCTCGGTAGGAGGAAAAGAAATGGTACGTGGCGACATGAAACCCCAGGAATTTTCTTCCAAGGTCAGCGAAGCGCTGCGTGGAGAACCGGGAACTTCGTTCGTCTTGAAAGTGCTGCGTCCGCTCAAGAACGACAGTACGATGATGGAATTTAAAATTACCCGTAAGAACATCCGTACCAATCCGGTGCCCTATTACGGCATGGTGAAAGACAGTATCGGCTATTTGGCTTTGTCCAGCTTTACGGAGAATTCTGCCAAGGATTTCAAAAAAGCTTTTATCGAACTGAAACAGAAAGGTGCCAAGTCGCTGATTATCGACTTGCGTGACAACGGAGGAGGTTCCTTGTCGGAAGCGGTAGATATTGTCAATCTCTACGTGCCGAAAGGACAGGAAATTGTGGTGACAAAAGGAAAGGTGCGTCAGGCACAAGGTTCTTATAAAACTCAGAATGAACCGGTCGATACACAGATTCCGCTGGCAGTACTCGTGAACGGTGCCACGGCTTCAGCTTCTGAAATCGTAAGTGGTTCGTTGCAGGACCTGGACCGTGCGGTAGTCATCGGTTCGCGTACCTTCGGAAAAGGACTGGTGCAGACCATCCGTCCGTTGCCTTACAACGGCACGCTGAAAGTGACCACTTCCAAATACTATATTCCCAGCGGACGTTGTATCCAGGCTATTGATTATGCCAAGAAGAATGCCGACGGTTCAGTAGCCCGTACACCCGATAGTCTGACCACCGTATTCCATACGGCTGCCGGACGTGAGGTACGTGATGGAGGAGGTATCCGTCCGGACATAGAAGTGAAGGGCGATAAGATTCCGAACATCGTGTTCTACCTGATGAACGACGACCTGATTTTCGATTATGCTACCCAATATTGCTGGGATCATCCTACATTGGCTTCGGTAGACGACTTCAAACTGACCGATGCCGATTATGAGGCTTTCAAGAAACTGGTGAAATCACGTAACTTTACTTACGACCGTCAGAGTGAGAAGATGTTGAAAAGCCTGAAGGAAATTGCCGAGTTTGAGGGCTACATGACCGAGGCAGCAGAGGAATTCAAGGCGCTGGAAAAGAAACTCAACCATAACCTGGACCGCGACCTGGACTATTTTGCCAAGCCGATTAAGGAATATATCTCACAGGAAATCGTGACCCGCTATTTCTATCAGCGTGGTGCTGCGATGGAACGGTTGAAAGATGACACTGATTTGGAAGAAGCCATCAAGGTATTGCAGAATCCTGTCCGTTACCGGGAGATTCTTTCGGCACCGGTAAAGAAGGACGAACCGGCAAAGAAGGAAGAAACGAAGAAATAAGGCCTCAGAAGGGCTTCTGGAGGGCCTTCAGGCAAGGCCCGGAAAACGCTTCGGCGTTTTATTTCAAACGCTTCGACGTTTGGAGTAAAACGCAAAGGCGTTTTAGTTGAAACGCTTCGACGTTTTGAAAGCAATCGGATAAACAGTGAGGTGAGAAAGAGGGAGCTGTTTACAGTATATATACGCAGGGCTCTCAGAATCGGTTATCTGAAGTGTCTGTTGTCTATCAGACCATATTCCAGGTGAAGCCTGAAAAGAAAGACCGTGCGCTTGAAATCATCCGCAGCGAGTTTGAGAATTTGGCAAAGGAAACGCCCGTGGAAGAACTTGACAAGGTGAAGGAGTTTATGGTGAAGCAAATTACTGGAGACGAACAAACCAACAGCTATTGGTGCTCCATGATGGCCGGCAACGAGCTTCTGCCTTCTGAAGTCTGTGTGAAGGCGGAACAGGTCATCCAGTCCATCACCCCGAAAGAAATCTCCGGCTATGTGAATGAAGTAATGAAGCAGAATAACTATAGAGTTCTGGTAATGATGCCTGAGAGTAAGTATGGTATATGGAATTAAAGAGGGTGTGCACACACCCTCTTTAATTTTTACTCATAAATTGACTTAATTATAAAATAAAGGAAGTATTAAATAAACAAAAGCGAATTCTCTTAACCTACTGATAACATTAGAATAACTTCAATCTTCTTTCTGCCTTTATATTTTTGTGGTGAACAAATAAAAATGATTAAAGATGAAAAGATTGACATTTATATTAGTTGTTGTCGGATTGTTTTCCTGTTCAGGATATGGATACGCACAAGAAAAAAAATGGACTCTTTCGGAGTGCATTGATTGTGCGGTAACACACAACATAGAGGTAAAACAGAGCGACAATCAGATTCAAAATCTGAAAGTAGAGAAGAATACATTAAGAAACAGTTTCCTACCGAATCTGAATGCAGGAGCTTCGCAGAACTTTACATTCGGGCGTTCTCTGAATCAGAGTAATACATATGAAAACAGTAACATACAGAACTCTTCTTTCTCTGTAAGCACTGAAATTCCTATTTTTATGGGATTCAAACGTACAGCTTCTCTATCACAGAATAAATTTGATTTACTTGCAGCTGAAGCAAATAAGGAGCTTATTAAAAACAACCTGCTAATAAATGTGGCAGGGGCATATTTTCAGATACTGCTTAATAAAGAAATATATAATATAGCACTGGAACAGATACAACTTACCAAGGAGCAGGAAGCTTGTACAAAGATCTTGATTGATAATGGTAAAGCTGCCGAATCACAACTTTACGATGTCCGTGCTCAATTGGCTGATGATGAACTGACGGCAACAGAAGCACGAAATTCATTACGACTTTCTTTTCTTGATCTGGTACAACTTATGGAATTAGATGAATATGATGAATTTGATATTGATTCCATAGATGGGGATATTGCTATTGCCGATACTTTGAGTCCGATAAATATTTATCAGTCAGCTCTAACATGTATGCCACAGATACGTCAAGCGTATTATGCTTTGCAAAGTAAGACAAAAGGCATAAAGGTAGCCAAGTCCGGATTTTATCCTACTATATCTTTTGTAGCGGGAATGAGCACAAATTATTATAACAACAATTCTGCTCTATATGAGAATTTCAGGAGGCAATTTAATAACAACATGCAGAAAAGTTTGTGTCTAACGGTTAGTATTCCTCTTTTCGACAGGTTTTCGACGAGAAACAAAGTACGTTCAGCACGTATAGAAGAGAATAATGCTAGATTGTCATTGGACAATGAGAAGAAGCAATTATATAAAGATATAGAACAAGCTTATACAGATGTAATTTCTGCGTATGAGAAATACCGTTCTACAACAAAAGCGGTAATGGCAAACGAGGAAGCGCACAGGTACGCTTTAGAAAAATATGCAGCAGGAAAGTCAACTGTATTTGAATATAATGAAATCAAGATGAAACTTGCAGATGCACTTTCACAACAGTCTCAGGCAAAATATACATATCTGCTGAAAGACCGCATTCTGGCCTTTTATTCATGTTTCTACATTAACTGATTAATACTGATAATCATGTATTCGATAAAAATTAAACTTGATGTTGTCTTAGGGTATAAAGGAATGACATTAAAAGAACTTTCGGAAAAAACAGGTCTAACTATATCAAATCTTTCCAATATAAAGAATAATCGAATAGCATCCATCAGGTTTTCTACACTTGAAAAATTATGTAAAGTCCTAAGCTGCCAACCTTATGATTTATTGGAGTATCATCATTAACGTAACAATAACATAATAATAACCTCAAAAAGGTGATATATCTACTACATTTGTATCATAAGAAAGTCAATAAATAACTATATATAATACAGATAAAAAATCAAATTAAGGCAAAGTGAATATAATGATTTGACTAACATAAACATATCAGGAAGACATTTATTATAAGAAATATAATTCATTTTATTAATTGCCTATCGGTATGCGTAAGAAATTTTAATGTTAAACATTTAATAGGAAAAACAATGAAAAAAGAAAAAACTACAATGATTAAAGAAGACGAGTTGAAGCAGATTTATGGTGGATGTATAGAAGAACCAAGTTTGAAAACAGGTCCATTAACAATGGAAGATATCTTAGATCCATTTTTAAATGGGTTTAAAATCCATTGATGACGAGTATATACCCTGTACCTCTTTTGGTGACAATTTCAATTTGAGGATCATCTGCAAACAGTTTTCTTAGCTTTGTTATGAATACATCAAGACTTCGTGACGCATAGTAATCATCCTCCGTATTCCAGAAACGGCTTAGAATGGCTTCTTTTCTTACTATTTCCCCTTTATTTTCAGCAAGAATTTGGAGAATCTCAGCTTCTCTTACGGTAAGGATTGATTGTTTGTCTGTTTTGTTATTAAGCAAAGTAGCATGTTTGGGATTTAGTGTATATTGACCAAAATTACATAACCCTTCTTCATTCCTACTTTTTTTGCCCTCTTTTAATTTCAGGATAGCACGTAGATGTGCATCAAGTTCATCCGGGACAAAAGGCTTTTTCACATAATTATTTACACCTATGTCATAGCCTTTTCTTACATCTTTTGGCGAAGTCAAGGCTGAAGCAAAAAGTATCGGAGTCTCACCATCAGTCTCTCTTATCCTTTTTACCATCTCAAATCCATTCATCACAGGCATATCTATATCTGAAATGATAATATCAGGCCTGCAGTTTTTCCATGCCTCAATGCCTTCTTTGCCATTTTCGGCTACAGTAACTTCATAGCCACCTATAATTTCCTGAAGTCCAGCTTGTACTATATAGCTTAAGTTTACATCATCTTCAACTAACAATAATTTTATCATAATTCTTTTAATATTAGAGGTAAGTAAATAATAAATTCAGTAAATTCTCCTTCTACACTATTGACTATAATTTTCCCTTTGTGCGCTTCAATCACTTGTTGAACAAAGTTTAAGCCTAACCCAAATCCTGAAGCATAAGTTTTTTTCTTACGACCGGCATAAGCTCGTTCATACTTATTGAATATCTTAAGTTGATCATCCTCATTCATTCCAAGTCCATTATCGTAAATTTTGATAATACTATATTTACTATTCTCTGAAGAAGATATTTTAATATCAACACTATCCTTGGAATATTTTATGGAATTATCAATCATATTACAAAATACTTCTTCTATGTATTCAGCATCAGCATAAATACTTTCAGCTTTCAAGTCAAATTTAAAAGTAACAGGTTTGGGAGATTTAGCCTTAAACTTTTCAGACAATTTTACAAGCAAAGATTCCAGCATTACTATTTCACAGTTCATCTCCAGCTTATTATTCTCCAACTTCGATATAGTCAGAATCTTGTTAGTCAAAGTTAATAAATGATCAGCTTCGTCTTTAGCAATATTGAAGAATTTCTCTTTCATCTCTGGCTTATTGTCAAGTCTTCCACCTTGTAGAAAGTTCAAGGCTGACAATATTGAACTCAAAGGTGTTTTCATGTCATGTACCATTGCATATGAGAAGTCTTCACGGATTTGCGAAATCTTATTTATGCGAGAAATAATTCTTATTTGATAGATAATACTATATAAAACAAAAACAATAAGAATTGTAGTTGATAATAATAAAATTCCCATTTTTTGAAAGAATAGCACATGAGGATTAATAATTGTAGCTTCTAATGTATATGAATAATCTTCTTTAATGGGTATTTGTTTTGTATTTATGTTGAAGATTGAATGTTTTGTTCTTCCTAATTTTTTTATGATTCTATTTTTATTTAAAACAGACAATGAAAAATCATAATTAATTTTTTTTTCTTTCAGTATTTGTTTGAACATTTTTGCGACAGAATCTAAAGACATGGGATAGCCAAGCTCGTTCAAAGATTCTTGCATATATGCAAATTCAGGAATATCTTTACCACTATCACTTTGGGGCCTACTTTTAACCATTGTTCCTTGTGGTAAAGAACTTAATCTAGAAAAAGTCTCTTCGTCGATAGCAGTTTCCAGTAAATTGCTTGTTTGCATAATAATATCGTTTTTTGCAAATAGATATGAATTATACAGCCATATAAATTGTATTGATATTAAAATCAATATACTTAGAAATGTTATTATTCTTCTTATATAATTATTCATGGTGATTTTTTGTGCAAAAGTACGAATTATAATTAACATAATGATAAGATATAGATAACATATGTTGTGTTTTTGATACAATATATTTGCAGTGTAAATAATTAAAATTTGAAAATATGATGAATGTAATGAATTTATTAAGCGAGAATGAAATGTTAAATACATTTGCTGGAGGTTGGGTTACATATAATATTGATGGAGTGAAATATCGAGTATATGTTGCAGAATAACAAAAAGTTCAGTATGCTAAATATTTCTACAAAGAAAAAGTGTTAACCTAATGATAACATAAAGGTAACATAGCTCCAGATAATGTTGACTTATCTTTGCATCAGTAAAACAAACAAAGAGTGTAATAACAATTAAATTAAAAAAAGCGTATGAAAAAGAATGACTTGAAAACATTGGGAATTGAAGAATTGAAAAACGTAAGTGGTGGAGTAGCACCTGGACCTAACGGTGAAGGTTGTACAGAACATTGGTTACCGGACTTCTTGAAAGACAAGACTCTCTTGGAATTTTTAAGGCTTGGTAAGTAGATATGATATTTGATAGATTCAGTAAGAATAATATTAACGAATAAAATTTTGCATATGAAAGAATTAAATAATTCAGAAATAATATCTATATCTGGAGGAATTATAATAGCTCCAACTATTGTATTTGCTAAGTTTATATCAGGATTCATTTCAGGTATTATGGATAAATAAACTTTTCTTATAATACGTTTTTATGTGAATCTGCATTATTATCCCGTTAAAATTAGGAATAGATCTTTGAAATAATTGAAATATAGTCTTTTACAGTTTTTTTTAAAAAAAGGACGATGATTTGAAATAGCTGCTTTGTAGTCTATAAAATAGACTACACATGAACAAAAATAAATATGTCTTCGTCCAGTTGGTTGAATTTATTGATAAGGATAAGTTTAGTCACTTGGTTGATAAATACAATTGAAATGGAAATGTTCAGTCATTCGCGTGCTGGAACCAGCATCTTGCACTGATGTTTAGTCAGTTTAGCAATGGTAATAGCTTGCACGATGTGGTTGTGGCACTGGAATTGCATCATGACAAATGTTATCATCTTGGAATGGGGCGAAATCCTATTGCTAAAACGACATTTGTTTCAGTCAACCAAAACCAGGATTATCGTATCTTTGAAGACTTTGCATTCTTTATAATGGAGTAGGCTCGTAAGAAGCAGGTAACAAGTGTTTTTAAGTTGAAAGGGCATGTGTATGCCTTCGATTCTACGACAATACTTTTATGTCTGTCAATCTTCTGGTGGACCAGGTTCCGTAAGAAGAAAGGTGGTGTAAAAACTTATGTGTTGTATTGCTTAGAAGCAGAAGTTCCAGTATACTTCCATATCTCTACAGCGTCTGTACGCGATACAAAAACTATGAAGTATATCCTTGTGAATCAGTATTTATTAAGTGTTTGATTGTGGTTGCAATGCCATCAAAGAACTCTAAAAGAAACATTTTCACAAGTCTTTCTTTGTAGTGAGAGTTGAAACATTTACAATATGCTATGGAGACGCAGATTGCCAAAGAATGTACTTACCGATTCAGTGATAGAACTTACGGACATAATTGCTCAGTTGAAGTATACTAAGCGATTGTGTTTAGTGAAGTACAGAGACGAATATCAGGATAGAGAGTTTGTCTTTCTTACCAATGTCTTTCATCTTACTTCACTTGAAGTCGCTGAACTATATAAAAACCGTTGGTAGGTTGAGCTATTCTTCAAATGGCTAAAGTAACACTTTAGAATTAAGAAGTTTTGGAGTGTTACGGAAAATGCTGTCCGAATCTAAATCAGTACTGCCATTATTAGCTATTGCTTTGCTGCTATAGTTCAACATGGCATAAAACTGGAACGGTCAACATATGAAGTTATACAAATCCTAAGTATTTCTCTTATGGACAAATCAAGCCTTAATAGTTGTCTGTGAAGACTAATTTCAACGATGCAAACTTCCCTTTTTGGGGAATTGTTTGATTAATATTGATTTGTCCTAGTTTTAACGGGAAACTAATAGTGATTATGAATTCAATTGCCAAATGTAATTGAAGTTATTAAAAGATTGGTGTTTAAATCAATAGTTTCTGGAGTAATAAAGAATTAATTCGTGATAAATAATTATGAAAAAAAAAGTCAAAATGTCTCTTGTTTTTATCATAATCATTTGTGTTATAGGGTTCCTTACATATACTGTATATGGCATTACACAGATGTACAAAATAAATAAATGGCAAAGTGCTATTGGTAAAGAACTACCAAGTAAATTCAAAAAAATACTACCCCTTAAAAGAGATATAAGAGGTCGGTTTTACATAACCGGCAAAATTGGAATACATAAAAGAGATTTTATCTTGGATACTCAAGCTAGAAGTATGGCGAAAATAGAGAATCTTCAGTCATTACATGCAAGTCTTTGGGGAGTTTATCCTAGAGCTGTGAAAAACTTATACGGACAACAGGAAAAGCTCGCTTTATATATGTTAGATAATGTCGATATAGGAGATGGATTGTCACTGTATAAGCCGTTATTCAGTGGTATAACACAAACTAATGCTTTATATGCTCTGTTGGATAAAGACTTATTAGGTAAAGACATCTTGCAACATTTTGTGTGGAAATATTCTTTGGATCATGATGAACTGACTTTGTTTTCAAATTCAGATTCCGATATGATTCATGAAGAAGCTCAGAATTACACAAAAATCGAGAATGCTTTGGAAAAGGGGGTACCATTGATATTTGATGCGGTGAAAGAATCATATAAATACCATTTCGATTTAGGTTATGAGGGGTATATCAGTATTAATAAGGAATTGTATGATAAGTTGAAGGAAAAATATCCACGGAAGGAATACTTGTCTAAGACAAAGGACAACTGTGTGGACACTACATTCATGCTAACTAACGTGCCGATAAGAATCAATGGCCTATATATTCCTGATTGTGAGTTGACCTATAAATCTGGATTTGATATGAATTTATTAGGAGTTGGATTTATTGAAAGATTCAACTTTATACTTGGCTATCAAAAGGGTGATAAAGTAGTCATGAAGGAAGATCTTTACTTACAGCCACGAAAAATAGCATCAAAACCAAATGATTTTGTGTATTGTCCATCAAAGGGATTTGAAGTTGGCTATTTGGAGGATGGTGCAGTCGTTACATTTTTAGAAGTAAATGGAGAAGCAAATCGTAAAGGGCTGGAGATAGGTGATAAGGTATTGGACATAGATAATGGAATCGTAAGTTTAAGTGCTGATTCCATCAACAACGGTAGTGTTACATCATATATAAGAAAAGAAAAAATTATTCGATTAAAGATAGAAAGGAATAATATAAAAATAGATTTAGAAATTTAATAGCAAAAGCCGAAAAGCTATAATAGAGTAGGCGTAATTTAAATAAGTATTATTATGAAAGAAATGAATTTTTATGGATGCGAAACTTTGAGTTTGAATGAAGTTATTATTGTATCAGGAGGAGGAGTAGCTTATGATCTTGGACACGCAGTAGGCAGTCTTGGAAGAGACATTCTTATTGCTTGGCTTTTTAAGAAATTGTAATTATTCAACAAAACAGAAAGGCTGTCTCATTTTTGAAGACAGCCTTTCTGTTTTTAACCTAACGATAACATAAGCATAACATATTCTCTTTTTCAGAACGGTTACTTTTGTGCTATAGATTAGAAAACAAAGTAACCGTTTAAATTTTAATCAGATATGTTATTACCGAACGAATGGATAGAGAACAGTATTGAGACATACATCTATCAGCACACAACAAAATCACAGATAATCTACTGGATTGTCTTATTTGCAGTAACAGTCACATTAGTGGCACTTCCATTTATCTATGTAGATATCTCCGTACAGGGGAGTGGAGTAGTGAGACCGGTAGCGGAAAAAGCGGAAATAACTTCTTCCATTACAGAAATTGTAGATTCGGTTTTTGTAAAGGAAGGAGAGCAGGTTAACAAGGGTGACGTGATACTAAGATTCAGAACCAATAGCTCTGATTATAAAATCAATTATCAGACCAGCCGACTGAATGATTGCAGTGCGCAGCTTGCCGACCTTGCTTATCTGGCTGAGGGTGATTGTCCGAAGCTCTTCAGTTCTCCGGTAAGACAACAGGAATATGCCTATTTCATTCGTAAGAAACAGGAACTGGAAACAGGATTGGCACAAGCGGAAAAGGAATATCTTAGAAATAAAACTTTGTTTGAAAAGAAAGTTATCTCTGAGGAGGAATACGACAGTTACTATTTCAAGTTCAAAAGCCAACAAAATGAATTGGCATCGCTGGTACAAAGCCAGATCAGTACATGGCAGGCAGACCAGAATACATACAGGAATACATACAATGAAATGAGTACCAACCTGAAGCAGGAAATAAAAGATAAGGATCTGTATATTGTCCGTAGTCCGGTAGATGGAACTGTTGACCAGTTCTCCGGAGTATATCGTGGTAGCAGCATTCAGGCAGGACAGTCTTTAGCTGTCATAAGCCCCGACTCAACACTATGTATTGAGGTATATGTCACACCAAGAAATATCGGATTCATGAGTGTTGGCATGCCTGTAAATGTGCAGGTGGAATCCTTCAATTACAACGAATGGGGGACAATACCGGGAAGAGTGAAGGATATATCATCAGACTTCCTGACAGACAGTCAGGGAAATTCCTTCTACAAGGTAAAATGTGAAATGGAGCGTGACTTCCTTCAACTAAAGAGCGGGAGGATAGGAAAGCTGAAAAAAGGGATGACGGTAAATGCACATTTTATGGTAACAAGACGGTCACTGTTCAACCTGCTTTATCAGAAGATAGACGGATGGGCAAATCCGAAGCAGTATGAGAATGAAACGATGGTAGCTAAACTGAATTGATTGTGAATATAGAATAAAAGAATTATGTATAGAAAAGGAATCAAAATTAAACAGCATGACATTACTGACTGCGGTGCTGCATGTCTTGCCTCTGTATGTGCACATTATGGACTTCAATTCCCTGTTGCCCGCATCCGCCAGTATGCCTTTACAGACCAGAAGGGGACTAACGTATTGGGGATGATTGAAGCTGCAAACCGTCTCGGACTTTCAGCAAAAGGTGTAAGAGCACAGTTTGAAGCTCTTTCCATCGTACCGAAACCAACAATTGCACATGTGATTGTGCACGAGCATTTGCAGCACTTTATTGTCCTATATAAGGTAGAAAAGGAACACATTACCTATATGGATCCCGGTGACGGTAAAATGCATAAGGTTACAAATGCTGAGTTCCAGAAAATGTGGACAGGTGTACTTGTTCTGATGGAACCGGAGGAGACCTTTAAAAAGGGAAACATGAAAACGAGCATGACAAGGAAATTCTTCTCACTACTAGTTCCACATAAGAGTGTCATGATGCAGGCTATATTCGGGGCGTTAATATACAGTATATTAGGGCTTTCTACTTCCGTATATGTAGGTAAGATTACTGATTATGTCCTGGTAGACGGAAATATCAACCTGCTTAACCTTATGGGAATTGTGATGATTATTATTCTGATACTTCGTACTTTCATAGGATCAATGAAAAGCATTCTGGCATTGAAGACCGGGCAACGAATAGATGCAGCTCTGATTCTCGGTTACTATAAGCATTTGCTGACATTGCCACAACAGTTTTTCGATACTATGCGTGTGGGAGAAATCATTTCGCGTGTGAACGATGCGGTGAAGATACGAAACTTCATCAACAATGTATCTCTTGACCTGGTAGTAAACATGATGATTCTGTTATTCTCGGTAGGTCTGATGTTCGTGTATTCGTGGGAACTTGCCTTAGTGACATTGGCATCCGCACCGTTATTTTTGCTCATTTTCTGGGCTTTCAATAGGCTGAACAGAAAATATCAACGTGGCATCATGGAGAGCAGTGCAGATCTGGAGTCTCAGTTGGTTGAATCTATAAATTCCATTTCCACAATCAAGCGTTTCGGTATAGAAGACTTTGCGAATTTGAAAACAGAAACACGTTTTGTACATCTCCTGAAGAACACCTATCGCAGCATTTATGGGGCAATTATGGCTCAGGGAGGTATCCAGTTTGTATCAACCGCAATAACAATTGCTGTGCTATGGATGGGAAGTGTTCTGGTCATAGACAAGGAACTTACACCAGGTACGCTGATGGTATTCTATTCGCTTATCAGTTATGTCATATCACCGATAGGGTCATTGATTTCATCCAACCAGACAATACAGGATGCGCTGATTGCAGCAGACCGCCTTTTTCAGATTATGGATCTTGAGCGTGAACAGGATGACAGCCAGAAAATAGAACTCAGAAAGGATATGATTGGTGATATTGTGTTTGAGAATGTATCATTCCGATACGGCTCCCGTAAGGAGGTATTTAACGGACTCAACCTGAAGATAGATAAAGGAAAGACCACTGCAGTCATCGGTGAGAGTGGGTCCGGTAAAACTACACTCATATCATTACTTCAACATATTTATCCGATTCAAAGTGGTCAGATACGTATTGGTGAATATGATATTTTCCAAATAAGCAATAAGAGCCTTCGTAGTCTTGTTGGTACTGTACCACAGCAAATTGAGCTTTTTGCTGGTACTATTATAGAGAATATAGCAGTGGGTGATTTCCAACCTGATATGAAGCGTATTGTAGATTTGGTAGAACAACTTGGTTTGAAGGACTTTATTGAGCGTCTTCCTAATGGCTACATGACCTATATAGGAGAACATGGAGCTTCTTTATCTGGTGGTGAACGGCAGCGAATAGCCATAGCCCGTGCGCTGTATAAGGAGCCGGAAATTTTGATTTTTGATGAAGCGACTTCTTCCTTGGACTCAATATCTGAAAAGCATGTAAAGAGAACACTCGATGCACTGGCCAGTTCCGGAAAGACAGTCATTATCATTGCTCATCGTTTGAGTACTGTAAAAAATGCAGATATGATTGTGGTACTTGACAATGGTAAAGTATCCGAAACCGGTACGCATAAGCAATTGTTTGATTCCAATGGTATTTACAACAGATTATGGAATGAGCAGTTTGATCAGCTGGATTAAAATGAGTATTAACATAATAGAAGTAATAACTTATGAGAAGACACATTAGTATTCGTGTCCTGGATGAACACGAAGTGAAAGAAATGATTGGTGGAATTGATCGGTTGCATTATGAGGGTGAGAATCCTCTAATGAAAGATATGGTTGGACTTTGTAATGATTAATATCTAGAATCTATGATATCCTTGGTATTTCTTTATGAAAAACAAATCTATTTGATATGTGAAACTATTGCAATAGTATAAATGAAGTATTAATAATTAAAAAAGTAACAATTATGAAAAAGTACAATGAATCTGCAATGATGCAGAAAATGAGTTTGAAAGAAATGAATGATGTTAATGGCGGAAATCCTGTTGCTATAAAAGCTGCAGAATTTCTTTTAGGACTCGTCGTTGGAGAACTATTGGATAGAGGAGCTGGAGATGATTTTTGGGAGGGTTGGAATGATGCAAAGAAAAATAAATAATTTTGTTATGGAAAATGATAAATTAGTTTATCCTCTTAGTATAGAGGATTCTCAAGATTATTCTGGAGGTTCATGGTTATCTTATGCTCTTGGGTATATTTTGTCATCTTTAGATACTGTTGAAGGAAAGGATGAAACGAAATACGGTGGTCAGTATCTTGAGAGTTTTGGTAGCCACTCTTCAATTATATGAAACAACTATAGTGACTAATATCCATAATGGTTTACAAGAAAGTAAACCATTATGGAATAAAATTTTATATTTATGAAATATATGAATTTTTACTTGGCGGTTGTATACTTATTTTTGATGATATATTTCCGTCTATTTACAGATGTAGATTCAGTTTATTATGTTTCATTCATTATGCCTAGTGCTATTTCTGTTATTTTTTATAAAGAAAATATGCGTACAATTTTGTTTATATTAATAGCTTTATTATTGTACTTTGCATTTATATGGATAGATTTTTCTTTTTCAAATATTCTATATTCTATAGTCGGATTTTTTATAGCTGTCGTTAATATTTTTATTTTAAGGAAGGTAAAAGTGAATAAATAATAAGCTATATAAGTTGGATTAACTTACAAATAACTTCTACTTAAAAACTTAACTGGTATTCTTATATTTTTTCCACAAAAAAAGAGTCTCGAGAAGACTAATTGGGAAAATTTATTTTTAAAAGAAGTTAATATAACTTCTTTTGGTTTTTTACTGAAATAAATGTTTAGTCTAAAAAATGAACTTTGTCTGAATTTATTAAATATGCTGTAGTTAATAATATTGAGGTGAGCGGGAAATTCTGATTTTTGATGAAGCTACTTCGTCCATGGACTCAATATCTGAAAAGCATGTAAAGAAAACACTCTATGCACTGGCCAATTCCGGATGTTAAAGTATCCGAAGCTCGTACACACAAACAATTGTTTGATTCAAATGGAATTTACAACAGATTATGGGATGTGAACAGTTTAATCAGTTGGATTAAAAGCTTTCTCGTGGGATAATGAAAGATGTTCGCTAATTGTCCTTTTTTTTAATATCCTATACAAGCCGTATTATATCACTATAACCACTGCTTACTTATTTGTATTATTTTAGATTATATTTAGCCAAAGCAGAAATACTATTTATGTGATACTTATACATAGCTTGATAAATATTGTTTTTTTCTGCTTTTAACTTTATGATAACAATGTGATAACCTGAATCCTTTTCTAATGCACTTACATTTGCATCATAAATAAGGAATTAAGTATAACATAAAATTTTAATTATTATGATAGCAGAATTAATCGTTTCAGCAGTAGCATCAGTATCTTTGTCAACACCAAAGGTAGTATATAATGTAGCCTCAGATGAAAAGAAAGTGACTAACATTGAGGCGTATTCGGTAAGTGAAGGCAAGTATCTAAAACGTATTTATAAGATAAGCTTCATTTATAATGCTGAAGGGGAAGTGACCGATAAGAATACATATCAGTGGGATGAAAGAAACTCCGGATACGTTCTTAAGAATACTGAGAAATTTACAAAATAATGATATCATAGTTCTTCTCTTAAAAGTTTAAACGTAAAATCCCTGGTTATGTATGAACAAGTATTGAATATCAGGGATTTTTTTCATTGTATATAATGAGCTATATAAATCTTACAGTATAGGTTTTATAATTATTGGATTCTTTGTTAACATTGCGATAACATAACAGTAACATAAACTCTTGTGCTTTGCGCCTACCTTTGCAGCATAAGAATAACAAAATAACATAAAAACATTTCAATTATGAGAAGAATAATGAGACTGGCTTTTGTAGCCATTGCAGGATTTGCCTGCTTGCCGGTTGCTGTCAGGGCACAGCAGATGCCTCCGGTACCGGTTGACAAGGAAGTGAGAATCGGTAAACTGGATAACGGACTTACATACTATATCCGTCACAATGAATATCCGAAGAACCAGGTGGACTTCTATATCGCCCAAAAGGTGGGTAGTATCCTGGAAGAGGACGACCAGCGCGGATTGGCGCATTTCCTTGAACACATGTGTTTCAACGGAACAAGGAACTTCCCGGGAAGCTCTATGATCAAATGGCTGGAGACTGTAGGTGTGAAGTTCGGTTATAACCTGAATGCCTATACCAGTGTAGATGAGACAGTATATCGTATCTCCAGTGTACCTACAGAACGTATCGGGGTGCAGGATTCATGTCTGATGATTCTGTCCGACTGGGCTGACGGCCTCTTGCTCGAAGGTAAGGAGATAGACGAGGAACGTTCCGTTATACATGAGGAATGGAGAAGCCAGCTGCCCCCGAATATGAGAATAATGGAGAAACTGCTTCCGGAGCTTTATCCGGACAGCAGATACGGACACCGTCTTCCTATAGGAACCATGGAAGTGGTGGACCATTTTCCGCATCAGGCTTTGCGCGACTATTATGAAAAGTGGTACCGCCCGGACCTTCAGGGAATAGTCGTAGTGGGTGACATTGATGTGGACCGCATAGAAGGCAAGATCAAGGAAATGTTCTCAAAGATTGAGAAGCCTGTAAATCCGGCAGAGAGGGTTTATTTCCCGGTGGCCGACAATGAAAAGCCTATTGTCGCTTTCGGCTCGGATAAGGAGCAGGATAAATATGTGGCTCAGATTATGTTCAAGTATGATGCCCTGCCCGATTCATTGAAGGGCACAATGGCGGATGTCACAACCGCTTATCTGCTCGATATGGCCCAGATGATGCTTCAGGTAAGACTGAACGAACAGGGACAGAAGGCGGATGCTCCGTTTGCGGCGGCTTCTGCATTTTACGGTGAGTTTATTATGGCAAAGACGAAACAGGCTTTCCAATTTGCTATGCTTCCAAAAGGTAACAGTTTCGACGAAGGACTGAAAGCGGTCTATCGTGAGGCTCTCCGTGCCAAAAGGGGAGGATTTACCGCCACTGAATATGCGCGTTGCCGCACGGAATACCTGTCTCAGCTTGAAAAGGCATACAATAACCGAAACCAGCAGGAGAACAAGACGCTGGCAGAATCGTATGTGCGTAATTTCATCGACAAGAAGCCGATACCGGGTATCGAGACGGAATATCAGATGATGAGCATGATTGTGAACCAGATTCCTGTGGAAGCTGTCAATCAGGTGTTTTCGCAGATTGTTTCGGACAAGAATCTGGTGGTTCTCGGTATGATGCCTGCACGCGAAGGTGAGTCCTGTCCCAAGGATGAAGATATCCTTGCATTGCTTTCTCAGGTGGAAGCCGAAAACATTGCTCCTTACGTGGACAATGTGAAGGATGAACCTCTGGTAAGCGAGTTGCCGGCAGCCGGAAAGGTGGTGAAGGAAAACGTGCTTTCTGATTTCGGGGCCAAGGAATGGATTCTTTCAAACGGTGCCAAGGTGATATTGAAGAAGACCGACTTCAAGGCGGATGAAATCAATATGATGGCCGTGGCAAAAGGCGGTACTTCGGTTTATGGGAACGACAAGGCTGCGGACTTGATGTTTATGCCTGCTGTACTGGAACAGCACGGTCTGGGCAGTTTCACCAATTCGGAGCTGACCAAGCTGATGGCCGGCAAGCAGGTTTCGCTCAAAGTAAGTCTGGATGATTATGTACGCAGATTGTCGGGAAATACGACTCCTAAGGACCTGAAGACTTACATGGAGATGATTTACATGACTTTCACCGGACTGACAGTAACACCGGATGAATTTACCGCCATGCAGAATCTCTATAAAGGACTGATTCAGAATCAGGCACAGAACCCTAACTTCGTTTTCCAGAAGAAGGTGCAGGAATACCTTTATTCTTCGCCCAACAAGCAGGTGTTTGGTGTGAGTGACATTGAGAAGGCAAACCGTGAGGATATCCTTTCCATCATCCGTGAGCAGCTTGCCAACGCAGCCGAGTTTACCTTCGTATTCAGTGGAAACTTTGATGAAGCGGAATTAAAGGCACTGGTTGAGCAGTACATCGCCACCTTGCCGTCGGTGAAGGGAAAGAAACAGGAATTGAAGCATAGCCCTGCGGTTGAAATCAAGTCGGGCAACGAGGAAAAGGAATTTTCCCTGAAGATGGAAGTGCCTCAGGGTAGTGCGGCGGTTATCATTAGCGGAAAGATGCCTTACTCGTTCAAGAACAGGCTGATGGCTTCCATGTCGGCACAGATTATCTCTGCCCGTCTTTTGAGTGAAGTCCGTGAGAAAGAGGGAGCTGTTTACAGTATATATACGCAGGGCTCTCAGGACCGGTTGTCTGAAGTGTCTGTTGTCTATCAGACCATATTCCAGGTGAAGCCTGAAAAGAAAGACCGTGCGCTTGAAATCATCCGCAGCGAGTTTGAGAATTTGGCAAAGGAAACGCCCGTGGAAGAACTTGACAAGGTGAAGGAGTTTATGGTGAAGCAAATTACTGGAGACGAACAAACCAACAGCTATTGGTGCTCCATGATGGCCGGCAACGAGCTTCTGCCTTCTGAAGTCTGTGTGAAGGCGGAACAGGTCATCCAGTCCATCACCCCGAAAGAAATCTCCGGCTATGTGAATGAAGTAATGAAGCAGAATAACTATAGAGTTCTGGTAATGATGCCTGAGAGTAAGTAGGATATTTTTCAAAGGAAGCACATATTCTATTTTTATTCTGCCTAAAATAAAACCGTCTGCATGTCTTGAAGAAAATCTTCACGATGCATGCAGACGGTTTTGTTATGTGTCGGCTAGGGAGAATCAGTCTCTATAATCTCCGTTTGCCTTAATCAGTTCAATCAGTTTTTCCACGGCCTGTTCTTCCGGAATGTTCTTTTCAATACATTCCTTCTTTTTGTACAGACTGATTTTGCCTCTTCCGGCACCTACATAGCCATAGTCGGCGTCGGCCATCTCACCCGGACCGTTGACGATACAGCCCATGATGCCGATTTTCAGTCCCTTGAGGTGAGCCGTAGCAGCCTTGATGCGGGCAATGGTCGATTCCAAGTCGTACAATGTACGTCCACAACCCGGACAAGAGATGTATTCAGTCTTAGAGGTGCGGATACGTCCTGCCTGTAGGATACCGAAGGCGGTTTCGTCCACTTTCAGGTTGCTGATTTGATTGCCGTGGTTGTAGAGCAGGATACCGTCGCACAGACCGTCGATAATCAGGGCACCCATGTCGGCAGCCGACTTGATTTGCAAATCCTCTGTTTCGGTTTCCTGATAAAGCTGGAAGAATACCAACGGGTTTTTCAGTCCCTGATTCATCAGCTGGTGTGCCAATGCACGGAACTCGCCTAAGCGGTTGTAGTGGTTGCTTTGAGCCACGATGACCACTTCCGGATGCAGACGCAGGCAAGCCATTACCTCTTCATTCAGTCCTAAATAAGAAGTAAAGAGGAACTTCATTTTTGCCGGATGGTGATGAAGTTCAATCAACTGCTGGTAGTTGAAAGCCGGATAGGTGTGCTCGCTGCCGTCCCAGGCACAGGCATCGACGATGTAGCCGATGTCCGTTCTGCGGTTTTCGGGCAAGCGTTGGCCGCAGTACAGGTAGTCGGGCTTAAACTGTTCGCTTACTTCCAGGTCGTTGTTCAGACGGGCTGAAATGACTACCGGAAGCTGGTCGCCTCCGATGTTACCTACGGCTACGGCTTCTCTTCGGCTGGGGTGCGTGTAGTTGAATTCCGGAGCTTCGGTAGCTGGAATATAGGGATGCCCTTCGCGTTTCAATACATAATCTACCAGTTTGCGGGCTACGGGAATTTCGGCTTCGGGCGCTTCACTCAGTGATACGCGGATGGTGTCACCCAGTCCGTCGCACAGCAGGGCACCGATACCCAAGGCTGATTTGATACGGCCGTCTTCTCCGTCGCCGGCTTCTGTCACTCCTAAGTGGAGCGGGAAGGCCATATTTTCTTTTTCCATCTGTTCTACCAGCAGGCGGACGGTGCGTACCATGATGACCGTATTGGAAGCCTTGATAGAGATGACCACGTTCATGAAATTCTGTTCCACACAGATGCGCAGGAACTCCATGCACGATTCTACCATGCCTTCCGGAGTATCTCCGTAGCGCGACATGATGCGGTCGGACAGCGAACCGTGGTTCACTCCGATGCGGATGGCTGTGTGATTTTCCTTACAGATGTTCAGGAAGGGGATGAAACGGTCGCGTATCTTCTGGATTTCTTTTGCATACTCTTCATCCGTATACTCCAGTTGCTTGAAGGTGCGGGCAGCATCTACATAGTTGCCTGGGTTGATACGTACCTTCTCAGCGTACAAGGCCGCTACCTCGGCTACTTTCGGATTGAAATGTACATCGGCCACTAAAGGAGTCTGGTATCCCTGGGCACGCAGAGATGCATTGATATGTTGCAGGTTCTCTGCTTCACGTACTCCTTGTGTGGTGAGACGTACGTATTCTCCTCCCGCCTCAATGATACGCTTGGCCTGTTCCACACAAGCTTCTGTATCCATGGTGACGGTATTCGTCATACTCTGTATACGGATAGGATAAGCGCCACCCATAGGAGTGGCGCCTACATATACCTCGTTCGCCTGTCGGCGAGAATAGTTGAAGTAATTCATTCAGTTAGTTTGTCTTATAAGCGTATTTGACTTCTTTCAACTCTTCGTTGGCTTTTACGATTTTGTTTTTCAAACCTTCCTTGTAAGCTGCAAACTTTTGAGCCAGTTCTGCATCGCTCAGGGCCAGCATCTGTACGGCCAGGATCGCAGCATTCATGGCACCGTTGATGGCTACTGTAGCCACAGGTATTCCGGGAGGCATCTGGATGATAGAGTAGAGTGCGTCTACACCGTCGAGTACAGAACCTTTTACAGGCACTCCAATAACCGGAAGGGTGGTGTTGGCTGCAATTACTCCCGGCAGTGCAGCAGCCATTCCGGCAGCCGCGATGATTACCTTGATGCCACGTCCGGCAGCTTCTTTCGCAAACTTCTCTACTTCAGCAGGAGTGCGGTGAGCCGACAGGGCATTCATTTCAAACGGGACTTGCATTTCATCGAGCAGCTTGGCGGCCTTTTCCATTACCGGAAGGTCAGAAGTACTGCCCATAATGATACTTACAATTGGCTTCATTCGTTGTTTTTATTTTAGTTATTCGTTAATAATCTCTTTGTAGCCTGCAGCGTCCAGCAGATCGTCCAGTTCGCTGGCATCCGTAGGTTTCAGTTTGATAATCCAGCCTTCGCCGTAAGGATCCTGGTTTACCAGTTCCGGATGTTCTTCCAGTTGCGGGTTGACTTCCAGAATCTCGCCTCCGATGGGGAGGAACAGGTCTGAAACTGTTTTCACTACCTCGATGGTACCGAATACTTCGCCTTTATCCAGTGTTTCACCTTCCGTGGTTACGTCGATAAAAACGATGTCGCCCAGCTGTTGCTGTGCATAGTCTGTGATACCTACATAGGCAGTGTCGCCTTCCAAACGAATCCATTCGTGTTCGTTGGTGTACTTAATGTTAGTTGGGAATTCCATATTGAATAAATTTAAAGTTTAAGATAATCAGTTTTCAAATAAACAAAATTCCCGTGATACCACAAAATAAACCGACGAAAAACCCGCCTGTCACTTCATTTAAAGTATGTTGCTTGACGATGATACGGGCTGAACCTAACATGCCGGCAAGCAGGATGAAGAAGCAGAGCCATTCCACCGGATTGAACTGGAAGATGAAGCTGTAGGACAGCAGTCCGCCCACCATCATGCCGCTGCTGGCCATGTGGGTGCTGATTTTCCAGCGTGTATTGATGGCTGTGCAGATGACCATGCAAATCAGGGTCGCTACGATGATGCCGCTCATATAGCGTGGCAGGTGTATGCGATACATCGTCAGCAGGCAGGCCATGTAGCTCAGTATGGTCATTCCGTAAGGGATAAAGCGCTTTTCGCGGTGTCCCAGTTCGTGGAGTGTCCAGCCGTTGATTTTCTGAAACAGATAGATGCCCAGCATCGGTAGCAGGATGGTGAAGCAATACACCAGCCCTAAAACCGTCAGTTTGTACTGCAGGGGCATGATGTTCAGATAAGTAAAGAAAAAAAGCAGGCAGAATGCCACAAACGGTACCATGAACGGCGTAAAGATGAGAGATACGATGCGGGCAGTCATAAACAGGGCATCGCGAGGTTCCCCAGCATGGCGGGGAGCCGGTTCATGATAAGTCAGTTCATCGGGGATACTGGTTTCTTCCATATCAATATGTTATCTTCTTAATCTTGCTACGGGGATATTCAGTTGCTGGCGGTACTTGGCCACAGTGCGGCGGGCAATGGGGTATCCTTTTTCCTTCAGCATATCGGCTAGCTCATCGTCAGTGTAAGGCTTTTCCTTGTTTTCACTGGCCACGCATTCTTTCAGGATGCGCTTGATTTCACGGACGGACAGTTCTTCACCGTTTTCGGTGGTGTAGCCGTCGCTGAAGAAGAATTTCAACGGATAAATGCCGTAGTTGGTCTGTACATATTTGCTGTTGCTCACACGAGAGATAGTGGAAATGTCCAACTTGGTACGTTCAGCCACGTCTTTCAGAATCATCGGACGGAGCAGCGACTCATCTCCTTCTTCGAAGAACGGGCGTTGTAAGTCGATGATGGCCTGCATGGTGCTGAGTAACGTCTGCTGGCGTTGTTTCACGGCATTGATGAATCCTTGTGCCGCATCTACCTTCTGCTTGAGGAACATCAGGGCATCTTTTGATTCTTTGCTCTGGTTTTGCTTGTTGCGGGTGTGTTCGTCCAGCAGTTCGGTAAATTCCCGGCTCAGTCGCAGTTCCGGTACGTTCCGGTTGTTGAGGCTGAGGTTAATCGTGCCGTCGTCTTCCGTCTCTACCAGGAAGTCAGGGATAATCTGTTGCAGGTTTTTCCCGATGGCTTCTCCCATGGAACTTCCCGGTCGCGGATTCAGCTTAGTCAGTTCGGCGGCAGCCGCATTATATTGTTCTTCTGTAATATTCAGTTTCTGAATAATCTTGTCTTTATTCTTGCGGGTGAAGTCCTCACAGCACTTTCCGATGATGTCCAGCTCAATCTGCTTGAGCGGAGAATCTTCTTTCCGGCGAATCTGGATGAGCAGACACTCTTGCAGACTTCTGGCACCGATGCCGGCGGGGTCAAAGTCCTGAATCACTGAAAGCACATGCTCCAGCTCTTCTGCAGAAGTGTAGACTCCCTGGTAAATAGCCAGTTCATCGAGGATCGTTTCAGTGGATTTACGCAGCAGTCCGTCGTCATCAAGTGAGCCGATAAGGTATTCACCTAATTGCTTCTGTTCGGGAGTGAGGTGTTGCATGTCGAGCTGTTCTTTCAGTGTTTCGTAGAAAGATACGTTGTCCGAAAAAGGAATGTCTTCCGCCCGGTCTTCTTTGGAGCGGTTGTTCTCCTGCAATTTGTAATCCGGAATATCGTCTTCCGTGCGGTAATCGCCCAGTTCGATGTCTTCACCTGAATCGGTATTCGGTTCTCCGTCTTGGTCAGTCGTATTGTACTCATCGTTGAGGGCATCAGAAGCGTCGGAAGTTTCTTTTCCTTCTTCGAGTGCTGGATTATCCAGCAATTCAGCGTGAATCCGTTCTTCCAACTCCAGAGTTGGAAGTTCCAGCAACTTGACAGCCAGTATCTGCTGAGGAGACAGGGTCTGTACTTGTTGTTGCGCCTGTGTCTGTACCTGACGTGAACCTTGTACCATTTTTATTGTTGTCTTGAGTTAACAGCGTGCAAAAATAATAATTAAAATGAACTTCAAAGAAAAAGGCAAAATTTTTAATATTGGAAACTGCTGCCTCCTAAGAACTCTCGTAGCAGGGAAGTAGGGGGCAATTCCTTGTCTTGTACGGAAACAAAGTAGTTCAGGAAGCGGAGCAGACGGTGTGCTTCGGAGTATTCCGGACAACGGTTGGGCACCTTGCGCAAAACGGGTTCCACGTAGTCTTTTAATACAGCCAGTTCGAACAGCAGGGCCGAGTTGAACATAGCATCGGCATTTTCCTGATAGGGGAAAATCCATTTTTCTTCTCCGGCGCGGACACTTGGCCAACGTGCAATGGTTTCCTCGGCCGAGTAGTTGCGGTACTTGTAATCGCGGATGATGCGTCGCAACAGACGGTTGTCAGTTGTCGGGATGTAGTTGTGGTTGTCCAGCAGGATGGTAGTCAGTGCCGACACATACACTTTGTATTTGTTTTCGTTGGGAATGTGCGGAGTCAGTGCCGGATTCAGTGCATGGATACCTTCAATAATCAGTATCATGTGTTCGTCTATCCGGAGTTTCTTACCGCTCATTTCTCTTTTTCCGGTAGTAAAGTTATAGCGTGGCAGTTCCACCTCTCCTCCGTTGAGCAAGGTAGTCAACTGTTCTTCGAAGAAGGGGAGGTCTACGGCATACAAGGATTCGAAGTCGTGTTTGCCGTTCTCGTCCAGCGGGGTATCGTTCCGGTTGACGAAATAGTCATCCAGTGAAATGGGGTAGGGCTTCAGGCCGTTGGTCATGAGCTGGATACTCAGTCGCTTGCTGAAAGTAGTTTTTCCGGAAGAGGACGGACCGGATATAAGTACGAGTTTTACCCGTTTCCCGTCTTGGTTACGGTGAGTAATTTCATCCGCTATCTGGGCAATTTTCTTTTCCTGCAAGGCTTCCGAGACGTTAATCAGGTCGGTGGCATGTCCGTGGTTGCAGGCCACATTCAAATCGCCCACCGTACTGATGCCCAGAATCTGGTTCCAGCGGTGATATTCCTGAAACACTTCCAGCATTTTTTCCTGTTTCACCACCTCTTCCAGTTTGGTCGGGTTTTCCCGGCTGGGGATACGCAGCAATAGTCCGTCGTAGTATTTCACAATGTCGAACAGGCGGATGTAGCCTGTACTGGGTACCAGGCTGCTATAATAACAGTCCACCGTGTCGCCCAATTGATAGTAGTAAGAATAAAGCTGACCGTAAGTGTCCAACAGTCGTGCCTTATCCATCATCCCTCGTTTTTCGAACAGACGAACCACTTCCTCCGTGTGACTTTCAGTGCGTGTGTAGGGAATATCGGCTGCAATGATTTCCTGCATTTTCTGTTTGATGCGCTGCACATCATCCAGTCCGATGGTACGGTCAATATGCAGTTTGCAGAAATATCCCTTTGAGATGGGATGTTCCAGCGAAATACTACCTTGCGGATAGAGTTCTTCTACCGCTTTGACCAGGATGAAAAAGAGCGAACGGACATAAGTTCGCATGCCGGAAGAATTGGTAATGTCAAGAAATTCAATATCTTTATTGTAGTACACCCGGAAGTCGAGACTCTCTACCTTATTGTTGACTTTGACACTGACCGGACCGTAGGGCATGGCCAGATTAAAACCGTTATAAATATCCAAAAGTGAGCTTCCCTCCGGGAATTCTCTTGCCGAATTATTATTTTTGCAATATATTTGTAGCATAAATGTAATATGTGTTACTAACTTTGTGAATAGGCAGTTAATTTACTCATTAAACAATTAAAAGCCTCTTTCCAACTTAACTAATTACAAATGGAATATTCTTTTTATGATTTTTTAGCGCTTCTTGGATCACTGGCGCTGTTCCTTTATGGAATGAAAATCATGAGTGAGGGACTTCAGAAGTTTGCGGGCGACCGCCTTCGTAGTATTTTAACCGCAATGACCACAAACCGTGTGACGGGAGTGCTGACAGGTATGTTGATTACCGCTCTGATTCAGTCCTCTTCGGCTACAACCGTAATGGTGGTCAGCTTTGTAAACGCCGGCTTGCTGACACTTTCTCAGTCTATCGGGGTGATTATGGGAGCGAATATCGGAACCACGGTGACGGCGTGGATTATTTCAGCTCTCGGTTTTAAAGTAGATATATCTGCATTTTCTCTGCCGCTTCTGGCGATTGGTATTCCACTGCTTTTCTCTCAAAAAAGTACACGTAAATCTGTCGGTGAGTTCATTTTCGGATTTGCTTTTCTGTTCATGGGATTAAATCTATTGAAAAGCAATGCACCTGACTTGAGTCAAAACCCTGATATGCTGGCCTTTGTTCAGAATTATACGGACATGGGCTTTTTCTCTGTTCTGCTTTTTGTGCTGATTGGTACTGTGCTGACCATGATTGTGCAGGCCTCGGCAGCTACTATGGCTATTACATTGATTATGTGTGCCAATGGATGGATTAGTTTTGAACTGGGAGCTGCTTTGGTATTAGGTGAGAATATCGGAACTACCATTACGGCTAATCTGGCTGCGTTGACTGCTAATACGCAGGCACGCCGTGCAGCTTTAGCTCATCTTATGTTTAATGTTTTCGGTGTGCTTTGGGTACTGATTTTATTTAAGCCTTTCCTGTCGATGGTAGACTGGATTATTTCTGACTTTATGAACGTGAGCGAGGCAGACGGAGTAGCTGTATCTTTCAAATTGTCAGCTTTCCATACTTGCTTCAATGTGTGTAATGTGCTGATTCTGATATGGTTTGTACATTTTATCGAGAAAACGGTTTGCAAGATTATTCCTCAGAAGGAGCAGGAAGAAGAATACCGTTTGCAGTTTATTACGGGCGGTATGCTTTCTACGGCCGAATTGTCTATCCTTCAGGCACGGAAAGAAATCAATCTGTTTGCAGAACGTATACAGCGTATGTTCCGCATGGTACGTGACCTTTTGCATACGGAGAATGAAAATGATTTCAACAAATTGTTCAGCCGGATTGAGAAGTATGAGAATATCAGCGACAACATGGAAGTGGAGATTGCCAACTACCTGACATTGGTATCGGAAGGCAGATTAAGTTCTGAAAGTAAGGTACAGATTCGAGGTATGCTCCGCGAAGTCACAGAGATAGAAAGCATTGGTGACAGTTGCTATAATCTGGCTCGTACCATCAACCGGAAGCGTCGCGGAAATGAGGACTTCACGAGTGCACAATATGAACATATTACACAGATGTTCCAGTTGACCGACGATGCCCTGACACAGATGATTGCCCTGGTGAAAGATGTGCATCAGCAGGTGGATGTCAACAAGTCGTTTAACATTGAAACGGAAATCAACAACTATCGTAACCAGTTGAAGATCCAGAATGTGATTGACGTCAACGAAAAGAAATATGATTATCAGATGGGTGTACACTACATGGATATCATTGCCGAGTGTGAAAAATTAGGCGATTATGCGGTGAATGTGGTAGAGGCTCATCGGGATGTGAAGGAAAAGAAAGCTTGAAAATAAGTGGATATCACCATACAAATAAAGCTGTTCAAATCTTATTTTGAACAGCTTTATTTGTATGGTATAAGTTGAGTGCAAAGGGCTTTGAGTAGTCCTTGAAGCAATGTCACTCAGTGATTTCTACTCGGTTTACTTTCTCCAGTAAGAATCGGTTTTGGTTCCAGTGAAAAGGTAGGTAGGCGTTATTTGTTGTAATCTTGTTTTGTTTAAAGATTAGTCCGTCTACAGACTTGGCGTATAGAATAGGTGCATCAAATGTGTCAAATTCATTGTCTGTAATCTGGATGGCACCCGGTTTTCCTCCGTGGAAATATTTTACCTGATGCTCCAAATCGGGGATTTCCGGATAAATGGAAATTACGGCGTTGGTAAACTGGAACATATTGGTCAGTGCATTGATGAACCGGTTGTGACGGATGATTACTTCCCGGCAGGCACCGGTTTCATACCAGCCGTTGCAGTCACCACACAACAAAATCGCTGTTCCTGAGGTATGGTCAAACAGGTTGTTTTCTACGATTGTTTTTTTAGGTGTGCTGAACAGAGTACCTCTGGCGCGGTTGTTGCGGATGGTATTACCGGCAAAATAAACCTCAGGTGTCCATGTCAGGTTTTCAATCCCGAAATCAGTCTGTTCGGCTAAAGTTCCAGGAAGTGGCTGAGTGAAACGGATGATAAACTCACGGGCACCGTCTGCTGTCGGTTTGTCTGAGGCTGTAATGCGTTCTATACAATTCTTTCCATCCAACAGTTCCATGGTTTTTGAACGGATGAACTGTACGCTGTCGCCTGGGAATCCCCAGTCAAATCCCCAAGCTTGGTCATGCATATAGCGGGCTTTGAGAGTATGAGTGTCAATTTGTTGGAGCACTTTCAAGTAGGTTCCGTGCACATTGATGGCATCGTCCATCATACCTTCATACAATCCGTTGACAGAGGTGATTTTTCCTTTACACTGAGAAAAATGGGTTGCATCGGCCTGAGTAGTGAAATAGCGGGAGTCGTTTTCTCCTTTCAAACATACACCAAAACCATCCATCGTGATGTCATCACATAGCTGGGCTAACAGTCCCATGCCTTGTGCATAGTGTACCTTGACATTCTTTATTGTGGTCCGGGTATTATGTGACAAGAAGATACCGGGAGTCGGACGGTCCCATGAGCGCATGGCGACAATAGTCCCTGCCGGAAGTCGTTTGTCTTTCCATTTAGGGGCATGTATCAAATTCTTTCCTACTAGAGAACAACCTTTGGTCGGGCAGCTGATGTCGCTGGTGTTGTATACAATATGTCGGCTGGCCTTTTCAAAAGCTATACCCGACATCGGGCGAAGTTTCCAACCTTCTCCCTTTGTTTCGAAAACAGAGTCTTTTGTCAGGTGGTATTCTACCCATGGAGCAGGTTGAAAGGTAATTCCTTTTTCTCCTTCATTTTTTATAATTTCCACTTGAGCTATGTGTGGGTTAGCAAAATCAATGCTGAAATTTTGCAAGGTACAGTCCGTACTTCTAAGCAGAGATATCGGAATCATTTGTCCATGGAAGATAAACTCTGCTCCGTTTCCTTCTATTGTCAGCGATTTCATATCCTCTAGTGCCAGACCTACTTTTTTAGGATTATTCTGGTCGTGGTTGGAAATGTAGTAAGTGCGTTCTGCAGCTCCTTCAGGATAGAAATGATAGGTCCCGCTTTGAAAGCATAAGGTTACCGTTTCTCCGTCCTTTACTTCATTCTTAATTTTTGCAAGTGCCTTCTCCATGCGGGCAGACATATTGCTCTTCTTTCCCGGTTGAATACCGAAGCGTGCCATGTCATACACATGTTGTGCGTATAGAGGGAGGCAGAATACGGTAAACAATGCCATGAATTTCAGTCTTATTTTCATAGTGTTACATTTATAAGTGTAAAAGTGATTCGTAGGGCAAAATAAGTGATTTTTCTTTTATCTTGTGGAGAGTTGCCTCTCTTTTTGGTATGGAGATCAAAAACCTGTCAGAAATAAAAATCCCCGCCTTGCTTGTTGAACAAAGCGGGGATCCTGTTTCAGTTATACAGTGAAATTATTTTTCAATATCTACCAATTCTACTTCAAAGATCAAAGTAGAGAAAGGTTTGATTTTACCAGCTTCCTGTGCACCGTATCCCAGTTCCTGAGGAATATACAATTCCCATTTAGAACCTATCGGCATCATCTTCAGTGCTTCAGTCCATCCCGGAATTACGCGGTTAACGGCCAATGTAATAGGCTCTTTAGAAGAGTCGAATTCAGTACCGTCAATCATTGTACCTTTGTAGTTTACTTTTACACGTGAAGTATCAGCAGGCAAAGCTCCTGTACCCTTAGTGATAATTTTGTACTGCAAACCGCTGGCAGTTGTCTGAATACCTTCTTTGCTCTTGTTGTTAGCCAAGAATTCTTCATTCTGTTTCTTGTAGTCTGCATATTTAGCTTCCAATGCTTTTGATTTAATCAGTTCTGCTTTCAAACGTACATAAGCACTTGCAGAGTCTGTAGTTACGATGCTCTGTTTCTTTACAGCTGCGATGAAGCCAGCCAAGAAGTTATCTTTGTTCAGTGACTGAACAGAGTCCTGTCCAAAAATCTGACGGTTGTTATAGTCGAACATGTCACCGCTTACCTGCTGGCCAATCTGCATACCTGCCAAATAAGCTTTCTGCTTAGCGTCAGTTTCCTTGCAACCTTGTTCCAGACCTTTGATGAAGTCTGCTACATATGCTGAATCTACTCCCAGACGACCCTGTACATATTCCATCAATCCCTGAGTGTTTGTAACACCCATCATATAAGACAAAGAGTCTACATCACTTTTCAGGTTTGCTTTCGGTCCCTGTGCTGTACATGATGCCAGGCTGGCTGCAGCGGCAAGCATCATAAAGAATGTACCTTTTTTCATTTGCTTTATTTTTTATAATACTTCAATTAATTCTACTTCGAAAATCAATGTACTGTGCGGCGGAATCATTTCGCCTGCACCCTGTGCACCGTATGCCAGGTCGGACGGAATGTAGAGTTTCCATTTAGCACCTTCTGACATCAGTTGCAGTGCTTCCACCCATCCTTTGATTACCTGGTTCACGCCGAATACAGCCGGTTCACCACGTTTGATAGAACTGTCGAACAATGTGCCGTCAATCAATGTTCCTTCATAATGGCAACGTACACGGTCAGTTGCTTTCGGTTTTTTACCGTTTCCTTCAGTGATTACTTCGTACTGCAATCCACTTGGCAAAGTTACGATATGCGGGTTTTTCTTGTTTTCTTCTAAGAAAGCCTTTCCCTTTTCTATATTTTCTGCGTTTATTTTCTCTTCTAATTCTGTGAAATATTTGTTGACGATTTCACGTGCTTCATTGTGAGAAATTGCAGTTTGGTTTCCTTCCAATACGTCTTTGATAGCCTGTGCAAAGTCATTTACATCAATTGAACGAGCACCCATGCTCAATAGATTTTGGCCAATCCCCAGACCAATGGCGTAGCTAAATTTATCCATAAACAGATTTTGTATTAATAAATGATTAACGGAGAGCAAAGGTATCTTTTTTCTGTGAATGTGAGGAATTTTGATTGATAAAATTTCTTATTTTTGGGCGATGAAACTTTTTAATGATAATGTATCTAAAATCAGGAGGATAAGAAGATGAAAAATCTGGTAGTATTGACAGGAGCCGGCATGAGTGCGGAAAGTGGAATCAGCACGTTTCGTGATGCAGGAGGGCTTTGGGACCAGTATCCGGTGGAGCAGGTGGCTACCCCTGAAGGATATGCTGCCAATCCGAAGCTGGTGATTAATTTTTACAATGAACGCAGAAAACAGCTGCTTGAGGTGAAGCCGAACAGAGGACATGAACTTTTAGCAGAGCTGGAGAAATATTTTCATGTGACCGTGATTACCCAGAATGTAGATAATCTGCATGAACGTGCAGGGAGTACGGAAGTGATTCACCTGCATGGAGAACTAACAAAGGTGACTTCCAGCTTTCAGCCCAATAATCCACGTTTTATAAAAGAGCTTAAGCCGGAGGAATATGAGGTGCGGATGGGAGACAAGGCCCCCGATGGCTCGCAGTTCCGGCCTTTTATTGTCTGGTTTGGAGAGGCTGTGCCGATGATTGAAACTGCTATTGATTATGTGGATAAAGCAGATATTTTTGTGATAATTGGTACTTCGCTGAATGTCTATCCCGCTGCCGGTTTGCTGAACTATGTACATTCCGGGGTACCAGTCTATCTGATAGACCCTAAGGAAGTACGTATTGCTTCCGGACGCGCGGTACATGTGATTCAGAAAGGGGCTTCCGAAGGAATGGAAGAATTAAAAAAAATGTTATTGGAAATACGAGATTAAACAAATTCTTTCTATATTTGTTATCATTTTAAACTGAGAATAGATACTAATTATTGTTTTAATAAACTGACTGATTATGAAAAAGTACATTTGCACAGTATGTGATTGGATTTACGATCCGGAAGTAGGGGATCCAGAAGGTGGAATTGCTCCGGGTACAGCTTTTGAAGATATTCCTGAAGACTGGGTTTGCCCGGTTTGCGGAGTTGGAAAAGAAGATTTCCAGGTAGTAGAAGATTAATAAACTTTTCTTGATAAGGACGGCCTTCTAAAAAGTATGCCATATACTTTTAGAAGGCCGTTTTCGTATCTTTATTCTTGTAGAATAATTCCCATTTTTTTCATCAGAAAACAGGCGTTCATGTTTTGAGCCACTCCTTCACGCAGTTTATAGGAGAAGGTCAGTTCATTCTCCTTTATATCGGCTTCGAAACAGTAATTCCGTATTTCTTCAGGGAACTGTTTGATGAGGCTTCCTAACAGAAGGTCGTGTGTGGCTATAATGCCGTTGGCCTTCAGCTGCATAAACTGACGGATCAAATCAAAAGACCCTTTTTGTTTGTCCATGGAGTTGGTCCCTTTTAATATTTCATCCAGAATAATAAATAGCTGCTGTCCTTGATTTAGCAGGTCGATAATGCGTTTCAACCGTTTCAGTTCGGCAAAGAAGTATGATTCATTGTCGGAAAGTGAATCGGAGGTGCGTAGACTGGTAATGAGTTGGTTAGGGTGAAGCTTGAGCCTTTCGCAGCATACAGGGGCTCCGATGCAGGCCAGCAGGTAATTCACGCCGATAGTTCGCAGGTAAGTGCTTTTCCCGGCCATATTGGCTCCGGTAATAATCAGGAAAAACGGACGTGACGGAATGGTAGCATCGTTTTTCACGCATTGGGAAACTGGCATAAGGGGATGCCCCATTTGTGTGGCCAGAAAATAGAAAGGCTTTTCTGTCAGTTCCGGGTAGGTGTATTGCGGATGATTGTAGGCAAAGGTACCCAGTGAACATAAGGCATCCAGTTCACCCACAGTTTCCAGCCATTCGCTGATATGCTGTCCGTAGCGTACTTTCCATCGTTCTATGCGGACAATTTCCTGAAGCTGGAAAAAGATGCTTCCTTCCAATAATACATAAAGGAACTGGTTGTTGCGTAAATCAAGTCGGTCGAGTTCTTTGGATAATTGTTGCAGAGCCTGTACAGGTGACTGTCCGTTCAGGTTGAACCGCTCCATCAGTTCCAGCATACCAGCTGACTTCCAGTCTTCTGCTTTTGCCAAGGCGATGAGCCGAGCATATCCGTTCAGGCTTTTCAACTGCTTTCCGTAAGTCTCCTGTATATAGGTGGCCCGTTTGATAATTCCAAAACTGAGAACCAGGAAGATACCGAATGAAAGTCCTAGACAGGAAAATGAAGTCCATCCGATAAGGGAAGTTATCAACAAGAGGCTGTTAATAACTGGTACTCCCCAGATAAAGGCTTTTACCCATCCGGCGTGCAGGTATTGTGCGGGACTCTGACTCCATGCTTGTATTTTTTCAGCATCGGATGACTGGCCGTGGTGCACCAGTCCTGCCACGCGGAACTGTTCGCGGAACAAGGTATGTTCGCTTATTTCCCGTACCATTTCCTGCCGTTTTTCGATGGAAGTTTTTTCGTGCAGATGGTTTTGCAGCCATTTTGCCAGACGGTCTTTTCCGAAAAAAGTACAAGTACGGTTGATTGACTGGAACAGGGAGCGTCGCCCGAATATATCCAGGTCGAATGAATAGGGATGCTCCGGATTGACGTATTCTTTCCCGTCCTCAAAAGAACTGTAATCACCGGAAAGGGCTTGCAGCTCTTCTTGTATGATACGTGCCTGTGTTTCCAGCCATTCTTTGCGGATAAAAAAGCGGTTGTGTATTTTTACCAAAATAAAGAGCGGAAGGAAGGTCAGACAGATACAGACAATTAGCAGAGGGGTTTGACTAAAGAAAAAGTAGATTCCTGCTACTCCTGCTATGAATAAAGTGAGGCGTAGCATGCTGATGCGGAAGATTTGCTTCTTTACCTGTTGTAATTGTCCTTTGGTAAGGGACAGTCTTTCGGTGTAGTGATTTTTTGGATTCATGTTATTGTGTTTGTGTTAATTGCGCAAAGGAACGAAAAACTCCAGATACATGACCGAAAAAACTGTTAAAAGAAGAAATCCATTTGTATAATTCATGAATAAATCCCTTCTTTGCAATGAAATCAAGAATATTTCTTATTAAAGTGTGCGCGGTAACGCGTTTTCTTTTTCAATAAATGCGTGTTCGCACACACATGCCTTTGTGAAGTGCTATGCAGAAAAACAAAAACATACGTCTTACCGACATTGCCCGCATGGCAAATGTATCGGTCGGTACCGTCGACAGAGTGATTCATAACCGTGGACGCGTATCGGAAGAAAATATCCGGCGAGTGAAGGAAATCATGGAGCAGGTGGGGTATAAACCTAACCTGATAGCACGTTCACTGGCAGTGAAAAAGCCGTGCCATCTGGTGGCGCTGATTCCGGATTTCCGTCCGGGAGATTACTGGAGTGCGATGGAATATGGCATTCGTCGGGCAGAAGAGGAGTGGGAAAGCTATGGAGTGAAGGTTTCTGTGCTGACGTTTGACCAGTATAGTAAAGCCAGTTTTGACCAGGCTGTTTCCCGTTTGCAGGAGATGCCCGAAACGGTGGACGGAGTAATTGTCGGTACGCTTTTCAAGGAGGCTGTCATCCAGCTTTCCGAACATCTGGATGCGGGTGAGATTCCTTATGTGTATGTCGACTCGGATATAGAAGAGCAGGGCCGTCTGGCTTATTATGGCACGGATTCTGTGGCCGGGGGAGAGATTGGAGCCCGTATGCTATTGGCTTCCATGGCCTTTCAGGGAGATATTCTGGTCGCTCATATTCAGCACGATAAAGGCAGTATGTCCACGCAAGGGCAGAAACGCTATTCCGGCTTCCTGCAATACCTGAAACAACAGGGCTATGAGGTGAATCTGGTGGAGGTAGAATTATGGATAGGCGATGAGGATCACAACGAGCAGGTGCTGGATGAGACTTTCCGAAATCATCCGGGCATTCGTGGAGCGGTTACATTCAACTCTTCTTGCTACATTTTGGGGGATTATCTGGAAAAGCGGCAGAAGCACGAGATTCGGCTGGTAGGCTATGATTTGATTGACCCGAATGTACGGTTACTGAACGAAGGGTATGTGCAGGCACTGATTGCACAGCGTCCGGAACTCCAGGGCTATAACGGAGTGAAGGCATTGAGCAGACTGTTGCTGTTCGATGAAAGACCGCAGGTGGTAAATCTGTTGCCGATAGATATTTTGTTGAAAGAGAATTATCAATATTATAATAAAGTATCCAATTTATTGCTAATCTGATTATTATGGCAAACGAATTATTTAACGTGGCCGGCAAAGTAGTTGTTATGACTGGGGGAGCCGGTGTGTTGGGAAAAGGTATTTCCAAGTATTTGGCTGCACAAGGTGCAAAAATGGTCGTACTCGACCGTAGTGAAGAAGCTGGTAAAGCACTGGTAGATGAGATTGTAGCTCAGGGACATGAAGCTACCTTCCTCTATACGGACGTAATGAACAAGGAAGTGCTGGAACAGAATAAGAAAGATATTCTGGAAAAGTACGGACGCATTGACGTTTTGCTGAATGCTGCTGGTGGAAATATGGCGGGTGCAACTATTGCACCGGACAAGACTTTCTTCGACTTGCAGGTAGATGCTTTCAAGAAAGTAGTCGACTTGAACCTTTTCGGAACAGTATTGCCTACGATGGTCTTTGCCGATGTAATGGTGAAACAGAAAAAAGGTTCTATCGTAAACTTCTGCTCTGAATCAGCTTTACGTCCGTTGACGCGTGTGGTAGGTTACGGTGCAGCAAAGGCAGCTATTGCCAACTTTACAAAATACATGGCCGGCGAACTGGCTATCAAGTTTGGCGACGGCCTGCGCGTGAACGCCATCGCTCCGGGCTTCTTCTTGACTGAACAGAACCGTACGTTGCTGACTAATCCGGACGGCTCACTGACCGACCGTTCCAGAACGATTCTGGCTCACACTCCGTTCGGACGTTTCGGTGAACCGGAAGATTTGTATGGCACCATTCACTACCTGATCAGTGATGCTTCTAACTTTGTGACAGGTACGGTAGCTGTCATCGATGGTGGATTTGATGCCTTCTCTATTTAATTAAAGTATGAACATTTAAAAAGAAACGTTATGTATTTATGTGAACAAACCTGGCGCTGGTACGGCCCGAACGATCCGGTGTCTTTGTGGGACATCAAGCAGGCAGGTGCTACGGGTATTGTCAATGCGCTGCACCATATTCCGAACGGCGAAGTCTGGACGGTAGAAGAAATCATGAAACGCAAGCAGATGATTGAAGAAGTCGGCTTGACATGGAGCGTGGTAGAGAGTGTGCCGGTGCATGAACATATCAAGACGCAGACCGGCGATTTCATGAAGTATATCAAGAATTATAAGGAAAGTCTGCGTAACCTGGCTAAATGTGGCATTTACATTGTGACTTACAACTTTATGCCGGTACTCGACTGGACACGTACGGACTTGGCTTATACTATGCCCGACGGTTCCAAAGCTCTGCGCTTTGAACGTGCGGCGTTTGTGGCTTTCGACTTGTTTATCCTGAAACGTCCGGGAGCCGAAAAGGACTATTCGGAAGAAGAAAAGGCCAAGGCAAAGGCACGTTACGAGCAGATGGACGAAGAAGAAATTCATCGCCTGACCCGTAACATGATTGCCGGATTGCCGGGTTCGGAAGAAAGCTTTACATTGGAACAGTTCCAGCATGAACTGGACCGTTACAAGGATATTGACGCAGAGCAGTTGCGTGCCAACTTGATTTTCTTCCTGAAAGAAATCTGCCCGGTAGCCGATGAAGTGGGTGTCAAACTGGTGATTCATCCGGACGATCCGCCTCAGTCAATTTTGGGCTTGCCGCGTATCATGAGTACGGAAGAAGATTTCCGCAAGCTGGTAGAAGCCGTGCCTAATGAATCCAACGGTTTGTGTCTTTGCACTGGTTCACTGGGTGTCAGTGCCAAGAATGACCTGGCTGGTATGATGGAGCGCTGGGGCGACCGCATCAACTTCGTACACCTGCGCAGCACACAGCGTGATGCAGAAGGCAACTTCCATGAAGCGAATCACCTGGAGGGTGACGTAGACATGTATCATGTAATGAAGAATTTCCTGCTTATGCAGCAGCGCCGCAAGGTGTCTATTCCGATGCGTCCGGACCACGGTCATCAGATGATTGACGACTTGAAGAAGAAGACCAATCCAGGCTATTCCTGTCTGGGCCGTCTGAGAGGGTTGGCTGAGCTGAGAGGACTAGAAATGGGTATTGCCAAGTCTATGGAAGAGCAAAATTAAGGAAGTGTATAGTGCATATTCGATAAGCTGAAATTGTCGAAGTGAAGAAATGGTTCATGAAGGAAGTTTTTTCTGTTCATGGACCATTTTATTTTGTGTCTTTTATTCGTATTTTTATCGCCGGAAATAACAATTTATAGCATCATGAAAAGATTTTGTTTATTCTGTCTGTGTCTGCTTTGTCTCTCTGTGTGGGGAGCATCGGCTCAGGTAGTAGAAAAGGTACTTGATATTTTCGGAGCAGAGAGTTTGTCCAATTCAAAAGTGGCTGTAACGGCAGATTCTGATTCGGTTCACTTGTCGACCGTGAAAAAGGAACTGGCGGCTGCCCGGTTGAATGAAGCCAACCTCCGGATGGAGATTGAACAGATGAAACTGGCTGCATATACGGCCGATTCGGTGAAACTGGCCAGTCAGAGACGGCGTATTGACTCCTTGCGTCATGAAACACGGGGTGTTCCGGTTGTGGTAGATGGGGATACGCTGTTTTATTTTTATGCCAAGCGAGGAGGAGACATACTCCCCAGCAGCGTGCAGAGAACGTGGCGAATGATATTACGGCCTTGGGCAAACGCTTTAACCTGAAGCCTGATTCTGTATACATTGAGACCAGTGACATCGTGACGGATGTGATGTATGATAATAAAGTTCTTGTTTCCTTTACAGACCAGGACGGCTTGTGGGAAAGCTGTACACGCGACCAGCTGGCTGCGAAGAATCGGTTGGTCATTATCGAAAAATTGAAAGTGATGAAGGAGGAACATGGACTGATTATCCATTCGGAGGTAAGCATCGGTTATGACGTGCCGTGGCGGGTGGTCAACAAACTTCTGATTGAAGCTGCCTTGAATACTCCCGGAGTGGTGGACGATCCGCGTCCGTTTGTACTTTCCACCTCGCTCAGCGACTGGTATCCGGTGTATCAGGTGAATGCGTATATCAAGGATGCAGACCGGCTGGCTGATATTTATTCGGCATTGCATCAGAACATTCAGGATCGCTTCAACGAAGAGGGCGTGGAAATTATGTCACCGCATTACATGGCTGTACGCGATGGAAATGCATCTACCATACCTCCAAAGGAAGGTGCGGACAAGGAGGGATAATAATTCTGCATACATTTTCTATTTTACGATAAGGGCTGGAGTTTTGAGATAAACTTCAGCCCGTTTTTTATGTTTTCCAAGGCGAAAACGTAGGTTTCTGGGGGCAGAACCGTATGTTTCCGCAGGCGGAAACGTAAGGCTCCGGCGTGGGAAACATAGAAAGTGGGAATAGACTGTGATCTCTTTTCTGAGGCGTTTCTCTCTTGATGGAAAGCTATTCGTGTGATAAGAGACGATGGTAACGTAAGGGGATAAAAAGAACGCCCCGGCTTTGGAAACCGAGGCGTTACAGTGAGTCAGATATGTTATACTGATTTATTCGTGTGCGATATAGCCTTTCACCGGAGTCATGATGAACGTAAATTCATAATCTCCGTAAGGAAGCATGTACTTGTCTTCCGGCAGGGCACCCCAGCTGTTGACACAACCTAAGCCCATCTGTGCCTTGTCAATCAACAGGTTGGTCAGGTCGGCTTCTTCTACTTCGAATGAGTGGTTCTGTTTCTTTTCAGTACCGTCGTCCAGTGAAGCGATGGTGTAGTGGAGAGCAGAAGCAGAGAACGGTGCTTCAGCTACGAACATCAGTCCGTTTCCAGCCATGTTTACCTGTTTCCACCAGCGGATGTCAGTCTTGTTGCCGTTTTCCTGCGGACGGATGTACGGATAGAACTGGTCGCTTACATTCTGGTTGTAGATTCCCAGGTCAGTGCAATGGTTACGGTCGCTGTAGTTTTCTATCGGACCGCGTCCGTAGTAAGAAATCTTTTCAAATGACTTCGGCATTACCATCTGCATACCGAAACGGAACATCGGTGATACCTTGGCATTCTTGTCGGCTACCATTTTCTGTGTCACTTTCACTGCTCCCTGGTTGTTGATCTGGTAAGTGAGATACAACTTGGCAGATACTTCCTTGAGGTCGTAAGTAGAGTTTACGATAGCCTGTCCGTTTTCTACCTTGTAGTTGAAGTCAGTCAGTTTGATGCCCGGGTTTTTCCATGCAGCATATTTGTTCTGCAGACCAGCACCGAAGTCGTTGTCGGTCGGAGCACGCCAGAAGTTCGGTGTCAGTGCTTCGCCTTCTTTCAACATGCTTACTCCGTTTACATCGTATCTGTCAAGATAACCGTTGCGCTTGCTGAATTCCAAATAGAATCCGTCGCCTTCTACAGTGATGTAGTCCGGATAGTTCGGGTTGATTTGCGGTTCAACTACCTGCTGGTTGGTTTCAGCTACGTTCTTCAGTTCCATAGCCGGTGCTTTGTATGGATTCAGCACAAGCTGGTCTTTAGCTACTACGAAACCGGCCGGAATCAAACCTTCACGGTTCTTCTGGATGTATTTCACGTTGAGCAGCCATTCACCGCACTGGCAAGTCTTGCCCAGATCAAGTTTCACGCTGGCAGTCTGATGAGGTGCCACGTTCAGGTTTTCAACGCGTCCGCTGCGGATAGCCTTACCATCTTTCAGCACTTCCCATTCCAGTGCGTATGCAGACAGGTCACGGAAGAAGTTTTCGTTGTATACCTTGATTTCTCCCTTTGCCAAATCGCCCGGAGTAGTCCAGATGTTCTGGTAGAAGTACTGTACTTCGTATGCATGCGGATTCGGTTTACGGTCAGGGCTGATAAGTCCGTTGTTACAGAAGTTCTTGTCGCCAGAATCATCCATGCGGTTGAAGTCGCCGGCATAAGCATAAATCATCTTGCCGTTCTTGCCTGTCCAGCGGATAGACTGGTCTACGAAGTCCCAGATGAATCCACCCTGATATTTCGGATACTTACGAATCAGGTCCCAGTATTCCTTGAATCCACCTTGTGAATTACCCATGGCGTGTGCATATTCACACTGAATTAGTGGTTTCTGGTATTTGTCGTTCTTGCTGTATTCTTCGCACCATTTGTAGTTGGCATACATCGGGCAGTAGATATCAGTCTTGCCTTCGATGCGGGCCTGTTCGTACTGTACGGCGCGGCTGGGGTCTTCTGCCTTGATCCAGTCGTAAGCAGCTTCGAAGTTCGGGCCGTATCCGGCTTCGTTACCCAATGACCAGAAGATGATGCTCGGATGGTTGAAACCACGCTGTACGTTGCGCTGGTTGCGTTCCATGTGTGCCTTTTTATAAGTCGGTTCCTTGGCCAGTGTCTTGTCGCCGTATCCCATTCCGTGAGATTCAATGTTGGCTTCAGCCACTACATAAATACCGTATTTATCGCAGAGTTCGTACCAGAAGTTGTCGTCCGGATAGTGACAGGTTCTTACGGCATTGATGTTGAACTGCTTCATAATCTGGATGTCCTGAATCATGCGGTCGCGTGAAACTACGTATCCGCCGTCCGGATCCAGTTCATGACGGTCGGCACCTTTGAAGAGTACCGGTTGGCCGTTGACCAGAATCTGTGCGTTTTTGAGTTCAATCTTGCGGAAACCTACTTTCACTGGTACGACTTCGCTAGCCTGGCTACCGTCTTTCAGTGTAGCACGCAGTGTGTATAAGTAAGGAGTTTCTGCGCTCCATTTTTTCGGATTTTCTACCTGAAGTGTAGTAGAAACATTGCCTGAACCTTTTACTTCGGTAGAAGCTACGGTCTGGTTTTGGGCATCCAGCAGTTCCAGGCTGACATTGCCGCTTCCTTTCAGGTTCAGGTTGATGGCCAGTGAACCGTTCTTATATTCGCTGTCCAGGTCGGGAGTTACGCGGATGTCATCGATGCGTTTTTTGTTGCGGGTATAAAGATAGCAGTCGCGTGCTACTCCGGTATAGCGGAAGAAGTCCTGGTCTTCCAGGTATGAACCGTCACACCAGCGGAACACCTGGAAAGCAATCAGGTTTTTCTGTCCCGGTTTCAGGTACGGAGTAAGATTGAATTCAGCTTCCAGCTTGCTGTCTTCGCTGTAGCCAACGAACTTACCGTTTACCCACAGGTACATGTTCGAGCTGACTGCTCCAAAATGAGCGATGATGTCTTTGCCTTTCCAGTCGGCCGGCACCATGATTTCACGACGGTAAGAACCTACGTGGTTTTCTTCAGTCGGTACGTAAGGAGGATTGTTTTCGAAACGGCTGCGCCATCCGTAGCCTACGTTGATGTAGATAGGGTCGCCGTATCCGTGAGTTTCCCATACTCCCGGCACCTGAAGGTTGTCCCAACCTTTATCGTTGAAGCCGGTTTTCCAGAAATCCGTGGGACGTGCATCCGCATTCCGCACCCAGAAGAATTTCCAGGTTCCATTCAGGCTCATAAAGTTCTTGGAGTCTTCCTTGACTGCTTTGGCAGCCATTTCTGCATTTTCGTACGCAAAGAAGTTTGCGTGCATCGGTGCCCGGTTGATGGCATTTATTTCCGGGTCTTGCCATTCTTTAAATGTCTGTGCATTGCCCGAAAGCACACAGGCACCTAAGAGTCCTAACACTAATTGTTTTTTCATGGATTAATGATTATAATAAAAAATGATAACTATGTGTCTTTATTCACTCACCCACGCGGGGTTATGAGGGTGTGTCACCCTCGGGTTGTAATACATCTCCGTAGAATCGGGGATGCGGATCTGGTATTCTTTTCCTCCATGGTTGGGAAGAGAACTTCCTCGAAGCCAGGGGTTCATACTTTTCAGTAAGCTGAAATTGATGCCCTGACCTTTGGCAAAGCGTGCCAGATCGTCGATGTCTTCTGTCACTATTATGGTGCGATAAGGAATAGGCGGATACAGGTCGCTGGCTCTCAGGTGAAAACCGAAACGGGCTGGGTCAGTAAGCAGAAGCTTGACTGCCAGTATACGGTATACGTAACGGGAAGTTTCCTCCACTAAATAAAGGTCGAGTGCATTGTCTGTATATTGTTTCTCCTGTTGCTGGCTGATTCTTCCTTGTCCGGCATTGTAGGAAGCGGCTACTGTTTCCCAGTTGCCGAATTTGCGGTAAGCTTGTTTCAGGTACTTGCAGGCAGCCACGGTAGATTTCTCTACATGATAGCGTTCGTCTACATGATGATTGACTTCCAGACCGAATTCACGGGCGGTACCACTCATGAACTGCCATAATCCGGCGGCTCCCGCTCCCGACCGTGCCAGTGGGTTCACATTACTTTCAATGGCCATCAGGTACTTGAAGTCATCAGGTACGCCTTGTTCCTTTAAGATTGATTCAATGATGGGGAAATAGCGGTTGGCTCTTTTGATGATTTGCAGGGAAGTGCTGTGCATGTAAGTAAATGCCATCAGTTCCCGGTCCATCCGTTCGCGTCGGTCATAGCGCGTCAGGTCTATTTCCGTGCCGCAAAAATTGATGCTTTTAGGGACTTCGATACAGCTGTAAGCAGGGGAAGAAGACGGGGCTGTTTCGGTCTGCGCAGTGCAGGAGGTGGAAAACCCGGGTAGCAAGAAACCGGTTACAAATAGAGCGGTTGTTAATGATAAGGTATATAAGCGTTTTGTCAATTTCATATTCAAGGTCTTCTTGTAACTGTCGGTTTCTTGTGAATCTGTGGCAAAAATAAGGACTTATTCATATAAGATAGGAGCACAAATTAGGCAAAAGTCAAGTAAAAATCGTTCAAAATAGCTTTGAATTTACTTAATTCCCCGTTTGGTTATGTGCATGCCTTTTCCGCTCTGAGCCTTTAAGGCACAAAAAATCAACAGCTTTTTGTTTAAAAATCGCTCTAAAATACGAAATAAACTTTTGGGAAACGCTACCTTTTTAATTTATTTCACAAAATCACATTCCGCTCAAAGATTATTCTTCCATGCGAAAACTTTTCAGGATAGTTTCAGGTGTTTTATCATTTTCCTGACGGTATACAATGGATATATAGAAGCCGCAGCTTCCGTCTTTTGCCAGCAGGTAACTGTAGACGCATTTCTCTTCTTCACAGTTTCCTTTGAGCTGCACGCCATGGAACTGGGGCAGCTCAAAAGGTTGTACGCTGCTTTGCGATGTCACTTCATCGTCTGTGGCAATAGCCTTTAATTCCTGTCCTAATTCTTCTTTTTTCAGACCTTCTCCTTCCAGTAGTTGGATAGTGAGGTAATAGGTATCGTTCCCGGCAATGTATCCTTCGGAAGAATCATCTTCTACTACTAAGTCGGCCGGAGCCTGGAAAGAAACTCCATACGAACTCCATGTGGTGGTTTTCAGGTTTTGTGCAAACGCGGGAAGGACTACTGAAAAAAATGCAATCAGGGTTAAGAATAAATGTTTCATACTTTTCGTTCGGCTACTACTTTTCGTGCATATACTTCTTCTTCCTTATTAACCAGCACGCATACGGAACCTCCTCCATAGGAAGAAGTTACGGCAGACAATGGCGTTTCATCTTTTAGCATGGCATCCACACCGGCAGACTTTAATAAGCCCTTTATCAATTCAGCTTCCCAGAGATCTCCTCTGAAAACTTCAGTCAATGAATCGTAATTTTTCGCTTCCATAGTCACATGTTTTAAGGGTTAATAAATCAGAAGTTTTCTCTCTCTCTTATTTATTTCAAAGATAAGAAACTTTCGGGAATAAATATTCAGTTTGGGGATATATTTCTTATGAAATGGCAGATTATTTTGGCGTTTGTGCTTTGAAACTTTGTTCGAAATTGTATTTTTGCGATAATTTGCAATCTGAATAAAACAATTATGAATCTGAATGAAACTTTTAAGGCGGTTCGGACTGCATCTCGTAAGTTGGCGATGCTGGATGCGCAGACTATTAATACGGTATTATGTGCCGTGGCCGATAAGATAGAAGAAAAAACGGATGTATTGCTGAAAGCCAATCAGGAGGACTTGCAGCGAATGGAGACGTCCAATCCGAAATACGATCGCTTGAAGCTGACGCAGGAACGTTTGGAAGGAATAGCAGCCGATATGCGTCAGGTGGCTTCTTTGCCTTCACCGTTAGGAATAGTGAGAGAAGCTTATACGGTACCCAGCGGACTTCGTTTACAGAAGGTGAGCGTGCCGTTTGGGGTGATAGGGGTAATCTATGAGGCACGTCCGAATGTCAGTTTTGATGTGTTTTCCTTGTGCCTGAAGAGCGGAAATGCGTCTATTCTGAAGGGAGGAAGTGATGCCGATGCCTCCAACCGTGCCATTGTGCAGCTGATTCATGAGGTATTGGAGGAGTTTGGTATCGATTCGCACGTCGTGGAATTGTTGCCTTCTACTCGCGAGGCGACAGAAGCGCTTCTGCATGCAGAAGGTTGGGTGGATTTAATTATTCCTCGTGGCAGCAGTAACCTGATTCAGTATGTACGTCATGAAGCGACTGTACCGGTTATTGAGACGGGAGCCGGAATCTGTCATACGTATTTCGACAAGGCGGGTGATTTAACCAAAGGAACTGCCATTGTCAATAATGCCAAGACGCGCAGGGTGAGTGTCTGCAATGCTATGGACTGTCTGCTGTTGCATCGGGCACGTTTGGCAGATTTGCCGGCATTGTGTGCTCCTTTGGCGGAAAGCCGGGTAATTCTATATGCAGATGAACCGGCTTATCAGGCTTTGGAAGGAAACTATCCGGCAGAATTGTTGCAGCCTGCTACTTTGGAAAGTTATGGCACCGAGTTCTTAGACTATAAGATGGCCATCAAAACGGTGAATGATGTAGTAGAAGCTGTAACGCATATTTATACATACGGTTCCGGGCATAGTGAGTGTATCGTGACAGAGGATAAAGAGGCGGCTGCTTTCTTTACCCGGGCAGTGGATGCCGCCTGTGTCTATGTCAATGCGCCGACTTCGTTTACCGATGGGGCTCAGTTTGGTTTGGGAGCAGAAATCGGTATCAGTACCCAGAAACTGCATGCCCGTGGTCCGATGGGATTAAGGGAGATGACTACCTACAAGTGGATTGTGGAAGGTGACGGACAGGTACGAAAAAAATGAATAAAATAAGCGGTGTGTTGTATTTTTATAGTATATTTGCGAGGAAAAATAAATTAATATACAATTTTGCGTATGAGAACTTATACCAATGTATTCGATTTGGGCGATTTGAAAACCGCCTTGGCAGAAGCGTTTGAAATCAAGAACGACCGTTATAAATATGAAGCGTTGGGCAAGCATAAGACTTGTCTGCTTATTTTCTTTAATAATAGTTTACGTACGCGTCTGAGCACGCAGAAGGCTGCCCGTAATTTGGGTATGGATGTCATCGTGCTGGATGTGAATCAGGGTGCCTGGAAACTGGAAACTGAGCGTGGCGTGATTATGGATGGTGACAAGAGTGAGCATCTGCTGGAGGCTATTCCGGTAATGGCTTCTTATTGTGATGTGATTGGTGTACGCTCTTTCGCGCGATTTGAAAGTCGGGAAGATGATTATACAGAGAAGATTCTGAATCAGTTTATTCAGTATTCCGGTAAACCGGTTTTCTCTATGGAGGCGGCTACAGGACATCCTTTGCAGGCATTTGCTGATTTGATTACGATTGAAGAATACAAGCGTACCGAACGTCCGAAAGTGGTTTTGACGTGGGCACCTCATCCGCGTGCGCTTCCGCAGGCAGTACCCAACTCGTTTGCTGATTTCATGAATGAGGCAGATGTGGACTTTGTGATTACTCATCCGCAGGGCTATGAACTCGATCCGAAATTCGTGCGTGGAGCAAAGGTTGAGTACGATCAGAAGAAAGCTTTTGAAGGTGCAGACTTTATTTATGCGAAGAACTGGGCTTGCCCGGGTGTAACTTGTCCGGAAGATTACGGAAAGATTCTGAGCAAGGATATGAGTTGGACGGTAGATACCGAACACATGTCGTGGACTAACAATGCGTTCTTTATGCACTGCCTGCCGGTACGTCGTAACATGATTGTAACGGATGATGTGATTGAAGCTCCGACTTCACTGGTGATTCCGGAAGCGGCCAACCGTGAAATTTCTGCTACGGTGGTATTGAAACGTATGCTGCAAAGTTTGTAATCAGATAGAGTTTACATAAAAATGCCGTGATATAGAGAGTAAGACTCTTTTATATCACGGTATTCTTGTTGTAAATAAGGGGGTTATTGTTCAATTTCTTTACCCAACTCTTTCCAGTTGTCGAAACCTTTGTCCAGGTTGTACACCTTAAATCCTTTTTTGACCAGTATCTTTGCGGCATTCCGGCTTCGACGGCCGCTTTTGCAATATACGGCAATGGTTTGTTCCGGGTTCAGCAACTCATCGGCATTGGCTGAAAAACTTTCATTCAGTACGTTGATGTTGAGGCTTCCGGGAATATGTCCTTCGCTGTATTCCGCTACGGTTCTTACGTCTACAATCTGTATCTGTTCATTTCCGATAAAGCCTTCGAATTCATCGGCAGATACGTTCTTGAAGTCGTCGTTTGATTTCCCTTTGCATGCCACCATGGCTACGGCAAACATGCATATAAAGAACATGAAGTAAATAGTCTTGATCATAAATGTAGTTTTAGTAAGTAAATTCATAGCTTACAAAGCCTTTTTCGTAGGTGTTGATGCGAAGCACAACTTTGTCGCCCTGAGTCAGTTGTCCTTCGTAGGCCCACAGAGGAATGGAAAGATAACTCTTGCGGGTGAATGCCTCATAATCTCCGTTTTGGTTGTGGTAGAGTGTCAGATGGAGTGTCCGGCTTCCGTCACCGTTATCTGAGATACCTTCGTCAATGAAGTGAAAAATATGGCTTTTCTCTTTAGCCATAGGCAACAGAATCAGGTTGATATGGTTCCCTGATTTCCATACACTCTGAATATCCAACGGGTCAGTCTTGGCGGTCGCTTCCGGCAGTTTGTCCACTGTGACTGGTTTCACGGCAATAATAAGCTGGCAGGAATAGAGCAGGGCAGTAGCTTGTCCCTCATCTGCTGATTCTTTTGGCTCATAGATGGACACACTCCTGTAGATAGAGTCAGGAGTCAGGCCGTCCAGGCCTTCCCGATTGAGAATCTCCAGGCTCTCTCCTTTGTCTGTAATCAGTTTTTGTAGTGTACCATTTTCATCTGTGGCCACATCAATAAAAGTTGTGATTACATTGGGATAGACATATTCATCTTCTTTGCATGCCCCTAAAAGGAGTATGCAAAGAAGACTGTATAAGATGACGCCGAATTTTTTCATTGCGCAATGGCCTTCAAGTGATTGATAGCCGGATTGGCGTACATGGTCAGGATTCGCTGGCGCAGGAAGTCTTCGTCCTTGTTCGGGAGCTGAATCAGATCCAGCTTCTTTTGCAGGTAAGCTTCAAAGCGCTTCTTTTCTTCCGGACTATACTTTCCGGCAAATGTTTCTGTACCATTCAGCAGGTCGCAAGCTACATAATTGCCCGGATAGAGTCGGTAATTGCGATGGATATATTTGTCAATCAGTGCAGAAACCTGAGTGAAAACTTCCGTCTTAGGCAATCCTCTGAGCGCTTCCAGTTCTTCGTTGATGCAAAGTCCAGTCTGGAAGTGTACGCGTCCCTTGTAACCGAAGATACCTGTTTGCATATTGGTCAGGTCATCTGCTTGGCTCTTCTTGAATGTTTCCGAGTCTCTCTTCTGCTGCATCTCTTTGGCTTTCAGGAAATCACACGGATCGTATTCGTACGACAAGGCTACTGGTACGATGTGCAGTTCCTTCAGTCGGTCGATGATGTCGCCTTCCCCTCCCATGGCCAGCATTTTCAGTACGCTGTCCTGTGTGCGGTCGTTGGAGTCTTTCGCACGGCCTTCACGTTGTGCTATCCACACATTCTCCTGCTTTTGTGTTACGGCAAAGTGAATGTATCGTGACATGCGTGCAGATGATTCCAGCATTTGCCGCATGCTCAGAGCACGCTGTACGATGAACGACTTGTTCACTCGCACCAGTTTCTTTATCCACGGATAAATAAGCAGGTTATCTCCGATGGCGATTTCTACGGTGGTAGGGAAACCGTTGTCCAGCAAGCCTACTGAAAGAAATCCCGGATCGAGTACAATGTCACGGTGATTGGAAATAAACGTATAGCTCTGGTTCTTGTCTGGAAGCGAAGAAGCATCCATGTCGAAACCGTCACTGTGCTGTTGCATGATATCGTGCAACAGCTTGTGGAAAAACGCTTTCTGTACGTCCAGGTTAGTCTTGCAGTGGCGCAATTGTGCGGCAAGCATTTCCAAAGGAACATTTGGCATCACCGATTGGATGACAGCCTGAAAGTCTTTGTCAGAAAGTAATTCCTCGAATATCTGTGGAAGTTCTTCGGGGGTATACGGACGAATGTCGTCAAATTCTGCAGGTATGTTCATGATGTTGAGTGACTTTGTTCTTTCCAAAGATACAAAATTAATTGAAATGGTCTTCAATAATATCGGTCATAACGTCCTTGATATCCAGACCGGCAGCCCGTACCTGTTGCGGAATGAAGCTGGTGGCCGTCATTCCCGGAGTGGTATTGATTTCGAGCATATTGATTTTTTCACCTTCTGTGATGATGTAATCCACGCGCACAATACCCTTGCATCCCAGTATGTCGTAGATGGCAGATGTCAGTTGCTGTACGCGGCTGGTCAATTCCGGACTGAGACGAGCCGGTGTGATTTCTGTTACTTCACCTTTGTATTTGGCGTTGTAATCGAAGAATTCATTCTGGCTGACCACTTCCGTGATAGGGAATACCACTTCATTTTTCTTTGTTTTGTAGCATCCGTTGGCCAGTTCGATACCGTCCATGAAAGCTTCAATCATCACATCATCCGACTCTTTGAAAGCTGCTTCCAAAGCCGGCTGAATCTGTTCCTTGGTTTTTACCTTTGTCACACCGAAGCTGGAACCGCTGGCATTGGGCTTGATGAAACAAGGCAAGCCGATTTTTGCGATGACATCCTCATCGCTGATGCCGTGACGTTTGTTTACCAACATGGATTCAGCCACCCGTATACCGAATCCCTTCAGGTACTGGTTTAAGGTGAATTTGCTGAAAGTCAGTGCGGAAACCAGCACGTCGCAGGTAGAATAAGGAATACCTAACAGTTCAAAGTATCCCTGCAGGATACCGTTCTCTCCCGGAGTTCCGTGGATGGTGATATAGGCAAAGTCGGGTATGATTTTCTGTCCATGATCCATGAAACTGAAGTCATTCTTATCCACTTGTGCACGGCTGCCGTCGGAAAGAATCGCTTCCCAGCGTGCTTTAGTCAGTTCCACGATATAGAGGGTATATTTGTCCTGATCGATAAAAGAGTAGATACCCTCTGCACTTTTCATGGAGACTCCATGTTCAGATGAGTCTCCTCCTGCTACAATCGCAATTGTACGTTTCATAGTTGTTATTCTCTGTTACTGATATACGTTCTCCATCGTTCCAGCAGGCAGGTCATATCCTCGGGCAGTTCGGAAGTGAAGAACATTTCCTCTCCTGTACGAGGGTGTACAAAGCCCAATGTCTTGGCATGTAGTGCCTGACGGGGACAGATTTCGAAACAGTTGTTTACAAATTGTTTGTATTTGCTGAAATGAGTTCCTTTTAAGATTTCGTGACCACCGTAACGTTCATCATTAAACAAGGTATGCCCGATGTGTTTCATGTGTACACGAATCTGATGGGTACGCCCGGTTTCGAGTACGCACTTTACCAGTGTGACATACCCCAATCGTTCTAGTACCTGATAATGTGTCACGGCGTGTTTTCCTTGTTCCGGATCGGACATGACAGCCATCTGCATCCGGTCGCGCGGATTGCGTCCGATGTTGCCGGTGATGGTGCCTTCATCTTGTTCTACAATCCCCCAGACCAACGCGTTGTATTCACGCTTGGTTGTCTTGTTGTAAAACTGAAGTCCCAGACTGGTTTTCGCATCGGGGGTTTTAGCCACCACCAATAGTCCTGAGGTATCCTTGTCAATGCGGTGCACCAATCCCACTTGCGGGTCATTCGGGTTGTAGGTCGGGACGTCACGCAGATGCCATGCGATGGCGTTGACCAGGGTACCGTGGTAATTTCCACATCCCGGATGTACTACCAACCCCGCAGGCTTGTTGATGACCATCAGGTCATCGTCCTCATATACAATATTTAGTGGAATATCTTCCGGAATAATGTCATTCTCATAGCGCGGGCGGTCCATCATAACGGTCAACACATCCAGCGGCTTGACCTTGTAGCTGCTTTTCACCGGTTTCCCATTGGCCATAACAAAGCCGTTGTCGGCTGCCATCTGAATCCGGTTGCGCGATGCGTTGACAATTCGCTCAAATAAATACTTGTCGATGCGGACAGGAGCCTGTCCTTTATCTACCACGGTACGGAAATGCTCATACAATTCAGGCTCACCCTGAATCGGCTCGATATCGTCTGGCGCTTCTCCGTCCAGTTCGTAATCAATCAAATCCTCTGCCATCTTTGTTTAGGGGGTTAGATTTAGAACCAAGAGTCATCTACCTCAGCTTCACTGTCGGCAGACGAATTCATATCCATATTAATCAGTGTAGAATCTATGGCAAGAGAGTCACGAATCGCCGTGTTGCCTACGCAGAGAGTCAGCATGGCTTCGTGGGGAACTTTATCTCCGCTAGCCAGACTTCTTCCACGGTATTTGATACCGTATATCCAATCCTGCTCTCCCGAAACGTATTCCGGTTCTGTCAGTTTGAAGCCCATCGCCTTTAATTTGGCTTCTGCCTGACGCAAAGAACTGTTGTCTATCAAGTCCGGCAATTTTACCAAAGGAACCTTAGAAGTGGTGACGGTCAGATAAATCGTTCTTCCCTCTTTCACGCGTGCTCCCCCTGCTGGATTTTGGTCTAATACCATGCCGTCGGGCACACCTTTCACATAGCTGGAGTCGATAACCAGCCCTTTCAGCTTCTGGTTACTGAGAGCCTGCTGAGCTTCGTTCAATGTTTTGTTCTTCACATTCGGCACCATGTAAGCTTCTCCATGGTGTGTATAGCTGTCCAGCCAGAGCAAGGTACCCCAGCATACACCAATTATTACGACAATCATGGCTATGAGATTCAGCCAGAAAAAGCGGTTCTTTTTAAATGAAAAGAATTCTTTTAAAGTTATCATGTTGTGTCAAGTATATAATCGGAGCAAAGATACAATATTTTGTTGGAATACTGGGGAGTTACGGGTGAAACCTATGTCTTTTTAACATGGTTATCTGTAGCTTTAGAAAATAAATGTTTTTGTGAGTGCTTTGTTCAGATAAAAAACTAAGAATAAAATTTTTGCTTAAAAAAGATTTTTCTTTCTTTGTATCTGAAAAGGTAGGGAATTCTTATAATTTGTACTGACTAGGATAAAATATGTAATCAAAATAAGATCGTGGAGCAAAAGGAGATAAATATTGACAAATTAGTAGCGGGTGATGAACGTGCTTTCATCGCGTTTATTGAATATCATTCTTCTGCTTTATATCATTATGCTTTTAATATTCTTCATCAAAAGGAGTGTGCAGAGGAAGTGGTAAGTGATGTTTTTCTAGAAGTATGGAAACATCGGAAAAAATTAGGAAAAATAGAGAATATAAAAGGGTGGCTATATCGTATTTTATATAACAAATCAATATCATTTCTTCGTAAAGATAGCGTTGAATATACCAATCTGTCTTTTGATGAGGTTGAAGACTTTACTTTTGAGTTAGTCCCATCTCAAGAAGAAAAGTTAATAGGGGAAGAAAAATTGTCTATTTTAAATGCGGCTATCGCTTCTTTACCATCTAAAAGTCGTCATGTGTTATATTTGGTAAAGATAGAACGTCTTTCATATGCAGAGGTCGCAGATTTATTGCATATTTCAGTGAAAACTGTGAGTAATCATTTGACGTATGCAATGAAAAAATTGATGGAAACCTTAAAAGATGAAGTGGTATTGTGGCTTTTTCTACTTCCGTATTTTCAATAAGGAGTGTGCAAAAAAGCCTGGCCAGAGGCCAGGCTAAATGATTAATTAGTATGCATATTTATAAATTGATAATTCCTTTTAGAGGTAGTTCAGAGGAAGATGGGCCTACTAAAATCTCAAAATCTCCTTTTTCTATGACAAAATTCTTTTTATCAGTATCATAAAAACTAAAAGCGTCTTCATTAAGTAGAATTGTTATACGTTTCGTTTCGCCTTTTTTTAAGAACTCTTTTTCGTAACCTTTTAGTTCTTTTAGGGGACGAGGAACAGAAGCTTTACAGTCTTTTACATAAATCTGTGCAACTTCTGCTGCATTCATTTTTCCCGTGTTTTTAAGTTCAAAACTCACTTCTACTTGGTTCTTTTGTTTTTTTCTAAGTTGCAAATTTTCATACGTGAATTGACTGTATGATAATCCGAAACCAAATGGATAAAGTGGCTGTTTTCCTGTACGGTCGTAACCTCTGTAGCCTACAAATATGCCTTCAGCGTATTGAACTCTCTTGTGCGGAACATTACGCTTGTCATAGTAGTTGTTGAATGTAGGATTGTCTTCCCATTTTTCTTCTATAGAAATAGGTAATTTCCCACTTGGAGATATTTTGCCTGTTAGTATTTCTGCTATTGCTTTTCCACCTTCCTGTCCCGGATACCATGCCATAAGAATAGCTTTGACTTTATTTCTCCAGTTGCGGAAGTCTATGCCTCCTCCTGAATTTATTACTGTTATTACATTATTATGTACTTTTGTTACTTCATCAATGAGGAACTCCTGACCGTATGGCAAAGCAAATGGTCTGTCAAATCCTTCAGATTCTATATTGCTGTCAAATCCTAAGCACATAACTACGTTGTCTGCTTTTTTCAATTCATAATTCAGCAGTTTTTTATCCAACATACCTGCCTGAAATTTGATAGTAGCTTCACCTACATTCTCAAAATAATCTATCTGCAACTGGTAAAGACTGTCTTTTTCCACTTGCATGAAGGCGTTTCTTGAGCTTAAGGCATGATTTCCCCAGTCTCCTGTAATTGTTTTCCCATTGACTAATATTCTGTATCCGTCATCTCCTGAAATCTGGAAGCGTATAGTTCCGCTTTGTTCAGCCTTATAGATACCTTTCCATTGAGCAGAGAAATGGTCATCCTGAATGTCTGGATATGGAGAACCGTATTTCCAAGCATAGTTTATTCTTGTGGTAGTTTCCTGATGGCATGGTTTACCTGATAACTTTTTGTCTTTAAAATAATATCCTGTAAATCCTTGTGTTTTCAGGCTGTTGTCAGTAAAAATATTTTTCGAAATATCTTTATACAGTAAACTGTCTGATAAAAGAGTTATTTTCTTATCACCTTTTATTTGTGTCAAACCTTCGTAAACTGATACAGTTGAATAAGGAGTTACAAATCCACTTCCTCCTCCTGTAGGAATCATGTCTGCATTTGGACCGATAATAAGTGTATGTCCTTTTTTGAGCGGAAGTACATTATCATCATTTTTTAGCATGACAATACCTTCTCTTGCTAAATTTAATGCAGTTGCTTTTGATTCTGCGTTATCTTTTTCTATAGATTTATCCTCTAGCGGATTGTCAAATAGACCAAATGTTATTAAGGTTTGCAGTATATGCTGTACTTTCTCGTCTATGGTCTTTTCTTTTACTATTCCATTTTCGATAACTGGAATCAGTTTTTCTTTTATCATAAACTTACCTATAGGCATTTCCAAATCAAGTCCTCCATTGGCTGCGCCTACTGTAGAATATACGGAAGTCCAATCAGACATAAGAATACCTTTGAATCCCCATTGTTTTCTAAGTATTTCTATATTCATCCATGCATTCTCAGTTGCATGTACTCCGTTGACGGGGTTATAACTGTCCATTACGGCTCCAACACCGGCCTCTTGTACAGCTTTACGGAATGAGGGGAAATAAATTTCCTGCAATGTACGTTCGTCAACATCGGAGCTGGCGTGATGTCTGCTCCATTCTTGATTGTTGGCTGCAAAATGTTTAACTGTAGCAATAACTCCTTTATCCTGTACTCCAAGGATATATTGCTTGGCTGTTTCACTGCTTAGATAAGGGTCTTCACCGAAATACTCAAAATTTCGTCCGCATAAAGGCGAACGGTAGATGTTTACACCTGGACCTAACAAGATACTTACACCTCTTGCCTTGGCATCTCTGCCTAGACCATTTCCTAGTTGGCGCACCAATTCTCTGTTCCATGTGGAAGCGGATAGAATGCCAGAAGGATACAATGTGCTTTTAGTATTGTTGCGTATACCTTGTGGTCCATCAGCCATTCTGATTTCAGGAATACCCAATCGGGGTATTGCTCTGATATAGAATGATCGAACTCCAGAGATGTAATCAATTTTCTCCTCTAGTGTCATTTTTTCTACTAGGCTTTTTGCCCTTAGCTCCGCTTGGGGAGTAATTCTTACTTGTGCTGTAGTTGAGTTCAGAGCACAGCACAGTAATAGCAAGCAACTTGCTTTTTGTTTAATGTTCATGTTTTAAGGTTTAAGTTATTAATAAAAAATTGTCCGAGGGCAAAAATAGTATCAAATTTTGTAATATCAGACTTTTGTTTAAAAAAATGATTACATTTATACATATAATGTATTTTTCATACAGGAAAGTCTTTTATACAATCAAATATACCTTATTATAAAGATAAAGGGCTATTGTTTTACAGCCTGTATTTTATATTATGTTTTTAGTGATAGATAAGTGCTTGATATAATGCGTATTATGTGCTGAATATAATTTTTTTTCAAAAAAATGTGATTTTTACTAGGGACTTTTAAAGTTTATTGCGTCATTGATTATAGAAAGACAAAAAAATGGAAGAGAACAATAAGACAACCAAGAAATTAGAAGAGAAGTTAGACTCTTTGTTCAGTAGCCAAAGCTATCCTGATTTTGATAGCAGTGCTATAATAGAAAAGACGTTGGCGAAGATTCATAGCGAACGTAGAAGACGTCATATCCAGATGTGGTGGCTGTCTTCTTTGTCTTTAGCTGCTTCAGTTCTTATAGGAGTTGTAATATATTATTTTGTAAATGCAACTGATAAGATTGGAAACATGGATTTTTATCAAATCGCAGAAAATGTTTCTTCAGCAATATATGAAAGTAATGAAGTTGTACTGATTACACCGGAAGATGAATTACAGTTTCCAAACAAGTCTTTTATCCAATATAATGGAAAAGGAGAAATAACAGTAAATGGAAATGTAATTGAAACAGGAAAAACGAACGGTAGAAACAGTCTGACTCAAATTATAGTGCCTGTCGGTAAGAAAGCAGATTTGCAATTGTCTGATGGTACCAGGTTGATGCTTAACTCAAGGTCCCGTGTTATGTTTCCTCAATCGTTTGATGGAAAAGAAAGAAAGATTTTTGCAGAGGGAGAAGTTTATATGGAAGTGTCTCATGATAAATCACATCCATTTGTGGTTGAATCATCGGATTTTAATTTGCGGGTATTGGGAACGAAATTCAATATTTCTACGTATAAGGAATTGGGAAAGACTGAAATTGTGTTGTTGGAAGGAGCTGTGGAAGTAGCAGATATTAATAATGAACAGAAAGCATTATTGGCTCCTGACGAATTGCTGAATGTGAAAGATGGACGCATAGCAGGTCGTTGTCATGTAGATGCAGAGGATTATATAAGTTGGACAAAGGGTTGGCTTAATTTAAAAGGTATGTCTTTATCTGAAGTAATGAATCGTTTGGGCATTCTTTATGGAGTAGATATTACTTGCAATGAATCAGTAGCAAGTAAAAGAATATATGGTAAATTGGAATTAAAAGATAATTTGAATGACATATTATATAATATTCAGCAAATAATACCGGTTCAGATTAATACATCGGAACAAGGTATTGAATTGATAAAATGATGTTTAACCTCAAAAGATAGCCTATGGATAATACTTAAAATTTATATGTTTTGAAAAATTAAAAAAACGAGAGAATATTGCAGTATTCCCCCGTTGGTTTGGACAATTTTCTTCTAAAGTAACTTTGATTAAAAACCTTAAAAAGAAATCTATGACAAATAAAACTCTTTTTTCTCTAAAATTGGAATGTTTTAACTATTTTTATTTTAGGGATGTAATCTTTAAAAGTTTTCTACGGATTTTCTCCATCATTGTTGTATGTGCGGCGATGGTAGCTTGCAGCCAGAAAACTCCAATGACTACGTTGAATTTTTCTCCAGATACAACTACCGTTCTTCGTAACCCGTTGAATGGTTGGGTAATGTATTTGGGACGTAATTGGGATGAAAATTTCTGGGATACTCAGGGGTATGACACGATGCGTGTATCGGAAACACAAACAGTAAAAGTGTCAGATTATGCAAGTACTTGTTATATACGTACCAGTTGGAGTTCACTGGAACCGAAAGAAGGCGATTATGTCTGGAATGATTCAACAGCCCGTATTACAAAGTTATTAAATAGTGTATTAGATAGAAATATGCGTTTGGCTTTTCGTATTGTTGTTGATGGTAGAGATCAGGGGCAGAATACTCCTTTATATGTGTTTGATGCCGGAGCATCTTATTATACTGATTCCAACAATGTGAAATCGCCATACCCTGATGATCCTGTCTTTCAGTCTAAGTATCAGAGTTTTATAGAGGCATTGGCTGTGAAGTTTAACAACCCCGATATAGTTGATTTTATTGATGGCTATGGATTAGGAAAATGGGGTGAGGCGCATAGTATGGTCTATAAGGATTATAGTAACAAAGCAAAAGTATTTGAATGGGTTACAGGGCTTTACGCACGTTGTTTTACAAAGATTCCATTGATAATAAACTATCACAGGTTGGTAGGAGCCAATAATGTGACAGGCTGGGGAGAAGTCGCTCCTGATACGGAAGAATTGTTAAATAGTGCGATCGAAAAAGGATATAGTTTACGTCATGATGCTTTCGGAATGAACGGCTATTATCAGGATTGGGAAAAGGATTTTGTCTCTAAATGGAATTTCAAGCGTCCTGTAATAATGGAAGGCGGATGGATAACAGGCGGAACCCACCGTTATTGGAGAGATCCAAGCGGCAATTATCGTGAGGGACATTCTGAAGACGTTAGAAAAGGTGAGTATTTAGCATCGGCAGAGGCTCACGTCAATATGATGGATTTTCGTATTGGTGATGAAACTGCTTCATGGTTTCATGAATGTTTTGATTTAGTGAAACGTTTCGTAAAAGAAGGCGGTTATAGATTATATCCGGATTTTGTTTCATTCCCTCAAGAGGTTATTAGTAATAGTAAGGTAAAATTTAAATATAGATGGAACAATATCGGATGGGGGTATTGTCCGACAAACATTCCGCAATGGAATCAAAGGTATAAGGTAGCTGTAGCCATTCTTGACAATGATGATGAAGTTAATTATGTTTTTGTTAATAACGAAACAGATTTGTCTAAATGGATAAAAGGCTCTCCGGTAACTTATGAACAGGATATTTCTGTGGAAGGGATACCTTCAGGGGAATATGTTTGGGCTATTGGATTGGTTGATACTACTAAAGACAATTCAATAGGCATACAAATTGCTTTGAAAGATAATAAGACCGAAGCAGGATGGATAAAACTGGGTAAGGTTACGATTTTGTAAACCAAAGTTTTTTAGAATTCAGGTAAGCACTATTTAATTAGTGTTTAAGGGTTTCTATGCCCTGAAAAGAAGATTGTTTTTAGATATGTTTTAATTTTAATATATTGAATATCAAATAATTAGTTAATAATAAATACTTTTTGTATTATAAATTTGTTAACCCAATGAGAATTATGTTAAAGAAAAAAGTATTATCTGATTTGAAGGCCAATATATGCCGTTTCTGCATGATTGGTACTTGTTTTTTAGTATCGAATTCAGTTTCGGGTACTACAACAGTAAAATGGGATTCTGATGGTAATATGTTTACTGTTCAGGCCTCAAGTTCAACTATCAGAAATGTATTGAACTATATAGAGGAAAACAGTGATTATATTTTTGTGTATGATGAAGACGTACAGAGTTATTTAGGTAAACAGGTTAATATTTCTTTGGAAAATAAGAAAATTGATAAAGTGTTGGATGAATTGTTTGCAGAAACGTCTCTTTCGTATGCGAAGAATGGTCGCCAGGTTATGGTGAGTAGGAAAAACTCAACAACTTCAGTTAAGCAGCAGGGATCTAATTTACAGATTAAAGGTTTGGTAAAAGATGCTGACGGTGAGGCTTTGATTGGTGCATCTGTTGTAGTAAAAGGAACAAGTATAGGTACTGTTACTGATATGGATGGAAACTTCATTTTGGAGGTTCCGCAGAATGGAACTTTAGTTGTTTCGTATATTGGCTTTTTGACACAAGAGGTAAAAGTAAACGGAAAGAATAATATAAATATAACTTTAAAAGAAGATTCTCAGACACTTGATGAAGTGGTAGTAATAGGTTACGGTGCTGTTAAGAAAAAGGACCTTACAGGAGCTATTGCAGCTATTAAAGGAGACGACCTGGCTGCAAAGAAAACAACTACATTGTCAACAGCTTTGCAGGGTTCTGTTTCCGGTTTGATGGTAAGCCGTGACAATAATGCTCCGGGAGCTTCTGCAAGCAGTATGCGTATTCGTGGTATAACAACAATGGATAACTCAAACCCTCTGATTATCGTTGATGGGGTACAGTGTGATGATATTGATTACGTTAACTCTAACGATGTAGAAAGTATTTCTGTATTGAAAGATGCAGCGGCTGCTTCTATCTATGGTTCGAAAGCAGCTTCAGGAGTAATACTTATTACTACAAAACGAGGTAAAGAGGCTGATCTGAGTCTTAATTACACAGGTGAGTTCGGATGGGAAATTCCTACTAAACAACCGGAAATGGTAGGGGTGACACGTTATTTGGAGATGAATAACGAATTGTTGTATAATGATAACCCCAATGCCGGCTTTTATCAGTTATATACGGCTGATCAGGTAAAAAACTGGATGGAATACAACAAGACAAATCCCAATGATTATCCTGTTACAGACTGGCAGGGACTTATACTGAAAGGTTCAGCACAACGACAGACACATACTGTTTCTATTTCCGGTGGAAATAAGGCTGTACGTACAAAAGCCTCATTGTCTTATGATGAAGTTGGTGCATTATATACAGGACGTAAGTTCCAACGTTATATGATGCGAGTTAACAATGACTTCAACATTAGTGACAAATTGAGTGCCAAATTGGACATTAATGTTCGTAGAGCCAAAAACAGAAGACCTGTGTATGATCCTTTTAGTGACATGCGTAAGATGCCGGCTATTTATGCAGCAATGTGGGATGACGGCCGTATAGCTGAAGGAAAATCCGGAGCCAATCCTTATGCAGCATTGATTAACGGTGGTACTTATACTGCATGGAGTACACAAATTGGCGGTAAGGCTTCTTTGGAATTCAAACCTATAAAAGAATTGAGCTTACAGGCTATAGTTGCTCCTTTCATTAATTATACTAAAGCTAAGGAGTTCCGTAACTATGCATATTATACATTAAAGGATGATCCGGATGTAATCGGAGGAACAATAGAAGGTGGAGGTTCCAGCTTCAGTACCAATAAGCTTTCTGAAACCCGTAATGATAATTATCATGTTACTTCTCAGGTTATTGCAAACTATATGAAATCTTTTGGCAAGCATGATCTGACTGTAATGGCCGGCTATGAAAATTATGTGATGAGAAGCGAAAACCTAAGTGCAGCCAGAGATCAGTATGAACTTACACAATATCCTTATCTGAATATAGGTCCTGAAGATTTTATGACTAATAGTGGAACCGGAAGTGAATATACATCAAATTCATTCTTTGGCCGTGTTTTATATGATTATGCAGACCGTTATCTGCTTCAGGCAAATGTCCGTCATGATGGTTCTTCACGTTTTGCAAGCCAGTACAGATGGGGAACTTTCCCTTCATTCTCTGCAGGATGGGTAGTGACAGAGGAAAATTTTATGAAGAAACTTAATCTTGATTGGTTCTCTTTCATGAAGATACGTGCTTCATGGGGTATGTTGGGTAATGAACGTATTGGTGATTCATATTTCCCATACATGGCCTTGATGACTTTCGGTGATGCATATTTCTATACTGATGGTACTGTTACTTCCAATAAAACAGCTGCCCAGCGTGATTTGGCTGTAGAAGATATTACATGGGAAACAACCACTTCTACAGATATAGGTATTGATTTGGGATTCTTTAATAACCGCTTGCATGTGACAGCTGATTATTATTGGAAAACAACAGACGATATGTTGTTGTCTATTGAAATTCCATATTTTATGGGTTATGCCAATCCTAAGACAAATGCGGGAAAAATGTCAACAAAAGGTTGGGATTTGGAACTTGCTTGGAATGATCAGGTAGGAGAATTCTCATACGGAGCAACTTTTAATCTTTCAGATTTCAAATCTAAAATAGATTATCTGAATAACAGTGATATTATCAGCGGAAACAAGGTTAAACGTGCAGGTGTTTTGTTTAACGAATGGTACGGATATGTTTGCGAGGGTATATATCAGACACAGGAAGATGTTGACAATTCTGCTAAGCTGAATGACCAGGTATCGGTTGGTGACTTGAAGTATAAGGATATTTCCGGACCTGACGGTGTTCCTGATGGAAAAATATCAGCAGATTATGACCGTGTCCCTTTGGGAAACTCTTTGCCAAGATTCCAGTTTGGAGGAACATTAAATGCAGCATACAAGGGACTGGACTTGTCTGTAGCATTCCAGGGAATAGGTAAACAGCTTTCTTATTTGGCAAAAGAAATGGTACAGCCATTGAGAGATAATTATGGTAATATTCCTGCTATTATTGATGGTAAGTATTGGAGTTTGTTTAATACAGAAGAACAGAATCTGCAGGCAAAATATCCTCGTTTGAGTAAGGTTAGTCTTGATAATAACTATGCAATGTCTGACTTCTGGTTATTCAATGGTAGTTATTTCCGATTGAAGAATATTACTTTAGGATATACATTGCCTACAAAATGGACTGATAAGATTGGAATAAAGAAAACACGTATATATATGAGTGCTTCCGATTTATTCTGCATAAGCAATTATCCTACAGGTTGGGACCCTGAAATGGGAGTATCTTCATACCCAATCACAACATCTGTAATTTTTGGTCTTTCTGTTAATTTCTAAATAATCTATAATGATGAAACATAATATTATAACAATAATGGCAGGTTTAAGCCTGACCTTTGCATCTTGTACTGATATGGATATAGTTCCAAAAGCACAAGGGAACAGTGAATCTTGGTACACTACCGAGACAGAACTACAAATGGCTGTAAACGAATTCTATATTCTAGGTTATTGGGCTACTCCTTTGCAGAGTTCGGAGCAATGGACGGATAACTTTACTTACCGTAATACCAACCGATGTGCTATATTGGATGGAACTATGCAGGGACAGCAGTATGAAGTATATACTTTATGGCAGCAGGATTATAAACTGATAGCCAGAGCCAATACGTTACTTGAGAGTATTGACCGTGCAAAGGATAACTTGGCTGAAGATAAAATACATCAATTTGAGGGAGAGGCATATTTTGCGCGTGCATGTAAGTATGCTGAACTGATATCTTATTACGGGGATGTACCTTATCTGGATAAATATATTACCATTGAAGAATCCCTAAAATTAGGTCGTAAACCTAAAGCTGAGTTGATTCCGTTGGTATATGATGATTTTGACAAAGCTATTGAATATTTGCCAACGTCTTATGGTAAGGAAGCTGAGCATTTTACAAAAGGTGCGGCATATGCGATGAAAGCACGTTTCGCCTTATATATGGGAGACTGGGAAGTTGCCGCAGAAGCTGCAAAGGCTTGTATGGATTTGAATATCTATTCTTTGGAACCTGATTACGGTAAACTTTTCCTGCAGAGTACAAAGACCAATCCGGAGAAAATTTTCATATTGCCACGTTCCATTGCAAACGATGTGATTGTTGATTCATGGATAGTTATAAATTCTTTACCAAGAAATGCAGGTGGATATGGTTCTTGTTGCCCTTCGTGGGATTTATTGGCCGCATATTTGTGTACAGACGGACTTCCTATAGATGAATCTAATTTGTTCAATCCTCAGGAACCATTTAAGAATAGAGATCCTCGTTGTACAGCTACTATCGTTGAATATGGTACAGAACATTGTGGGTTTATTTATGATCCTAATCCAACTGTTATGAAAGTAGTGAATACAACAACAGGTGTAGAGCAGGCTAATCAGGATAATCGTAAGGTGAATCAGTATGCTTCTTATAATGGTTTATTATGGAAGAAGGGTATAGATATTTCATGGACTGAAAACGGAAAAGAAGCTGAAAATGATTATATAATTATGCGTTATGCAGACGTCCTGCTTATGTATGCCGAGGCAAAAATAGAACTGAACGAGATTGACGACACTGTACTTGAAGCTATCAATAGGGTAAGAGCAAGAGCGTATGGTACAGATTATACAAATACAGGTTCTTATCCATCTGTGAAAGATGATGGGCAAGAAAAATTGAGAAAGATAGTAAGACTTGAACGTCGTGTGGAATTGGCAAACGAAGGATTGCGTTATATGGACTTGATTCGTTGGAGACTTGCAGAGAAGGCTTTGAACCGTCCGAACTACATCAATTTACAACCTGATGAATGTATCGAAAAGGTCGTTAATAGAGGATTATGGCCATGGCCTGCTACTCCAGATATAGATGAGGATGGATTAGCTGATTTTTCAAGTATGGCCGATGATGGTCTGATTGGTATCGGTGCACAGCGTGTATTTCCTGAACGTCAGTATTTATGGCCTATTCCTACACATGACAATGAACTTTGTCCTGAACTTGGAAATAATCCTGGTTATTAATTATAAAAATAAAAAGATTATGAAAATGACTATATTAAAGAATTGTCTATACACTTTTGCTATTTTAAGCTATTTAACTTCATGTAGAGGCTATGAAATAGATAATTACAAGTCAAGATACGAATCATCTATGGAGTTAGTAACTTCTGCAGACACAATATATCTTAACGAACAGGCACCTGATGATGTAGCTTTGACTTTGGAATGGACTCCTGCTGTGGATTACGGATGGGATTATAGTGTTACTTATGAATATGGTATAAGTGTTTCTGAAAGTAAATCTCAGGCAATATCAGAGTATGAGGACACGGAAAACTTCAGTAGGTCATATACAAATAAGGAATTGCAGGATTTGTTGGTTGATGAATTTGAAGCGTTGACAAGTTCTTATTATACAATGAAGTTTACTGTGGATGCTACATATACTGGACCTCGCCTGATAATGCCGGAACAGTCAACTGTCAATGTAGTTGTCAAGACGTATGGCCCTAAGCAGTTTAAAGCTGATAAAGTTTTCATAGCAGGAACTGCTGTTGGTTCTGCTGAAATTGAATTGTCACCAAAATCGGATAATGAAGAAATATTCATTTACGAAGGTCCTCTTTCAGCTGGTACAGTGTATTTCCCTGTAAATTATTTTGACGAGGTGAATGCTATTTCTCCTATATCAGGAACAGATACGGATGTTACTACTAATACTCAGTTAGAGGCTACTATGGTTGACAAGACTGAAGCTAATTTCTGGAATGTCACAGAAGCTGACACATATCGTGTGACAATTAACTTTGAAACTAAGACTGTAACCTTTATGAAAGCAGCTGACATTTTGGAAGTTGATAAGATTTATTTGGCCGGTACTGCTGCAACAGGCACAGATATAGAAGTAACCCAGACTTTGGAAAATGAGAATATCTATGCTTTCTATGGTGAGCTTAACGAAGGTACACTTTACTTGCCTATAGAGTTTGGTGGTTCTCGCAGTAAAGCAATAGTTCCGAATGCTAAAGGAAGTCATGATATAAATGATGGAACAACTAATATATTCTCACAGGCAGACATGGCAAAGACTGATGAGGAATATTGGGAAATTACTTCTACAGGAAAATATCGTATAGTAGTCGATATTGAAATGAAAACTATTGCTATTTATTCTGAAGCTAAAGATATGCCTTTGAGAGAGTATTCTTGGAATAATACGGCGGATGGTATAAATCCTTATACAGCACCGGTTGAGTATCTTTGGATGTGGGGAACTTTTGATTCTGAAGCTAATAGAAATGAACCAAGTGATAAATACAAAATGGAACCGTCTAAGGCAAGTCCATATATATTTACATATTCCGGAACACTGAATACTGGTACTGTTAAGTTTCTTGTTTCAAATAAATGGAATAATGTATATGCATTCGGTGCTACAAATACCAGAGATCAGAATATAAAGGCGGAATTGGAAGTGGAATATACAATGGTAGGTGGACAAAAAGATAATAGATATTCTTACTATGTAATTCCTGAAGGTACAAACTTTGTTGTTGTGGATATTACCGATGATGCTAATCCTACAGTTGTATTCAGTAAAAGATAATTGATATGAAAAAATACGTTAATTTGATAAACAAGAGCGTATATGCAGCTATTTTAATTTCATTGGTTGCATGTTCAAAAGAAGATGCAGGTGAAACAGATTCTTCTGCTATCCCGGAAGGATATATAGAGGTAAAAGTGACTCCTGAACGTACAAAAATGATTCGTAACCCATTCAATGGTTGGGTGTTGTACTCCGGTCTTGGAGATGGATTAAGTGAAACTTTCTGGGAGGACTATGACAATTTCCAGTCATCGGAAGGCATTGTGAATGTATCGGATTATGCTTCTGTACTATATATCAAGGGCGCATGGTCTGATATGAATCCGGAAGAAAATGTATATATATGGCAGGATGGGGTTAACACAAAACCTGCCCAACGTTTGAGAATGTTAATGGAAGGAGCTGAAGAAAGAGGATTGAAGTTGGCCTTCACATTCTCTGTTGATAGTAGGGACAAACATTATAATATAACTCCAGATTGGGTAAAGGACAAAACAAACGGGAACGGCGGATTCTGGTCCACTACTGGCTCTACACAGGTGTGGTCTCCATATCCTGACGATCCTACATTCCAGGAATATTGGACTAAATTCATAACTGCTTTTGCGGAGAAGTTTAACGACCCTACCAGAGTGGAATTCATTAGCGGTCTGGCATTAGGTAAATGGGGTGAATCGCATACAGTGATTTATTCTACAGGAACTAATAATGATGATCCTAAAGAAGCTGTGGTTAATTTCCTTTCGGATTTGCTCATAAATGCATTTACTAAGGTTCCTGTAGTGGTTAATTATCACCGCAGTTTTGCGTCAACAAAAGGCGAAGGTATAGATCCGGACAGCGAGACTCTTCTTGATATGCTTGTGAACAAGGGCTTTTCTCTTCGTCATGATGCATTTGGAATGAAACATTATTACATGGACTGGGAACGCAACTATGTTAAGAAATGGAACTATAAACGTCCGGTTATAATGGAAGGTGGATGGGTGAAAAGCTCGCATGGAAGTTCAATCAATGGTGACGGTTACGCAAATTATGCGGAAGTTCGTCAGGGAGAATTTGATGAGGCACGCGGTGCCTGTGTGAATATGATGGATTTCCGTTACTCAAGTGATATGGTTAATGGAGAAACAGCCTCATGGTTTAATGACGCGTTTGATCTGGTGAATGAGTTTATTGCTGAAGGTGGATACAGAATATACCCTGACAGGATAATTTTGCCTGAAGAGGTGACATTGGGTGATGAAATAACAATCAGACACAGCTGGACGAATCTTGGCTGGGGATATTGTCCGACAAATATTCCTCAGTGGGCTAATCGTTTCGAGGTGACATTTGCACTGCTTGATTCTTCTACAGGACAACCGGTTGCTTTGTTCCAGGATGATGCTGCACAGCCACATGAATGGATTAAAGGTTCACAAAAGACTTATACACTGAACACAAAGGTTGAGAATGTGGCTCCAGGTTCTTATATATGGGCTGTAGGTATAGTAGATAAAATTTATGAGAACACTAAGATAGGAATAAACCTTGCAGCTAAAGAGAATATAACTGATGATGGTTGGTTAAAACTTCATGAAGTAACAGTGAAATAATTTATTTATTGTCCGCCAGTTGTTTTATAAATATTGTATTATGACTGGCGGATAAAATTTATATAAAGAGAGCAAAACTATGACGAACATTAGAAATATACTATTTTTTTTATTGCTGTTTGTTGTACATCCATCCATTGCTTCTGAATATTTGATTGAAGCTGAAAGTTTCAGTGAAAAAGGAGGATGGAAAGTTGATCAGCAGTTTATGGATCAGATGGGGTCTCCATATTTGCTGGCACATGGAATGGGAACCCCCGTTGCGGATGCTAAAACGAAAGTAAATTTTGAGGAAAAAGGGACTTATTATGTATATGTACGTACGTATAACTGGACATCTCCGTGGTATAAAGGAAAGGGTCCAGGATGCTTTAAGATACAGGTAGCTGGTAAAACATTGCCTACAGTGTTGGGATGTGAAGGCGAAAAATGGACATGGCAGTATGCCGGAAAAGTTAATGTAAAAAGCAGTGAAGCAACTGTGGTACTGAAAGACATGACAGGTTTTGACGGACGTATTGATGCTGTTTTCTTTACTACACAGAAAGATCTTGTTCCGCCTATGGAAGGAAATGAATTGGCAGATTTTAGAAAAAAAATGCTTGGTTTGCCTGCGTTTCCTAAAGAAACTTCTTCGTATGATCTGGTAGTTGTAGGTGGAGGAATTGCCGGAATGTGTGCGGCTGTTACAGCTGCACGTATGGGGTGCAAAGTCGCTTTGGTTAATGATCGTCCGGTTTTAGGCGGGAACAACAGTGCTGAGGTTCGTGTACATCTTGGTGGGTATGCAGAGATTGGACCTAATGAAGGATTGGGCAGAATGTTACGTGAGTTTGGTCATTCTAAAAGAGGAAATGCACAGCCAGCAGAGTATTATGAAGATGATAAAAAACAGAATTTTATAGAAGCTGAGAAGAATGTTACGTTATATGCTAACTATAGGGCTGTGTCTGTACAGATGAATGGAACCGAGATTTCATCTGTTGTAATCAAACATATAGAAACGGGAGAAGAAATTTGTTTAAAGGCCGCTTTGTTTTCAGACTGTACTGGAGACGGTACTATCGGTTATTTAGCTGGAGCTGATTTCCGCATGGGCAGGGAATCAAGAAGTGAATTCGGAGAATCATTGGCTCCTGAAAAGGCTGACAGTCTGACTATGGGTGCTTCAATACAGTGGTATTCAAAGGATAATGGTAAAAAAACGTTTTTCCCTAAATTCAATTACGGGTTGGAGTTTAACGAGAATAATTGTGAAAAGGTAAAAATGGGTGAGTGGACTTGGGAAACAGGTATGAATAAAAACCAGATAGATGAAGCTGAACTTATAAGGGATTATGGTTTGTTGGTAGTCTATTCAAACTGGAGTTTTTTGAAGAACGAATGGAAAGAGAAGGAAAAATACAGCAATTGGTCTCTTGAATGGGTAGCGTATATAGCTGGAAAACGTGAATCACGCCGTCTTATGGGTGATTATATCTTGAAACAGGATGATATAGACAAGGGAGTGTTCCATGAGGATGCTTCATTTACAACTACCTGGAGTATAGACTTACATTTCCCTGACCCGAAGAACTCGGAACTTTTCCCGGGACAGGAGTTTAAGGCTGCTACGAAGCATCTGTTTATTCATCCTTATGCAGTACCTTATCGCTGTTTGTATTCGCGTAATGTGAACAATTTGTTTATGGCTGGCCGTAACATCAGTACTACTCATGTAGGATTGGGAACAGTTCGTGTAATGCGTACAACAGGTATGATGGGTGAAGTTGTAGGTATGGCGGCAGCATTGTGTCGTCAATATGGCGTTTTACCACGCGAAATCTATCAGCATCACTTACCGGAGTTGAAGAAAATGATGAAGGAAGGGGCAGGAGTTAAATCTGAACTTCCAGATAATCAAAAATTCAATTTGCCTAACCGCTTATTGGAAAAACCGAGGGCATTTGGACAAGGAAAATAGTTATTGAAAAAAAGCGTTATTTTAAATGTAAATATAATTATATAATGATACGAAAAACAGGTATAGTTTCAGTCGTTTTGTTTTGCGGTATTTTATATGGTAACGCACCTGCTTTTGCTGCTTCTGGTAATTGTTATGGCTTATTAAAAAATGATACTCTATATATAGGAAACCAATGTGTTGAAAGAACTTTCCTTTGGAACGGTGGAAACCTGAAAACACTCAGATTGGAGAATAAACTGTCCGGATGGTGTGAAAATACTTATTCCAATCAGCCTGATTTGATTATTACCCGTAATACTGATGCGGCCAGCAATGGAAAACTTTCTACTGAATGGGTTAAGGAGACTGTAATCAATCCGGCTTTTCTGAAAGTGACGGTTTCTTTCTCGTTAGGTGAGTTGGATGTGCAACGTGTGTACAGGGTTTATGATAATTGTCCGGTCATTGGGTGTGATACTTATCTGCGTGGAACTGTAAACAGCGTTTTCGGTGAAAAGCAAGGAAACGTTGCGGATAATAAGAATATTGAATCTACTAAAGATATGAAATCGTCTCAGGTGACCGCAATTCTTGATCGATTTGCATTCAAAGGACAGCATTGGCATACAAAGACAGTTGAGTTTACTGATGTGACAGACTGGAATAATAATTTAGTATGGACAAGAGACTTTATTCCTTATAGGAAATTATCATATCGTGGAAATATATTGTTTGCTGAAAACGGCGAGAGTAAATCGGGATTTTTTGTTTTGAAAGAAGCTCCTTGTTCGGGAGTTCAATTGGCATATAAAGGTGCTGATTTTATTGCGGAATTCGGCCATTTTATGGTAACAGGTATTGGAATAACAGAAAAAGATATTTCACCTGAAAAATGGACACGTACATACAGTTGTGTTTTAGGCGTTTATGACGGTACTGAATTGGATGCCTTGAAGGTGTTAAGGAAATATCAGAAGAATGTAAGGGTTTTGACGAAAGGACGTGATGAGATGGTGATGATGAATACATGGGGGGACAGAAGCCAGGACACCAAGGTGAACGAAGAGTTTTGTTTGTCAGAGATAGAAAAGGCTGCTCGTTTAGGCTTTACGCATTTTCAAATAGATGACGGATGGCAGGTTGGGAAAAGTCCTAATTCAGCTTTGGCAAAAGGTTCTTTCAAGAATATATGGGACAACCCTGATTATTGGAAACCGGACCCTAAAAAATATCCTCACGGATTAAAACCGATAGTTGAAAAGGGACGTAAGTTTGGAGTAGAAATTTGTTTGTGGTTTAATCCGAGTGTACAGAATGATTTTGCCGAATGGGAAAAAGATGCACAGGCCATAACCGAATTATACCGGAAATACGGGATAAGAGTTTTTAAAATTGACGGTGTGAATATTCCCACAAAGAGAGCAGAGGAAAATCTCCGGTGTTTGTTTGAGAAAGTATGGGAGGATACCAATCATGCTGTTGTATTCAATTTGGATGTTACAGCCGGAAGAAGAGGAGGATATCATTTATTTAATGAATACGGAAATATTTTCCTTGAAAACCGTTACACGGATTGGGGCAATTATTATCCGTATTGGACTTTGAGAAATTTATGGATGCTATCCAAATATGTTCCAACCGAAAAACTACAGATAGAATTCCTGAATAAATGGAGAAATTCTGATAAGTATGGTGATGATATATTTGCACCTTCTCATTATTCTTTTGATTATCTGTTTGCAATTTCTATGGCAGGACAGCCTTTGGCTTGGATGGAAGCAGCAAATCTTCCTGAAGAAGCTTATGGATTGAGTAATCTTGTAGAGACATATAAGGATATCAGTTATGATTTTCATTCCGGAATAATCCTGCCAGTTGGTGAAGAACCTTCCGGAACTTCATGGACAGGATTCCAGTCGTTGAAGGAAAATGGTGAGGGGTATTTTCTTTTATTTCGTGAGAATAATGAGGACAATATAGGTAAAATAGAAACATGGTTAAAAGAGGGCGAACATATTGAATACACTCTTGTATTAGGGGATGGCAAAACACAAGATTCTCTTGTGAAACATAATGGCGTTTTAGAAATAGAACTGCCTAAAAAAAATTCTTTTGTAATGTATAAATATAAAATAAGAAAATAATAATATGATAAGTAGATTGCGTGAAGTATGGCTGTTTGTCTTATTGAGTCTGTTTATGACAGCTTTCGGACAGCCTGCGGAAAGAATGGTAAATATAAAGGTTGTTCCCAACCATGATTCTTGGGTATATAAAATAGGAGAAAAGGCTAAGGTTAAGATTATGGTGTTTGTGAACGGCTCTCTTTTGGATAAAACAGAAATAAGTTATTCTATTTCACCAGACATGATGCCTCCAATAGCCGAGGGAAAGAAAATTTTAAAGTCAGGTGAAACTGAACTGGAATTAGGTACTATGAAAACTCCAGGTTTCTTGCGCTGTAAGGTACAGGCTGAAGTAGAAGGACGCAAATATGAGGGTATGGCTACTGTAGGGTTTGAACCTGAAAAAATAAGTCCAACGGTAAATTATCCTGATGATTTTCTGGAATTCTGGGAGAAGGCTAAGATGGAAGCATCAAAAGAACCAATGAACCCGAAAATGACATTGATACCTGAAAGGTGTACATCTAAAGTTAATGTATATCATGTAAGTTTCGGTAATTATTCTTATGCTTCAAGGATTTATGGAATATTGTGTGTTCCAAAAGCCCAAGGCAAATACCCGGCAGTGTTGAAACTTCCAGGGGCAGGTGTAAGGGCATATCTTGGAGAAGTGGAAAGAGCAGAAAAAGGAGTTATAATTCTGGAAATCGGAATACATGGCATTCCTGTAAATATGGAAGGTCCTGTATATACTAATCTTTATATGGGAGCTTTGAGAAATTATCATTCTTTCAATCTTGACGACAGAGACAGATATTACTATAAACGTGTCTATATGGGTTGTGTGAGAGCTATTGATTTCTTGTATTCATTACCTGAATTTGATGGCGAAAACTTGGGAACATTTGGAGGAAGTCAGGGAGGAGCCTTGTCTATAATTACAGCAGCTTTGGATAATCGTGTTAAAGGACTTGTATCTTATTATCCGGCATTGTGTGATATGGTTGGATATCTGCATGGAAGGGCAGGAGGTTGGCCTCATTTTCTGAAAGATGAGAAAAATCGTACTCCGGCAAGAATATACACGGCAAGTTATTATGATGTGGTGAATTTTGCCCGTCAGATAAAAGTCCCCGGATTCTATACCTTTGGATATAATGATACTACTTGTCCTCCTACTTCAGTATATTCTGCATATAACGTTATAGAGGCTCCAAAGACATTAGTTGTAGCGCAAAATACGGGACATTATGCATATCCTGAACAGACTAACAAAGCATGGAAGTGGATGATGGATTTGTTGAAAGTAAATAATAAATGATATGGAAATGAAGAAAATATTCTTTAGCTTGTTTTTCATTACTTTTTCCATCTGTTTGGGAGCGACGGAACAGACTATGATAAATGTTTATGGGAGAGATTTCCATTTGTTGAATGGAAAATGGAATGTCATAGTGGATTTATATGATCAGGGACGTCGTATGGAGGTCTATAAAAATAGAGCACCTCAAACCAAAGAAGAGTTTTATGAATATTCATTTGAAAACGGAATGAGGTTGAACGTACCTGGAGACTGGAATTCACAATCATCAGAACTGAAATATTATGAAGGCACAGTCTGGTATGGACGTCATTTTAAGGCAAACATTTCTCCTGATAAAAGGCAGTTCCTGTATTTTGGTGCTGTCAGTTATCGGTGTCGTGTTTATTTGAATGGACATGAAATCGCTTCTCATGAGGGAGGATTTACTCCATTTCAGGTGGAAGTTACTGATATATTGTCAGAAGGTGATAATTTCCTGGTAGTGGAAGTAAATAATACCCGTTCGGTAGATGCTATCCCGGCAATGGCATTTGATTGGTGGAATTACGGAGGAATTACACGCGATGTTATGTTGGTGACTACTCCACGTCTGTTTATCCGTGATTATTTTGTACGTTTGGATAATGTACAAAAAGATTTAATACATGCCACTGTCGCTTTATCTGCAAAAGGAGTTCGAGATGTACGGATTGAAATACCAGAGTTGAATATTGAGCGTACACTTCAAACAAATGAAGAGGGTGTAGGTTCGATTTCGTTAAAGGTGCGCAAGTTGGAACTATGGGAACCGGAAAAAGCACGACTATATAAGGTCGTGATAACTTCTGAAGAAGATAAAATAGAGGAAGAAATAGGATTTAGGCAGATAACTGTGGATGGAACACGTATTTTGGTTAATGGAAATCCTGTGTTTATGCGTAGTATATCTTTTCATGAGGAGATACCGCAACGAATGGGCAGGGCTTTCTCAGAGGCTGATGCTTCAATGCTGTTGAATGAGGCTAAGGCTTTGGGTGTAAATATGATTCGTTTGGCACATTATCCGCAAAATGAATATACGGTAAGAATGGCTGAAAAAATGGGTATTATATTGTGGCAGGAGATTCCTATTTGGCAGGGAATAGATTTTGAGGACAGAGGTACTTTGGATAAGGCTCGGACCATGCTTAGAGAGATGATAAATAGGGATAAGAATCGCTGTGCGGTATGTTTTTGGGGTGTGGCGAATGAAACTAAACCTTCAGATGCTAGAAACGCGTTTTTGTTATCATTACTGAAAATGGGGCGTTCGATGGATTGCAGTAGGCTTTATGTGGCGGCATTTGACCTTGTTTATTTCAATAAGAATACCCGTCATTTCGAGATGGATGACCCTTTTACAGCAAATCTAGACGTGGTGGCTGTGAATAAATATATGGGATGGTATCATCCGTGGCCTCTAAGCCCTGAAGAAGCAGTATGGGATGTTGTTCCAGACAAGCCGCTTATTATTTCGGAATTTGGTGGAGAAGCCTTGTATGGTCAACATGGAGATGAAGAAGTGGCTTCTTCATGGAGTGAAGAATATCAGGCTAAGTTGTATAAAGATAATATTGAGATGTTTAATCATATTCCGAATCTTTGTGGAGTTTCTCCATGGATATTGTTTGATTTTCGTTCTCCTTTCCGTTTTCATCCGACTAATCAGAGTGGATGGAATAGAAAAGGATTGCTTTCCGATCAGGGATTACGTAAAAAGGCATGGTATGTGATGCATGAATATTATAAACAGAAAAAATTAGGGAAATGAGATTGAATTGGAATTATTTAGCGGGACTTTTTTGTGGCTTGTGGATGCTGCTTGCAGGAAACGGGTATGCGGGCAACGTGGCAAGTCCGGAAAAAGTAATTAAAGTATTGTCCGTGGGGAATAGTTTCTCACAAGATGCGGTAGAACAGTATCTGCATGAATTGGGTATGGAAGAAGGCTATAATATTGTGATTGGCAATCTTTTCATTGGAGGATGTTCGCTAGAGCGTCATGTGAACAATATTCGGAAAGACGCTTCCGCGTATGATTACCGGAAAATCGGATTGGACGGGAAAAAAGTACATCATAAAAATATGAGTATTTCCAATGCATTGGCTGAGGAAGAATGGGACTATGTCAGTCTGCAACAGGCCAGTTCTTTGTCTGGAGTTTATCAGACGTATGAGACATTTCTTCCCGAATTGTACGGGTACGTGAAAGAAAGGGTAGGAAAGCATTGTAAAATTCTTTTTCATCAGACATGGGCTTATGCGCAGAATTGCCGGAATTCAGGATTTAAGAAATATGGCAGCAATCAGATGGAGATGTATCGGTCTATTGTAGAAACGGTAAAGAAAGCCGGAAAGTTGGTGAAGTTTTATCGGGTAGTTCCTTCGGGTACAGCTATACAGAACGCACGTACTTCTTTTATAGGTGATTATATGAATCGTGATGGTTCTCATTTGGATATTGGTGTAGGACGTTATACGGCTGCTTGTACATGGTTTGAGGTACTTACCGGAAAAAGTGTGTTGGGGAATGCCTTTATCCCAAAGAATATTTCTTCAGAGTACGCTGAGATAGCGCAGCGGGCTGCTCACGAAGCTGTACGGCATCCCGATAAGGTGACAGACCTATCTGATATAAAAGATCGCTCTTTATATAAAAATCCAGCATTCTCCATTGACCGGAGAGTAGATGACTTGTTGGCGCGCATGAATCTGGAGGAAAAGATTTATCAGTTGAACCAATATACGTTAGGAAGAAATAATAATGAAAATAATATCGGGGAGGCTGTAAAAAATATTCCGGCAGAGATTGGTTCTTTAATTTATTTTGAGACTACCCCGGAATTAAGGAATTCGGTACAGAAGAAAGCAGTGGAGGAATCACGTTTGGGCATTCCTATTTTATTTGGTTATGATGTAATTCATGGGTTCCGTACCATTTATCCAATTTCGCTTGGACAGGCAGCCTCCTGGAATCCAGGACTCGTAGAGGATGCATGTGAGGTTGCGGCTCAGGAAGCGTTTACATCTGGAGTAAACTGGACATTCTCTCCAATGGTGGATGTAGCACGTGACGGACGTTGGGGAAGAGTCTCTGAAGGTTATGGGGAAGATCCTTATGTGAATGGCGTTTTTGCAGCTGCTTCAGTCGGAGGATACCAAGGGGATACATTATCAGCAAAAAATAGAGTTGCAGCTTGTTTAAAGCATTATGTGGGCTATGGAGCTTCTGAAGCTGGGCGTGATTATGTCCCAACAGAAATTTCAAAACAGACTCTTTGGGATACTTATTTGCCTCCTTTTGAGGTAGGCATAAAAGCTGGTGCTGCAACTGTGATGAGTGCGTTTAATAATATTAGTGGAATTCCTGCCTCAGCCAACTATTATACTTTGACAGAAATATTAAAGAAACGTTGGAAACATCGTGGATTTGTAGTATCTGATTGGGATGCGGTAAAACAGTTGATTACGCAAGGACTTGCGGCAAATGAAAAAGAAGCTGCATGGTATGCTTTTTCTGCTGGACTAGAGATGGATATGACAGACAATTGTTATCAAAAACATTTGGGTAAACTGGTTAAGGAAGGAAAAGTCTCTATGGAGGCAATTGATGATGCTGTTGGGAGAATATTACGGTTGAAATTTGAGTTAGGGCTGTTCGAAAATCCATATACCGAGATATTGCCGGATGACAGGCGTTTCTTATTGCCGTCAAGTTTGAATGTGGCTGAACAACTCGCCCAAGAGTCAATGGTGCTATTGAAGAATAATAAGGGTGTACTTCCATTGAAAAAAGGACATAAGATAGCTTTTATTGGACCAATGGCTAATAATCGCTTGCATTTGTTAGGTTCATGGTCTGCGCATGGAGATGAAAAAGATGTGGTATCTATTCTTGATGGTATTAGAAAAGAAAAAGGATTTATCAAAAAGAACATATTGTTTGCGGATGGATGTGGTTTTGATGGCAATGATCGGAGTGGTTTTGCTGAAGCTATTAGAGTTGCGGAACAGGCAGATATAATAATAGCTTGTTTGGGTGAAAAGAAAACTTGGAGTGGAGAAAATGCATCCCGTTCTGTTATAGCACTTCCACGGATACAAGAGGAGTTGCTTGAGAACTTGAAAAAAACGGGAAAACCATTGGTCGTATTACTTTCAAGCGGACGTCCTTTGGATTTGTCACGTATAGAGCCTTTGGCTGATGCTATGTTGGAAATATGGCAACCAGGTATTACGGCTGGAATTGCTGTTGCAGGTATTCTTTCCGGCAGATATAACCCATCAGGGAAATTACCTATAACTTTCCCCTATACAACAGGTCAAATTCCTATTTATTATAATCATCGTAAAAGTGGAAGAACACATCAAGGTAAATATCAGAATATTACAAGCGTACCATTATATTCATTCGGACATGGATTAAGCTATACTAAATTTGAATATGGAACTTTGAAGTTGTCGTCTAGTAAAATACGACGTGGAGATACATTGAGGGCAGAAATCGAAGTGAAAAATGTGGGGAATTATGATGGGAAAGAGACCCTGTTATGGTTTGTTGCTGATCCTTTTTCTTCGATAACTCGTCCGGTAAAGGAGTTGAAATATTTTGAGAAAAAAGAAATCCCTGCGGGGGAAAGTAGAATCTTTACGTTCGATATAAATCTGGAACGAGATTTAGGATTTGTGAATGAAGATGGGAAACGTTTGCTGGAGAATGGTATCTTCTATATTATGGTCAAAGATCAAAAAGTAAAGATTGAATTAATTGATTAAATTGTGAGTATGAGGTTAAAATGGATGGCCATGATATTGGCCTGTGCTAATTGGATATTTGGGTATGCTCAGCGTACTGAATGTTTATTGGAAGAGCACTGGAAGTTTATAAAAGAAGATGTCGTTGGAGCTCAGTTGGTTACGTATGATGATACAAAATGGGAGACAGTTTCCGTCCCTCATGATTGGGCTATTTATGGTCCGTTTGATAGAAACAATGATTTGCAAAATGTGACTGTCGTACAGAATCTGGAAAAAAAAAACTTCGTTAAAAACCGGACGTACCGGAGGGCTGCCTTATGTGGGAACCGGCTGGTATCGGACTACATTCAAGGCTCCCCAAGGAAAGTATACCACCTTGGTCTTCGACGGGGCAATGAGCGAAGCACGTGTATATGTCAATGGAAAAGAAGTCTGCTTCTGGCCTTACGGTTACAACTCATTTTACTGTGATGTGACCGATGTGGTCCATGCGGACGGTAAGGAAAACATGCTGGCCGTAAGACTGGAGAACAAGCCCCAGTCTTCACGCTGGTATCCGGGAGCCGGACTGTACCGGAACGTGCACGTGTTATCCACCGAAAAGATACATGTGCCTGTCTGGGGTACGCAGATTACGACTCCCCACGTAGGCAAGGATTTTGCCTCTGTATGCCTGCGCACTCAGATTGAAGGAGCCGGCACAAAAGAACTGACCGTAGTTACGGACATTCTTTCCCCGGAAGGGAAAGTGGTCGCATCCAAGGAAAATAAAGGCCACATCAACCACGGACAGCCTTTCACACAACATTTCCTTGTAGCGAATCCGTCCTTATGGTCGCCTGAATCTCCGGCATTGTATCAGGCCGTATCCAAAATCTATTGTGAAGGGAAACTGACGGATACCTATACAACCCGCTTCGGCATCCGTTCCATCGAGTTTGTGGCCGATAAAGGTTTTTACCTGAACGGACAGCACCGGAAGTTTCAAGGGGTATGCAACCATCATGACCTGGGCCCCTTGGGAGCTGCAGTCAACAAATCAGCTCTCCGCCACCAGCTTTCACTCCTGAAGGATATGGGCTGCGACGCTATCCGGACTGCCCATAACATGCCTGCTCCGGAACTGGTGGAACTGTGCGATGAAATGGGTTTCATGATGATGATTGAACCTTTTGACGAATGGGATATAGCCAAATGTAAAAACGGCTATCACCGCTATTTCCAAGAATGGGCCGAAAAAGACATGGTCAATATGCTCCGGCACTACCGCAACCATCCCAGCGTGATTATGTGGAGCATCGGTAACGAAGTGCCCACCCAATGTAGCCCTGAAGGGTATCGGGTGGCTAAGTTCCTGCAGGATATATGCCACAGAGAAGATCCTACCCGGCCGGTCACCTGCGGAATGGACCAGGTGAGCTGTGTTTTAGATAATGGATTTGCTGCAATGATTGATATTCCTGGGTTGAATTATCGTACTTCTCGTTATGAGGAAGCATATCAGCGTTTGCCGCAAAATCTTATTTTGGGATCTGAAACGTCTTCCACTGTGAGTTCGAGAGGAGTATATAAATTACCCGTACAAAAGGGATTTAGTGTACTTTATGATGATCATCAATGTTCTTCTTATGATTTGGAAGCTTGTGTATGGTCTAATATCCCCGATATTGACCTGGCACTGGCAGAAGACCACGACTGGACACTGGGACAATTTGTTTGGACTGGTTTTGATTATTTAGGAGAACCTAGTCCGTATGATAAAGATTCATGGCCCAACCACAGTTCCATGTTCGGCATCATCGACCTGGCTTCCATTCCCAAAGACCGCTATTATCTGTATCGCAGTGTATGGAACAAAAAAGCGGAGACCTTACATATTCTTCCCCATTGGAACTGGGAAGGGCATGAAGGAACCGAAGTGCCTGTGTTTGTATATACCAGCTATCCTTCCGCCGAGTTATTCATAAACGGAAAAAGTTTCGGCAAACAAACCAAACACGGAGAAACTCCGGAGAACCGTTTCCGCTTGATGTGGCCTCATGCCATCTATGAACCCGGAGAAGTCAAAGTGGTCGCTTACAATCAAGCCGGAGAGCCCGTAGCAGAAAAAATGATACATACGGCAGGAAGACCTCATCATATAGAATTGTCTACAAAGCGAGAGTCTTTGGTGTCGGACGGGAAAGATTTGGCTTATGTGACTCTTAAAATAGTTGATAAGGATGGTCGTTTATGTCCGCAGGATGGGCGACTCGTGTATTTTCAAGTAGATGGTGAAGGACGATTTCGTGCAGCCGCTAATGGAGATCCTACTTGTTTGGATTTATTCCATTTACCCCAGATGCATGTTTTTAATGGAATGTTGACATTAATAGTGCAGTCTGGCAAAAAGGAAGGATATATTAAGGTGAAAGCTACATCTCCAGGCATTAATGCTGGGATGTTGCAATTAAAGGTTAAATGACGAAGTGAAATGTTTTAGATTGATCAAAAAGGTTTATTTATTCCTTAATTTATGTTATAAAACACATGTAAACGTACACAAAACTTGCATAATTCCAGAAAGTCCGTACCTTTGCATCGTGTTTTTCATA